>NBJMR02800__coassemble_1340_pt1 | contig 66181 bp, 59 predicted proteins | sample NBJMR02800__metabat2_high_PE_046 | metagenome-assembled genome bin NBJMR02800
GGGATCCAGCGCCGGGTTCCAGAACGCAGCCATGCGCATCTGGGTGTAATCGCTCTGTGCCAGCCAGCACCCCATCCCCAGCGCCGCCGCTAGGGTGGGCCCCAGAGCGGCCAAGGCGTTCCACCGTCGCTTTCCCCGGAACCAGCCCAGCCGGACGGCGGTCAGCAGCACAACCAGCATACCGCCTATACTCACCAGCCAGGCGGTGAGGTTGGAGATCAGCAGGGTTGCAGAGGGGAGCGCCAGCGAGGCGATGCCGCAGAGGAGTACAGCCAGGGGGCCCTTTCCGCGCAGGGTAACCAGCAGAGCGGCAAAAGGTACAGGCAGGAGCAGGACGGGGTAGACAAGAAGATAGTAGACGGGCAGAGTCCACCAATCCCTCAGCCAGGTGGACGGTATCAAAAGAAAACTCAGACAGAGGACGGCCATTGCCGCTGCCGGCACCCACCTGCGGCGGAAGAGGAGGGTGTAGTCAGAAAACCAGAGGCACACCAGCACCCCTGCGGCCAGCACCAGCCCCAGGGCCTGCCGCCGGAAATAGTAGACGGAGGGCTCATCGCCGGTGATTTGATAGGCCAGCAGCTGAAGCGCCAGCCCGACGCCCAGCAGCACCGCCACCGTCAGCGCCAGCCGCCAGCAGCTCCGGGGCCGGTGGAGCCGATCCAGCTCCCGGCCCACCGCCTCCGGCTCCCCCATCTCGGCCACGGCGGCGGCCAGGGCCTCGCCGGGGCTCTGCCCCTCCGCCTCAAAGGCGGCGGCCTGGTCGGCGATGTGGTCGGACAGCTCCCGCAGCAGGGGCCGCCTCGCCCGCCTCCAGCGGATCTGGGCCCCAACCGCCTCCAAGTATTCGTTCAGCTGCTCACGCGCCACAGCAGTCACCCCCCTCCAGCACGCCCCGCACCGCGTCGGCGTAGGCGTACCACTCCGCCCGCTGTCCGGCCAGGGCCTCCCGGCCCTCCCGGGTGATGGAATAGGTGCGCCGGGTGCGACCGTTGACCGTGCCGTCGCTGGAGGTCACCCAGCCCTGGGCCTCCAGCGTGTGGAGCAGGGGATAGAGGGTGCCCGCCTTCAGGTGGAAGATCTCTTTGGACTGGGCCCGCAGGGCCTCCACCATCTCATAGCCGTACATGTCCCTGCGCTCCAGCAGGGCCAGCAGCAGCATGCCCGTGCCGCCGGGGGCGCCCCGCCCCTCTGATTTTGCCATATGCCTCACCTCGATAGATAGATGATCTATGTATAATTATACATAGATCATCTATCTATGTCAAGGGGCAGTTTGGCGGTCAGCTCCGGCGGGCGGCCCGCCGCTCCCAGACCGCGCCCGCCCAGGCCGCGGCCAGATAGAACAGCAGCAGGAGCAGGGGCCAGTAATAGCTCAGGAAAATGTGGTAGGGGAACAGATGGGATGCCAGCCTGTCCAGCCCGAAGGAGAGGGCCCAGGCCGCCAGCACCACAAAGGGGCGGCGGCGGTACCCGCCCCAGGGCAGGGGGAACAGGGCGATCACCAGAACGCTGTAACAAAAAAAGTCGGGGAAGGGGTAGTAGAAAGGGGCGGTGGACGTGCGGATCCACACCAGATGAAACAGTGGAGGCAGCAGTGCGACAGCCCGCACAACTGCAAACAGCCCCACAGCCAGGCCCAGCCGCAGGAGGGCGGGCCGGTCAAACCGCCTCCAGACGGCCCGGAGCGCCAGTCCGAGCATCAGGAGCAGCAGGCCGAAGACCAGCCAGTCCAGGAACAGGTAAAAGGGCGGGTAGAAGCGGTAGGAGATGGGGTAGAAGATATCCCAGGGGGAGAGGGCGGTACCGGTCTGGAAAAAGAGAACCCCGAAGAGCCAGAGGCTCAGGCCCAGACAGAGCCCCAGGTGTTCCTGTACATGCCAGCACAGCAGCCCGGCCAGCACCAGCCACAGGGTGAGGTAGATCAGCAGGGTGGTGCAGAACAGAAGGGAGCCCACCCCGCCGCACACCAGCAGCACGATGGCGGCGATTCTCCGCCCTCCTGCGGGGCCGGAGGCCGGGCGGGGCCGCTCCGGCCGGCCCGCCGGGGCGGGGGCGGCCTCCCCCTTCACCAGCTCGTCCAGGGTGAGGCCGAAGAGCTCCCCCAGCTTCACCAGCTTGTCCAGCTCCGGCACGCTGGTGTTGTTCTCCCACTTGGACACCGACTGCCGGGACACCCCCAGCGCGTCGGCCACCTCCCCCTGGGAGAGATTGCGCGCCTTGCGGAGCTGATAGAGCCGCTCACCCAGATCCATGGCGAAACCACCTTCCTTTCCTCACCAGTGTACCAGAAAGCGGGGAAACTGTCGAGCAACCGGCCTTGAAAATGGCGCAACCAGCGGTTGCACCGGGAACTGCGGGCAGAAAAGGGGGCGGCGGACTTCAGTCCGCCGCCCGGTGGATAGGAGAGAGAAGGAGGATTACATAGAGGTATAGCCGCCGTCCACGGGTACCATGACGCCGTTGACGTAGCTGGAGGAGGGGGAGGCCAGAAAGATGGCGGTGGTGTCCAGCTCGCCCTCTCTGCCGTAGCGCTCCATGGGGATGGCACCCTTGGCGTACTCCTTGAACCAGTCGGTGTCCAGGGTGTCCTTGGTCAGCGGCGTCCAGAAGTAGCCGGGGCAGATGGCGTTGACAGTGATGCCGTACTTGCCCCACTCGCAGGCCAGGGCCCGGGTCAGGTTTACCACGCCGCCCTTGGCCGCGTGATAGGGGGAGGCGGGGGCGATCTTGTTGCCCACCAGGCCGTACATGGAGGCGATGTTGATGATGCGGCCGTACTTGGCGGGGATCATGGCGGCCCTGGCAACCTCCCGGGCCATCTTGAAGGTGCCGAACAGGTCGATGTTCAGCTCGTTGCTGAACTGGTCGTCGGTGATCTCCTCGGCGGGGGCCACGGCGCCGGTGCCGGCGTTGTTGATCAGGATGTCGATGCGGCCGAAGTGATCCATCACGGCCTTCACCGCGTCCTGCACCATCTGGGTGTCGGTGATGTCGCAGCGGACGGCTAGGGTCTCCACCCCATAGGTGTCGTGGAGCTCCTTGGCCACGGCGTCGATTTTCTCCTGGCGGCGGGCCAGGGCCACAATTTTGCACCCCTGGTTGGCCAGGGCGTGGGCCATCTGGACGCCCAGGCCGGTGGAGCAGCCGGTGACCACCGCCACCTGGCCGGTGAGATCAAAATAGGATTTCATGGAAAGGACTCCTTTCTTAGGAAAATATAACTTTGTTTAATTATTTATACTAAATAGTATATTTAATATGATTAAAGTATAATCCTGCGGAGCGGCTCTGTCAATGGGGAGAGTCTACGGAAAACAAGCCCTGAATTTGGAGATTTTGTCAGATACCAAAAAGTCCGTACCCCGAAAGAGGGTACGGACTTTTTGAAGCGGCTTACAGGGTTTCCAGCAGGAACCGCCCGATGCTCTCCATGGCCTCGGTGGCCTTTTTCATGGGGAACATCTGGAACACGTGCCACAGCTCCGTCCACACCTCCAGCCGGCAGGGCACCGCCGCCTGCACCAGCCGATCCCGCAGGCGGATGGAGTCGGACAGCAGGATCTCGTTGGTGCCCGCCTGGATCAGGGTGGGGGGGAAGCCGGACAGATCGGCGAACAGGGGGGACAGGCAGGGATCTGACCAGTCCCGGCCGTGGGCGTAGGCGTCCCGCACGGCGTGGATATAGTTGAGGGTGAGCACCGGGTCGATGTCGGCCCGCTCCTGGTAGGACTTGCCGCTGGCGGTCATGTCCGTCCAGGGGGAGAGGAGGATCAGGGCCCGGGGGAGCCGCCGTCCGGCGGTCTTGAGCAGGTGGGTGAGCACCAGGGCCAGGTTGCCCCCGGCGGAGTCCCCGGCCACTACCACGTCCCGGGCGCCGTAGCCCTGGTACATCAGATAGTCCCAGGCCTTCATGGCGTCCTCCACGGCGGCGGGATAGGGGTTCTCCGGGGCCAGCCGGTACTCGAAGGAGAGCACCTGCCAGCCGGTGACGTTGGCCAGCTTGGAGGCCAGAATCCGGGAATAGCCCAGGTTGCCGCTGGTATACCCGCCGCCGTGACAGTACAGCACCGCCCGCCGGCGGTCGTGTCCCCGGTGGGGACGCACCCAGGCGCAGTTCATGCCCTCCAGCTGGAAGGGCTCCCAGCTCATGCCCGCCATGGGGGCCACCAGGCGGCCCAGCAGCTCCTGCCCCCGGCGCTGCTTCTCCAGATCTTCCACGTCCATGACCTCCGGCGTGGTGGCGGTGTGGATGGCCTTCAGCGCCCGCAGAAAGGGGGCCAGACGGCGCTTCTCGTCATCCTGGCGCTGTTCCGGCGTGCGGCGGGTCAGCTTCATGCGGATGGGATCCTGTTCCATAGGGCAGTCCTCCTTGTCTGTGTCGGGTATTATAGCATGCCCATGGGAAAAAGAAAAGACCCGCCGCATGTTTCACGGCGGGTCTCAGCCGGCTTACAGGTCGTTGCGGCACAGATCCTCCAGGGACTCCCGGCGGACGGCCACGTAGGACTCGCTGCCGCCCCGCAGCATGACGATGGGGGGGCGGGGCAGGCGGTTGTAGTTGGACGCCATGGAGTAGTTGTAGGCGCCGGTGGTGCACACCGCCAGGATATCCCCCCGGCCCACGCTCTCGGGCAGGGAGACGTGCTCCTGGATGATGTCGCCGCTCTCACAGCAGCGGCCCACCACCGAGCACGCAAAGGTGCGAGGCTCGCCCATCCGGCCGGCCGGCAGGCAGGTGTAGTCCGCCTTGTACAGGGCGAAGCGGGGGTTGTCCGGCATGCCGCCGTCGATGGAGACATAGTTCTTGTAGCCGGGGATCTGCTTCACCGTGCCCACGGTGTAGAGAGTGAGGCCGGCGTCCGCCACAATGCTGCGGCCGGGCTCCATGTGGATCTCCGGCAGGGCGATGCCCAGCCGCTCGCAGGCCCCCTTGGCCGCGGCGGCCACCTGGCCCACCTTGGTGTCCACATCCAGATAGGGGTCGCTCTCCACGTAGCGCACGCCGTAGCCGCCGCCCAGATCCAGCTGCCGGGTCACAAAGCCGTGCTTCTTTTCCATATCGGCGATGAATTCCAGCATGATCACCGCCGCCCGCTCAAACACGTCCTCGGCAAAGACCTGGGAGCCCACGTGGCAGTGGAAGCCCACCAGCTCCACATGGGGCTGCCCCAGGGTGTAGACGGTGATCTCCTCAGCCTGGCCGGTCTCGATGGCGCTGCCGAACTTGGAGTCCACCTTGCCGGTGGAGATGGCCTCGTAGGTGTGGGGGTCGATGCCGGGGGTGAGGCGGAGCAGCACCTTCTGCCGGATGCCTCTGCGGGCGGCCTCGGCCTCGATGGCCTTGATCTCCTCCACATTGTCGGCCACGAAGTATCCGATGCCGTGCTCCATGCTGTAGCGGATGTCCTCGTCAGTCTTGTTGTTGCTGTGGAAGTAGGCCTGTCCCAGGTCATAGCCCGCCTGGAGGGCGGTGTAGATCTCGCCGGAGGACACCACGTCGATGCCCATGCCCTCCTCCTTCATGATCTCATAGATGCGCTTGAAGGAGTTGGCCTTGCTGGCATACAGGGGGCGGGCGCCGGGGCCGAAGTGCTTGCGGAAGGCCTGGGTGTACACCCGGCAGTTGTGCCGGATCCGATCCTCGTCCATCAGGTAGAGGGGGGTGCCGTACTGCTTGGCCAGCTCCACGGTGTCCTGCCCGGCGAAGAGCAGGTGTCCGCTGGGGGAGACGGTGAGGTTGTCGCAGATCATGCTGCACGTCCTTTCTGAGTTCGGCCGGGGGCATTGTCCGCCCCCGGCCGTTTCCTTGGTAGAGTGGAAATTACTTGGCGGCCTTGGCGCTCTTGGCGGCGATGGCCTTGTCCAGCCAGTCCTTGCCGTCGGTGATGCGGGCCACGATGTAGGAGACCACGTAGTCGCCGGAGGAGTTGATCATGGTGGCGGGGGGATCCACCAGGTTGCCGATGGCCACCAGGATGGGGAAGGCGATTTCAATCTGCTGGGGGAAGAAGATGGTGCAGATGATATACTCGCCGATGTAGCCGCCGCCGGGCACGCCGGACATGCCCACGGAGGACAGCACCGCCACGGCCACCACGGCAGGCAGCATGCTCCAGCTCATGTCAGCGCCCATGGCGCCCAGCACGAAGGCGATCTTCAGCACGCAGGAGAAGCAGGAGCCGTCCATGTGCATGGTGGCGCCCATGGGGATGACCATGTCGGCCACGTCCTTGGGGATGCCGGTGTCCTCCGCCTCCTTCAGGTTGGTGGGGATGGTGGCGGTGGAGGAGCAGGTGCCCAGGGACATGAGGGCGGGACGGGCGATGTGCCGGAACATGGTCTTGATGCCGTGCTTGCCGCCGCCCAGGTAGGCGAAGATGGGGAAGGCGGTGAAGATGTAGATGAAGCACAGGGGGTAGTACACAATCAGGGCGCGGCCGTAGGCGGCGGTCACCTGAGAGCCGTAGGTGGCCACCAAGTCGGCGAAGATGGCGAAGAAGGCGATGGGGGCGTAGTAGGTGATGATCTGCACGAAGGACATCATCACCTCGGTCAGGCCGTTGAGGAACTTGCCGATGATGTGGTCGGGGCCGCCCACCAGGTTGGTGGCAAAGCCGAAGAAGATGGAGAACACGATCAGGGGCAGCATGGCGCTGCGGCTGAGCAGGCCCACAAAGTCGTCGGTGGTGAAGAAGTTGACGATCATGTCGGCGATGGAGGCGTGCTCACCCATGGCCTCGCTGGTGAAGTCATGCCAAGGCTCCAGCACCGGGGGGAAGATTTTCATGATGACGAACATGATCACAGCGGCGATGGCGCCGGTGACCACGAAGGTGATCACCGTGGTACCCATGATCTTGCCGGCCCGCTTGCGGCTGCGCACGCTGGCCACGGAGTTGGCGATGGACGCGAACACCAGAGGCACCACCACGCAGAACATCATGTTGATGAACACGGTGCCCAAGGGGGCGATGAGGGTGCCGAAGCTGGGGGCCACAAAGCCCACGATGCAGCCCGCCACCATGGAGCCCAGCATGAGAGCCAGGAACCGGTAGTTTTTCATCACAGCAGATTTGTCCATAACAATACCTCTCTTTCTTCAAAACCCTTGCCAAAGGATACAAGAAAAGGACGAAAGCGTACTCTCCCCCCGGAGACAGAACGCCTTCGTCCTAAACTATGGGCCATAGTATAGTACCGAAAGGCGCCCTTGTCAAGCGCGGGAATCAAACCGGGCGGAGAGGCGTGTCATCCCTCTCCCGGGCCGCCGGGCCGGCTGCGCAGTCTCCCCCCTCTCCTGGATTCGTATCCGTCCGCGGCGGCGTATTGCTCAAAGGGCGAGCTCCTCGTCGGTGACCTCTCCCTTGGCAACCACGTTGGTGGGGCCGGTGAGGAGAAGCTTCTCCACAGCTCCGTCCAGCACCTCCACGTCGATGACCAGCTCGCCGCCGGTCATCTGCACATGCACGTCCCGGCCGTCGGACTTTCCCTGGAGGGTGAGCACCGTGACCACCGAGCCGGTTCCCGTGCCGCAGGCGTGGGTGAAGTCCTCCACGCCCCGCTCATAGGTGCGCTCCCAGATCTGCCCCGGGCCCTCCACCTCATAGAAGTTTACGTTGGCGCCCTTGGGAAATGCCGGGTGATGGCACAGTTTTCTGCCCAGCTCAAAAAGTTCCTGCTCCGGGAAGCGCCGGAGTCCGGAAATCGGAACTACCGCGTGGGGCAGGCCGGGACTGCCCAGCTCGATATAGGAGCAGGGATAGGTCACGCCGTCCACCTCCACCGGGTAGTCCAGCCTGAGCACCGTGGGGCTGTTGAGCTGAACCCTGTACTGGCGCCTGGTCATCCGCCAGCCGGTGACCAGGCCCGCGGTGGTCTGCACCCGCTGTACCTCCCCGGCCAGGCCGTTGTCGCAGCCGTAGCGGCAGATGCACCGGGCGCCGTTGCCGCACATCTCGCCCACGCTGCCGTCGGAGTTGAAAAACAGCATCCGGTAATCGGCGTCCGTGGTGGGCTTTTCCACGATCATCAGCCCGTCGGCGCCGATGGACATGCGGCGGTCGCACAGCCGCCGGGCCAGGGCGGGGAAGGACTCGGCGGGAAGCCCCTCCACCATATTGTTGAGGATGATGAAATCATTCCCCGCGCCGTTCATTTTCCAAAACTGCATGGCAGGAACCCTCCTGTTCGACTGATTCTGCCAGAATAAAGAGCAAGAACGGTGCCACACCCGGGCGGCGGCGGATTTTCGCCGAATGGCACAAATAGCATGCCCCAAATTTCATAACTCTTCCAAAAAAGACCGGGAGAACGGGGGCGGAGGGCCCGGAACCGGAGAAAAAAACGGAAAGGGAGTTCGGATTTCCGAACTCCCTTTCCGGGAAACCGGACAAGCCCTAGGAGATCTGGTACTCCTTCAGCTTGCCGTAGAACACGGTTTTGGACAGGCCCAGCAGCTTCATGGCCTGGCTCCGGCTGCCGCCGCACTGGGCCAGGGTCTGGCGGAGGATCCGCTTCTCCTCCTGCTTCAGCCGCTCCCGCAGGGTGAGCTGGACGGGCTGGCTCTCCACGCAGATGTGCTCGGCATAGATGAGCTCCGACTCGGAGAGGGCCACAGCCCGCTCCAGCACGTTCTCCAGCTCCCGGATGTTGCCGGGCCAGTTGTAGGAGAGCAGCTTGTCGAAGGCCTCGCCGGACAGGCTCTTGGGGGGCACGCCGTACTTCTGGGGGATCTTCTCCATCAGCCGGTCGATGAGGAAGCAGATGTCCTCCGGGCAGCTGCGCAGGGGCGGCAGCTCCACGGAGAAGGCGCTGAGCCGGTAGTAGAGATCCTGCCGGAACCGGCCGGCGGCCACCTCCGCCTTCAGATCCCGGTTGGTGGCGGCCAGGATGCGCACATCCACCGGGATGGTGCGGGTGGAGCCCACCCGCACCACCACCTTGTTCTGGATCACATTGAGCAGCTTGGCCTGGATGTGGAGGGGGATCTCGCCGATCTCGTCCAGAAAGATGGTGCCGCCGTCGGCGGCCTCAAAGAAGCCGGCCTTGCCCCGGGGATTGGCCCCGGTGAAGGCGCCCCCCACGTAGCCGAACATCTCGCTCTCAAAGAGGGTGGGGGAGAGGGTGGAGCAGTCCACCGGCACGTAGGGGCCCTTCCGGGGCTGGGCCCGGGCGATGGTCTGGGCCAGGAAGGACTTTCCGGTGCCGCTCTCGCCGGTGATCAGGATATTGCAGTCCAGCTGGGACAGCTTGTAGGCCAGGTGGCGCACCGCGGCCGCGGTGGTGCCGAAGCCGAAGAGCTCGGCAAAGGGGGCCTCCTGGGGCGCCTCGCTGCGGGCGCTCTCCCGGTAGGTGCGCTCGGCGGACTTGATGGCGTTGTTGCGCTCCAGAATGGTGGTGTGGATGTCCTCGATGCTGCGGAACTTGACGATCACCTCGTCGGGCAGGCCGTCCGCCCCGGGGACGGGGAGGAGGGAGGCCACCAGCTCGTAGCCGTTGATCTCGTACTCGGCGTCCTCATACCGGGGCACCTGGCCGCTGAAAATCCGGGCCAGATGGCGCTCAAACCGCTCCCCCTCAAAGAACTCCCGGAAGTGGTAGCCTACCACCTTCATCTCCAGGCCGGGGCGCTTTTCAATGTAGGCCCCGCCCCGGAGCAGGCAGCCCGCGCCCTCCTTCCGGGCGGAGTAGCCCTTCTCCTCCCAGAACTTCACCCGGCCGGTGCCGCGCTCCAGCGCCACCAGCTGGCCGATGCACTGAAAGTAGTCGATGGAATAGGTGGTGTCCCTCACCTGGACGGACACGGTGTGGGGCTCGATGGAGAGCCGGAGGGGGATCCCGTCCCAGACGGTCTCCAGCTGGAGGCTCTCCGCGTCCTGGCCGGGGAGGAACTTGTAGACCGGCCGCTGCCCGAGGTCGTCGAAGGCCCCCACGGCCACCAGCCGGTCTCCGGTGCGCAGCCTGGGCTCCCGGATGCCGATGCGCTCCAGATCCTCCGGCCGCAGTTCCCCGTCGTCGGCGCCGATTTCGGTGTCGGCCACCAGAACCAGATCCCCCGGCTCCAGGCGGCCGGCGGGGTGGGAGTGCTGGCTGTGGTTATACAGGCCAAAGCGGTTTTTGGCCTGCTGGTTGATGTGGGTGATGATCCCCTCCCGGTCCAGGGTGAAGATGGCGTGGGAGGAGGTATCCAGAAGACTCTGCAGAAGCTCCATAAGCGGACTCCTTTCCGTACAGTGCGGGGCCTCCCCTATTTTACTAAAGAACGGCGGGGATGTAAATACGGCAGCCCGACAAACCGGCACAGGCCGATCATCCCTGGGACATCTTATACGCCGGCGCAATACCCCTATAAAAAGGACATATAAGCGGCGGCGGGGAAAGCATGCTATAATGGGAAAAACGGCGCTTCTGCGCCGGACTGACCATTTAAGGGGGAAGTGCAATGGCGATCCAAGGAATTTTTGGCCCCATCGACCCGGCGGAGCTGGGGCAGACCCTGATACACGAGCATCTGACCTGCGCGGATTGGTCTATGCGGATGAACTTCGGCGGGAAGTTCTTCGACTTTGACCAGGTGGCGGCCATGGCGGAGGGCCAGCTGAACAAGGCCAAGGCCCTGGGTGTGCGCACCGTGGTGGACGGCACCCCCATCAACCTGGGGCGGGATATCCACCTGATCCGGGAGGTGTCCCGGCGCACCGGCCTGAACTTCATCGCCTCCACCGGCTTCTACTATCAGGAGGAGCCCTGGCTGGGCATGCGGGATGAGGAGCAGATCTACGACCTTCTGATGGGGGACTGCGTGGACGGCATCGCCGGCACCGACAGCAGGCCGGGCATTCTCAAGGCCGGCGTGGCCCGGGCGGGCCTCACCCCGCTGCTGCGCAAGATCCTCCACGCCACCGGCCGGGTGGCAAAGGAGACCGGCCTGCCCCTGTTCTGCCACCACGACCCGGCCATCAAAAACGGCGGGGAGATCCTGGATCTGCTGGCCGGCTGCGGCGTGCCCGCCTCCAAGGTGATCCTGGGCCACAGCGGCGATTCCACCGATCTGGAGTACCTCACCGCCATGCTGGAGCGGGGCTGCTGGCTGGGCATGGATCGCTTCGGCTTCTGCGACAAGGATCTGGCCCTGGAGCCCCGGGTGGACACCATCGCCGCCCTGTGCAAGGCGGGCTGGGGCCACCGGCTGCTGCTCAGCCACGACTGGGCCGCCTACCTGGCCTTCTGGGACAGCTGGGAGACCACCAAGGGCTCCGACTGGATGAACCTGGAGGAGGACTACACCTTCATCCACCGGCGCGTCCTGCCCGCCCTCAGGGAGAAGGGCCTGGATCAGGCCGCGGTGGACGCCCTGCTGGTGGACAATCCCCGGGCCTTCTTCGAGGGGAACTGAGCCGCACGGACAACTGCACATCAGCAGAGAACGGGCCGGACATCGTCGGATGTCCGGCCCGCTTTTCCTGTCCGCCTGGCGGGGATGCCGGGGCCGTCCCGCCTCAAGAAAAAGACAGTGTTTCGCCGGAACAGGACCCTGTTTCAGCGAAGCACTGTCTTTTTGCCTAAAAGGAAAGCTGAGGGGGAAGGCCCTCCGGGGAATTACACAATCCCCAGCGCGGCTCTTACCTTGTCACCGTCGAAGGCGGGGATGCCCAGCATCTGGCGGGCCTCGGCGGGGGTGGCGGGGGTGTTGCCGGCGGCCTTGACGATGTTCACGGCCCGCTCCACCAGCATGTGGTTGGTGGCCATGACCTTCTCGCCGTTCTCCTTCACCTCAAAGACCACGTTGTCCTCCATGCCCACGCGGATGTGGCCGCCCAGGGCCAGGGAGGCCAGCAGGATGGGCAGGTGGCCCTTGCCGATGCCGAAGGCGGACCAGGTGGAGCCGGCGGGGATGTGGCTGACCAGGTACATCAGGTTCTCCACGGTGGCGGGCATGCCGCCCAGCACGCCCAGGCAGAACTGATAGTGACAGGGGGTGGACAGGTGGCCCTTCTTCACGAAGTAGTTGGCGATGCCCAGCATGCCGGCGTCGAAGATCTCCAGCTCGGGCTTGATGCCCTTCTCCATGTACAGGTCGCCCAGCTTCTGGAGGAACTGGGGGGAGTTGATGAACACGCCGCCGGGCATCCAGTTGAAGGAGCCCGCGTCGTAGGAGCCCATCTCGATGCCGGCCAGCTCCTTATGGTGGGCCATGCGCTCGTCGTCGGTGGCGGGGTGCTGGGGGGAGGCGCCGGAGGAGGTGCAGTTGATGACCACGTCGCAGTCCTTGTGGCTGCGGATGAGGCGGATGGTCTCCCGGAACTTCTCCTTGTCCATGGCGCCCAGGCCGTCGTCGGCGCGCATGTGCAGGTGGACGATGGCGGCGCCGGTCTTCCAGGCGTCATAGGCCTCGTCGGCGATCTGCTGGGGGGTCTCAGGGATCTTGTAGCCAGCGGGGGTCACCGCGCCGGTGAGCGCGGCGGTGATGATGGTCTTTGCCATAGCGGTTCCACTCCTTATTATAATATGCGCGGGAAGAAGGGACGCAGTGACCGCCCCTTCTTCCGCAGAACAGAATTAAAATTCGTAGCCTTCCGGCTCGTTGCTGTGCTCAAAGGTAAAGGGGTTCTCGATCTCACCCGCGTTTACCTTCTTCCACCACTCGGCGGCCTTCTGGGGCATGGTGCGCCAGGACTCGGCGGTCTGGGGCTCCTCCATGTCGTGGGTGGCGTAGCGCCAGTCGCCCACGCGGCTGATGTACTTCTCGTCCTGCTGGGCGGAGTTCTCGTCGCCCAGATCGCCGGCGGCGACGCGGAGCAGGGAGCCGTACTGCTCGCTGACGGTGTGCAGCTTCAGATCCTCTACCAGCAGCTTCTTCAGGGGCCGCTTGGCCAGGTTGGACATGATGGTGCGGTTCTCGTAGGGCATGGTCTTGAGCATCCGGGCGATCTCCCAGGCGCGCTCCACCACCTTGCCCTTGGGCAGCACCTCGTTGACCATGCCCCAGTCCAGCATCTGCTGTGCGGTGAACTGGCGGGAGGTCATCATGTAGTAGTTGCCCCGCTTGGTGCCGAAGTAGTGCTGGCACATCAGGCCCATGCCGTCGCCGGGCACCAGGCCGCCCTGGGCGTGGGGCACCTCCATCTTGGTGTCCTCGGAGCACAGGGTGATGTCGCACAGCATGGCAGAATCCCAGTGGAAGCCGGGGCCGGGGATGGCACCGATGGTGGGCACGTCCAGATCAAAGATCATGTTCTTGATCAGGTTGGTGTCGTCGAAGTACTGGTGCTGGAACCGCTGGGTGGGCAGCTGGGAGTAGGTCTCCCAGCCGTTGGCGTCGGACTCGATCATCCAGTTGTCGCCGATGTGGGTGTAGATGATGATCTCGTTTTTGAAGTCCAGGCTCAGCCAGCGGGTGAGCTGGCTCATGGCCCGGTGGGACATGCCGCTGTGGTGCATGGGGCCGTCGTTGGTCTTCCAGGTGACCTGCACGATGCCGTCCTCACGCTTCAGGTCGGCGAAGTCCTTAAACCACTCTTTATACTCGTCAAACTCGGGCAGCTTGACATAATCAGCCATAGGCTTTCCCATGGTATTTTCCTCCTCAATACTCGTCCGTGTGTGGAGAAGCTTACTTGCTGCTGCCGTCGGCGGGCTCGGGGCGGTAGGGCTTCACGGGCCGCTTGGGGTCGAAGGGGTTGACCTCGCGGCCGGCCTCGACCTCCTTGAACCACTCGATGGGCTTGGTGCGGAAGCCGGCCCAGCTCTCCCGGGTGGGGGGCTGCTGCATCCAGTCGTGGCAGTAGCGCCAGTCGTTGGTCTGGCTGATGTACTTCTCGTCCTGCTGGGCGGCGTTGCGGTCGCCCATGTCGCCGGCGGCGATGCGCAGCAGGGAGCCGTACTGCTCGCTGACGGTGTGCAGCTTCAGATCCTCCACCAGCAGCTTCTTCAGGGGCCGCTTGGCCAGGTTGGACATGATGGTACGGTTCTCATAGGGCATGGTCTTGAGCATCCGGGCGATCTCCCAGGCGCGAGCCATGACCTGATCCTTGGGCACCACCTCGCTGACCATGCCCCAGTCCAGCATCTGCTGGGCAGTCCACTGGCGGGCGGTCATCATGTAGTAGTTGCCCCGCTTGGTGCCGAAGAAGTGCTGGGCCATCAGGCCCATGCCGTCGCCGGGCACCAGGCCGCCGTGGGCGTGGGGCACCTCGATCCAGGTGTCGTCGGAGCAGATGGTGATGTCGCTGAGCATGGCGGAATCCCAGTGGAAGCCGGGGCCGGGGAGCACGCCGATGGTGGGCACGTCCAGATCAAAGATCATGTTCTTGATCAGGTTGGTGTCGTCGAAATACTGGTGCTGGAACCGCTGGGTGGGCAGCTCGGAGTAGGTCTCCCAGCCGTTGGGGTCGGACTCGGTCATCCAGCTGTCGCCGATGTGGGTGAAGATGATGATCTCGTTCTTCCAGTCCATGGACAGGATGCGCACCAGCTGGCTGATGGCCCGGTGGGACATGCCGCTGTGGTGCATGGGGCCGTCCAGAGTCTTCCAGGTCACCTGCAGGATGCCGTCCTCACGGTACAGATCGGCGAAATCCTTGAACCACTCCTTGTACTCGTCCAGCTGGGGCAGTTTGACGTAATCGGCTAAGGGCTTACCCATGTTGATCTCCTCCAATGTTTTGTTTTGATTGTGTTGTATATCCGTCCCAGGCGGCCTGGGATGTTTTTGAAATTACTCGGCCTTGAAGATGCCGGCCGCGCCCATGCCGCCGGCGATGCACATGGTCACCAGGGCGTACTTGCCGCCGGTGCGGCGCAGCTCGGAGATGGCCTTGCAGGACAGCACCGCGCCGGTGGCGCCCAGGGGGTGGCCCAGGGCCATGGCGCCGCCGTTGGGGTTGACCTTGGCGGGGTTGAGGCCCAGCTCCTTGATGCAGGGGCTGACCTGGGCGGCAAAGGCCTCGTTGAGCTCAATGACATCCATGTCGTCCACGGTGAGGCCGGTGTACGCCATCACCTTGGGCACGGCGTAGATGGGGCCCAGGCCCATGTAGGCGGGATCCAGACCGCCCACGCAGAAGCCCAGGAAGGAGGCCAGGGGCTTGATGCCCAGCTCGTTGGCCTTGTCCCGGCTCATCAGCACCAGGAAGGCGGCGCCGTCGCTGGTCTGGGAGGAGGTGGCGGCGGTGACCCGGCCGTTCTCCTTGAAGCAGGGCTTCATGGACGCCATCTTCTCCAGAGTGGTGTCCCGGCGGATGCCCTGATCCTTGTCAAAGACGATCTCATTGCCGTCCACGTCCACGCCGGGCAGGGGGATGATCTGCTCGTCGAACCAGCCGGCGTCCTGGGCGCGGGCCGCCTTCTGGTGGCTCTCCAGGGCCAGGCGATCCATCTCTTCCCGGGTGACGTTGTACTTCTCCGCCACGTTCTCGGCGGTCTCACCGTTGGAGATGTACTGGGCGGGGTCGTGCTCCACCAGCCAGGGATCCCGGTCGCCGCTGCGATCCAGGGTCATGGGCAGGGCGGTCATGGACTCGATGCCGCCGGCCACGATGCAGTCGGCCTGGCCCGCCTCGATCTGCCAGGCGGCCAGGGCCACGGCCTGGAGGGAGGAGGAGCAGAAGCGGTCTACGGTGAGGCCGCAGGCGGTGTAGGGCAGGCCGGCCCGGGCGGCCACCAGCCGGGCGGGGTTGAGGCCCTGCTTGGCCTCGGGGATGGCGCAGCCCAGGATCACGTCCTCCACCAGGGCGGGGTCCAGCTGGGGGATCTTCTCCATGACCCCCTTCAGCACCAGGCCGCCCATGTCGATGGGGTGCATGCTGCGCAGGGCGCCCTTCTTGCCGGACTTGGCCACGGCGGAGCGGCCGTAGGCCACCACCACCGTCTTGCTCAACGGTTTTGCCATATCAATCTTCCTCCATTTCCTTCAGCTCGGGTGAGATGATCAGTTGGGGCTCCACAGCGGCCTGGATCTCCTCCACGGTATGGCCCTTCCGGATCTCGGAGAGCACCAGGCCCTCGCCGGTGACGTCGATGACGCAGCGGTCGGTGACAATGTGGTTGACGCACCGCACTGCGGTGAGGGGCAGGGTGCACTCTTTGACGATCTTGGGAGAGCCGTCCTTGGCCACCAGTTCCATGGCCACAATCACGTTCTTGGCCCCGTTGCACAGATCCATGGCGCCCCCCATGCCGAAGGCCCGGCCGGGGGTGGCCCAGTTGGCCAGATCGCCGTCGGCGGACACCTGCAGGCCGCCCAGCACGGTGGCCGCCAGGCGGCCGGAGCGGATCACGCAGAAGGAGGCGGCCACGTCAAAGGCGCTGCTGCCCGGCACGGGGACGAAGTTGACCCCGCCGGCGTTGGCGTACCGCTCGTTCACCATCAGGCCCTCGGCCTTGGGGCCGATGCCGATGAAGCCGTTCTCGCTCTGGAACAGGACTCCGGACACGGCGTAGCTGCCGCACAGGCTGGGGATGCCGATGCCTAGATTGACCACGTCGCCGGGCTTGAAGTAGGCGGCGGCCCGCTTTGCGATAAAATCTCTGTTGTTCATCATGGCTCTCCCCTCCTTACGCCAGAATCATGTCCACGAACATGCCGGGCACCTTGACCTCGTCCGGGCCGATCTCGCCCAGGTCGCAGAAGTGGTCGCACTCCACGATGGACAGGGTGCCGCAGGTAGCGACCACCGGATGGGAGGCGTGTCCGCTGCTGCCGGAATAGGTCAGGTTGCCGATGGGATCGGCCCGGCGGCAGCGGGTGAGGGCCACGTCGGCGTGGAGGGCGGTCTCCAGCAGGTAGCGCTCACCGTTGACGGTGATCACCTGCTTGCCCTCCTCCACCACGGTGCCCAGGCCGGTCTTGGTGAGTACGCCGCCCAGGCCGGCGCCGCCGCAGCGGATGCGCTCGATAAAGGTGCCCATGGGGTTGAACTCGGCCTTCAGCAGGCCGGACTGGATGCGCTGGTTGGTCAGGGGGTTGGTGCCCACGTGGGTGGTGATCATCGCGTCCACCCGGCCGTTTTCGAGCAGCAGGCTCACCCCGTGGCCGGGATCGCTGGAGTCGATGGAGTAGACGGTCAGGTGCTTGGCGCCGCTCTCCAGCAGGCAGTCGATGAGCCGGTCGGGCATGTACTGGTTGGTCTGTCCGCCGATGGCAATGGTCTGCCCGTCCTTAAACTGGGCGATAATCTCTTCTCTGCTGCGTACCTTACTCAGTTCCATATCGTTCTCCTTCGCTCAGATTTTCTTCGGGCGGGCAGGGGCTCAAAGCTTGCGGTGGAGCTTGAGCAGCTCAATGAGCATCTGATCCCGGTAGGCGGCGCACGCCTCGTTGGTGTGGCCGATGTAATCGGGGAAGTTCTTCATCTCCTGATCCACGCCGGGCTGGGCCACCTCGGCCCAGTTGTCGGGCTGGTGGGTCCAGGAGGCCATGTCGGCCAGCCAGCGGTCGCCGGAGTTGCCCAGCATGTTCACCATGCCGGTGAGGCCGCCGGGGTTGCCCAGCTGCATGATCATGTTGTGGCCGAAGATGGCCCAGCGCAGGCCGGGGCCGTACACCAAGGCCTTGTCCGCGTCCTCCACGGAGCACACGCCCCGCATGACCAGGTCCTGCACCTCCCGGTAGAGGGCCAGCTGGAGGCGGTTGGCGATGAAGCCGGGGCACTCGCGGCGCAGGAGGACGGCCTCCTTGCCGATGGACTGGTAGAAGTCATAGGCCAGCTGGAGCAGCTCAGGGTCGGTCTTGTCGCCGGAGGTCAGCTCCACCAGGGGGATGAGGTGGGGGGGATTGTAGGGGTGGGCGCCCACGCAGCGCTCCGGATGGGCGGCCTTGGCGGCGATGTCGGAGATGAGCAGGCCGGAGGTGCTGGAGGCGTAAACAGCCTCGGGGGAGGCAGACTGCTCGGCCTGGGCCAGGATGGACTGCTTGATCTCCAGGCGCTCGGGGCCGCTCTCCTGGATGAACTGGGCGTCCTTCACCGCCTCCTCCATGGAGGTGGTCAGACGGATGCGGGCCACGATCTCCGCCCGGCGCTCCGGGGTGATGGCGTTAAAGTTCTCCAGAGCGTCCAGGCTCTTGTGCATCTGGCCCTCGCTCTTTTTCAGCTGCTCGTCGTTGATGTCGTACAGGGTGACGTCCAGGCCGCGCATGGCGAACTGGATGGCCCAGCTGGAACCGATGACGCCGCCGCCCACGCAGGCGACGCGCCTGATATCTGTAACTTTCATGGCTCTGATCTCCTTTGTCTGAAGATTCAACAGGTCCCGGCGGAGCGGTATGCCCGCCGCAGTCGGGATATGGGGAACCGCCAGGCGGGGAAATCCGGTCTGGCGGCTCCAGGGAAAGGGTATCTCCGGTGTGTCGGAGGCGGTGGTGAAGCCGTGGACGGTCAGCTGCAGTAGCGCAGCTGGGTGGCGGTGCGCACCATCTCGTCCCAGTCGCCGAACTGGGTGCTCTCCTTGACGAAGGCGTCCAGCAGCGGGGGCGCGTAGATCAGGGTGTCCGCCTTCCAGTTGAGGATGACCGCGCTGGAAAACTGGAAGCCCTCAAAGTTGTCAAAGCGGGTGTGCTGCTGCATGAACTCATCGGTGAAGATGTCCTCCAGCAGCTTCATCAGCTCCGGGGCGTTGTCCAGGAACACATAGCCCTGATTAGGGTTTGTCTGTTCCATAGAACTTGGCAGCCTCCTTCTCCACATAGCCGCGCCAGGCGGGGGCGTCGTCCTCCATCCGCTGGCGGATCCAGGGCATCAGCTCGGGCTGGCCGGTGACGGCCTCCTTGCGGACGACGGTCATGTACAGGGAGCCCTCTCCGGGCGGGCAGCCGGGCAGGAAGTAGGCGTCGGGGTGCTCCTTCAGGTGCCGGCGGGTGCAGTTGCCGTGGAGGATGATCTGCTTGTCGGGGATGCTGGGATCCAGCTTGTTGTCGCAGCCGGCCACAACGGTCATACCCTTGTTCTCGTCGTAGATGCCGATGGCCTTCAGGGTCTCCATGTTCAGGGTCAGCAGGGCCTGGCAGCTGGAGCAGGCGCCCTCGCAGTGGACGTCGTACTCGGGCCAGCGGTTGCGGATGTCCTCCAGGTAGGGAACCCACATCTTCTTGTAGCAGTCCTCGATCTTGTCGCCCACCACTTCGATGTTCTCCTGGTCAGTGGTGCCCAGGCCCACCTCGTCGGCCACCTTGAAGTAGCTCACGCCGTCGGGATCAATGCCCACCAGCTCACAGGCGATGCGATCCAGGGCCACGGGATCCTTGGAGCCCATGACGCAGTCCAGCTCGATGGGAGTGGGGGTGTGGGGGGAGTAACCGCTGGCGGCGCTCATCACGTCCATGATATTCAGGTCGGGCTTGCAGACGCTCCACACGTCCATCATGGCCATGGTCAGGTTCTGGCGGTGCATGGTGGTGTGAACCTGATCCTGCACCACGCCCTTGATGTTCTTCAGCGCGCCGGAGAACACCATGCTGGCGTGGGCCTTCAGGATGGGCAGGTTGATGATGTGCTCGGCTTCCAGCAGCAGCTTGGGCAGCTTCACGTGGGAGATGTTGGAGCGGTAGCCGCGCACGGCCACGTTGACCAGATCCTTCTCCCGCTTGATGTCGTAGAGCTCCACGCCCTCCTCCGCGGCCATCTTGGCGATGCCGCAGGCCTCATAGCACTCCATGGTGTCGCAGCCCACGGCGGCGGACTCGGCGATGACGATGCGCTTGGGATTGGCCTTGCGCACCTCGCGGATGACGGCGCGGACGGTCTCGGGGTGGGTGCACACGGCAAACTCCGGGGGAGCGGCGTGGCCCGCGTTGGGCTTGAGCACCACGGTGGAGTTGGGCTCGATCAGGTTGGTGACGCCGCCCAGCATGTCAAAGACGCGGGTGACGTTCTCCTGCACGTCCTTGCTATGAGCCAGCGCCACGACAGACTTCTTGCTCATGATGTTGCCTCCTTTTAAACTTTCTTACAACAACTGCCCACAAGCTCAGTTTTTGTGAGCGGCCATGTAGTCCTGGTCGTACTTGTGATCCTGGATAGCCAGAATCAGGAACAGGGAGATGAGGGCCAGCACGGCGAACACGATATAGACCGCGCTGATGCTGTGGAACAGGCCCTGCACGATGCCGTTGACGGCGAAGTTGCACATAAAGATGATGTTGGTGATCGGGAAGACCACGCTGTTGACCTTGGCGTAGCCCACGCGGCCAAACACGGAGCCGGGGATGGAGTTCATCAGGTTGGGGGCGGCGGCGCCCAGGAAGCCGATGATCACCAGGGAGATCCACACCAGGGGCATGATGCCGCTGATGTTGCACAGCAGAGCCACCACGTACAGCACGGCGGTCATCACGCCGGCCTTCTTGATGCCCAGCTTGAACACGATGCGGCCGATGATCACGGAGCCGATGACGCCGATGACGGCGATGGCGCTCATGACGCCGGTGGCCAGGGCCTGGTTCATGCCGACCTCCATGTTGCGGGCCACCAGCTGGGTCATGATGCCCATCTGAACCAGCATCAGGAAGCCGGTGGACAGCACGCACAGCCAGGTCTCCTTGGTGCACAGCAGCTTGCCGACGGTCCAACCGTGGGGATCCTCCTCCGGGGCGGCGGCGGCGTAATTGGCCTTGAACTCGGCCTCGGTGACATTATCGGGATAGAGGCCCCGCTCCTGGGGGGTGTTGCGCAGCATCACCGCGCCGATCACGCCCACCACCGCGGCCACAACGCCGCAGATCACGGAGCTGACGGCGATGCCCAGGCTGCCCACCAGCACGGTGAGCAGGGGGACGAACACCATGGTGCCGAAGTTGGAGCCCATGGCCACCACGCTCATGGCCTGGCCCTGCTTGCGGGGGAACCACATGGCAACCAGGGTGCCGATGCCCACGAAGGAGCCGGCGCTCAGGCCGCCGCCCACGCAGCACATGGCGATTAAGTACATGGGCACGCTCACCGCGTTGCCGGTGGCGATGTGGCCCAGGCCCGCCAGGATCAGGCAGCCGGCGGCCACCTTAGCCGGGCCGATGCGCTGGTTGAGCTGGCCGGCGATGATGGCGATGATCACGCCGACAATGCCGGCCACGGTATTCATGTTCAGGATGATGGTGCGGTCCACGCCCAGCCGCTCCGCCACGGCGGGGGCAATGACGTTGGTGCCGTCGGCGAAGAAGCCGCCGTTGCTGAAGAAAATCAGCAGGCCGAAGATCAGCAGGAACCAACCCCAGGCTCCAAAGCCTCGTTTCGTCTGTTCCATAACTTTACATTCCTCCTGAGTGGGGCGGCAGCTCCGCCCCCAAATCGGTTGAAGCGGGTGTGCTTGGCGTTTCTCTCTCCTTCCCGCGTTCTGCCTGACGTTCCGGCCGGTATGTCTCGAAGCGGTCTTAGTATAACCTTTACAAAGTTATTAGAAAAATATATAATGCTAACAGCGGTATAAGCAACTTTTATACTTACCCGGGGGGAAGTTGGCATGGAACTTTCACAGCTTCGTTATTTCATGGCCGTGGCGGAACTGGGCAATATGTCCAAAGCCGCGCAGGCGCTCTTTGTCTCCCAGCCCAATCTGAGCACCAGTATTTCCCGCCTGGAGGAAGAGGTCGGCGTGCCCCTCTTTGACCGCCGGAGGGGCAAAATCGTGCTGAACCAGAATGGTGAGCTGCTGCTGGAAAGCGTCAAGCGCGCGGTGGACACCCTGGACGCCGGCGTGCGGGCGGTGCGGGATCAGCACGCCGGAAAGTCCGCCCCGCTGTCCCTCGCCTGCATGACGGACGATACCGACCTGCTGGAGCACTTCGTGCTGGACAATCCGGACATCAACCTGATCCAGAAGCGGCTGGATCTCCCCGCCCTCACCTTCCTGCTGGAGCGGGGGGAGGTGGATCTGGCCCTGGCGGTGCTGCCGCCTCCCTCGGATGAGATTGTCTTCGAGCGGGTGTACAACTGCCACTTTGTGCTGCTGATGAGCCGGGATCACCCCCTGGCCGGGGAGACGTCCATCACCCGGCACCAGCTGGCCGGCTGCCGCCTGGCCATCGACGGCTCCCGGGTCAACAAGGAGACCTTCTGCGCCGCGGAGAGCGCCAAGTTCGGCGTGACGCCGGTCATTGACTACGATGTGCGCCACCTGAACCTGCTGCTCTCCCTGGTGGAGTCCAACCAGTGCGTCTCCATCGTCCCGGCGGTGAAGTATGAGGAGCTCTATCTCCAGGGCGGCCACCAGAACGTGGTCTGCCGGGAGTATGCCGACGGCGCACCCGAGGCATACTGGGGCATCGCCTATAACAAGCGCCGCCCCCTCAATGAGCACGGACAGCGCTTCCGCGCCTTCGTCCGGGACTACTTCACCCGGATCAATGCCGAGTACGCCGCTGCAACCCGCGCCTGAGCCGCGCCAAAAAATTTTCACCCCCCGCCCTAGCTATGCTAGGGCGGGGGGTGCGTCGTCTCCGGGCCGCCGTAGGCTTGCCTTTTCCCGGCCGGTTCGCTATAATCGACTCATTCACGTCACGAAAGGAATGTAAACTGATGAGTCGGAATGCTGTTTTTCTCTTCTCTGTCTGGACGTCTCTTCTCTCCGCGGTGTTTTATTTTCTCTACGGCTTTACCGCCTTCGGCGTGCCCTGGGTGATGTTTGTCTGCCTGGCCATCTTCTTTGGCATGGGCGGGCACGTGCGGGATGTGCCCGCCATGTGCCTGAGCGCCCTGGCCGGCTGCGTCTGGGGCAAGGTGGACTTCCTGCTGATGGATCTGTTTCAGAACCTGGGCTTGGGCCTGGCCGCCGCCAGCTTTGTGTCCATCACCCTGGGTACCGCCGTCACCATGGTGCTCCACATCCACGTGCTGGCCAGAACCCCTTTCCGCCACATGCCCTTCATCTTCGCCGGCGTGTGCCTCACCTTCTCCCAGAACAACGGCAACACAGTGGGGCTGGCTGCCACCCTGGTCATCGGCATTGTCCTGGCCGCCCTGTGCTCCCTGGGCATGGAGTTCGCTGTAAAGCGGTTTCCCCTGCCGAAAGAAGGGGAGCGGAGCTGACGGCAGATCCCGCTGGATACATTATTATAATATACAGTATGGCAGTTGAACTGATTGGGCCGGCTTTTGCTCTGTGTAAAAGAAAAGAGAAGGAAAAAGTCCCCTCCGGGCCTGAAACCAGGCCGCGGAGGGGACTTTTTTCACGGTAAGCTGCGGGTCAGATGGTTCCGCCGTAGTCCACCACCAGGGTCTCGCCGTTGATGGCCTTGGACTCGCCGCTGGCGAAAAAGAGGATAGCATTGGCCTGATCCTCGGGTTGGGTACGGGGCAGGGAGCCGTCAAAGTGGCGGGCACACACCCGGGCGAAGTCCTTGTCAAAGCTGGCGGCGTTCTCGGGGGAGAAGATGGGGGTCTCGGTGGGGCCGGGGCAGACGGCGTTGCAGCGGATGCCGGTGCCGGCGACCTGGATGGCCACGTTCTTGGTCATGCCGATGACGGCCATCTTGGCGGCGGTATAGGAGATGCCGGCGTTGGAGCGGGTGGCGCCGATGGAGGAGATGTTCACAATGGAGCCCTTGCCGGCCTTCTCCATATAGGGCAGCGTCTCCTTCATCATGTAGTAAACGGAGTCCTGATCGGTGGAGATGACCTTGTTCCACAGCTCCAGATCACAGTTGGTGATGGACTTGTTCTTGTCATCGATGCCGGCGTTGTTGACCAGCACGTCGATGCGGCCAAAGGCCTCCACGGCGGCCTCCACCAGCTTGTGGCAGTCCTCCGGCTTGCTGACGTCGGTGGCCACGGAGATGGCGCGCACCCCCTGGGACGCGGCGTAGGCCTCCACCTCCTGGAGCTTGTCCAGCCTGCGGGCGGCCAGAACCAGATCAGCGCCCTCCCGGGCAAAAAGCTCCGCAGTGGCCTTGCCGATGCCGGAGTTGGCGCCGGTGACGATGGCCACCTTTCCCTCCAGTCGTTTCATGATAAATCGCGCTCCTTTATACTGTTTTTGGACAAAAACAGTATAAAGGAGCACAATAGGGTTTGAAAAATATGGATTTTTTCTACCGGTATTCAAAAAAAGTATAGCACAGCGGAGGCCCGGCCCGCCTTCCGGCGCTACCGCCCGCACCAAGCCCGGAGGGCGGGTTCCGCGGCCTGGACGCCGGTGCCGCGGATGGCCAGCCCCGGCTCCACCCGGGCACCGGGACACAGGCGGCGGATGTCCTCCACACTGTGCCCCAGGCCGCTGCCCTCGTGGGTGCAGAAGGGGCGGATGGTCTTGCCGGAAAAGTCAAAGTGCTCCAGAAAGGTGAACACCGGCATGGGCATGGTGCCCCAGTAGTTGGGGTAGCCCAGATAGACGGTGTCATATGGCTCCAGGCTGTCCGGGTATTCCCTCAGCTCCGGGCGGGCGCCCCGCCGCTGGTCGTCCTGGGCCTGGGCGATGCACTCGTTGTAATCGTCGGAATAGGGCAGCAGGGGCTCGATTTTGAACAGCGCGGCGCCGGTGAGCTCCCGGAGCATCCGGGCCGCCAGCTCTGTGTTGCCCACGGGAACCGTCCGCAGGGCGCCGCTGAAATAGTTCTCACCCGCCCTGGAAAAATAGGCGATCAATGCCTGCATGGCATGTCCTCCCTGTCTGTGGGGTGCGGAACCGGCGGGGGTGGTCACTTGCCCAGGCCGGTGAGGAACTCCACGGTCTCCGGGTCGTAGTGGGAAAAGAAGGCGCTCTCCCCCTCGTCCAGCCCGCGGATGGCGGCCATATCCCCGTCAGAGAGGGCAAAGTCGAACACGTCCAGATTCTGAACCATCCGCTCCCTGTGGGTGGACTTGGGGATCACCACCACGCCGGACTGGAGCAGGAAACGCAGGGCGGTCTGGGCAGAGGACTTGCCGTACTTGGCGCCGATCTCGGTCAGCACGGGGTTGTGGAAGAAGTCCTTCCGGCCCTCGGCGAAGGGGCCCCAGCTCTCATGCTGGATGCCGTACTTCTGCATGATTTCATGGGCCTTGGCCTGCTGCTGGAACACGTGGGTCTCCACCTGGTTGACGGCGGGAGGCACCTCCACAAACCGGCACAGGTCGATGAGCCGGTCGGGGTAGAAGTTGGACACGCCGATGGCCCGCACCTTGCCGGCCTGATAGGCCTCCTCCATGGCGCGGTAGGTGCCGTAGTAGTCGTTAAAGGGCTGGTGGATCAGCAGCAGGTCGATATAGTCGGTCTTGAGCTTGCGCAGGGATTCGTCGATGGAGGCCCTGGCCTTCTTATACCCGGCGTTGGAGATCCACACCTTGGTGGTGAGGAACAGCTCCTCTCGCGGCACGCCGCTCTTGGCCACGGCCGCGCCCACGCCCTCCTCGTTGTAGTAGGCCTGGGCGGTGTCGATGGAGCGGTAGCCCACCGAGATGGCGTCGGCCACGCAGCGCTCACACTCGGCGGGATCCACCTGATACACGCCGTAGCCCAGCATGGGCATCTTCACTCCGTTGTTCAGCGTCACAAATTCCATCAGAAAACCCTCCTGAAATGTGTTTTTTCCGGTTTTGCGACTCTATTGTAGCGCGGATTCCCTTGACAGGGAAGCACCGATGCAGTAACATGGTATAAACCAAAAGGCAATACAGAGGAGGGGAGCAGGCTTGTTCAATCCACAGCTGACGGCCTTTGTCTGCGCGGCGGACTGCGGCAGCTTCAACAAGGCGGCGGAGCGGCTCTACCTCTCGCCGCCCTCTGTCATGAAGCAGGTCAACGCCCTGGAGAAGCACCTCCAGCTCACCCTGCTGGAGCGGGACAGCCACGGGATCCGGCTGACCCCGGCGGGGCAGGTCATCTACCGGCACGCCCGGTTCCTGTTCGACTACTCGGCCCGGGCCGTGGAGGAGGCCAGGCGGCAGGAGCAGGCCGCCCAGACCACCTTCTGCATCGGCAGCTCCCTGCTCAACCCCTGCAAGCCCTTTATGGATCTCTGGTATCAGGTGAACCGGGAGTTTCCGGGTTACCGGCTCCACATCGTGCCCTTTGAGGACACCCGCACGGGGATCCTGTCCCAGATCGCGGCGCTGGGGGAAAAGTATGACTTCCTGATCGGCGCGTGCGATTCGGCCGAATGGCTGGAGCTATGCAGCTTTCTGCCCCTGGGGGCTTACCGGGTCTGCTGCGCGGTGGCACGGGAGCACCCGCTGGCGCGGAAAACACGCCTGTCCATAGAGGATCTCTACGGACAGACGCTGATGATGGGGAAGCGGGGGGACGCGCCGGCCGTCGACGCGGTTCGGGACGAGGTGGAGCGCCACCCTGCCATTCACATCGAGGACACCTCGCAGTTTTACGATATGGAGGTGTTCAACCGCTGTGCCCAGACCCACCACGTGCTGCTGACGCTGGAGTGCTGGAGCGAGGTTCACCCGGGCCTGGTGACCCTGCCGGTGGACTGGGACTTCCGCGTGCCCTACGGGGTGCTGTATGCAAAGGACGCGCCGGAGGATATTCTGCGCTTCCTGACCCTGATTGCCCCCAAGCGGCCGGCGGCTGCTCTCGGAACAGAATGGGGGGAAAGCCTATGAAGCGCCTTTGGGCCAGCCTGCTGGCCGCCTGCCTGCTGCTCTCCCTGGCCGCCTGCGGCGGGGGAGAGGAGGACGTGGAAACCGCCTGGACGCCCCTCCAGATGGCCCGGGCCATCCTGGCGTCCCAGGAGGCGCCGCCCGGGATGACGGAGCTGCTGCCGGGGGACGGGACATATGAGATATATGTGGCCGACAGCTACGGCCTGAATCCGGAGGACGTGGCGGACGGGGCCATCCTGGCCGCCGGCGGCGCCTCCGCCCAGGAGATCGCGGTGCTCCGGCTGACGGAGCAGGCCGATTCGGACGGGGCGGCGGACGCGCTCCGCGCCTATCTGGAGGCCCGGACGGGGGACTTCACCGGCTACCTGCCGGAGGAGGCCGCCCTGCTGGAGGACGGCGCGGTGGTCATCCGGGGGGACTGGCTGGCCCTGCTGGTGTGCGGGGACACAGCCGCGGCGGAGGAGGCCTTCTTGGCCTGCTTCACCCAGGCGCCCCCGGCGGAGACGGCGGAGGAGACGGCTCCGCAGGAGAGCGCCCAGCCGCCCGCCCCTGACCCAACCCTCGCCCCAACGCCCACCCCTGTGCCGGCGGAGACGGAGGCGCCTGCGCCCGTTCCGACGGTCACGGCACCTGCGGTTGTCCCCACTCCCGTGCCGACCGCTCCGCCGGCGGAGCCCTGGAGCTATGACGAGGCCCGGCTGCTGGCCGCCTGGGAGCAGGGGGGCTGGAGCGGGCTGGCGGAGGAGGATCGGGCTATCCTGGATGTGTGCGCCCAGGTGATCGCCGACGTGGTGCCGGCCGACGACTCCGACTACGAGAAGGAGCTGGCCGTCCACGACTGGATGGTGGCCCACGGCAGCTATGACTCCAACACCCTGAGCCAGCTGCCCGATTTCCGGGAGAACCCCAACAACGACAACCCCTACGGCTTCCTGGTGGACGGGAAGGGAATCTGCCTGGGGTACGCCTCCACCTTCCAGCTGTTCATGGATCTGCTGGGCATCCAGTGTATCACGGTGCAGGGCACCGCCCACGGCGGCACCTCTGACCACGCATGGAACCAGGTCTGCCTGGACGGGGACTGGTACTGCGTGGATGTGACCTGGGACGACCCCACCACCTACGGCACGGTGTCGGAGCGGACGGCCCACCGCTACTTCAATGTGACCAGTGACTTTCTGCAGGACACCGACCACCAGTGGGAGGCGTCCGGCATCCCCGAGGCGGAGGACACTGCTTATGCCTGGCGGCAGCGTTGACAGAGAGCTGCTGTAAAGGGAAAACGCCTACATAAAGCGAGTTGCTGAACAGGGATTATGCTTTACAGACTATTGCTTGTGTCACTCGAAAATAGGCCCAGCCCGGAGCGGCGGGCTCCGGGCTGGGCAGGTGAGGGGCGGAAGGTATCGGCGGCCGGAAACGGCTCTACAAGGGCCGCCGACGGCGGAAATGAACCATGCAGGCAGGACGGCGGCCGCGCCCGCCGCCGCGATGAGGGGGAGCCGGCGGCTCAGAGCAGGGATAAGAAGCCGGAAATTACGAATGCGGCAAGCGCCAGAAACAGGTTGCCCAGGATTACGGCCCAGACCGCCTCGCCGAAGGTGAGGCCTTGGGGTGGCGGAGCGGTATGGGGCGCCAGGTCGCAGGGCTGGCTGCCGTCCACCACCTGTACATGGGCGCCCGCCCTTGCCAGAATGCCGGCGAAATCCCGGGCGGACTCCTCGGTCATTCCGCTCCGCAGCAGGACGGGGCCCAGCTCGGTGTTGTCCATGTAGGCCTCGGCCTCTGTCTTGGAGATACCCAGCTCATCAATCAGCGCCCGTATGGTCCGTCTCCGGTTTTCCGGGTAATTGCATTTGGCGGTGAGCACCACGGAAAAGCGGTTGGGCTCGTCCGGGGAAAGCAGCTCGGGCCCCTTGGGCGGCAGGGGATAGCCGCAGTGGATGCAGGCCGGGGCCTGGTCGGAGATCTCTTTTCCGCACTCTGGGCAGGGAATCAGGGCCATATCAGGGCCTCCTTTCTGTAAACAGCGCCGGACCGGCGGGCGGCATGAGCTCAGAACAGGCCGCCCAGCAGCGCCATGATCAGATGGGCCGCCAGAACGCCCACCACTACGGCAACCACTGTCCCACAGAATCCCAGGCCATGGCGCTCTTTTGCGAGGGCCGAAGAGGACATTGAAGCCTCCGGACTGTCCGGGCTGCTGCCGTCTACCACCTTCACATAGGCACCCGCCCGCTGAAGGGTATTGGCAAAGGCGCGGGCGGATTCCACAGTCATCTCACTGCGCAGCGCCACAGGCTTCTGCTCGGCGCTGTCCATGAGATCCATGGCGTCCTTCTCGGACAGATCAAGCTCCTTCACCAGGGCCAGAGCCATGCGCTTCCGGTTCTCCGGATAGTGGGGCGGACTGGTGAGCACCACGGAAAAGCGATTGGGCTCTGGCGGCTTGGGCGGCAGGGGATAGCCGCAGTGGACGCAGCAGGCGGAGCGGTCGGAAATCTCTTTCCCGCACTCGGGACAGGTGATCAGGGCCATAACAGGGCCTCCTTTCGGCGCAATCCGCCGTTGTTCTCAGTTTACCAGAGGGCGGGACGGCCATCAATATTCCCGGTGATCCTCCGCGATGGCGCCGCTGCGGTAGGCGTCCAGCAGGGACATGAGGTCGTCGATCTGCTCCTGAAGCTGCCGGCCCACGTCGGTACCGGCGATTTTCAGCCGGGTCTCCAGCCGCTCGAACACCACGGAGGTGGAGGCGATGTCCTGGCTGCTGCGGATGGCCTCCTCCCGGCCCACGAAGGGCTGATGGGACACCAGGCGGTAGCAGGCGGAGTTGTAGATGAGGGTGTATCCGGCGATGCCGGTGGTCTCCTGATAGGCCTTACAGAAACCGCCGTCGATGACCAGAAGCCTGCCGCCGCCTTTTCTGGGGCTCTCCCCCTTCTTGGACTTGACGGGGACATGGCCGTTGATGATGTGGCAGTGGGGGCCCTCCAGACCGAACTCCTTCAGCAGGGCCTCGCACACCGCCGGGTCATTGTAGAGCTGATAGTAGACGTTCTTGGGCTCGGCCCAGGTGGACTCGTCGGCGATGAAGCGCCGCTCAAAGGTGGCCATCCGATCCCGGCCGAAGATGGGGCTGTTGCGCCCGGCCCACAGGAACCACAGGAAGTCCATGCCGGCCGCCCGCTCCGCCGAGCCGGGGGCGGAGTAGTAGGCCCGGCGGGCGGTGAGATCGGCGTAGTCCAGGAAGGCCTTGCCGGACAGGGTCTTTCCATCCGCCTGGAAGGTGAGGAGGCTGCCGTCCTCCGCCATGGGGATGCACCCGTGGAAGAGCAGGTTGCCGTTGAAGATCTTGTACAGGCTGCCCTTGGAGTAGAGGAAGCGCACGTGCCGCTGGAGCTTCTCGCTGTGGAGGAAGGAGAGGGTCAGCTGGTGGATCAGGATCTCCTCCTCGGGGGTGAGGGTATAGGGATCGGCGGGATCCACGGTGGGGAAGTCGGTGTCCAGCATGGGATAGACCTTGCCGTCCACCGTGACGGTCTTGTGCTCGTAGTCCACCTTGTCCAGCAGCAGGCGGTCGGCCATGCGGAAGGCGGGGTTCCGGAGGATCTTCTGCCCCTCCAGCTTGAAGAGGATCATGGTGATGGCCTTGTACATCCGGGCGGAGAGCAGCTTGTCCTTTTCCGTGTACTTCTCCGCCTCCTCCCCGGTGAGCTTGACGGCGAAGCGGCTCACATCGCAGTCCCTGTAGACCTCGTTGGCGAAGACGGACAGGGGGCGCAGGGAGATGCCGTAGCCGGTCTCGATGACCTCCAGGTTGTTGTAGCGCAGGGAGTTGGACAGCACCGTGGCCACCAGGGTGCGGGAGCCGGAGGCCGCACCCATCCACAGCACGTCGTGGTTGCCCCACTGGATGTCCACGCTGTGGTAGTCCAGCAGGGAGTCCAGGATGATGTCCGCCCGGGGGCCCCGGTCGAAGATGTCCCCCACCACGTGGAGGTGATCCACCGCCAGGCGCTTGATGAGCTCGCACAGCTGCACCAAAAAGTCGGAGGCCCGGCCGATGTCAATGATGGTGGAGATGATGTTCTCGTAGTAGTCCCGCTTGTCGTTGTCCTCGTAGTGGGTGTGGAGCATCTCGTCCAGAATGTAGGCGTACTCCTTCGGCATGGCCTTGCGCACCTTGGAACGGGTGTACTTGGAGCTGGCCAGCCGGCACAGCTCAATCAGCCGGTGGAAGGTGATGCGGTACCACTCCCGCATGTCGGGGGTGTCCCGCCGGATCTCCTCCAGCTTCTCGCGGGGGTAGTAGATCAGCGTGGCCAGCTGATCCCGCTCCGCCTTGGACACGGTGGCGGCAAAGAGGTCGTCCAGCTTCTCCCGCACCACGCCGGAGGCGGAGTTGAGGATGTGAAGGAAGGCCTCGTACTCCCCGTGAAGGTCGGAGACAAAGTGCTCCGTGCCCTTGGGCAGGTTCAGAATGGCCTGGAGGTTGATGATCTCCGTGCTGGCAGCCTGGACGGTGGGATACTGGCGGGCCAGCATTTTCAGGTAGTGCAGGTTTTCCGGGCGGCAGGCTTGGGTGGGCTTCATGCGGGAACCTCCTTCTATGTATGCAAACGATATATGCAAACGGGTGATTTCAAAAATCATTATCGCACGTTCTGCCGGCACTTGCAAGAGAAGGATGACATTTGCGGACAGGTTTGCTATAATATCCATACACCAATCAGGAGCGGGAGGGATGGATATGACAGCGCGCCATATACTGACCCCGGAGGATATGGAACAGCTGGAGGCGATGCACGAGGGCGCCTCGGGCTACTTTTACAAGATGCTGGACTACCTGGAGGAGCGCATCCGGGAGGGAGTGCGCCGGGGGGAGTTCACCCAGGAGGAGGCCGGGGCGGATCTGGATGTGGCCCTCTGGTACTCCTACGCCTGCAACAACATCGACGAGTATGAGTATTACTACCGGGCGGCACGGTGGATGCCCGCCTCGGAGGCGGCGGCCCGGGCCGCAGGGTGCGGCATGTGGTACTACCGCTATTCCTGCGCCCTGCTGTACTGCGGCCGGCTGGAGGAGGCCCTGGACTATGCCCGGAAAGGGGTGGAGACCGAGCCGGAGTATGTCTGGGGCTGGCTCCAGCTGGGCAAGCTGCGCAGCCACTTCGGCGACCGGGAGGGCGCCCTGGAGGCGGTGGAGCGGGGCCTGGCGCTGGAGCCCGGCGACTACGAGTTCACCACCCTGGCCCGGGAGATCCGGGAGGGCCGCAGCCTGGAGGAGATGGAGTTCCACTGGATCGACCCGGAGGCAGACCGGCGGCTTCAGGCGGGGGAGGACGAGAATGCCGACGACAAGCGGCGGGCCATCGCGTGCATCCTGCGCGACGAGGAGAACCTGGCCGCCGTCAAGGACGTGCTCCGCCCCACCGAGTGGGAGGCCGACGCCCCCTACTGCACCTTTACCATGCCCTACGGAGACGGGGCGCTGCTGGGCCGCTACTTCGGCAACGAGGCCTCCCTGTCCAAGGTGCCGGTGAGCTGGGTTGTCTCGCTGGTGAACCGGCTGCCCGCCCTGGAGCGGCGGGGGCTCACCTTCCTGTCGGTGGAAGCGGGCGTGGGCACCGAGGGCATGGCCCTGTCGTGGTTTGCCATTCAGCCGGATCGGAAGCTCCGGCTGTGCTTCCGGGCGGGGGACGACCACCAGCTGGTCAGCTTTGAGCCGGACTTTACGCTGTCCGGAGAGGGGCAGCCCGCCCTGGAACGTCCGGGGGCGGGGGGCACCTTCCTGGCCTTTGTCCTCCTGGAGAAGCCGGAGTGGGACGCAGACCAGTTCAAGCGGGATCTCCGGGACGGCTGGGGCATCCCCTGCATCACCGAGGAGCGGGAGGGAGAGGACGGCGGGAGCACCCTGCTGTTTGACGTGGATGGCATGACGGCGGCGGTGAGCCTCTACCCCTTCCCGGTGCCCCAGGGGGAGGCGGAGCAGAACGCGGAGCACAACTACCTGTGGCGTTCGGCCGCCGAGACGGCCGCCCGCCACCGGGGGCAGCTGCTGGTGTCCGTCCTGGGCCGGGAGAAGGATCCACGGGCGGCGGGCACCCTCCAGGTCAAGCTGGTGTGCGCCGCCTGCCGGCAGGCGGGGGTGCTGGGCGTCTACGCCAATGGAACCGTGTATCAGCCGGAGTTCTATACCGAGGCCGCGCAGATGGCGGAGGACGGGGAACTGCCCCTGCTCAACCTGGTGTGGTTCGGCCTGTACCGCACAGACGGGGGAATGGCGGCCTACACCGACGGCCTGCGCAGCTTCGGCAAGGACGAGATCGAGGTGCCCGAGTCGGGGGCCGAGCCCGACGCCCTGCGCAGCTTCCTCATCGACATCACCCTCTATGTCCTGGAGGAGGATGTGACCTTCCAGGATGGCGAGACCATCGGCTTTTCGGAGGGGCAGCGGCTGCCTATCACCCGCAGCGCGGGCCTGTGGCTCGACGGCATGACCCTGAAAATCCCCTATCCGGAGGAGCCCTCTGCGGAACAGGAATAAGACAAAGAAAAGAAGAGAAGCAGAGCGCGGCCCCGCGGATTTCCGCGGGGCCGCGCTCTGCTGTACTGCGGGTTAAAAGAGGACATGGACGGCCAGCATGACGATGCCCAGAACGGCCAGCACCCCGCCGGTGACCCGGTTCAGGATCCGGGGCTCGGCCCGGTTGGCGAAGACCGCCGAGACCTGGGCGGCGACCAGGGTGACGGCCGCGCACACCACCAGGGCAAAGAGATCCAGGGAGCCGCCGATGGCCACGTGGGACACCGCCCCGGTAAGGGCGGTGAAGGTCATGATGAACACACTGGTGCCCACGGCGGTCTTGAGCTCGTACCCCAGCACGGTGGTAAAGACCAGCAGCATCATCATGCCGCCGCCGGCGCCGATAAAGCCGCAGATAAAGCCGATGACGATGCCGCACACCACCGACTCGGTGATGCGGATGGCCCGGCCGCTGTTGGGAAAGAGACTGTGGGTGGCAGTGACAGGGCAGATGATGAACCGGAGGCCCAGCACCAGGGTCATGAGCACGGAGAAGGTGCTCATGGTGTCGTTGGGCATCTGGAAGGCCACCAGGCTGCCCACCAGGGTGAGAACCAGCACCACCCCCAGCATCAGGGAGCCGTTTTTGATATCCAGGTTTTTGTGCCTGCCATAGGTGTAGGCGGACACCGCCGAGGCCAGCACGTCAGAGGCCAGGGAGATGGCAACCGCCTGATAGGAGGGGAAGCCCAGGAAGGTGACCAGCATGGGGGAGATCACGGCGGCCGCGGACAGGCCCGCCAGTCCGGTGCCGATGCCGGCGCCCAGACCGGCCAGAACACAGACAAGGAACTTGACGAGCATGGCTTGGCCCCCCTGGAATACAAACATGGGGCCTTGAAATCCCCGGCTTTCAAGGCCCCAATGGCGGAAAAACAACAATATTATTATAATACGAAATGCACGCTTGTCAAGAATGCCTTTACAGCCCGGCTGGGATTGCCGTATAATAGAGGGCATCAAAGAAGGAAGTGAACGCCCATGAAAACTGGAATGGTTCTGGAGGGCGGCGCGGTGCGCACCATCTACTCCACCGGCGTGTGCGACGCGCTGCTCACCCGGAGTCTCATGACGGACTATGTCATCGGCGTGTCCGCCGGCATCGCCTACGGTGTCAGCTATGTGTCCCGGCAGCCCCGCCGCAACCTGGACATCATGGTCAACTACATCAACGACAAGCGGTATATGGGCATGGGCAACCTGCTCCGCCGGGACAACCGGGCCTACTTCGGCCTGGAGTTCGTCTATTCCACCATTCCCAACCAGCTCGTCCCCTTTGACTACGACACCTTTGCAGCCTATCCCGGGGAGGTGGAGGCGGTGGTGACCAACCTGGACACCGGGGCGGCGGAGTATTTCCCCCTGGATCGGCGGGACGACAAGTTCAAGCTGCTCCAGGCCACCTGTGCCCTGCCCTTTCTGTTCCCCGTGTTCCACATCCAGGGCAGGCCCTGCATGGACGGCGGGGCGGCGGACGCCATCCCCTATGAGCGGGCCTTTGCCAAGGGGTGCGACCGGGTGATCGTGGTGCTCACCCGGGAGCGGGAGTACGTCCGCCAGCCGGAGAAGCTCCAGCCCCTCATCGACCTGGCCTACCGGAAGTACCCGAAGTTCTGCGACACCATGCGCCGCCGGGCGGACGCCTATAACGAGGCCCGGCAGAAGCTCTTCCGGCTGGAGCGGGAGGGGCGGGCCCTGGTGTTCACCCCCACCAGCACCGAGGGCTTTCACCGCACCGAGCGGGACGTGGACAAGATCAAGGCCCTGTGGAAGGACGGCTGGGATCAGGGCCTGGCCCGGCTGGACGAGGCGGAGGCCTTCCTGAAGGGGGACTAGTCCCCCTCCAGGGCGGCGCGCTGGGCGGCGATGAGGGCGATGGCGTCCCCCAGGGTGGTGAAGAAGGCGGCCAGCACGGCGGCCTGCTCGTTGGTGCGGCCCTGGGTGAGCTGGATGGCGGCCAGAGTGGCGGCCGCCGCCAGAGTCTCGCCGGAGGGCCCGGCGCGGGACGGCATACCCATTCCCCCTTTCCCAGCATCCTATGGAAAAACGCGGCCCCGGGTGCCTTGCGGGGCGGAACAGGAGAGAGCTTTATGGAATATCGGGAAAACAAGCGCCTGAATGCCCGGGTGTCCCTGCTGGGCTTCGGCGGAATGCGCTTCCCCACCGACGGGGAGGGGAAGATCCGGGAGGCGGAGGCGGCCGACATGCTCCGCCGGGCTATGGAGGGCGGGGTGAACTACTTCGACACCGCCCACTACTACCACGACAGCCAGAGCGAGGGCTTTCTGGGCCGGGCCCTGGCGGGCGTGCCCCGGGACAGCTATTACCTGGCCACCAAGCTGCCGGTATGGAAGGTGGAGTCCGTATCGGACGCCCAGGCGATCTTCGATCTCCAGCTGGAGCGGCTGCACACCGGCTGTTTTGACTTCTACCTGTTCCACGCCCTGGACCGGAAACGGTGGCAGGCGGTAAAGGAGCAGGGCCTGGTGGAGTGGGCGGAGGAGCTCCAGCGGCAGGGGAAGATCCGCCGGCTGGGCTTCTCCTTCCACGACAGCTATGAGGCCTTTGAGGAGATCCTCACCGCCCGGCAGTGGGACTTCTGCCAGCTCCAGCTCAACTACCTGGACACGGAGGAGCAGGCGGGGCTGAAGGGCTATCACCTGGCGGAGCGCATGGGCGTTCCGGTGGTGGTGATGGAGCCGGTGAAGGGGGGGCTGCTGGCCGCCCCGCCGGAGGAGGTGGAGGAGCTGCTCCGCGCCGCCCGGCCGGAGCGGACTCCCGCCGGCTGGGCCCTTCGGTGGGCTGCCAGCCTGCCGGGTGTGCTCACCGTCCTCAGCGGCATGGGCAGCATGGCCCAGGTGGAGGAGAACCTGGCCACCTTTGCCGGCTTCACCCCCCTGGAGCCGGAGGAGACGGAACTGCTGGCCCGGGCGGCAGATGAGCTCCGCCGGCGGATCAACAACGGCTGCACCGGTTGCGAGTACTGCATGCCCTGCCCCGCCGGGGTGGATATCCCGGAGAACTTCAGCCTGTGGAACAAACTGGCCAAGTGCCGGGACGCCTCTCTGCTGTGGCGCTCCTGGAACGTGGTGCTCAAGGACGAGGCCAAGGGAAAGCACTGTGTGGGCTGCGGCAGGTGCGAGGCGGTTTGTCCCCAGCACCTGCCCATCCGGGCGGATCTGGCCCGGGCTCAGGCGGCGCTGGACTCTGTCCCCAGACCGTGAGCTCCGGGGCCAAAGCGCAATATGATACAAGACGGCACCGCCGTGGGTTGGTATACTGGGGGACAGCCTGAATGACGGGGGGAGACCATGGACCGGGAGCTGCGCCAAATGTATCTGGATCGGGAGCTGGGGGTGGAGGCAGTCACCGGCCGCGCCTTTCGGCCCCAGTTTGCGCCCCCGGCGGAGGCGGCCCTTCAGGCCAGCTTTGCAGACCAGAGCCACTTCAACCGCCTTTTTAAGCCCCTCATCGGCCTGCCCCCAGGCCAGTACCAGGCGGCGTTTCAGGCGGGAAAGGAGCAGACATGAGACAGACCGCCTGGGCGGGCCACGGCGCCGCCCTGCTGACCATTTTGATCTGGGGCACCACCTTCATCTCCACCAAGGTGCTTTTGACCTCGTTCCAGCCGGTGGAGATCCTCTTTCTCCGCTTCGTGCTGGGCTTTCTAGCCCTGTGCCTGATCTATCCCCGGCGTCTGCGGCTGGGAGAGCGGCGGCAGGAGCTGTGGTTCGCGGCGGCGGGGCTGTGCGGTGTTACCCTCTACTACCTGCTGGAGAACATCGCCCTGACCTACACCCTGGCCTCCAATGTGGGGGTGCTGGTGTCGGTGAGCCCGGTGTTTACCGCCCTGTTCTCCCACTTCCTGCTGCGGCGGGAGAAGCTGTGCCCCGCCTTTTTCGCCGGGCTGGCGGTGGCCCTGGCCGGGGTGGTGCTGCTGTCCTACAACGGCAGCGCCGTGCTCAAGCTGGATCCCAGGGGGGATGTGCTGGCCCTGCTGGCGGCGGCAATCTGGTCGGCCTACTCCCTGATCACCCGGCACATCTCCTCCTTCGGCTATCCGGTGGTGCAGACCACCCGGCGGATTTTCGCCTACGGCCTGGTGTTCATGCTCCCCGCCCTGCTGATATTCGGCTTCCGGCCCAGCCTGGAGGCCGTGCTGGAGCCGGTGAACCTGCTCAATTTGGTGTACCTGGGCCTGGGAGCCTGCGCCCTGTGCTTCGTCACCTGGAACTTCGCCGTGGGGAAGCTGGGGGCAGTACAGACCAGCACCTACATCTATCTGGTGCCGGTGGTCACCCTGGCAACCTCCGCCCTGGTGCTGGGGGAGCCGGTGACACCCCTCTCCGCTGTGGGTGCGGCCCTGACGGTGGCAGGGCTGGCGCTGTCCGAGCACAAAAAGGGCACAGCCTCCTGAAAGCAAAGGCGGGTTCCGCTCTGCGGAACCCGCCTTTTTATACCCGCTTTTCAGCTGCCGCGGCCCAGCCGCCGCTCCAGATGGGCCAGGAAAGCGGCGGGATCGCCGTTGAGCACCAGCTCCGCCGGGAATCCCACCTCCTCCAGCAGGGCCTGGGCGTACTGGTGGCCCCCCACGGCGGAGACGAAGTGGGCGTCGCTGCCCACCACCACCGGCACCCCTTCCCGGCGGCAGACCGACAGCATCTCCTTCACGTTGGCGGTGGAGTTGACCCGGGAGCAGGTGGGGGAGAGGGAGGTGTTGTTCACCTCCAGCAGCACATCCCGCTCCCCGGCGGAGCGCACCAGGGACTCATAGTCCAGGGGATAGCGGCCGTCGTCCGGATGGCCCAGGATGCAGATTTTGGGGCAGGTGTCCATGGCGCGCACCATGGCCTGGGTGTTGGCATCCGCATCGCCGCCCTGGGGCATGCACCAGATGTGCTGGCTGGCGACGGCCATGTCCAGGTTGTTCAGCAGCTTGGGGGGCAGATCCACGGTGCCTTCGAAGTCCATCACGTTGAGTTCCGCCCCCATCAGCACCTTCACGCCGTAAATCTCCCGGTCAATCACCTTGAAGTTGAGAAAATAGTCCCTGTGTGTGGTCAGCTCCATGCCGGGGGCGTGGTCGGTGATGCAGATGAGCTCCAGTTCCCGCTCCGCCGCCGCCCGCACCATCTCCAGCAGGGTGCAGTAGGCGTGCCCGCTGGCCAGGGTGTGGGTGTGGCTGTCCAGCAAAAATTTCATAGGCTCACTCCTTTTTATCCCCTCTATCATACCCGGAAAAGCGTAAAAAGGCAAGGGCCCGGCGCAAATGCGCCGGGCCCTTGTACGGCAGGGTATGGGTCAGATTCCCGCCCCGCCGTTCCACTTCCAGTCGCGGATCTCAGGCATGTCCTGTCCGTGGGTAGTGATATACTGCTTGTGCTCCACCAGCTTGTCCTTCATCCGCTGAACCAGGAAGGCCCCCCGGTTGCCAAGCTGGGGCAGCCGCTTTACCGTGTCGATCACCAGATCATAGCGGTCGATGGCGTTGAGCACCCGCATGTCGAAGGGGGTGGTAATGGTGCCCTCCTCCCGGTAGCCCCGGACGTGGATGTTCTTGTTGTGGCGGCGGTAGGTCAGCTCGTGCACCAGGGAGGGATAGCCGTGGAAGGCGAAGATGATGGGCTTGTCCCGGGTGAAGAGCACGTCGTAGTCCTCGTCCGTCAGGCCGTGGGGGTGCTCCGTGTGGGGCTGGAGCTTCATGAGATCCACCACGTTCACCACCCGCAGGCGCACCTCGGGCAGAGCCTGGCGCAGGATGGTGACGGCGGCCAGGGTCTCCAGGGTGGGGGTGTCGCCGCAGCAGGCCAGCACCGCGTCGGGCTCCGCCCCCTGGTCGTTGGAGGCCCACTGCCAGATGCCGATGCCGTGGGTGCAGTGCTTGATGGCCTCGTCCATGGTGAGCCACTGGGGCCGGGGGTGCTTGGAGGCGATGATCACGTTGATATAGTTCCGGCTTTTGATGCAGTGGTCAAAGCAGGAGAGCAGGCAGTTGGCGTCGGGGGGCAGGTAGAGCCGTACCACGTCCGCCTTCTTGTTGGCCACGTGATCCAGGAAGCCGGGATCCTGATGGGTGAAGCCGTTGTGATCCTGCTGCCACACGTTGGAGGTGAGCAGGTAGTTCAAGGAGGCGATATCCTGCCGCCAGGGCAGCTGCCGGGCCACCTTGAGCCACTTGGCATGCTGGCTCACCATGGAGTCCACGATGCGGATGAAGGCCTCATAGCTGCTGAGGACGCCGTGGCGGCCGGTGAGCAGATAGCCCTCCAGCCAGCCCTGGCACATATGCTCGGAGAGCATGCCGTCCAGGATGCGCCCGTCGGGGGAGAGCCCCGCGTCACCCTTCTCCAGCTCCGCGTTCCACCGGCGGCCGGTGACCTCAAAGACGGCCCCCAGCTTGTTGCTCAGGGCCTCGTCAGGGGAGAAGATGCGGAAATTGCGGGCCTTCTGGTTCAGCTTCACCACGTCCCGGATGTACTGCCCCAGCACCGACATGTCCTCCGCGGACACAGAGCCGGGGGCGGGCACCTCCACGGCGTATTTTGGGAAGGAGGGTGTGCGCAGCTCCCGCAGGAGCAGCCCGCCGTTGGCGTGAGGGTTGGCCCCCATGCGCCGCTCCCCCTGGGGGGCGAAGGATCGCAGGGCGGGGGCCGGCGCGCCTTCGGCGTCGAAGAGCTCCTCCGGCCGGTAGCTGCGCAGCCAGGACTCCAGGACGGCCAGCCGCTCCGGATGGGCGTCATCCACCGCCACCGGCAGCTGGTGGGTGCGGAACGTGCCCTCCACCGGCACCCCCTCCACCGACCTGGGGCAGGTCCACCCCTTGGGGGAGCGGAACACGATCATGGGCCAGCGGGGCCGGCTGGTGTCGCCGAACTCCCGGGCGCCCTGCTGGATGCGCTGGATCTCCCGCACCGCCCAGTCCAGGGCGGCGGCCATCTTCTGGTGCATCTGGGCCGGCTCGTCCCCCTCCACAAAGCGGGGAGTCCAGCCGCAGCCCTTGAAGAAGTCCTCCACCTCCTCGCGGGTGATGCGGGCAAAGAGGGACGGGGAGGAGATCTTGTAGCCGTTGAGGTGGAGGATGGGGAGCACCGCCCCGTCGGAGGCGGGGTTGAGAAATTTGTTGGAGTGCCAGGCGGCGGCCAGGGGGCCGGTCTCCGCCTCCCCGTCCCCCACCACGCAGGCGGCGATCAGCTCCGGGTTGTCCATCACCGCGCCGAAGGCGTGGGCCAGGGAGTAGCCCAGCTCGCCCCCCTCGTTGATGGAGCCGGGGGTCTCGGGGGGGCAGTGGCTGCCGATGCCGCCGGGGAAGGAAAACTGCCGGAACAGGCGGCGCATGCCCTCCTCATCTTGGCTCACGTTGGGATAGCGCTCGCTGTAACTGCCCTCCAGATAGGTCTGGGCCACCATGGCGCTCCCCCCGTGGCCGGGGCCGGAGACATAGATCATATTGAGCTCATACCGGGTGATCACCCGGTTGAGGTGGGTGTAGATGAAATTCTGCCCCGGCACGGTGCCCCAGTGGCCCACCGGAGTGGGTTTCAGGTGCTCCGGCCGCAGGGGCTCCCGCAGCAGGGGATTGTCCAGCAGATAGAGCTGCCCGGCGGCCAGGTAGTTGGACGCGCGCCAGTAGGCGTCCACCCGGCGGAGCTGCTCCGGGGTGAGGGGGCCCTTCTTGGACATGCGGGTGGAAGATTTCACAGGGGGTTTTGCCTGCTCCTTGGGCGTTTTCGCCAAGCTGACGACCTCCTTAACAGGGATATTCGATTCTCATTATACCGGAGCGGCGGGCGCTGTCAAGAGTGGGGACGTAAAATTTCCCGCGCTCACAGGCCGGCCAGCCGCAGCCGGGCGGTGCGCCGGCAGAGGAACAGCGCGGCCAGGCAGGACACCCCCTCGGCCACCGGGAAGGACAGCCACACCAGGCCGGGGCTGAGAAAGCCGAATAGCAGGGCGGAGGGGAAGAGGAGGGCCACCTGCCGCAGCAGGGAGACCACCAGGCTGGCATTGGCCGCCCCCAGGGCCTGGAGGGCGGCGCAGAGGATCACCGACACCCCCGCGCACACAAAGGACAGGGCGATCATCCGCAGGGCGGGGACGCCCTCGGCCAGCACGGCGGCGTCGGCCTCAAAGAGCCGGAGCAGGGGGCCGGGCAGGACGGCCATCACCACGGTGCCCGCCGCCATGATGGCGATGGACGCCGCCAGGGCGAAGCGGATGACCCCGGTGATGCGCTCCCGCTGCTGGGCGCCGTAATTGAAGCTGACGATGGGGATGAGGGCGTTGTTCAGGCCGGCGACCGGCATGAACAGGAAGGACTGGAGCTTGAAGTAGGCCCCCAGGATGAACACGCCGGAGGCGGTGAACAGGGGGAGGATCAGGTTCATGCCCAGGTTCATCACCGTGGCCAGGGCCTGCACCAGGGAGGCGGGTATACCCACCCGCAGAATGGGGCCTATGATGGCCCCGTCGGGGCGGAAGCCCCGGAAGGACAGGCGCACCAGGCTGTTCCGGCGCACCATGACCAGCCCCACCGTCATGCCCACCAGCTGACCCAGCACGGTGGCGATGGCCGCCCCGGCCACCTCCAGGCGGGGGAAGAGGCCGATGCCGAAGATGAGCAGGGGATCCAGGATCAGGTTGACCACCGCGCCGATGCCCTGGATGATCATGGGCCCCACGGTATTGCCGGTGGCCTGGAGGGTGCGCTCCCCGGCGAACTGCATGCACACGCCCACGGAGGCCCCGATGACGATGGACAGGTACTGGGCGCCGTAGGTGATCACCTGGGGCTGTCCGGGGGCGAACAGCTCCATGAAGGGCCGGGCCAGGGTGATCCCCAGCACCAGGAAGATCACCCAGCACGCCAGGTAGAGGAAATAGCCGTGGGCCACCACCCGGTTGGCCTCCTCCGGCCGGCCCTCCCCCAGCCGGCGGGCCAGCAGGGCGTTGTAGCCCACCCCCACCCCCACGCAGATGGAGATCATCAGGGTCTGGATGGGGTAGACCAGGGAGAGGGCCACGAAGCCGTCGGCGCTGAGCTGGGCCACAAACATGCTGTCCACCATGTTATACAGCGCCTGGATCAGCATGGACAGCATCATGGGCCAGGCCATATTCAGCAGCAGCCGGCGCACCGGCATGACCGCCATCTTGTTTTCCGCCAAATGAAATCCCTCCAAATGGAATTGATACCGCAAAAACGGGTATCGGGGCGATGGCCCCGATACCCGTCACGTCCCCGCGGCGTGGCAGCCCGCGGGGCTATCTGTTTGTCTCAGGCGCGGACGGCGCCCTCGGCCGCCCGCTTTTCCGCCTCCTGCCGGGCCAGTCCCTTGGCGTTGGCCAGCATCAGCTTGATGCGGTTCTCCTGGTTGATCTTGGTGGCGCCGGGGTCGTAGTCGATGGCCACGATGTTGGAGAAGGGGTAGTCGTCCTTCAGCTTGCGGATCATGCCCTTGCCCACGATGTGGTTGGGCAGGCAGCCGAAGGGCTGGGTGCAGACGATGTTGGGGGTGCCGGAGTGGATGAGCTCCAGCATCTCGGCGGTGAGCAGCCAGCCCTCGCCCATCTTGTTGCCCTCGCCCAGGTAGCCCTGGATCAGCCGGCGGAGATCCTCAAAGGTGCCGGGGGCCCGGAAGCCGCCCTTGGACATGGCGGCGATCATGGCCTTCTGGCACTTCTCCACGTAGCCCTTGAAGATCTGGCACACCTTCTTCTTGATCCACTTGCCGCCGTAGATGTTCACATCCACCTCACGGTTGTAGATCTTGAAGATGATGAAGTCGGTGAGGCCGGGCACCACCGGCTCGGCCCCCTCGGAGAGAAGGAACTGCTCCAGGTTGTTGTTGCCCAGGGGGGAGTATTTGATGTAGATCTCGCCCACAACGCCCACCCGCACCTTGGGCTCCCCGGCCACGGGGATCTCCTTAAAGGCGGCCACGATGCGGTCGAAATTCTCCACCATGCTCTTGAAGGAAAGGCCCTTGCCCTGGTTCATCCCCTCCAGCAGCCAGTTCTCCACCGCCTCGATGGTCTCGTCGGTCTGGCCCTGCTTCACCTCGTAGGGGCGCACCTGGTTGGCGGTCTGGACGATGATGTCGCCGTACATCATGGCGAAGATGGCCTTGCGCAGGGTGTTGAGCCCCAGCTGGAAGCCGGGGTTCTTCTCCAGGCCGGACAGGTTCACCGAGATGACGGGGATGAAGCTGAGCCCCGCCTTCTCCAGGGCCTTGCGCAGCAGGTGGATGTAGTTGGAGGCGCGGCACCCGCCGCCGGTCTGGGTGATCATCAGGGCCACCTTGTGCAGGTCGTACCTGCCGCTCTTGATGGCGTCGATGAGCTGACCGATCACCAGCAGGGCGGGGTAGCAGGTGTCGTTGTGGACGTACTTGAGGCCCTCGTCCACGATGCCCCGGTGGTTGGTGGTAAGCATCTCCACCTTGAAGCCCTCGGTCTCCAGAATCCGGGCCATGAGCCCGAAGTGAACCGGCAGCATGGTGGGGAAGAGGATGGTGTACTCCTCCTTCATCTCCTTGGTGAAGAGAAGGCGGCCGGTTTTGTCGTATACCAGTTCTGCCATAGAAATTGGATCCTTTCGTTGGAAGTACAGGGAAACGGGCGAAACGCCGCTTACAGGGGCCTGGCCCATACCTCGGCCCAGGCGGGGCGGAAGCCGGCGTTTCGGGCGGTGTTCAGAGAGAAGATATGGCTCTGGGCGGTGCCGTAGAAGGGGACGATCCCCCGGCGGAGCAGCTCGTCCTTCAGCAGGGCGGTGAGCCCGGCGGCCAGACCCCGACCACGGTGGGGCGGCAGCACGTTGACGCCGACCTGCCACAGCCGCTCCCCGTCCCGGCTGGCCCCCGCCATGCCGACGGGCTGTCCCCCTTCGTCCAGGGCGGCCACCGCCAGCATGTCCGGAAAGTCGGGCTGGAAGGCCAGGGCGTCCGTCCACCGGCCGTCCCCCCGAAACCGCTCCAGCTCTGCCTGTTCATACCAGGCCGCGGGAAATTCCGCGCTGGCCGGGGGGCAGGTCATATCGGGGGCGAAGAAGGGGTGGGCGTTGGCGACCGTCCAGCCCCAGGGGCGCAGGGCGTCGTCCATCTGCTTCAGGCAGGCGTAGTCCAGGCACCACTCCGGCTCCAGCTTAGTCAGGTGCTCCCGGGCCCAGGGGAGCAGGCATTCGTGGACGGCGAAGACCGCCGCACCCCGGCGGATGTGCCCCAGGAAAAAGGGGTGCCCCGCCCGGTAGCGCCGCCGGCGGGAATCCTCCCGCCAGGGGGCCACGGTGACCCGGCCGGGGGTGTCCCACACGTCCGGCCCCAGGCCCAGGTCGGCGGCTAGCTGCCCGTCGATGACGGCGTCCAGTTCCTGTCGTGTCATATCGATCAGCCGTTGGCGGCCTGCTGGGCCTTGCGGGCGTCCATGGCGGCCATGAGGGAGCGGACGCGGATCTTCACCGCCCCCAGATTGCTGATGTCGTCGATCTTCAGCTGGGTGTACAGCTTGCCGCCGTGCTCCAGGATGTCCCGCAGCTCGTCGGTGGTGATGGCGTCGGTGCCGCAGCCGAAGCTCACCAGCTGCACCACCTGCATGTCGGGCTGGGTACACACATAGCGGGCGGCGTTGTACATCCGGCTCTGGAACGTCCACTGGTTGAGCACCTTTCGGGGGGCGTAGCCCTCCAGGTAGCTGAGGGCGTCCTCGGTGACCAGCACGAAGCCGAAGGAGGTGATCAAATCGTTGATACCGTGGTTGATCTCCGGATCAATGTGGTAGGGCCGGCCGCAGGCCACGATGATGGGCATGTTGTGGGCCCGGGCATAGTCGATGTACTGCTTCCCGGTCTCCCGCACGTCGTGGACGTAGGCGTCGTAGGCCTCATAGGCCGCCTTGGCCGCCGCCTCGGTCTCCCGCTTGGGGATGGAGAAGTGCTCCTCCATGAGCTGGGCGATGCGCTTGGTAAAGTCCTTGTGCCGCCACAGCCCCACATAGGGGTTGAGGAACTTGGTCTGCTTAAGCATGGGCACGTTGGCGGCCAGCAGCTCGGGGTAGTAGGCCACCACCGGGCAGTTGTAGTGGTTGTCGCCGATGCCCTCGTCGTTGTTGTAGGACATGCAGGGGTACCAGATGGCGTCCACACCCTCCTCCACCAGGGCCTCCACGTGGCCGTGGAGCAGCTTGGCGGGGTAGCACACCGTATCCGACGGGATGGTGTGCTGGCCTTTCAGGTACAGCTTGCGGGAGGACTCGGGGGAGAGCACCACCTCGAAGTTGAGGCGGGTGAAGAACTCGAACCAGAAGGGCAGGTTCTCGTACATGTTCAGCCCGAAGGGGATGCCCATGCGGCCCCGGACGCCGCTGCCGTTCCCCTTGCCCTGGAGGGCACGGAGCTTTTTATATTTGTAATGCATCAGGTCGGGGTTCTCCACCTTCTCCTTGCCCAGGGGGCGGGAGCAGCGGTTGCCCGAGATGAAGCGCCGCCCGCCGTCGAAGGTATTGACGGTGAGGGAGCAGTGGTTGGTGCACAGGTTGCAGGTGGCGGGCTTGGCGGTGTGGGTGAAGGCCTCCAGGTCCTTGGCGGAGAGCAGGGTGCTCTTGTCCAGGTGGAGATCCCGGGCGTACAGGGCCGCGCCGAAGGCGCCCATGATGCCGGAGATGGTGGGGCGGGTGACCTCCCGGCCCAGCTCCTGCTCAAAGGCCCGGAGCACCGCGTCGTTGTGGAAGGTGCCGCCCTGTACCACGATGTGCTGGCCCAGATCGTCGGCATTGGCCGCCCGGATGACCTTGTACACCGCGTTTTTCACGATGGAGATGGACAGGCCCGCGGAGATGTCCTCCACGCTGGCGCCGTCCTTCTGGGCCTGCTTCACGCTGGAGTTCATGAACACGGTGCAGCGGGAGCCCAGGTTCACCGGGTGCTTGGCCAGCAGGCCCAGTTTGGCAAAGTCTGCGATGCTGTAGCCCAGGGCCTTGGCAAAGGTCTCGATGAAGGAGCCGCAGCCGGAGGAGCAGGCCTCGTTGAGCATGATGGAGTCCACCGCTCCGTTGCGGATTTTAAAGCACTTCATGTCCTGGCCGCCGATGTCGATGATGAAGTCCACGTCGGGCTCGAAGTGGGCGGCCGCCTTGTAGTGGGCCATGGTCTCCACCAGCCCCAGATCGCAGGAGAAGGCGTTTTTGATCAGGTCCTCGCCGTAGCCGGTGACCGCCACGCCGCGGATCTCAATGCGGTCCCCGCACTGGGCGTAGATCTCCCGCAGCTGCTCCAGCACGATGGCCACCGGGTTGCCCAGGTTGGAGTGGTAGTAGGTGTACAGCAGTCCCCCGTCCTCGGTGATGAGGGCCAGCTTGGTGGTGGTGGAGCCGGCGTCGATGCCCAGCCAGGCGGGCCCCTCATAGGTCTTGATGTCCACCTGGGGCGGGCGCTTGGCGTTGTGCCGGGCGCAGAAGGCGCCGTACTCGGCCACGTCCTGGAACAGGGGGGGCATGGTGTCCACCAGGGTGGTGGTGTCCACACTCTCCTCCAGCTTTTTCAGGGCGTCCTCAAAGAGAATGGTGTCATAGTCGGAAGAACACAGGGCCGCGCCCATGGCGGCAAAGCAGTCCCCGTCCTCGGGGAAAATGGCGTGCTCCTCATCCAGTTTCAGGGTCTCCACGAACCGCTCCCGCAGGCCCATGAGGAAGTGGAGGGGGCCGCCCAGAAAGACGATCTTGCCCTTCAGCTCCCGGCCCTGGGTGAGGCCGGCCACCGTCTGGTCCACCACCGCCTGGAAGATGGAGGCGGCCACGTCCTCCTTCCGCCCGCCCTGGTTCAGGATGGGCTGGATGTCGCTCTTGGCAAACACGCCGCAGCGGGAGGCGATGGGGTAGATCTTCTCATGCTTCAGAGAGAGGGCGTCCAGCTCATCCACCGACACGTTCATCAGGGTGGCCATCTGGTCGATGAAGGCGCCGGTGCCGCCGGCGCAGGAGCCGTTCATCCGCTCCTCCAGGGCGCCGCCGAAGAAGATGATCTTGGCGTCCTCGCCCCCCAGCTCGATGACCGCGTCGGTCCCCGGTATGTAGGTGTTCACCGCCGCGGCGGTGGCGTACACCTCCTGAACAAAGTCGATCCCGGAGGCGTTGGCCACTCCCAGTCCGGCGGAGCCGGTAATGACCATTTTCACCTGCCTGCCCGCCAGCATGTCGGAGATGGACCGGAGGGTCTCGCAGGCCCGCTCCCGGGTCTTGGAGTAGTGCCGCTCATAGGAGCGGAACAGCAGCTTGTTCTGTTCGTCCAGCACCACCACCTTGACGGTGGTGGAGCCGATGTCAATACCGATACGAAGGCTCATGCAAGTCACCTGATACCTTTAACAAAATTTCGCACCGTACATAATATATCAAAATCTGATTTTTTACAACCCCAAAGTGGCAAAAACCAGGATGTTCCGTAGTCGGAAGGAACTGTCGGCGCAGGCATGCGCGGCCTCCGGACGGCCGATAACCCATAAAATATATATGATTTTAGGTAAAAATGCATAAAACCATGGCCGCGGCGGCGGTGGCAGCGGCCATTTTTATGGAATTTTAATCTTCCTTAAGTTTGCCCTTTCAGAAAAGCGTGGTACAATGGCTCCAGACTCAAGGAGAGGACGGAGCGCGTATGACACGTGACGAGTACCTGGCCCAGCTGCGGGCCCTGCTCACCGGGCGGACGCCCCCGGATGAGCTGGAGCGGATTGTGGCCTATTATACCGAGTACTTTGACGAGGCGGGCCCGGCGGGGGAGGCCCGGGTGGTGCAGGAGCTGGGCACCCCGGCGGAGCTGGTGGGCCGCATCCTGGGGGCCAACCGGGTGCGGGAGACTCCGGCGGAGCGGACGCCCCCGACCCGGGGGAGCGGGCACAGCTCCCTGTGGAAGGTGCTGCTGGCCATCTGCGCCGCCCCCATCGCCATCCCGCTGATCATTGCGGCGGTGATTGTGGTGCTGGCCCTGGCTTTTGTGGTGGTCTGCGTGGTGGCCGGCGTGGCCATCGGCGGCGTGGTGGCCATCGGTGTGGGCATTGTCACCGCCTGGTCGGGCTTCTCGGTGCTGTTCAGCGCGGGCATGGCCACCATGATGTTCTTCTGCGGCATGGGCATGCTGTCCAGCGGCGTGGGCCTGCTGATGATCGCGGGCAGCTTCGCCCTGGGCGGCCTGTGCTTCCGGGCCATGGCCGGGGCCCTGAACCGTTGGCTGATGAGAAGGGAGGCGCGGGTATGAACCTGCCTGCAAAAGTGTGCCTGGGGGCCGGGGCGTTCCTGGCCATGTCCGGCGGTCTGCTGGCCCTGACGGGCTTCGCCCTGGGGGCCCAGACCCATCTGAACATGCCCTTCGGCGGCGGCTCCGCCGTGGCGGCCGAGACGCCTATGGTTCATGTGGAGGTCGCGGCAGACGAAGGGACGGCCACGGAGAGCTGGGTTCAGGTGCCGGCCTTTTCCAGGATTGAGGTGGAGCTCGATATGGGCAACGTATCTGTGATGCCCACGGGGGAGTACGACCTCTCCTTCAGCGGCGAGCACGCCGCCCTGCTGGACTATGAGATGGACGGGGACACCCTGCGCATCACCGGCACGGCCCTGAGTGCCATGGAATTCTTCACCTCCGGCGACGAGGCCGCCGTGACCATCGGAATCCCCGAAGATGCGTCCCTGGACGCCGTGGACATCCATACCGCCATGGGAGCGGTGGAGCTGGCGGACTTCACGGCAAACAGCCTCACCGTGTCCACAGACCTGGGGAACGTGTCTCTGGACAGCGTGATGGCGTCAGATGCTGATATCACCCTGTCCATGGGCGATCTGACGGGGTACTCCCTCACCACAACCGACTCCCTCACCGTGAAAAACGACATGGGGGACGTGTATCTGGACGGGGATTTCCAGGGGAATACGGATATCACCCTGTCCATGGGGGATCTGGATCTCACCACCTGGCAGTCCCTGGACACCTACAGTCTGGATCTGGACGTCACCATGGGTGATCTGTATCTGGACGGCTCCACCCAGTACGGCTCCGTCCGCCGGGAAGGCGGCCCCAACCAGCTGAAGATTGCCAACAGCATGGGAAGCGCGGACGTGTATTTCGGCTGAGCCGGAATGAGAAGGAGGGGTGCGCATGGACAGACGCAAGGTTTTCCCCGGATGGCCCTGCCTCCCGGGTGTGCCTTCCAAACCAAATAAAGCACGGGCCCTTCCAAACCAAATAAAGCACGGGCCCGCCCTTGCGGCGGACCCGTGTTTTTGCTAAAATAAAAGATCAAGCGAAAGGAGGAGAGGCCACATGGAGCGGCTGGAGGGCGGCGGAGAGGGGCAGAGCTGGTACCGGCGCACCGACCCCCGGGGGCGGGCGCTGCTGATGGTGCTGCTGCCCCTGGCGGGGGTGTACCTGTGTCAGCTGGTTACGCTCCAGGACGGGGCGGCGGCCTGGGCGTGGATGGGAAGCCACATCCAGGCGGCGGGGTACACCTATCTGGTGCTCCTGCTGGCCCAGCTGCTGCTGGCCACCCTCACCGACAGCCTGCTGTGCGCCCAGCTGCTCACCACCCTGCCCTGCCTGCTCCTGGCCATCGCCAGCCACCTGAAGCAGGCGGTCAACGGCATCCCCCTGCTGGTCAGCGACCTGGCCATGGCGGGCCAGGCCGGCCAGGTGGCCGGCTTCCTCCGCCCCGGCATGAACCTGGGCGCGGGCACCTGGGGGGCCATTGGGGGGATGGTGCTCCTCTGCCTGGCGGCCTTCGCCTGGTCTCATCCGGCCCGGCCCATGCCGTGGGCCCGGCGGCTGTCCGCCCTGGCCGTGCTGGCGGTGCTGCTGGCGTGGGCCCTGCCCTCCCCGGCATCCGCCGCCCTGCTGGCCGGGGAGGAGGGGGAGAGCCAGGCCATGCGCAACGACCGGCTGGGCCTGCTGGCCGGGCTGTACAGCGCTGCCCGGGAGAGCACCATGGCCGAGCCCGACGCCTACAGCGAGGACGGCATGAACCGCATTCTGCTCCAGCTCAAGGCGGACGCGGAGGAGACCGGGGAGCCGGAGGTCGAGCCCAGCGTGATTCTCCTGGTGTCGGAGAGCTTCTTTGACCCCACCCGCCTGCCTGGGGTGGAGTTTGACGCCGACCCCATTCCCAACTTCCACGCCCTGGCGGAGGAGTTCCCCACCGGCGCTTTCCTCTCCAACACCTACGCCGGGGGCACCGGCAACGTGGAGATGGAGCTCTTCACCGGCATCCCCTCCGCCTTCCTGGGGGCGGGGGAGTCCCTCACCAGCCTCCAGGATCCCACGGCCTACAGCCGGGTGCCCTCCCTGGCCCGTGCCTTCGGGGACGCGGGGTATGAGACCTTCTTCGTCCACTCCTACGGCGACATCCTCTACGACCGGGATATGAACATTCCACGGATGGGCTTTGACCAGCTGGTCTATCAGGAGGATTTCACCGTGGACAAGACCTATGCCGGCGGCTATGTCTCCGATGATACCCTGGCCGATCAGCTGATCGCCCAGTTTGAGGCCAAGGGGGACGGTCCCCTGTTCCTCTACGGCCTGAGCATGGAGAACCATCAGCCCTACTACGCCGGCAAGTTCGACACGTCCGCCCCTGTGTCTGCCGCGGCGGAGGGGCTGACGGAGGAGGAGCAGGGGGTGCTGGACGCCCTGCTCCACGGCCTGTGGGACGCGGACGCCGCCCTGGGGAAGCTGGTGGACTACTTCTCCCGGGTGGAGGAGCCCACCATCCTGGTGTTTGTGGGGGACCACCTGCCCGGCCTGTCCCTGGACGCCGGCGGCACCCTCTACACCAGCCTGGGCTATTCCTCCACATCGGACACCAGCCAGTGGGCGCCGGAGGAGCTCAAACGGATGCACGCCACCGATATTCTGGTGTGGAACAACTACGGGGCGGAGCTGGCGCTGCCCGCCGAGACCAGCTGCACCCTGCTGGGCACCCAGCTGCTGGGCTGGGCTGGCGTGCCCAAGCCCCTGTATTTCCAGTGGGTGGACCGGGCCATGGACCAGATGCTCCTCTACCGGGAGCGGCTCTTTGTGACCGCCGACGGCACCCCCTGGCACGAGCCCACGGAGGACTGCGCCGCCCTGGTGGCGGACTGGAAGAATATCGTCTACGACATGCTCTACGGGGAGCAGTATATCACCCAGTCCCTGACGGAGCCGCTGGGGACTTAGCCTTTGCGGTGCCCCCGGAGCCAAGCCGCCCCGTTGAGGGCCAGGGTGCCCGCCAGCAGGACGGCGGCGCAGAGGGTGAAGGCGTCCCAGGTGTCCTCGATGGCGGCAAAGTCCCCCTCCCGGAGCTGGACGCCGCAGTGGAGGATCACCAGAAACAGGGCGGCGGCGCAGCAGCCCAGGCTGAGGGGACACAGGCCCCTCCGGCGGCCCGCCAGGGCCGCCAGCCCCAGCCCCCAGGCCAGCAGGCCCAGAAGCAGGGACCCCAATGTGGTCAGCAGATCCATGAAAACGCTCCTTTCTCCCGTCAGGTGTCCAGCTCCTGATAGTACAGGATGCCGGTGTCACTGTCGTAGACCGCGAAGGTGTAGTGAAAGGAGGCACGGGTGAGCATGCCGCCCTCTCCGTCCTCCTGACGATCCAGCAGGTACCACCAGCCGTTTTCCGGCACGGGCCAGCTTACCGTGTCGGCACAGTTGCCGTAGACCACCTCCTCCATGAGTTCATCCATGGGGAAGGGATTCCAGCAGCCGCTGGGGTGGCTGGAGACCTCCTCCTCCACCGCCGCCCTGTCCTCCAAATCAAAGGTCAGTTCGATGTGGAGCAGGCCGTCCCCGTGGAAGCCTCCGTGGCTGTCGCCGGAGGTGACGGAGACCGGCTCAGGCAAGTCAATAGCCAGCTTCCGGGCCACATAATCCGCCTCGCTTTCCCGCCCGAAGCCGCCCAGCAGGAGCAGCAGCGCCAGGGCGATGGAAGCAATCAGATTTACAGGATATAGCATGACATAATCCCTCCTGTCTGTCTCTGAGGATAGCACAGGAGGGATTGCTTGTCAATTTATTTTTATTGAATTTCGATATTTATTTTCTGATAGATAGGCTGCATGACGCTAAGGGATCTCAAACTCGGCGGCCAGGAGATAATCGGTATCGGTTCCCTCCGCGTTCTGACAGCCGACGTCGGGGAGCAGCCGGTAGTGTCCCGGCGGGAGGGTTCCGTAGATCCCCTCAAAACCATAGTCCACCTCCGTGGGTACGCCTGTGGGGAGGAAATACGCCACCAATGGAAATTCATAGCTGCCGAATACCGGCGGCACGTGATACCACGTCCCGCCGATTTCCCGCTCCAGAGTGAACGGCAGTCCATAAGTCCACTCCCCGGGCCGGTTGGCGGTGAGAAGTATCGTGACGGCGTTGTCTGCCACGGAAGCGGTCTCTATCGTGATGTCATCCGTGTGGGGGATGCTCTGTTCCTCGCTGGCTGTCCAGGTGCCCTGGAGGTAGAAGGCCTCCTCGTCCCGGCTGCCCTCCAGATATGCGACGGCATAGTCCATGGCGGCCTGGAGGGGATCGGCCTGGGTCGGATTCCCCTCCGCCGGGTAAAGGGTGCCGGTCTCGTCCTGCCAGCCGATCACCTGCCACACATCATCCTGCCCCTCCGGCTGGGCCAGGATGAAAGTATCTCGCCGCTCATCGTCGTCCAGCCAGCCGCCGGGCCACCAGCTTACCTGCCGGATGGAAAACAGAAGGGCGGGGTCCTCCTCCCAGGGGAGCGGGTCACGGCTCTCCGCTGCGGGGGAGGGGGTGGAAGTCCCGACCGGGGCCGCCGGGGTCTCTGCCTCCGGGGCGTCGGCAAAGGTGCAGGCCGCCAGCAGCACCGCCGCACCGACGGCCAGCACCGCGGCGGGCCACAGGGTGCGGCAGGAAAAAACTCTGTCCATGGAAGTGCCTCCTTTGCTCCGTTTTTCCTCTTTCACCCAGTATAACAGGCCCGGCTGTCTTTGTGAACCGCTCTGACAGAAAAGAGCGGCCAAAGGCCGCTCTCAGGATGTTGATTCTTCTTGTTCCGGCACATACTCCAGCAGATCCCCGGGCTGGCAGTCCAGGGCCCTGCAGATGGCCTCCAGGGTGGTGAAGCGCACCGCCTTGGCGTGGTTGTTTTTCAGGATGGACAGGTTGGCCAGGGTGACGCCCACCTTGGCGGACAGCTCGTTGAGGCTCATCTTTCGCTTGGCCATCATCACATCCAGATTGACGACAATGGGCATACTGCACCCCCTAAATGGTCAGGTCGTTTTCCGCTTTCAGCTCCGCCGCCTGGCGGAACAGGGCGGACACCACCAGGCAGAGCAGGCCGCCCAGCAGAAAGATGGGCACAAACAGGGCGTTGTAGGTGAGCAGGGAGGCGATGGACTGATAGTAGAACAGCCCCCACACCACCCGGACCAGGGCGGCGGCGGAGATGGCGAAGCAGCACACCCCCGCCCGGCGGAGGCTGACGCCGTTTTCCCGCTGGAAGGGGTTGCCCGCCAGAATGGTGCCCAGCACCCGGCGGCCCTGCCACAGGATCACCGCCGTGCACACCCCGCAGAACAGCAGGAAGGCGGCCAGCACATCGGCATAGACCCCGTTTTGTCCCCACTGCCCCCACCCGCCGAACAGCAGCATGTGGAGGGTGTCGTCCGCGTCATACTGCCACCACTCCGCAAGGCCCTGGCGGACGCTGATATGCACCAGCCCGGGCACCATGACCAGGACGAATAGATTACACACGAACGTGATGGTGACCAGGATTTTCAGCACCCCGGCCAGCTTCTGTACGGCGGTTTTCTCCATGAGACATCCCTCCCTTTGGGGATATCATACTACGGAAGATATTGAATGTCAATAAAATAATATTGTTTTATACCGGGATGGCCCCCAGCACCTGGCCGATGGGCTGGTTGAGCACCAGGTCGGCCTCCCGGTCGTAGGGGGTGGGGCTCTTGTTGATGAGGGTCAGCTTATTGCCCCGGTAATAGCGGATCAGCCCCGCCGCCGGGTACACCGCCAGGGAGGTGCCGCCGATGATCAGCATGTCCGCCCGGGCGATGGCCAGCACCGCGGCCTCCATGGTCTCCTGATCCAGGGCCTCCTCGTAGAGCACCACGTCGGGCTTCACCACCCCGCCGCACACCGGGCAACGGGGCACGCCCGCGGTCTCCATCATGAAGTCCAGGCCGTAGAACTGACGGCACTTCATGCAGTAGTTCCGATGGACGGAGCCGTGGAGCTCGTACACGGTTTTGCTCCCCGCCGCCTGGTGGAGGCCGTCGATGTTCTGGGTCACCACCGCGTCCAGCCTCCCCGCCGCCTCCAGCTCCGCCAGCTTCAAATGGGCGGCGTTGGGCACGGCGTCGGGGAAGAGCATCTTATTGCGGTAGAAGCGGTAGAACTCCTCCGGATTTTTCTCGAAAAAGGTGTGGCTCAGGATGGTCTCCGGCGGATACTGGTACTGCTGGTTGTACAGCCCGTCCACGCTGCGAAAGTCTGGGATACCCGACTCCGTGCTGACGCCGGCCCCACCGAAGAATACAATGTGATGACTCTCGCTGATCCAGTCCTGGAGCTGCTTTTGCTTGTCGTCCATGAGAAGGCCTCCTTTGCAGTGGTGATAGGGTGCAGATCTGCCCGCACCGGGCCGACACACAGGTCGGCCCCTACGGCATGGATCGGAACATCTCCCGTAGGGGCGCACCTGCGTGTGCGCCCGACGGATATCTACGATTTCCGGTGGCGGCAGCCGGTGTGGGGGCAGGAGGGGCACCCGCCGCAGTCGCAGCCCCGCTTGCCCTTGAGCTGCTGATGGAAGCGGTAGATCAGGTAGCACACCGCCCACACGATGAGGGCCGCCACGCCGATGTATATCACATATTTTAGCATCAGATCACCTGTAACACAAGGGAGCCGAGCTGGTACACCAGGAAGGAGCCCAGCCACGCGGCCCCCAGCTGCCAGCCGATGGAGGCCAGCGTCCACCTGGTGGAGTTCATCTCCTTGTGGATGGTGGACACCGCCGCCACACAGGGCACGTAGAGCAGGACAAACACCAGGAAGGAGTAGGCGGCCAGGGGGCTCTGGAAGGTGGAGCCCAGGGCGGCGGCGATGGCGGTGCCGCTGGCGGTCATGGAGAAGCCGTAGAACATGCTCATGGAGGACACCACCATCTCCTTGGCGATCAGGCCGGACAGGAGGGCCACTGCCGCCTGCCAGGTGCCGAAGCCCAGGGGGGCGAAGACGGGGGAGAGGAAGGTGCCGATGGTACCCAGAAGGGAGAACTCTTCCTGGGATACCATGCCGAAGGCGCCGCCCTCAAAGCCGAAGGACTGGAGGAACCAGAGCAGCACGCTCATGGCCAGGATCAGGGTGCCCGCCTTCACCAGGAAGCCCTTCACCTTCTCCCACACGTGGAGGGCGATGTTCTTCAGGGTGGGCAGGCGGTAGGGGGGCAGCTCCAGCACGAAGGCGGCGGGCTCCCCCTTGAACACCAGCTTTTTCAGCAAAATGCCCGAGACGATGGCGAAGAGCAGGCCCAGCAGGTAGAGGGAGAACACCACCAGCCCGCCGTATTTGGGGAAGAAGGCGGCGGTGAGCAGGCCGTACACCGGCAGCCGGGCGGAGCAGGACATGAAGGGGACCAGCATGATGGTCATGCGCCGGTCCTTCTCGTTCTCCATGGTGCGGGCGCCCATGACAGCGGGGACGGTGCAGCCGAAGCCCATGAGCATGGGGATGAAAGCTTTGCCGGACAGGCCGAACCGTCGCAGCAGCCGATCCATGATGAAGGCCGCCCGGGCCATGTAGCCCGAGTCCTCCAGGAAGGAGAGGAACAGGAAAAGGATGGCGATCTGGGGCAGGAAGGTGAGTACGCCGCCCACGCCGGCGATCACGCCGTCCACCAGCAGGGCCTCCACCCAGGGGGCGGTGCCCGCAGCGGCCAGAACCGAGCGGACGGCCCCGGCGAAGTAGCCGCTGATGAGCACGTCCACCCCGTCGGAGAGGGCCTGCCCCGGCCCGAAGGTGAGGGCGAACATGGCCAGCATCATCAGCAGGAATACCGGGATGGCCAGGAACTTGTGGGTGACGACGGCGTCGATCCGGTCGGACAGGGTGGGCGCGCCCAGGGGGCGGCCCCGGTGCACGCACTGGGACACCACCTCCTGGATGAACTGGTACCGGGCGTCGGCGATCAGGGTCTCCCGGTCGCCCAGGTCGTAGGCCCCCTCGTACTCCCGGCAGATGGCCTCCAGCCTGTCCTCCTCGTCTTTGGACAGGCCCAGGGCCTTTTTCACCAGGGAATCCCCCTCGATGAGCTTGATGGAGGCCCAGTGGGCGGGGATGCCGGCGGCGTAGGCCTTGTCGTGGATCAGCTCGCCCACCTTGTGGTGGATCTGGTGGGTGAAGTCGTCGTACAGGTCGTCGGGCTCCACGGTGACGCCCACGTGCATCTGCCGGTGGGCCTCCTCCAGCAGCTCCTGGACGTTCTTGCCCGACCGGGCGGTGATGGGGATCACCGGCACGCCCAGGGCGCGGGAGAGCCGCTCCACATCGATCTTGTCCCCGTGCTTCTCCACCTCGTCCATGAAGTTGAGGGCGATGACCATGGGCCGCTCCAGCTCCAGCAGCTGGGCGGTCAGGTACAGGTTGCGCTCAATGTTGGTGGCGTCGATGATGTCGATGATGGCGTCGGGGCGCTCCCCCACGATGAAGTCCCGGGCCACGATCTCCTCCATGGAGTAGGGGGAGAGGGAGTAGATGCCCGGCAGATCCACCACCGTCACCGGCTTGCCGTCCACCTCGGCCCGGCCCTCCTTCTTCTCCACCGTCACGCCGGGCCAGTTGCCCACGTACTGGTTGGAGCCCGTCAGGGCGTTGAAGAGAGTGGTCTTGCCGCAGTTGGGATTGCCCACCAGGGCCAGCTTCATCTCCCGGGTGTCGTGGCTGGCGTAGTCGGGCGTGCCGCCGTGCTCGGCGGCCTCGTGGGCGTGGTCGGCATCCATCCGGCGGAGGGTCTCCTCGTCGGGAATGTGCTGCACCATGCCGATGCGCTGCTTCCGGGTCTTGGCCCGCCGCTCCCCCTCCTCGCCGGTGGCCACCTGGATCTGGGCGGCGTCCGCCTTGCGCAGGGAGAGCTCGTACCCCCGCAGGTTCAGCTCCAGCGGGTCGCCGAAGGGGGCCACCTTGCGCACCGTCACCTCCGTGCCGGGGGTGAGGCCCATGTCCACCAGCCGGCGCTTCACCGGCCCGTTCTCATTGCCCACCTGGAGAATGATCCCCCGCTGGCCGGGGGCCACGTCCTCCAGGGTTTTCCTCGTCTGTTCCGTCTCTGTCCTCGTCATATGTTCATCCACCTAAAGTAAGTTTTATCAACCTAACTTTTAGTATTATACTATGGTGATAGGACATGCGCAAGAGACGGGCATTGCCGTTTTCGCCAAAAATTTCAGGCGGATCGCGGGGGAAGATGGACAGGGCGGGGCGCCGGATATCCGGGCTTGACCGGGGAGGAGGGATGCGCTATGATGGGAATATCCGGACGGAAAACAGGAGGGGGAGAAGGAATATGACAGACTTTATCGCCTCACCCATGTTCGCGCGCTGGTTTCTGCGGCACCCGCCCCAGCGGAGCCTGCTGCTCTGCTCTCCCTTCCTCCGCGGCGGCATGCTGGAGCGGGTGCTGGAGTTCGTTGGATTCCCGGAGCTGCGGCCGGAGATGGAGCTCAAGGTGCTCTTCCGGGGACTGAAGCGGGACTTCCTTCAGGGTGCGTCCGATCTGGCGGCGGTGGAGCTGCTCAGGCGCATGGAGCGGCAGTGCGGCGGCCGGGTGGAGGTGCGCCTGCTGGACAATCTGCACATGAAAGCCTATCTGGTGGACGGGAAGCAGCTGCTGATCACCAGCGGTAACTGCACCAGCCGGGGGTTTGAGCGGACGGGAACCGAGGGCAACGTGGAGGGCGGCATTGCCACCGACGACCCGACGGTGGTTGCGGACTTCCTGTCCTATTTCGACAGCGTGTACGCCGCCGCCCTGCCCCTGTCCGCGCGGGTGGGCGAATATCTGGATCCGGAGTTCCAGGACCAGGTGCTCCGGGCGTCGGCGCATCTGACCGCCGGGGAGCGGCGGCACAGCTATGCCGTCCCGCGGGTGAGCGGCCCTTCCGTGCCCGCCGGGGAGCGGGAGGAGCGCGACGCCGGGATCCCGCAGCACTATACCCCGGAGGCCATGGAAAAGACGCTCCGCTTTCTCTACGGGCACCGCAGCGCGCCGGCGTCCGCCACCAAGACCCGGCTGGCCCAGGTGCTGGGCAGCCGGGCGGTGAAGCAGAGCGACCGGAACCGCAAGCTGTACGGGGTGCTGAAAAACCTGCAGCTGCTGGGGCTGGCCCAGGCGGGCCGCATGGAGGGAGAGACGCTCCCCGCGCTGACGCCCCTGGGAATACGCTATATGGAGAGCGGCCCGGAGGAGCGGAGGAAGCTCCTCCGGCGGCGGGTGCTGCTGCTGCCCTGGTTCTCCGAGGTCATGGAGCTGGACCCGGAGGGGCGGCCATCGGGGCAGGCGCTGCTGGACTATCTGTGCAGAGCATACGGCTACAAGCCCAGCTCCGCCAAGCGCTATGTTCCGGCGATAAAGCACATGCTGGCCGCCTGCGGCTTTGGAGAGGAGGACTGACATGCCCAACAATGGAAATCGCTTCCGGCACGCCCTGGCGGAGTATATCCGCAGCTGGGGAGACGGGCTGGAGGTGGCGGAGGAGAAGTACATCGGCTGGCGGTTCATCGGCACGCCGAGAAAGCTGGACGTGGTGGTCATGAACCCGGTCAACTGCCGCTCCATGGCCATCGAGGCCAAGCTGCAGGAGACCAGCGGTTCGGCCTTTGAGAAGCTGAGCTACGCCCTGGACGACTGCATCGCGGCGCCCATCCCCTCCATCATCGTCTTTTCCGGCAAGTACATCCGGGACGACATGAAGGCCAAGCTGATCTCTTCCGGCTGCGGCATCGAGGTGGGCTTTCAGGACGGTATGGTGGAGGACAGGCACCTGCTGCTCAAACAGAGAGTCTATATTGAGCTAGGGATGAATTATTTCCACTTCCTACGGCCATAAAAAGGTGCGGGCAGGATAGCTCCTGCCCGCATGTTTACTGCCCGCCCCGGCGGTCGAAGCGGATGTCGAAGTATTTCCTTGCAATGTCGGGATGGTCGTGCTCGAACTGGGACATGTAGCGGTAGGCGGAGCTGTGTAGGCCGTTGGCCTCACAGAACTGCCGGAAGCTCTTCTTCTTGAGGAAGTTGGGCTGGTTGCACCACCGGGCCAGGGTGATGAACATCCCCTTGTAGGGGGACTGGTTGTAGTACTCATGGCGCATGATGTAGGGCAGGCACTGGTATTCCATCAGGATGCGGATGCGCTCGAAGATGGAGGCGATCTCCTCCGCCCCCTGGGACTCAAACCCGGAGAGGACATAGAGCTTGGTGGACTTGTCCGAGTACCGCCGCCAGATCTCCAGGCCCTTCCTGACCTGCGGGGTGTCGCTGATGTGGTCGAAGGCGAAGATGTAGTCCCCGTGGTACTTCACCCTGGCCAGGCGGCGGGCCTTCTCCTCCGTCATCAGGCGCACGTCCAGCCCCTGGCGGAACTGGAACCGGCGGCCGGTCTCCTCCAGCTCGTCGATGACCTCCTGCCACCTGGGGAAGCCGAAGAACTGGTCGTCCCACAGGTAGATGTGCTTCCGGGAGGGGTCGAAGAACTCCTTGACGGGCGAGTGGCGGAACACGTGGTCGTACTTCTGGTTGACGCAGAAGGGGCACTTGCGGAAGCAGCCCCGAGTGGTGAAGCCGATGCTGTAGTCCATGTAGTCGCTGTAGGTCTGGGCCTTGATGCCCCGGGCGATCTGCTTGCCCACGTACTCGTCATACAGGTGGTAGTCGGGCATATGGTGCTCGATCTCGTGGGGGAGATCCTCGGCGTCCATCCAGAAATACCCGGTGCCGCCGATGTGCAGGTTGGGATAGTCCTTGGGATCAATGGGCACCTTGGTAAAGTCAAACACCCGGGAGAGGTAGACCTCGTCGTATCTGGGAATGGCGAAGTAGTCCTCCAGCAGGGTGACGTTGTTTCCCAGCTCCTTCTGATAGCCGCTGATCTTCATCAGGGCCAGGTTTGGGTGGCGGGTTCCGTTGTCCAGCAGATCCGCGTCGATAATGCCGATTTCTTTGCTCATGGTTTCACCGTCCTTACCGAAGAGTATAGCAAAGCGCCGCCGCGCTGTCAAGATCCGATCTCCGGGGATCATTTTCGAAATGATCCCCGGAGATCCGGTGGGAATCGCGGGGACAGGAGGGCGAAAAAATTTCGCGGCGGACGTTTTGCTTGCAATCCGGCGGGGACGGGCTTATAATAGGGAGTGCTGGAACAGGAGCCGGCTGTGCTCCTGTCAGCCGAATCAAACAGAGAAACAAAAGGAGTGATATGCGCCGTGAGCGGTGACCCTGTGAGTCGAGAATGTCCCATACCCAGCGCGGCGCATTGGCCCTTCGGATGACCGGATCCCTCGGTGCACCCGTACGCCTGTGTCGCCGTTTGGCCTGCCCGGGAAGTCCCGGTGCGGGCGGCAAAGACAAAGCGTGCGGGGATTTTTATGCCCATTTGGGCCTCCCGCGCCAAGAAAGGCGTGATACAGTTGCTCTCTATCCACAAGACCATCAACGGAAAGATGACCCGCCTGGATTCCGTTCAGGACGGCTGCTGGGTCAACCTGACCTATCCCAGCGAGGATGAGCTGAACACCGTGGCGGTGACCCTCGGGGTGGAGCCCTCCTTCCTGCGGGCCGCCCTGGACGAGGAGGAGACCTCCCGCATCGACACCGAGGACGGGCAGACCCTCATCATCATCGATGTGCCCGCCGTGGAGAAGGACGACGCGGTGGAGTACTCCACCCTGCCCCTGGGCATCATCGTCACCCAAAAGCACATCATCACCGTCTGCCTGAAGGAGTCCAGCATCCTCCGGGACTTTCAGGACGGCCTGGTGCGCAACGCCGAGACCCAGAAGCGCACCAGCTTCATCCTCTATATGCTCCTCCAGGTAGCCAAGCGCTTCCTCCAGTACCTGAAGCAGATCGACAAAATCTACAACTTCATGGAGCGGCAGCTCTACAAGTCCCAGCGGAACAAGGAGCTCATCCAGTTGCTGGATCTGGAGAAATCCCTGGTCTACTTCAACACCTCCCTGAAGGCCAATGAGGTGACCCTGGAGAAGATCCTCCGGGGCCGCATCATCACCCTGTACGAGGAGGATCACGACCTGCTGGAGGACGTGCTCATCGAGGTGCGCCAGGCCATTGAGATGGCCAACATCTACTCCTCCATCATCTCGGGCATGATGGACGCCTTCGCGTCGGTGATCTCCAACAACCTGAACGTCACCATGAAGGTGCTCAGCTCCATCACCATCCTGCTGGCCATTCCAAACATCATCTTCGGCTTCTACGGCATGAATGTGTCCGGACTGCCTCTGGATCAGTTCTTCTGGTTCCCGCTGGCCCTCACCGGCGGCATCATCCTGCTGGCCGCCATTGTGCTCAAGCGCAAGGATCTGCTCTGAGCCGGCAGAGGAAAGTTTTTCCGCCTTCATGATTTGGTAACATTTCTGTGTTAAACTGATTTTCACATATTGGAAGCGGAAGGGCGGCTGCTGGCCGTCCCGGCATACGTAAGAAGAGAATGGAGGTTTTCTATGGCGAGCAACCCGAACTATTGCGATATCACCCCTGAAATTGAGGCCCTGGCGGCTCAGTCCCTGCAGAACAGCAGCATTGATCCGGACGACTATGTCAAGTATGACGTGAAGCGCGGCCTGCGCGATCTCAACGGCAAGGGCGTCCTGGCTGGCCTGACCGAGATCTCCGACATTGTGGCCAAGAAGATTGTGGACGGCAAGGAGGTTCCCTGCGAGGGCGAGCTGTATTACCGGGGCATCAATGTGGAGCGCCTGGTGGAGGGGGCCCTGAAGGAGGGCCGCTTCGGCTTTGAGGAGACGGCCTATCTGCTCCTGCTGGGCCGCCTGCCCAACGCCGCGGAGCTGGAGAGCTTCCAGAAGCAGCTGGCCTATTACCGCACCCTGCCCAATAACTTTGTGCGGGATATCATCCTGAAGGCGCCCAGCCACGACATCATGAATTCCCTGGCCCGTAGCGTGCTCAACCTGGCCTCCTATGACGACCAGTGCGACGATATCTCCCTGCCCAACGTCATGCGGCAGTGCGTCCAGCTCATCTCCCTGTTCCCCATGCTCAGCGTCTACGGCTACCAGGCCTATACCTATAAGAGCGGCAGCAGCCTGTACATCCACGCCCCCCGGCCGGAGCTGTCCACGGCGGAGAACATCCTCTCCCTGCTGCGGCCCGACTCCTCCTATTCCTTCTGGGAGGCCCACGTGCTGGACATCTGCCTGACCCTCCATGCCGAGCACGGCGGCGGCAACAACTCCACCTTCACCACCCACGTGGTCACCTCCTCCGGTACCGACACCTACTCCTGCATGGCGGCGGCCCTGGCCTCCCTGAAGGGCCCCAAGCACGGCGGCGCCAACATCAAGGTGGTGCGCATGTTCGAGGACATGAAGGAGCACGTGAAGGACTGGAAGGACGAGGACGAGGTGCGCAGCTACCTCCAGGCCCTGCTGGACAAGAAGGCCTTTGACAGGGCGGGGCTGATCTACGGCATGGGCCACGCGGTCTACTCCCTGTCCGACCCCCGCGCCAACCTGTTCAAGAAGTTCGTGGAGAAGCTGTCCCGGGAGAAGGGCCGCACCGAGGAGTACGAGCTCTACTCCATGGTGGCCCGGCTGGGCCCCGAGGTCATCTCCGGCGAGCGGAAGATGTACAAGGGCGTGTCCGCCAACGTGGACTTCTACTCCGGCTTTGTGTACCACATGCTGGATTTGCCCCTGGAGCTGTACACCCCCCTGTTTGCCATGGCCCGCGTGGCGGGCTGGAGCGCCCACCGCATCGAGGAGCTCATCAACATGGGCAAGATTATCCGCCCGGCCTACAAATATGTGGGCACCCACGCGGACTATGTCCCCATGGCGGAGCGCTGATTCAGATACCCCAAGAGACCGGCGGCATGGCCGCCGGCCTCTTTTTTTCGCATTTCGACGGATTTTGCCCCGGGGGGCTTTCTTTTTTTCCGAAAGTATGGCAAACTAGGGGAGAAGGAGGGAAGACCATGCCGCATCCGCGTTGGAACCGCCTGGCCGCACTGGGCCTGGCGCTGATTCTGCTGGCCGGCGCGCTGATATCCCCGGCCTCCGCCGCCGCGCCCACCTACGAGAGCACCATCCTGTTTACCCACGACACCCACGACCACTTCCTCCCCATGCCCGACGCAGACGGCGGGGAGAGCGGCGGCTACACCCGCCTGGCAACCCTGATCAAGCAGGAGCGGGAGGCCCACCCGGACGCCCTGGTGCTGGACGGCGGGGACTTCTCCATGGGCAGCCTGTTCCAGACCATCTACGCCGCCGAGGCGCCGGAGCTGCGGGCCCTGGGCGCCATGGGATATGACGTGACCACCCTGGGCAACCACGAGTTTGACTACCGCTCGGATGGGCTGGCGGACATGCTCAACGCCGCCGTGGACAGCGGGGATCCCCTGCCCGCCATTGTCCAGGCCAACTGCATCCGCCCGGAGAGCGGCAGCCTTACCGAAGCCTGGAACCGCTACGGCATCGGGGACTATATGATCCTGGAGCGGGGCGGGGTCAACTACGGCATCTTCGGCCTCATGGGGGAGGTGGCGGACAGCAACGCCCCCATGTCGGGGGTGGAGTTTGAGCCCATCGCCGATGCGGCGGAGCGCACCGTGGCCGCCCTGGAGGAGGAGCTGTCCGGCCGGGACGAGCCCTATTTCATCATCTGCCTGTCCCACAGCGGCACCGACGGCAGGGGGAAGGGGGAGGACTACCAGCTGGCCCGGCAGGTGGACGGCATCGACCTGATCATCTCCGCCCACACCCATACCACCCTTACCGAGCCCATCCGGGTGGGGGACACCCTGATCGTCTCCTGCGGGGCCTACACCGCCAACCTGGGCTCCATCACCATATCCTGGAGCCCGGACGGGGGAAAGACTGTCAAGGATTACCGCCTGATCCCTGTGGACGAGACAGTGGCGGAGGATCCAGAGATGACGGCGCTGGTGAACACCTTCCGGCCCCTGGTGGAGGAACAGTATCTGGACGACTACGGCGTGGGCTTCGACGAGGTCCTGGCTGTATCGGACTTCTCCTTTACGCCCATTGAACAGCTGGGCGAGGAGCAGCGGGAGGACACCCTGGGCAATCTGATCGCCGACTCCTACGTCTACGCGGTGCAGCAGGCGGAGGGGGCGGACTATGTGCCCGTGGACTTCGCGGTGGTGGCCGCCGGGGTGATCCGCGGCTCCTTCCAGGCCGGGGACATCACCACCTCCGACGCCTTCAACGTGTCCTCCCTGGGCTCCGGGGCGGACGGCACGCCGGGCTATCCCCTGATCTCCGTGTGGATCACGGGGAAGGAGCTGAAGGACGCCTTTGAGGTGGACGCCTCCGTGTCCCCCCTCATGTCCGAGGCACAGATCTACGGCGCGGGCATGACCTGGTCGTGGAATCCCCGCCGGATGATCTTCAACAAGGTGTACGACTGCGCCCAGGTGCTGCCCGACGGCTCCACCGTGCCCATCGAGGACGACAAGCTCTACCGGGTGGTCACCGGCCTGTACACCGGCCAGATGCTGGGCACCGTCAATGCCCAGTCCTACGGGATTCTCACCATCACCCCCAAGGATGCCGACGGCAACGTGATCACCGACTTTGAGGAGCACATCATCCACAACCCCAACGGCTCGGAGGTAAAGGAGTGGTACGCCCTGGCCTCCTATCTCCAGTCCATGGGGACGGTGGACGGGCGGTACGCCGCCCCCGAGGGGCGCAAGACGGCCAACCCCACCTGGAACCCCCTGAACCTGCTGCGCAGCCTGAACCTGTTTGGCGTTCTGGCGGTAGTGCTGGTGGTGCTGGTCATCACCCTGGCGGTGTTCCTGGTCTGGTGGTTCGGCTTCCGCCGGCGGAGCCGCCGGTATGGCTCCCGCCGCAGGAATCAGAGCGGGTACCGGCCCTACCGGGGCTGATTCGCTGCTCAGAGAGGAATCCATATGCAATGAAGGAAAACAACTACGATAACCCGGCATTTTTTGAACAGTATGTCCGCTTTCCCCGGTCGGTGCAGGGCCTGTCCGCCGCCGGGGAGTGGCACGAGCTGGAGCGCCTGCTGCCCGGCTTCTCCGGCAAGCGGGTGCTGGATCTGGGCTGCGGCTTCGGCTGGCACTGCCAGTATGCCTCCGACCACGGCGCGGCGGCGGTGATCGGGGTGGATCTGTCGGAGAAGATGCTGGAAAAGGCCAGGGCCGACACCCACGACGAGAGCATCCACTATGTCCGCGCCGCCATGGAGGACGTGGACTTCCCGCCCGCCTCCTTTGAAGTGGTGCTCAGCTCCCTGGCCCTCCACTATGTGGAGGAGCTGGAGCCCCTGGTGGGGCGGATCTACGACTGGCTCACCCCCGGCGGGGACTTCGTGTTCTCCTGCGAGCACCCGGTGTTTACCGCCGAGGGCTCCCAGGAGTGGGTCACCGGCCCCGACGGCGCGCCCCTATACTGGCCGGTGGATCACTACTTCACCGAGGGGCGCCGGACGGCCCGTTTCCTGGGCTGCGACGTGATCAAGTATCACCGCACCCTGACCACCTATGTCCGGGCCCTCCTGGACGCGGGCTTTGTCCTGAGAGCCCTGGTGGAGCCCAGGCCCGACCTCCGACTGATGGACGTGCCCGGCATGGCCGACGAGCTGCGCCGGCCCATGATGCTGATCCTGGCCGCGCGGAAACCGGGGCCGCCCGGGTGCTGACCCGGCGCTCCGGCCTGAAGCATATGAAAAAAGGAAGGACATCCTCCGGATGTCCTTCCTTTTGGTGGAGATAAGCGGGATCGAACCGCTGACCTCTTGAATGCCATTCAAGCG
>NBJMR02800__coassemble_1354_pt1 | contig 58750 bp, 54 predicted proteins | sample NBJMR02800__metabat2_high_PE_046 | metagenome-assembled genome bin NBJMR02800
CCAACATCGTGGGCAAGTACGGCCCCCACATCCAGCTGCTGCTGAAAAAGGCCGGCGGCATCCTGGACCAGATCAAGTACATCTGCCCCCTCCACGGGCCCGTGTGGCGCAAGGATCTGGGCTACTTCATCGACAAGTATGACAAGTGGAGCCGCTACGAGCCGGAGGAGAAGGGCGTCATGATCGCCTACGCCTCCATGTACGGCAACACCGAGGCCGCCGCCCAGGCCCTGGCCGCAAAGCTGTGCGAGAAGGGCATCACCAACGTGGCGGTGTACGACGTGTCCAACACTCACGTGTCCTACCTGATCGCCGAGGCGTGGAAGTACAGCCACATCGTCCTGGCCTCCGTCACCTACAACCTGGGCATCTACCCGGTGATGAAGAGCTTCCTGGAGGACATGAAGGCCCTCAACCTCCAGAACCGCACCTTCGCCCTCATCGAGAACGGCTCCTGGGCCTGCAAGTCCGGGGATCTGATGCAGAAGTTCATTGACGAGGAGATGAAGAACATGACGGTGCTCAACGAGCGGCTGAGCATGGCCTCCTCCCTGGGGGACGACAAGGCCGTGGAGCTGGATGCCCTGGCCGACGCTCTGGTGGAGTCCGTCAACGCCTGACCCTATTTTGCAAAAGGACCGGCACCCGCCCTACCAGCGGATGCCGGTCCTTTTTGGTTGTACCGCTCTGTCCTGATTTCTGCCTGAAATTTTTGGAAAAACCCCAGCAGAGCTTGTGAAAAACGCCTCTATGCACGGAGGGCGAACCCCGCTATAATAATCCGTTGTTTGGCGCGGCGGAAGTTCGGCCGCACCGGCGGGAAGCGAGGTATTCTCTATGATGAAGGATCTGACGACCGGCAGTCCCATGCGGCTGATTCTCAGCTTTGGGCTGCCCACGCTGCTGGGCATGCTGTTCCAGCAGTTCTATAACCTGATGGATACCATGATCGTGGGCAAACTGCTGGGCGCGGGCGCTCTGGCGGCGGTGGGCTCCACCAGCTCCATCAGCTTTCTGGTGATCGGCTTCTGCATGGGGGTGTGCAACGGCTTTGCCATTCCGGTGGCGCAGCGGGTGGGGGCCAACGACCCGGTCCGCATGCGCCGCTATGTGGCCAACGCCGCCTATCTCTCCGCCCTGTTCGCTCTGGTGCTCACGGTGGCCACAGGCCTGCTGTGCCGGGCCATCCTCACGGTGATGCAGACACCGGCGGACATCTTCGACGGCGCATACATCTATATCTTCATCATCTTTATGGGCATCCCCACCACCTTCCTCTACAACCTGCTGGCGGGGATCATCCGCTCTCTGGGGGACAGCCGGGCACCGGTGTACTTCCTGGCCCTGTCCTCGGTGCTGAACATCTTCCTGGACTTTGCCTTTATTCTGTGGTTCCACACCGGGGTGGCGGGGGCGGCCATCGCCACAGTGGTGTCCCAGGGGATCTCCGGCGTGGCCTGCCTGGCCTATATGGGGAAGAAATACCCCATCCTCCGGATGACCCGGGAGGAGCGCCGGCTGGATCCGGATACCTGCCGCCACCTGTGCATCATGGGGGTGCCCATGGGGCTTCAGTACTCCATCACCGCCATCGGCTCCATCGTGCTCCAAGCTGCGGTCAACGGCCTGGGCAGCACCTATGTGGCGGCGGTGGCGGCGGGAAGCAAGCTGTTTCAGCTGCTCTGCTGCCCCTTTGACGCCATGGGGGCCACCATGGCCACCTACTGCGGCCAGAACGTGGGGGCCCTGAAGCTGGGGCGCCTGGGCCAGGGGATCCGGTCCTGTACCCTGCTGGGGGTGATCTGCTCCGGGGCCATCCTGCTCTCCATGGTGCTCTTCTCCGGCCAGTGCGCCATGCTGTTCCTGGATCCCAAGGAGCCGCAGCTGGAGCTGCTGCGCTCCCTGACCAGCCAGTATATCCTGATCAACAGTGCCTTCTGCATCCCCCTGTCCCTGGTAAATATCGTCCGCTTCTCCATCCAGGGGATGGGCTACAGCGTCTTCGCCATCCTGGCCGGTGTGCTGGAGATGGCGGCCCGCGTGGGCGTGGCCTATTTCCTGGTCCCGCCTCTGGGCTATGCCGCGGCCTGCTTTGCCTCTCCTGCCGCCTGGATCAGCGCTGACGCCTTCCTGATTCCGGCCTGCATGCTCTGCATCGCGCGTCTGCGCCGACGCTACCCGGCCGAGGACGGGACGCCCCAACAAGTTTCCGCCCCGGCCAGGCAGTCTTGTGGGGAGAGGCCGGCGCCGATGTAAGCAAAATGCCCCATATGATAAAATGAGTCACGCAGCATTCTGGGAATACGGAGGGACGTGAGGACGATGGTAAAAGTGCTGTTCGTGTGCCACGGCAATATTTGTCGGAGCCCAATGGCCGAGTATGTGATGAAGGACTTGGTGAAAAAGGCGGGGCTGGAGGGCCAGTTCCAGATCGCTTCGGCAGCCACCAGCCGGGAGGAGCTCGGCAACCCGGTCTATCCCCCGGCCCGGCGGAAGCTGGCGGAGCACGGCATCTCCTGCGACGGCCACGCTGCCCGGCAGCTCCGCCGCGCTGATTATGGGGAGTACGACCTGCTTATCGGAATGGACAAGGCCAACCTCCGCAATATGTACCGCATCTGCGGCGGCGATCCCGACGGCAAGCTGCACCTCCTGCTGGAGTATTCCGGTCGCCCGGGTCAGGAGGTGGCAGATCCCTGGTATACCGGGGACTTTGAGGCCACGTGGAGGGATGTGTTGGCTGGCTGCCGGGGGCTTCTGACAGAGTGCGGAGGCTGATTTTCGCCTGCACACCCACCCGCATCTCTCACTGCAAGGGCAGTCATAACAGCAAGGTGCCGGCACACATGTGTGCCGGCACCTGTCGCTTCCAAAAAGCTCTGACTTACTTGTTCCCCGTGTTGAGGAATGGGGCCAGGGCGGCGGCCACGCCGCTGATGGCCATGGTCTGGAGCACGATTTTGCCCGGGCCGGTGACCACCGTGTTGAACAGGCCCTCACCGCCGAACAGTACGTTTTTGACGCCCTTCACCATCTGGATGTCCATGGAGCAGGTGGCGTCCATCATGGCCAGGTTGCCGCTGTCGATAACCATGCTCTCTCCGGCCTGGAGCTCGTACTCCACCGCAGAGCCGTCCAGCTCCACAAAGGCGGTACCGTGGCCGGACAGCTTCTGCATGATGAAGCCCTCGCCGCCGAACACGCCGGCGCCCAGCTTTTTCTGGAAGAAGATGGACAGCTCCACTCCCTGCTCCGAGGCCAGGAAGCCGCTCTTCTGCACCACCACCGGGTGGGCCGGATCCACCTCAATGGCCCGGATGGAGCCAGGGAAGCTGGAGCCGAAGGCGATCATGCCCGGGCCGCCCTGGGCGGTGTATGTATTCTGGAAAATGGAGTCGCCGGAGAACATGCGTCCGAAGGCCTTGCCGATGCCGCCGGCGCCGGTCTCCATCTTCATGTTGGGGCTCATCCAAACCATGGAACCGCGCTCCGTAATCATGGACTCGCCGCCCTCCAGGTGGCAGACGACTACCGGCAGGGGCTCGCCGAGAATCTCGTATTTCATGCTGGTGCCTCCCTTTTTCAAGATACCACCAGTATATTACGATTTCCGAAGGATAGCAAGCCCTGTATGAAATCTTTACAAACCCTTTTCCGCTGTGCTATGATAAAGCAAACCCACGAAGGAGGCGTCAGACCATGGAACTGACAAGGGAGCAGGCCCTGGAGCTGCTCAAGGAGTACAACAAGGAGCCCTTTCATCTGCGCCACGCCCTGACGGTGGAGGCGGTGATGCGCTGGTTCGCCCAGGAGCTGGGCTATGGCGGAGAGGCGGATTTCTGGGCCGCCGCCGGCCTGCTCCACGATCTGGATTTTGAGCAGTACCCGGAGGAGCACTGCGTCAAGGTGAGGGAGATCATGGAGGCCCGGGGGCTGGATCCCGCCCTCATCCACGCGGTGGTGAGCCACGGCTGGGGCATGACGGAGGGCGACGCCCAGCCGGAGCACCAGATGGAGAAGGTGCTCTTCGCCGTGGACGAGCTCACCGGCCTCATCGGGGCCGCCGCCCTCATGCGGCCCTCCAAGAGCGTCCAGGACATGGAGCTGTCCAGCTTGAAAAAGAAGTTCAAGGACAAGCGCTTTGCCGCCGGCTGCTCCCGGGAGACCATCCAGCAGGGGGCAGAGCTGCTGGGCTGGGAGCTCAGTGAGCTGCTGGAGCGCACCCTCCAGGCCATGAAGGCCACCGAGGCGGATATTGAGGCCCAGTGCGCGGCGCTGTAGGCGCGTCACAAAAGCGGCCTTGGCCGCTTTTGTGAGAAGGCCGCATAGCGGAAGGGCTTCATTTTCCTGCGAAAAAGTCAGCCCTTCCGCTATGAGAAGGGTCATTTCCGAGGCGCATGTCCCCGGAAATGACGGATTTTCATTTTATTCCGTCATCTGCGGATGACGGAACTCTGCGAGGCTCTCCTTCGCGGGAGGTTTTTCGACAGTCTGAAGGCGCGGTTCCTACAGGAACCGCGCCTTGTTTTCTCATCTTCTCCGCCCGGAGCACAGCAGGCCCAGCACCGTGCCGGCCAGGGCCGGGAGCACCCATCCCAGCCCCACCCCTGCCAGGGGCAGCCCGTCCAGGAAGCCAAGGGGCAGCCCCGCATCCCGCAGGGCGAACAGCACGCTGAACACCCCCGTGAACAGCACCGCCACGGGATAGACCCACCGGCGCCCCGCCAGCCAGCGCTGGAAGAAGGACAGGGCGATGAGCACGATGGCCACCGGATAGAGGGCGCCCAGCACCGGCGCCGAAACCGCCAGGATCTGGGCCAGCCCCGCGTTGGAGATCACCATGCTCACCACGGCGAAGAGCACCGCCCAGGTGCGGTAGCCCAGCCGAGGGCAGATGCCGTGGAAATAAGTCCCGCAGGAGCTGATGAGGCCCACGCACACGTTGAAGCAGGCGATCAGGAAGATGGCGGCCAGCAGCACCCGGCCGCCGGTGCCGAACAGCAGGCCCGCCGCGTTGGTCAGGGCCTCCGCCCCGTCGGCGGGGTTGGGCATGGCCCCGCCGGACAGGGCCCCCACATGGGCCAGCATGCAGTACACCGCCAGCAGCAGCACCCCGGCGATCACCCCGGCCCAGGCGGTGGAGCGCACCACCGCCCCCGGCTTCTCCACCCCGCGGGCCCGCAGGTTCACCGCGATGACGATGCCGAAGGCCAGGGCGGCCAGGGTGTCCATGGTCTGATAGCCCTCCAGGAAGCCCCGGACGGCCGGGTGGGCCAGGTACTCGCCGCCGGCCGGGCCGTATCCCTCCAGGGGGTTGAGCAGGCTGGCGGCAAAGGTCACCACGATGAGGCCCACCAGCACGGGGCAGAGGATCTTGCCCAGCCGGTCGGTGAGCTTCTCCGGCCGCAGGGCCAGCGCCAGGGCGGCGGCGAAGAACACCAGGGAGTAAGCCAGGCGCAGCAGGGCCACCGGGGCCCCCTCCCCCACAAAGGGGGGCACCGCCATCTCAAAGGAGGTGGTGGCCGTCCGGGGGATGGCCAGGCAGGGGCCGATGGCAAGATAGACCGCCACGGTAAAGGCCCGGGCAAAGACGGGGTGCACCCGGCCGGCCAGGGCGTCCATGCCGCCGGCCCGGGACACCGCTACCACCCCCAGCACCGGCAGGCCCACGGCGCTGACGGCCAGTCCCGCCACGGCAGGCCAGGTGTGCACCCCCGCCATGGCCCCGATGCCCGACGGGAAAATCAGGTTGCCCGCCCCGAAAAACAGGGAGAACAGGGTCAGGCCCACCAGCAGCAGGCCCCTCGCCCCCAGTCTCTTCTCCTCCACAGCTTCACATCCTCTTTATCGCGTTAAAAACAGCGGCAAGCCAAAGGCATGCCGCTGCTTTTCTACATTAAGTAGTACGTACCAGATTAGCCCTGGGAGATAGCGCCCGTGGGGCAGGTATCGGCGCAGGAACCGCAGTCAATGCAGGAACCGGCATCGATGACGTACTGGCTGTCGCCCTGGGAGATGGCACCCACGGGGCAAGCGCCCTCGCAGGAACCGCAGCTCACGCAGGCGTCGCTGATAACATAGGCCATTGGATACACCTCCAAACACTCAAGCTACAGTCATTGTACCATAACTTTTGAAAATTGCAATGCTAAATTGCCCCGACTGTGGGTATATTTTTTCATGGTGGGAAAAAATAGGATCCGATCAACCGGAGGAGGTGCAGTTTTCCATGGACAGATCCTCGCCATTTCACATGGAGGCCGCCGGGAGCCTGACCCCGGCGCTGGACGGGGCGCCTCGGAGCAGCCCACACCGGCACAGAACAAAGGAGAAGGGGCGTGGCACAGCGGATGAAGCACGTCAAGAAGCACCGGATACGCTTTCCGTGGAGCAGGAACAGACGAGGTGAGGGGGACATGAACGAGACCAGATTTACCGAGCGGGCCCAGGCGGCCCTCCGTCTGGCCCAGGAGGGCTCGGCGGAGCTGGGCCACGGCTACGTGGGCAGCGAGCACCTGCTGCTGGGCCTTGCCCGGGAAGGCAAGGGGGTGGCCGCCAAGGTGCTCCAGTCCGCTGGGGTGGAGCCCGAGGGCCTGAAAGCCGCCATCGCCGGCCTGGTGGGGGTGGGCGCCCCCGGAGGTGCCCCCTCCCAGGGGCTCACCCCACGGTGCAAGAAGATCATCGAGCTCTCCCTGGCGGAGGCGGCCCGGCTGGGCCACCACTATGTGGGCACCGAGCACCTGCTGCTGGGCATCCTCCGGGAGGGGGACGGCGTGGCGGTGCGGGTGCTCACCGGCATGGGGACGGAGCCCCGGCGGCTCCACGCCGACGTGGTGGCCGCCATGGGGGGCGATGCCTCCCCCTCCCCCTTCCGGGGGAACGGCAAGACCCGGGAGCGGGAGTACGGCGGCGACGCCAGGCTGCTGGAGCAGTTCGCCCGGGATCTCACCCGCCTGGCCGCCGGGGGCATGCTGGATCCGGTGGTGGGCCGGGAGAAGGAGATCAAGCGGGTCATCCAGATCCTCTCCCGCCGGCAGAAGAACAACCCCGCCCTCATCGGCGAGCCCGGCGTGGGCAAGACCGCCGTGGCCGAGGGCCTGGCCCGCCGGATGGTTGCCGGGGACGTGCCCGACGAGCTGCGCTCCAAGCGCCTCATGGCCCTGGATCTCTCCGCCATGGTGGCGGGCACCAAGTACCGGGGGGAATTTGAGGAGCGGGTGAAGAACATCCTGGCCGAGGTGCGCCGGGTGGGCAACATCATCCTCTTCATCGACGAGCTGCACACCATCGTGGGGGCGGGCTCCGCCGAGGGGGCCATCGACGCGGCCAACATCATCAAGCCCGCCCTGGGCCGGGGTGAGCTGCAGATCATCGGCGCCACCACCACCGACGAGTACCGGAAGTATATCGAGAAGGACGCGGCCCTGGAGCGGCGGTTCCAGCCTGTGCTGGTGCCCGAGCCCGACCAGGACACCGCCCGGGCCATCCTCCGGGGCCTGCGGGATCGGTACGAGGCCCACCACCGCCTCCAGATCACCGACGGGGCCATCGACGCCGCCGTGGCCCTCTCCACCCGGTACATCGGGGATCGCCGCCTGCCCGACAAGGCCATCGACCTCATCGACGAGGCCGCCTCCCGGGTGCGGATGGAGCGGCTGGGCACCCCGCCGGAGCTGCGCACCCTGGAGGAGAAGGTGGCGGAGGCCCGCCGGGAGAAGGAGGAGGCCATCCGGGGCCAGGACTTTGAGAAGGCCGCCATGCTCCGGGACGCGGAGGAGGACTTCCGCAGGGAGCTGGAGCGGGAGAAGGCCGCCTGGCGCTCCGGCCAGAACACCGGGGCGGTCACCGCCGAGGACGTAGCTGCCGTGGTGTCCGGCTGGACGGGGGTGCCCGTCACCACCCTCACCCAGGCGGAGAGCCAGCGGCTGCTCCACCTGGAGGACGCCCTCCACCGGCGGGTGGTGGGCCAGGAGGAGGCGGTGAAGGCGGTGGCACGGGCCGTCCGCCGGGGCCGGGTGGGCCTGAAGGATCCAGACCGGCCCACGGGCTGCTTCCTCTTCCTGGGCCCCACCGGCGTGGGCAAGACGGAGCTGTGCAAGGCCCTGGCCGAGGCCCTGTTCGGCAGTGAGGAGGCCCTGCTCCGCTTCGACATGTCCGAGTATATGGAGAAGCACACGGTCTCCCGGCTCATCGGCTCGCCGCCGGGCTACGTGGGCCACGAGGAGGGGGGCCAGCTCACCGAGAAGGTGCGCCGGCGGCCCTACTGCGTGGTGCTCTTCGACGAGATTGAGAAGGCCCACCCGGATGTGTGGGGCATCCTGCTCCAGATCATGGAGGACGGGGTGGTCACCGACGCCCAGGGCCGCAGGGCCGATTTCAAAAACGCCGTGGTGGTGCTCACCTCCAACGTGGGGGCGGCGCGCATCACCGCCAGGGGCTCCAGGCTGGGCTTCTCCGCCGCCGAGCGGAAGGACGGCGAGACCCGCCCCCTGGAGGAGCTGAGGGCCGCCGTCCTGGAGGATCTGAAGAAGGTGTTCCGGCCGGAGTTCCTCAACCGGCTGGACGAGAGCATCGTGTTCACCCAGCTGGGCCGGGCGGAAATCCAGGCCATCGCCCGGCGGATGCTGGAGCGGGTGGGGGAGCGGATGCGCGCCCTGGGCGTCACCCTCCGCTTCACCGACGCCGCCCTGGCGGTGCTGGCCGACCAGGGCTTCGACCCGGACTACGGCGCCCGCCCCCTGCGGCGCACCATCCGCGCCCAGGTGGAGGATGTGGCCGCCGAAAAGCTGCTCAGCGGGGCCGTCCAGGCCGGGGACACCGTCCTGGTGGACGGCTCGGAGGGCGCCCTGCGCCTGGAGATCCCCCCTGCCGCCGTCCAGGCTCTCAATACAAAGGAGGAACCCACATGAATCTGACCCGTATACTCCCCCTGGCGCTCTCCCTGGCCCTGCTGGCCGGGTGCTCCGGCGGGGACAAGCCCGCCCTCTCCGCCGAGGCGCGCACCCAGCTCTATGAGACCGCCATCGAGGACGCCCGGGACGCCGAGACCAACGACGCCCTGCCCGTCCTGTCCGACAAGGCCGACGAGCAGCTCCCCCTCTATCTGGATCTCATGGGCCTGACCCCCGACGACGTGGACGCCTTCGCCCTGTCCGCCTCCCTCATGAACGTGCGGGCCTACGGCATCGCAGCCGTCTACCCCGCCCAGGGGAGGGAGACCGCCGTGCGGGAGGGGCTGGAGGGCTTTATCGACCGGCAGAAGCAGAGCTTTGAGCAGTATCTGGCCGACCAGTACGACATCGCCTCCAACGCCCGGCTGGAGACTCTGGAGGACGGCACCGTCCTGCTGGTCATGTGCCAAGATCAGGACGCGGTCTTTGACGCCATCCGGGACACCATCCTGGCGGCATAAACGGGGGCGGGCATTCACCCGCCCCCTTCCCTTGCATATGTCCTTGGCGCACCGCTCAGGACAGCTCCAGCTTTTTCGACGCCAGCCTGTAGACCTGCATCACCGCTTTGGAGCCGGTGTCCCAGGTCTCCAGCTCCGCCCGGATCAGCGCCGGGTACGTCTTGCTGATGTCCCTGAGGGCGTTACCGACGGACTTCCGCACATAGGCGCTCTCGTCCGCCCGCCGGGCCGCCAGCAGGCAGACCGCCTCCTCCGGGTGCTCCTTGAAATAGGGACGGGCCGTCCACACCCGCAGGCCCTCCGACGCCGCCCGGCGCACGTTGGCCCGTCCGTCCGCCAGCCAGGCGCGGATCACCGGAAGGGCCGCCTCATACCCCGTCTCCCTGCAGCAGGCGTCGAAGGCCATGGCCAGCACCTCCTGCACCCTCCAGCTCTCGTGGGCGCTGACGGTATCCCGCAGGAAAGTCAGGGCCTCCGGTCGCTCCGGGGCCAGCCAGCCGCACAGGAACACCCCCGCCTCCTGTACCTGGAAGTGCGGGGAGGCATAGAGGGCCCGGGCCGCCTCCCAGCACTCCGGCCCGGTGTGGGTGCGGAAATACTCCTCCGCCAGGCTCCGCACCAGCCGCAGATTTTCCCCCTCAACGGGGATCTTCTCCTCCAGGCTCCTCCACACGGCGCTCCCCTCCTCTTGTATTTTTCCAGTATAGCACAGGCCCCCGCAATTTCAAGGCTTGCGGACGGGGCCGGCAGGGATTATAATGGGGCGGAACGTGATTCTTCCTGTACTGGAGGTCTTTGTATGCAAGCGCGCGCAAGCGGCGTCCTGCTCCCCGTATTTTCCCTGCCGGGGCCCTACGGCGTCGGCACCTTCGGCACCCCCGCCCGGGAGTTTGTGGACTTTCTGGCGGCAGGGGGCCAGAAGTTCTGGCAGATTCTCCCCCTGGTGCCCCCCGGCGGGGGCAACTCCCCCTACATGTCCCCCTCCTCCTTCGCCGGCAACCCCCTCTTCCTGGATCTGGATGAGCTGGCGGAGGAGGGCCTGCTCACCGCGGAGGAGCTGGACTCCGCCCGGCGGGACAACCCCGACCGTGTGGACTATCCCTGGCTCCTGGAGACCCGGATTCCCCTGCTGCGGAAGGCCTGGGCGCGGGGCAGGGCCCGCTATGCCCGGGAGCTGGCGGAGTTCCTGGAGGCGGAGCGGAGCTGGCTGCCCGACTACGCCCTGTTTCTGGCCCTGCGGGACAAATTCGGCGGCAAACCGCTGGCCGACTGGCCCGACGAGCTCCGGCTGCGGAAGCAGCCCGCCCTGGAAAACGCCCGGGCGGAGCTGAAGGAGGCGTGCGATTTCCACGCCTTCCTCCAGCTGCTCTTCTTCCGCCAGTGGACGGCGGTGAAGGCCTACGCCAACGGGAAGGGCATCTCCATCATCGGGGATCTGCCCATCTACGTCTCCCCCGACAGCGCCGAGGTGTGGGCCCGGCCGGAGCTGTTCCAGCTCAAGGAGGGCATGACCCCCGCCGGGGTGGCCGGGGTGCCCCCCGACGCCTTCTCCGACAAGGGCCAGCACTGGGGCAACCCCCTCTACGACTGGGACTACCACCGGAAGACCGGCTTTGCCTGGTGGCGCAGCCGGGCGGTTCACCTGGCCCGGCTGTACGACGTGGTACGCATCGACCACTTCCGGGGCTTTCACACCTACTGGTGCATCCCCGACGGGGCGGAGGACGCCCGGGAGGGGCACTGGGAAAAGGGCCCCGGCATGGAGCTGGTGGAGGTGCTGCGCGCTGTCCCCGGGCTGGCGTTGATCGCCGAGGATCTGGGGGATCTGGACGAAAACGCCCTCCGCTTCATCGCGGAGAGCGGCCTGCCCGGCATGAAGGTACTGGTCTACGCCTTTGATCCCAACGGGGAGAGCGCCTATCTCCCCCACAACTGCCCCCGGGACGCGGTGATGTACACCGGCACCCACGATACCCCCACCTTTGTCCAGTGGCTGTTCTCCCTGGCCTCCCCCGCGGAGCGGGACTTCGCCTCGGACTACCTGCGCCTGCGGGAGGACGAGGGCTTCGGCTGGGGCGCGGTGTGCGGGGCCTGGATGTCCCCCTGCCGCCTGGCTATCGCCCCTCTGCAGGATCTGCTGGGCCTGGGGGCCGACGCCCGGGTCAATGCCCCCGGCACCTCCGGCGCTCTGAACTGGAGTTGGCGGGTGCGGCGGGAGGCCCTCAACCCCGACGTGTCCGGCCGCCTGGCCCGTATCACCCGCACCTACCGAAGATAGGCGGAACTGCAGCGGCTGTTGTTCCTGCACAGCGTATTTATACCCCCTGGGGAGATGTCCTCAGGGGGGTACTGTTTTGGCGGTATCAAAGGCCCCTGGCTGCGCCGAAGGTAGACCAGCTTATCGCGATGAGAAAGGCAGAAGAGAAAAACTTCCCGAAAAGGTAGTAGCGGTTTGCTGACCACACAATTACGATATGGGCACGTCACCGACCAAATGAAACGGGAGAGCTCCGCCCGCATGGAATCCTATATCAAGGACGTTCTGAACCTGCAAAGGGTAAAGCAAAGGGTATTTCCACTCAAAAAGGTAAAAGAAAAAGCCTGGAACCATCGCGGTTCTAGGCTTTCTCGTTGGCGCAGAAGGAGGGATTTGAACCCTCGCGACGGTTTCCCGCCCTACTCCCTTAGCAGGGGAGCCCCTTCGGCCACTTGGGTACTTCTGCAAATACCTGACAACAGACTGCCGAACGAATAAAAATGTGGCGGAGAGAGTGGGATTCGAACCCACGGATGCTTGCGCATCGCCGGTTTTCAAGACCGGTTCCTTCAACCGCTCGGACATCTCTCCACGTCCGATCTCCGGTCAAGTGCGAAGGTGATCATACCATATTTTTTCCCCTCTGTCAATCTTTCTTGCGCAATTTCTTCAATTTGGATGGACGGATGGGCATCCCAGGGGGAAAGGCGGCGGAAAACCGCTTGAAAAAGAGCCCGGTATATGATATGGTGGGTACCGCTGAGTCCGGTACAGACAATCTGCCGGACAGAACATCCGCCACCCGGGAGGTGCGCCATGGCACACATTGTGGAGATCACAGATCTCTCCCTTCGCGAGCTGAGCCCCTACACCCAGCTCACCCACGCACAGCTCCGCAGCCGGCGGGAGCCGGAGCAGGGCATCCTGATCGCCGAGAGCGCCAAAGTGATCTCCTGCGCCCTGGACGCCGGCTGCCGCCCTCTCTCCCTGCTGATGGAGCGCAGACATCTTCCCCTGTTCGCCCGGCAGCTGGAGGCGCGCTGCGGGGATGTCCCCGTCTACACCGCCGACCGGGAGGTGCTGGCCCGGCTCACCGGCTATGCCCTCACCCGGGGTATGCTCTGCGCCATGCGCCGGCCCGCTCTCCCCGATGCAGAGGCGGTGTGCCGGAACAGCCGCCGGGTGGCCGTGCTGGAGAACATCACGGATGCCTCCAATGTGGGGGCCCTGTTTCGCTCCGCCGCCGCGCTGGGGATGGACGCTGTGCTGGTCACTCCCTCCTGCTGCGACCCCTTTTACCGGCGCGCCATCCGGGTCAGCATGGGCGCCGTTTTCCAGCTGCCGTGGGCCTGGATCGGCCAGGGGGAGGGCCAGTGGCCCCGGGCCGGGCTGGCCCTCCTGCGGGAGATGGGCTTCCGAACCGCTGCCATGGCCCTGAGCGGCAGCTCCATCAGCATCGAGGAGCCCCGGCTGGCCCAGGCGGAGCGGCTGGCCGTCCTGCTGGGCTCCGAGGGGAACGGCCTCTCCTCCGAGACCATCGCCTGCTGTGATGACACCGTCCGCATCCCCATGGCCCACGGTGTGGACTCCCTCAACGTGGCCGCCGCCGGCGCCGTGGTCTTCTGGCAGCTGCGGCCCCGGTGAGCCTCCATGCCGCCCGGGCATGCCACGCGATGTGAAACAGGTATTTTACACACCGCCCTCCGGAACGTACAATAGTCTCTGCTGAGACGGCCCCACACGATTTGAGGAGGAATGGTTATGGAGTATCGGAAGCTCCCCCACGGGGAGGAACAGATCAGCATTTTGGGCCTGGGCACCAGCTCCATCGGCAAGGCCGGTGAGAAGGAGATCCAGGCCACGGTGGAGCTGGCCCTGGAGCGGGGAATCAACTTCTTCGACATGGCTTCTGCGGATGCGGCCCCCTTTCCCGCCTACGGCAGGGCCATTGCCGGCGTCCGGGATCGCGTCTATTTTCAGCTCCACTTCGGGGCCGACTACCAGAGCGGCGCCTACGGGTGGACTACCGAACTGGATGCCATCAAGCGCTCTGTGTCGTGGCAGCTGGAGGCCCTGAACACCGATTACATCGACTTCGGTTTCCTCCACTGCCTGGACGAGGAGGCCGATCTGCGGCAGGTGGTGGACGGCGGCGTGCTGGACTATGTTCAGCAGCTCCAGCGGGAGGGCGTTGTGCGGCACATCGGCCTGTCCTCCCACACCCCTCTGGTGGCAAACCAGGCGCTGGATCTGGGCATCCTGGATCTGCTTATGTTCAGCATCAACCCCGGCTACGACTACCACCACGGGGACTATGCCATCGGCGGTGCCGACGAGCGCATTGCCCTCTACCGCCGGTGCGAGGCGGAGGGCGTGGGCATCTCGGTGATGAAGGCCTTCAGCGGCGGGCAGCTGCTGGATGCCGGCACCTCCCCCTTCGGGCAGGCTCTGACGGAGTACCAGTGCATCCAGTATGCCCTAGACAAGCCGGGCGTGCTCACCGTCCTGCCCGGCGTGCGGAGCCGGGAGGATCTGGAACGGGTGCTGGGCTTTCTGGACGCCTCCCAGGAGGAGCGGGATTACTCCGTCCTGGGCACCTTTGCCCCGGCAGAGGCCGCCGGGGCGTGTGTCTACTGCAACCACTGCCAGCCCTGCCCGGCGGGCTTGGACGTGGGCCTGATCAACAAGTACTACGACCTGGCCCGGGCCGGGGATCAGCTTGCCAGGAGCCACTACGAAAACCTGGAGCGGCACGCCGGGGACTGCATCCGGTGCGGACACTGCAACCGGCGCTGCCCCTTTCACGTGACCCAGACCGGGCGCATGGAGGAGATCCAGGCCTATTTCGGGCAATAGGCAGAGGGGTGGGTGCTGTCCTTCCCCGGAAGAGAACAGAAAAAGCGGCGCGCCGATCAGAGAATCGGCGCGCCGCTCTTTTTCTTTTTTATGCACAGGATGTGGAAACTCAACCCTGCAGGGAAGCCAGGATGCTGTCCTTCAGCTGGCCCAGCTGCTCCATGGAGTCGCCCTTGAGGGCGGACTTCAGGGAGGCCACGGGCTCCAGCACCTGGAAGCCCTTCAGGCCCTCCAGCTCGGCCCGGATCAGCTTGCCGCTGACCGGCGCCCAGGAGCCGTTCTCCACCAGGCCAACGGTGCGGTTCTGGAGCATCAGGGCCTTCATGTCGTGGAGCAGGTTGGCCATGGCGGGATAGATGCCGTTGTTGTAGGTGGGGGCCGCCAGCACCAGGTGGCTGCACCGGAACACCTCGGAGATGAGATAGGAGATATGGGTGGAGGACACGTCGTACATGGCGATGTTCCTCACGCCGCCCTCGGCCAGGCCGGCGGCCAGGATGTCGGCCGCGTTCTCCGTGTCGCCGTACATGGAGGCGTAGAAGATGGCCACGGCCTTCTCCTCCGGCTCATACCGGCTCCACTTGTCGTACTTGCCCAGCAGGTAGTCCAGGTTCTCCCGCCACACGGGGCCGTGGAGGGGACAGATCATGGCGATGTCCAGGGCGGAGAGCTTCTTGAGGGCGGCCTGCACCTGGAGGCCGTACTTGCCCACGATGTTGCCGTAGTAGCGGCGGGCGTCGTCCAGCCAGTCACGGTCGAAGTTCACCTCGTCACTGAACAGATTCCCGTTGACAGCGCCGAAGGTGCCGAAGGCGTCGGCGGAGAAGAGGAGCTTCTCGCTGGACTCATAGGTGACCATCACCTCGGGCCAGTGCACCATGGGGGCCATGTAGAAGTGGAGGGTGTGGCTGCCCAGGGAGAGGGTATCCCCCTCCTTGACGGTGATCATCCGCTCCTCCAGGGGCAGGTCGTAGAACTGCTTCATAAAGGTGAAGGTCTTGGCATTGCCTACGATCTTCATCCCGGGGAAGCGGAGGGCCAGCGCCTCGATGTTGGCGCAGTGGTCGGGCTCCATGTGGTTGACCACCAGGTAGTCCAGCGGGCGGCCGTCCAGGGTGTGGAGCACGTTCTCCAGAAACTGGCGGGAGATGGCGGCGTCCGCCGTGTCCAGCACGGCGGTCTTTTCATCCATAATCACATAGGAGTTGTAGGATACGCCGTGGGGTACGGGGAACAGATTCTCGAACAGGGCCAGCCGGCGGTCGCTGCCGCCCACCCAGGTCACCTGTTCGGTCAGCTTACGGGTGCAGTACATATGTCATTCTCCTTCTAACAGGGCCTGGAACCGGGCCCTGAACTCTATATGCATAAGGTTTTTTCCAACATATTATCATAACAGATGGAAAATCCCCCGTCAAGCAGTACCGGGAAGATCTCCGGCATTTTTTTGCACAAAACGAGCGGGCCGCCCCTCCGGCGGCCCGCTCGTCTGTCCTGTATCAGCTCTGCTCCTCCCGCTCCGTCCGGCCGCCGCGCTGACGCTCCAGCCCCGGCCAGAAGTGGTTGGCGTCCATGATGTCCTTCAGGGCATCCACATACTTCTCCGACTTGTGAACCACAAAGGCATCGGCATCGATGGGAATGTCCAGCTCGTCCATCCGGCGTACGCTCCAGATATAGAGAATGTCCAGGGCGGGAATGAGCTTCTCCCCGCTGGGGGTGAGCACATACTCCACCTTGGGGGGAACGGTGTCATAGGAGATGCGGCGGATCAGCCCTGCCTCCACCAGCTCCCGCAGCTGCTGGCTGAAGACCTTCTCCGAGATGGGCAGGAGCTTGAGGGTCTGATTGAAGCGGATACTCCCGGAGACATAAATCTCGTGGAGAATGGTCATCTTCCACTTCCCGCCAATGCAGTGCAGCACGTAGTGATAGGGGTTCATGGGGGTGTCAAAGCTCTCCGTTCGCAAAACACTCGCCTCGCTTACTGCTATTTAATAGGGATTGGATTGTGATAATTTTATCATACTTTCCCCTGTCCCACAAGTAATAACCTCTTAGTATGTACAGAATTCCACAATCTTTTTTTGCTTATTTTAGGCAGAAGGTACAGTTCAGTCTCCCAAAGCGTCTTACACCAAATAGTTTGCACAATTCCGGCCGTGCCGGTTTATCGGAAGTACACAATTTTCCGCAGAGTTACCGTTTGGTATGTGCAAACTATTTGGTTATCTACTTACTGAATTGTATGTATTGCACAAATTTCCCTTTTTCGTTACACTACGCATTGGAAACGGGGACTGGGAGCCCCCGATGTGAATGTAAATGTAAGAAGGAGCGGATTACAAATGGTCAAGCGTACTGTTGCAGATCTGAAGCCCTATGATGCGGCCGGCCACTTCAAGATGGTGGCCATGCGGATTCACGGCAAGGAGGAGACCGGCGCCCAGAAATTCTGGATCGGCGTTTCCACCTTCCTGCCCGGCGGCGGCGCCGAGTGGGCCTACGAGGACAACCCGCTTGAGAAGGTCTACTACGTGCTGGAGGGCGAGATGACCGTCACCGACAAGGACGGCAAGAAGTATGTCATCCACAAGGACGAGTCCATCTCCTTCCCCCCCAACGAGGGCCGCGGCCTGATGAACGAGAGCAACCTGCCCGCCCGTATGCTGGTCATCATCAACTACCCCGAGGCCTGAGCCCGACGGGCCACATCATGTAAGAAGGAGAGATCATCATGGTTCCTGTGAAAAAGGATTTTGTGGAGAATATGTTCTCCGTCAAGGGCAAGGTGGCCCTGGTCACCGGCGCTACCGGCGCGCTGGGCTCCGTGCTGTCCAAGGCTTACGGCTACGCCGGCGCCAGGGTCTTCATGACCGGCCGCAACGAGAAGAAGCTCCAGGCCCTGGAGGAGGAGTTCAAGGCCGAGGGCATTGACTGCGCCTACGCCGTGGCCGACCCCGCCGACGAGGAGCAGGTGGACAAGATGGTGAAGGCCTGCGTCGCCCAGTACGGCGAGGTCAACATCCTGGCCGTCACCCACGGCTACAACAAGCCCCAGAACATCCTGGAGCAGTCCGTGGCCGACTGGCAGTACATCATGGACGCCGACTGCAAGAGCGTCTATGTGGTGTGCAAGTACGTGGCCCAGCAGATGGTGGATCAGGGCAAGGGCGGCAAGATCGTGGTGTGCACCTCCCAGCGCTCCAAGCGCGGCATGGCTGGCTACACCGGCTACTGCACCTCCAAGGGCGGCGCCGATCTGATGGTGTCCTCCATGGCCTGCGACCTGACCGCCAAGTACGGCATCAACGTCAACTCCATCTGCCCCACCGTGTTCCGCAGCGATCTCACCGAGTGGATGTTCGACCCCGAGTCCGCCGTGTACCAGAACTTCCTGAAGCGCGAGCCCATCGGCCGCCTGGCCGAGCCCGACGACTTCGTGGGCTACACCCTGTTCCTGTCCTCTGACGCCTCCAACTTCATCACCGGCGCCAACTGCGACTGCTCCGGCGGCTATCTGACCTGCTGATTCGGGAAGGAAGTCGAACAGCATGAAGAACATCAAAAACATCCTCATCTGCGGCGCGGGCATGATGGGCAAGAACATCGGCTACGTGTTCGCGTCCAACCCCGACTTCCAGGTGGGCATGTACGACCTGTACCCCACCGATGTGGAGGCCGGCATCCGCACCAACACCAAGCAGCTGCTGGACAAGGGCGTCATCACCGAGGAAGAGCTCAGCGACCGCCTGTCCCGCATCTCCTTCACCACCGACATCGACAGCGATCTCGTCAAGAACGCCGATCTGGTGATCGAGGCCGTGTTTGAGGACATGAAGATCAAGCGGGAGACCTTCGCCAAGCTGGAGGCCCGCTGCCGCCCCGACACCATCTTCTGCACCAACTCCTCGGTCATGAGCCCCAGCGAGATCTCCGCCGAGCTCAAGCATCGGGAGCGGTTCGTGGGCACCCACTTCTGGAACCCCGGCCACCTGATCCCCCTGGTGGAGGTGGTCAAGTCCGACGCCTCCGACCACGAGACGGCCCAGACCGTCATGGAGGTGCTCCGCTCCGTGGGCAAGAAGCCCGTGCTGTGCAGGAAGGACGTGCCCGGCTTCATCGCCAACCGCATGCAGCACGCCCTGTGGCGGGAGGCCATCTCCATCGTGGAGCACGGCATCGCCGACGCCGCCACCGTGGACGAGGCGGTGCGCTACTCCTTCGGCCTGCGGCTGCCCCAGCTGGGCCCCATGGAGAACGCCGACATGGTGGGCACCGACCTGACCTACAACATCCACGACTATATCCTGAAGGATCTGGAGGACTCCCACGAGCCCTCCCCCCTGCTCAGGCAGCTGCGGGACGAGGGCAAGATCGGCTTCAAGACCGGCGAAGGCTTCCAGAAGTGGACGCCCGAACAGGTGGCCCAGTCCAACGCCGAGCTCAACGAGTACCTCATCCGCATGCTCTACGGCAAGTAATCCATTCATCTGATACGTTCTAAAGGAGGAACTGACGATTATGGGCAAGAAAGTTTATGTCGACCTGACCCACCCCTTCAGCGCGGAGATTCCCCGCTGGCCCTACTTTGACAAGCCCGAGATCACCAACGCCCACACCATGGCCAAGGGCGGCGTGCTGACCTCCAAGATCACCTGCACCATGCACACCGGCACCCACTGCGACGCCCCCCGTCACGTGATGGAGTATGAGTTCGACGGCCGCCGCGCCCGCTACACCCACGAGATGCCCATCGACGCCTACACCGGCGAGGCCGTGGTGCTGAAGCTGGACGTGGAGCCCTGGACTCTGATCACCGATAAGCACCTGGACGAGGCCTGCAAGAAGTGCGGCGTCAACCCCGACGATCTGAAGGGCAAGGTGCTGTGCCTGAACACCGGCATGCACCGCCTGTTCGATGACTCCAAGGCCTACTACCACTACTCCATCGGCACCGGCATCGACGCCGGCAAGTGGTTCGTCAAGCACGGCGTCAAGTGCGTGGCCATGGACTCCCAGGCCCTGGATCACCCCCTGCACACCGCCATGGGCAACAACGGCATGACCCGCATGAACCTGCTGGGCGCCACCGGCAAGCCCATCACCGAGGAGTACAAGGAGCTCTTCGGCGAGGAGGCCTATGCCGAGTTCGACAAGTTCGAGTACATCCGCATCCACGGCCAGGCCGCCTATGACGAAAAGTTCGGCGAGCTGGAGGATCTGGGCGTCTGGGGCACCTGGGAGCCCTGCCACAAGGAGATGCTGGGCCACGGCATCGTGGGCGTGGAGAACCTGGGCGGCGATCTGGACAAGATCCCCGCCGGCAAGGTGTTCCAGTTCTTCTGCTTCCCCCTGCGCTGGTACATGGGCGACGGCGCCATGTCCCGCTGCGTGGCCCTGATCGACGAGGACGAGATCGACAAGAGCGTGCCCGACCGCACCTACAAGTACGGCGGCACCGGCTACGCCGACGAGTCCGGCCACGGCGACAGCGGCCTGGAGTACATGCGCAAGCTGTTCAACCGCAACAAGAAGTAATCCGCACCTTCTATACCGCGCAGAGCGGCGGGCGCCATGCTCGCCGCTCTGCGTGGCGTTACACCATCGGAAAGGATCTGAATTCCATGAGCGATTTGAAGAATAAGACCATCATCACGGTAGCCACCACCGGCGCCTGGCCCACCAAGGTCAACAACCCCAACGTGCCCATGACTCCCGAGGAGATCGCCGAGGACGTGTACGCCTGCTGGAAGGCCGGCGCCGCCGTGGCCCACCTGCACATGCGGGACGACGAGGGCAAGGGCACCATGGACAAGGAGAAGTTCCGCAAGACTGTGGAGCTGCTCCGCGCCAATCACCCCGACTGCGACATCATCCTGAACATGACCACCTCCGGCGATCTCAACGCCACCGAGGAGACCCGCCAGGCCCACCTGAAGGAGCTGCGCCCCGAGATGGGCTCCTATGACTGCGGCTCCATGAACTGGCTGCACACCTCCCTGTTCCTCAACCCCCCCTCCTTCCTGGAGGAGCTGGGCAAGAACATGCAGGAGTGGGGCGTCAAGCCGGAGATCGAGGCCTTTGACCCCGGCATGATCGCCAATGCCGCCTACTACCTGAAGAAGGGCGTGCTGAAGGCCCCCCTGCACTTCCAGTTCTGCATGGGCTGCGCCAACGGCATCCCCGGCTCCATGAAGAACCTGCTGTTCATGAAGGAGACCATGGAGTCCCTGTGCCCCGGCTCCACCTGGAGCTGCTTCGGCGTGGGCCACTCCGCCATGGAGATGCTCTACGGCGCCGTGGCCCTGGGCGGCCACATCCGCGTGGGCATGGAGGACAACGTCATGTACTCCAAGGGCGTGCTGGCTGAGAGCAACGTCCAGTTCGTGGAGCGCGCCCGCCGCGTCATCGAGGAGTACGGCAAGCAGGTCGCCACCCCCGACGAGGCCCGCCAGATCCTCAGCCTGAACAAGTAATCTGCTCCCTCCTGCGCAAACCCCCGGAGTCCGACGGACTCCGGGGGTTTTGCATGCCATCCTGCGGCAGGCATGTTCCGCACCCCGCCGGCATAGACAATAGGACAGGAGGTGGGGGCATGGCGTGGGCGGAACGGCTGGGCAACTTCATCTGGAACCCCTGGCTGCTGGGGCTCTTTCTGCTGTGCGGGCTGTACTTCTCGGTGCGCACCGGCTTCTTCCAGGTTTTCCGGGCCCCCTTGTGGCTGAAAACCACCCTGGGCTCCCTGCTCCGGCGGGAGAAGCGGCGGGAGGGGGAGGGCCTCACCCGGCTCCAGGCCCTGTCCACCGCCCTGGCCGCCACCATCGGCACCGGCTCCATCGCCGGGGTGGCCACCGCCATCTTCTACGGCGGGCCGGGGGCGGTGTTCTGGATGTGGGTGTCCGCCTTCCTGGGCATGATGACCGGCTGCCTGGAGAAAACCCTGACGGTACGCTACCGGGAAAAAGACCCCGCCGGGGGCTGGCGGGGCGGGCCCATGTGCTACATGGAGAAGGGCCTGGGCAGCCGGGGCCTGGCCTGCCTGTTCGCCCTGTGCTGCGTGTGCGCCAACCTGGGGGGCGGCAACGTGGTGCAGGCCAACTCCATCGCCGCCGCCCTGGAGGCCTCCTTCGGCTGGAACCGGCTGGCGGTGGGTATCGTGACGGCGGCGGTCACCGGGATTGTAATTCTGGGGGGCATCGGCCGCATCGGGAAGGTCAGCGAGAAGTTGGTGCCCTGCATGGCCCTGCTGTTCCTGGGGGGCGGCATCGTGGTGCTCATCGTCCACCGGGACGCTTTGCCCGCCGCCCTGGAACGGATCTTCACCGCCGCCCTCACCCCCAAAGCCGCCCTGGGGGGCGGCATGGGCTACGGCATGGCGGCGGCCATGCGCTACGGCGTGGCCCGGGGGGTGTTCACCAACGAGGCGGGCATGGGCACCTCCGCCATCGCCCACGCCGCCTCCAACACCAGGGACCCCGCCGAGCAGGGCATGTGGGGCATCTTCGAGGTGTTCATCGCCACCATCTGCGTCTGCTCCGTCACCGCCCTGGTGATCCTCACCTCCGGCGTGTACCAGGAGGGGGCCGCCCTGGCCGTCATCCAGGCGGGCACGGTGACCCGGGCCATGACCGGGGCCCCCCTGTCCGCCGCCGCCTTCTCCACGGTGTACGGCCCCTTTGGCGGGGCCTTTGTGTCGGTGTGCCTGCTGCTGTTCGCCTTCACCTCCCTGCTGGGCACCAGCTACTACGGGGAGCGGGGGCTCCAGTATCTCACCGGCTCCGACCGCTGGAAGCTCCCCTTCCGGGCGGCCTTCCTGGCCGCCATCGTGATGGGCAGCGTGGGGGACGTGGCGGTGGTGTGGCAGCTGGCCGACATCTTCAACGGCCTGATGGCCCTGCCCAACCTGTGCGCCCTGCTGGCCCTGTCGCCGGAGGCTTTGTCCCTGCTGAAAAGCTGGACGGAGGCTAAAACAGGCGCAGCTGGGAGGCCCGGGCGGAGACGCAATCAGCGTCGATGATCTCGTCCTCCGGGCCGGGACGGCCCACCAGCAGAGGGCTGTCCGGGGCGTGCCTGGCCCAACCGGCGGCGGTGCGGCCTGGGGAGCGGTTGGCGTAGCAGTAGCGGCAGCCGGTGGGGCAGGTGTCGTAGGCGCCGATGTCCACGCTTTGGCAGCAGCCGCAGCCCGGCCGCTGGCCCTTGTCCGGCTTCAGCTCCAGGGGACCGCCGCACACCCGCTCCAGCCGTTCCCGGTCGATGCAGGCGGCCCGGCCGATACCGTAGCGGGTATAGTCCCCTGCCTCACAGCACATGACGGCGGAGAGGCCGAACGCCCGGGCCGTCTCCCCGAAATACGCCGCCAGCTCCGCCGCCTCCCGGTGATCCGGGGCCCGCAGGCCGTCCATGGGCCGGCCGGGGTAGGAATCCAGAAAGCTGAGGGTCACCTGATCGGTGTACGGTGACAGCCGCTCACAGAGTGCGCGGAACCATTCCCGGTGCCAGTCCATGTTGATGGCGCCGGTCAGCAGAACCGGGTCATACCGCCACAGCACCCGCTCCCGGCCCAGGCGGAGGCCCAGGGCCTGAAAGGCCGCCAGAATCTCCCCCTTGTCCTCCAGGCCGGGCTCGATGTCGGCGCCGTAGGGGGTGAGGGTGAACTGTAACAGGCTGTGGTAGCCCATCGCCTTGATCTCGTCCAGATGGGGCAGCAGGGGCCGGGGATCCTTGGTCCAGAACACGACGGCATCCACCCCCTCCGGGGTGAGGGCGTACCGGCGGAGCCGGTGGGGACGGTAGGGCTCCCCCACCAGCACCTCCCCGGCCCGCAGGCGGTTCATCAGCCACGGGGCGTACCAGCGGGGGATATCCGTGCGGCGGGATGCGGATACAATCATGGCAAATTCCCCTCCCAGGTGAAAAACAGGCGGACAGCGACGCTGTCCGCCTGTGCGGGTTTCCCCTATGCGGCCGCCTCCGGGACGGTCTCCGTGTCGGTCTGGGTGTCTGCGGGCTCGGTCTCCTGGCCGGTGACCGGCGGCGCGGGCTCCACCTCCGTGGGGGCGGACTCCTCCGCCCGCTGGTAGGAGGTGATGGTGCCGCCGCTCAGGATGTCGGAGGCGCTCTCCGCATCCGGCACGTCGTGCTCGATGGTGACGGAGTCGCCCGCGTCCAGGATCACCGCCGCGGGGCTCTGCGCCGCGGAGACGGAGTAGAACACGTCCTCCCCCTCCAGGCGGAAGAAATAGTAGGTGTTGCCGTCCAGCACGGCGGAGCGGATCTCGGCGATCACGCCGCTGGCCTCGGTCTGGGGCAGCTCCTCGGTGGTGGTGACGCCGCTCTCGGACAGGAGCTTGATATACTCCTGCTCGCACTGGCTGACGGTGCCGCCGGTGGCCACAATCTGGTACTGGGCCACATTGACCATGGCGTAGCTCTTCACCAGGTTGGTGTTGTCCTTCAGGGGGATGAAGTAGGTGGGCTCCCCGGCGATGTTGAGCAGCAGGGGAAATGTGCCCTCATAGCCCAAATCCTGCACCTCGCCCTCGGCGGAGGCCTTGGCGGCGTACTCCGTGGCGCCGGGGGCGTCGTAGAACTTGGTCTCCTTGGTGCGCTGGTTGGACAGCAGGAAGCCCAGGTTGGACTGGTCGGCGTTGGCGGAGGTGACGCCGGTGTACACATACACGTCGTCGTTGAGGGCAATGTAGTTGTACCCCTGGGTGGTGACGGTCACGTCCCGCTGGCCAAAGATGGAATTGATGAAGCCGTTGACATAGGTGCCGTGGTAGTCGTACTGCTGCATGATCAGCTCCGGGGTGAACACGTTGTCCACCCAGGTGGGGATTTCGGAGAGCTCACAATAGGTGCTCTCACCGGTGATGGCGTCGCATAGCACCGCGCCGGCGATGTCGGTGCCGCCGAACAGGCCGATGGTCTTGACCACCCGGGGGGCGATCCAGTAGGGATGGCCCTCCTCGTCGATCTCAAACTGGGGGGTGCCGAACATAAAGGTGGGGTACTGGAAGCGCAGATGGCGGACGATGTTGCGGTTGAGGGGCTCGGAGAAGGAGTACTTCATGCCCTCGCTGAGGCGCACCACCTGGGCCTCCTGGGTCACCATGTCCACCACCACGTAGGCGGGCAAGCCGTTGCCCCGGTTGGTGAACCACTTGATCAGATCGGCATAGGCGATGGGTGCCACCCGGACGGGCCGGCCCTGGTAGTTGATCTGGGTGGAGTCGTTGGAGTACTCGAACTGGCTGACCATGTCGCTGAGTGTGCCCATCTGGCGGTCGCCCAGGTACTCGGCGGAGGAGCGATCCAGTGTGGGGATCTCATCGAAGGAGATCTGGCTGATGTCCTCCGTAAACTTCCCGTTCTCCACGGTGAGGAGATCCCGGTAGGCCGCCGCCCGGAAGATGGGGGCGGACAGGATGGCGCCCACCAGGGCCACGGCGATCAGGGCCAGAAACAGGATGCCCACGGGGAGACACTGCTGCTTGATGAAGCGCAGGTAGTCCTTCACCCCGCCGCCGCTGGTGGCCACGTTCATGCCGGAGGTGACCAGGGCACACAGGACATACACCACGCAGAGGATACCCACGAAGGTGTAGAAGTCACTGGACTGGAGGTTGATGGGCGGCAGGGCCACATAGAAATAGACCAGGCCCACCACGGCGGTGATCAGCAGGCTGACCAGGATCTTGCCCAGCCGGCTCTTGGGGCCCTTTCCGTGTTTCGTCGGTTTTTGTTCCATAGCTTTGCTTCTCCTTTGCGTCGGTGGGGCGTGTTGAAGGTAGTATACCCTAAATTCCGGAATATGGCAAGGGGCTACCGCCCCACCACGGCCTTGCCCCGCCACCTGCCCCGCAGGTAGGCGGCGGCGCTGATAGCCAGACCCACGGCCCAGCCGATGGGATAGGCCCAGTACAGCTCCTCCGGGCCGAGGAAATGGGCCAGCAGATAGGCCGCCGGCACCCGCACCACCCACAGGGAGAGGATGGAGGACACCATGGGCACCGTGGTGGCCCCGGCGCCCCGGAGGACGGCGTTGAAGATGAACATCATGGCCAGGATGAACATCATGGTCAGCACCCGGAGCAGATAGGCCTCTCCGGCGGCCACCACATCCGGCTCGGTGTTGAAGAGCATGAGCAGGGGCCGGCGCAGGGGGATCACCACCGCGGTGATGGCGATGCACACCAGCGTGCCCAAGGCCAGGGCCCGGCGGGCCCCCTTCTGCACCCGATCCAGCCGCTCCGCGCCGATGTTCTGCCCCACATAGGTGGTGGTGGCGGTGGAGAAGGACTGGATGGGCATGAAGGCAAAGGTGTCGATCTTGTTGGCCGCCCCGAAGCCGGCGGCAAAGGAGTTGCCGAAGCCGTTGATCAGGGCCTGCATGATCAGGATGCCCACGGAGAACTGGCACTCCTGGATGGCGGAGGGGATGCCCAGGCGCACCACCTGGCGCAGCAGCCGGCGATCCAGCTTCATCTGGAAGAACCGGATGTGGATGAAGGGGTACTTCCGGTTGATGAAGAAGATGCCGAACACCCAGGAGCTGAACTGGGCGATGATGGTGGCCAGGGCCACGCCGAACACATCCCAGTGGAAGGCCAGCACGAACAGGAGATCCAGCGCCACGTTGATGCCGCAGGCCACCGCCAGGAAGATCAGGGGGGTCTTGCTGTCCCCCAGGCCCTGGAGAATGCCCGCGTTCAGATTGTAGCCCAGGGAGCCGATGATGCCGCCCAGTACCACCATGCAGTAGATCCGGGCCTGGTCATAGGCCTCCGCCGGCACCCGGATCAGGGTGAGCAGCGGGCCGCTGACCACCACCCCCAGCACCGTCAGCGGCACAATCACCGCCAGCAGGGCGCTGTAGATGGTATCCACCGTGCGGCCCGCCGTCTCCCGGTCTCCGGCGCCGATGTACTGGGCGATCATGATGGTGGCGCCCATGGAGAAGCCGATGAACAGGGAGGACAGCAGGTAGATGATGGGGAAGCCGGTGCTCACCGCGGTAAGGGCGGAGGAGCCCACAAACTGCCCCACCACCACCGAGTCCACCATGTTGTACAGCTGCTGAAAAATATTCCCCACCAGCAGGGGCAGGGAAAAGAGCAGGATCCGCCGGGTCGGGGAGCCGCGGGTCATGTCCATGGCCCCTCGGCTCTGTCTTTCGATGTCACTCATACGCCCTCCAAATTTCCGTCTCAGTGTGCCGGCCCCCGTCCGGGACAGGGGCCGCGCCTTACTGGTTCTCCGTGCCACGGGCCCGCTCGTAGATGATGCGCAGGCCGTCCAGCACCAGCTGGGGGTCGATCACGTCGATGAGGTCGGTGTTCTCCGCCACCATGCGGGACAATCCGCCGGTGGCCACCACCTTGACCTCCGGATCCCCCATCTCCTCCCTGGCCTTTCGGATGAGGTACTCAATGGCGCCGATGTAGCCCAGCACCGCCCCGGCCTGGATCTGTCCCACGGCCGTGAGGCCCAGGACGGTGTCCGGCTTCACCAGCTCCACCCGGGGCAGCAGGGCGGTCTTCTGGAACAGGCCGTCGATGGACACCCGCACCCCGGCGGTGATGCAGCCGCCCAGGTAGACCCCCTCCCGGCTCACCGCGTCCAGGGTGGTGGCGGTGCCGAAGTCCAGGACGATGACGGGGGCGCCGTACTTTTCGATGGCGGCGATGTCCGCCGCCGCCCGGTCGGGGCCCAGCCGCTCGTCGCTGTCACACTCCACATAGGGCAGGCCCGGATCCAGCCCGTCGTCCACCACCAGGGGCTCCCGACCGATGTAGGTGCGCACCGCCCGGCTCAGGGTGTGCATCACCTGGGGGGCCACAGAGCCGATCACCACGTCCTCCACCTGCCCCAGCTCCAGCCCGAAGCGCTGGAAATACTGGCACAGCCAGAGGCCCAGCTCGTCGCTGGTGCGGTTGGCGTCGGTCATGAGGCGGAAGCTGCCGATCAGCTCCGCCCCCCGGTAGAGTCCGAACTCCATATTGGTATTGCCCACGTCGATGACTAACAGCACGGCGTTTCTCCCCTTTTCTCAGATGTTTGACAGATAGCACACCGCCCCATCCCCCTCCAGGACGGCCACGGCGTAGGTGGGCCGGGCGATACTCCCGGCGGCGCCGGGGTTGACGATCCACAGCCCGTTTTCAAACTCGCACAGGGCCTCATGGGTGTGGCCGAAGCACAGCAGCCGGGCCCCCGCCTCCCGGGCTGCCCGTACAGCCAGGGAGATGCCGGATTTCACATGGTAGGTGTGTCCATGGGTCATGAAAATTTTGACCCCCTCCAGGGTGAACACCCGCTCCTCCGGCAGATCGGGCCGGCGGCCGTCGCAGTTGCCCGGCACATAGGTGACGGGCAGGTCGGGAAACTGGCGGGCCAGCTCCTCCGCGTCCCGGGCCAGATCCCCCATGTGGAGCACCCGGTCGGGACGCTCCAGCCGGATCGCGTCCGCCATATTGGCCACGTTTCCGTGGGAGTCGGAAAAAAGAAGCAGCTTCACGCTATCACCTTTCCCGGGAACGCACATAGAATGGAGCGAACCCTTCTATCAATCATGGAGATGGAGCTGATGGTATGACAGACATCCCGTCTAATCTGGATGAACTCAAGCGGGATCCCAAGGCGGCCGCCCTGCTGAAAAACCGGGAGCTGCTCCAGAGCCTGCTCTCCTCCCCGGATACCCGGCGGCTCATGGAGCTGCTGGGCCGGAACGGCGGGGCGGAGCTGAAAACCGCCGCCGCCAGGGGGGATACCAAGACCCTGGCCGGCATGGTGCGCCAGGTGATGGACACCCGGGAGGGGGCTGCCCTGGTGGAAAAGCTGGGGCGGGCGGTGCCGCCGGGCGGCAAGAAGTAACGTTCGGGAGAGGGGGCGGAGGCCATGGCCGAATTTGAGGATAAACTCCAGGCGATCCTCGGGGATCCCGAGGCCATGGGGCAGATCGCCTCCCTGGCCCAGGCCCTGTCCGGGGGACAGGGCGGGGAGGCCGCGCCGGCGGACAGCGCGGCGGCGGAACAGACGGAGAGCGGGGCGCCCCCCTCCGGAGAGGATGCCGCCCCCGATCTCTCCACCCTGCTGGGGGCCCTGAGCGGCGGGGACAGCCCCCTGGCCGGGCTGGATCCCCAGCTGCTCCAGACCGGGCTGCGGCTGTACGCCGAGTACTCCGCCGGCGACGACCGGAAGGCCGCCCTGCTCTCCGCCCTCAGGCCCTTCGTCAAGCCGGAGCGGTACGCCAGGCTGGATCAGGCAGTCCGGATCGCCAGGCTGGCCCGGGTGATCCGGGTGGCCTTCCGGCTCTTCCAGGACAGGGGAAAGGAGGACGCCGATGTATAACCGCTACATTCCCAACGGGGCCTCCTACACCCGCATCCCGGAGGAGGACGCGCCCCCCGTCCGCACGCCGCCGGGGCCGGAGCGCCCCGACGAGGCGGAGAAGGTCGCGGAGCACAAAGCCGCCGGCGGCCTGTCCGGGCTGCTCAAGGGGCTCAAGCTGGAGGGGCTGGACACCGGCGACGTGCTCCTGCTGCTGATTCTGCTGTTCCTCTTTCTGGAGGGGGACGACATGGAGCTGGTGATCACCCTGGGGCTGCTCCTGCTGCTGGGGCTGGAGTGAGTCACTCCCCCGCGGTGTGGAGCACCGTGCCGTCGGGCAGCGCAAAGGCCGTGCCCGCCGGAGCGGGCCGCTCCATGCCATAGGCCGTCATGCGGTAGGTCAGCGTGCCGTCCAGGGTGGTCTCGGCGCTCACCAGCAGGCCGCTGTCCACCGCCACCCAGTATGTCTCCACATAGCCCAGCGCGTCGGGCGCGGTCTGCGTCCAGACGCAGGCCAGGCCCCCCCGCTCCTCATAGCCGGCGGCGGCGATGTCCGCCGTGTCCAGGGAGAGAACGTCCTCATAGGTGGGGATGCGCTGGCCCTCCAGATCCGCCGAGCGGTCGTCAGCCGGGCCGGTGACCGGGGTGCGGTCTCCGTCGTACCAGAGCCAGAACTGCCCCTCCCCCACAATGGTGTGGCGGATGGCACCGTCGGCCATGGCGGACTCGGTCATGGTCCAGCCGCCGTCCACCCATACCCGGGCGGTGGTGCTGCTCTGCTCCCCATCACCCCAGAAGTCCTCGATGGTGACCTCCCGGAAGTAGCTCTCCGGCCGGGTGAGAGTCTGCCCGATCACGGTCTGTACCGTCTCCGGTGTCACATCCACCCGCACCAGGCCGCTGCCCGTGCCAGGCTCAAGCCCCGGGGAGGCCGAAGCCGCCGGGGTGGGCAGGACAATCTTGGCCGTGTCCGGCACAAAGAGACGCAGGCCAAAGCTGGCCAGTATGGCCACCACAATGACCGCGGCAATGAGCACCACCATCAGATTGCGCTTTTTCCGCTCCAAGGACGGACACCTCCTCCCGCATCCATGGACGGCGCGTCAGGGATGCCGCGCCCTACGCCTGAAATTCATCGGGCTTCTCCGCCCGCAGGCCGAACTTCCACTCTATCGCGTCGGCGATGCGGCGGCAGGCCTGGCCGTCGCCGTAGGGGTTCACCGCGTGGGCCATGGCGTGGTAGGCCCTCTCATCGTGCAACAGTTCCGACGCCAGGGAGAAGATCTCCTCCTCCTCCGTGCCCGCCAGGCGCACCGTACCGGCCCTGACAGCCTCGGGCCGCTCGGTCTCCCGCCGGAGGACAAGCACCGGCCGTCCCAGGGCGGGGGCCTCCTCCTGAAGCCCGCCGGAATCGGTCATCACCAGATAGGCACGGGCCATGAGGTTGTGCATCTCGTCGGCGGACAGGGGGTCGATGAGGTGGATGCGGGGGTGGCCGGACAGGTACTTCCCCGCCGCCTCCCGCACCACCGGGGACAGGTGGACGGGGTAGACCAGCTCCACGTCGGGGAAGGCGCCGGCAATTCGGCGCAGGGCGGTCATGATGTTGGCCATAGGCTGGCCGTAGTTTTCCCGCCGGTGGCAGGTCACCAGGATAATCCGCTTCCCCGTGTAGTCCAGGCCGTTGAGGGCCTGGGTGGAAAACGAATAGTCCGTCCGCACCGTGGTTTTCAGGGCGTCGATGACGGTGTTGCCCGTGACGAACACCCCGTCGGTGATGCCCTCCCGGGCCAGGTTCTCCCGGTTGGCAGGGGTGGGACAGAAATGGAGATCGGCGATGTCTCCCACCAGCTTGCGGTTCATCTCCTCCGGGAAGGGGGAGTACTTGTCCCAGGTGCGCAGGCCGGCCTCCACATGGCCCACCGGGATCTGGCGGTAGAAGGCCGCCAGGGCCCCGGCAAAGGTGGTGGAGGTATCCCCGTGAACCAGCACCAGGTCGGGCCCGGCCTGCTCCAGCACCCCCTCCATGCCCAGCAGGCACTTGGTGGTGATGGTGGACAGGGTCTGCCGGGGCTCCATGATGTTGAGATCGTAGTCGGGCGTCAGGCGGAAGATCTCCAGCACCGCGTCCAGCATCTCCCGGTGCTGAGCGGTGACGCAGCAGATGGACTGGATGTCTGCCCGCTTTTGCAGCTCCAGCACCAGGGGGGCCATCTTGATGGCCTCCGGCCGGGTGCCGAAGATGGTCATGACACGGATGGGCTTCACGGCTCCTCCCCCTCCTTCTCTCCGCCGTCCTCCGGCTTGTTCTTCTTGTCCCTGCCGCTTCCCCCCATGAAAATCAGGGCGGAGATGGCCCCGGCAAAGCACAGGGCCAGCAGCAGCAGCATGGCCTTCACCGGCCCGCTGGTGGTGAGCACCACGGCGGACAGGCCCAAGATGGCGCTGACCACATAGAGCACCGCCACCGCCTGCTTCTGGTTGAAGCCCATGTCGATGAGGCGGTGGTGCACATGGCTGCGGTCGGCGTGCATGGGGCTCTGCCCGTGGGCGATGCGGCGGATGAAGGCGAAGCAGGTGTCAAAGATGGGCAGGCCCAGCATGAGGAAGGGCACCGCGAAGGAGATGATGGTGTAGAACTTGAACAGGCCCTGGATGGACACCACCGCCAGGATATACCCCAGGAAGGTGGAGCCCGTGTCCCCCATGAAGATCTTGGCCGGGTTCATGTTGTAGGGCAGGAAGCCCAGGCACCCGCCGGCCAGGGCGGCCATGAGGATGGCCACATCGGCCTCGCTGACCACCAGGGCGATGACCAGCAGGGTCATGGAGCTGATGGTGGACACGCCGCAGGCCAGGCCGTCCAGGCCGTCGATGAGGTTGACGGCGTTGGTGATGGCCACGATCCAGATCACCGTCACGGGGATGGACAGCCAGCCCAGCTCCCAGTAAAGGTCAGAGGAGAACACGTTGGGGTTGGAGACGGCCTCGATCACGTTGCCGGAGAGCACCGCCACCAGGGCGGCCACGATCTGCACCACAAACTTGAACATGGCGGGCAGGGAGTAGATGTCGTCAAAGATGCCCAGCACCACGATGATCACGGCGCCCAGCAGCATGCCCCGCATCTGGGGGGTCAGCTCCAGAAAGAGCAGCACGCTGAGCAGAAAGCCCAGGAAGATGGCCAGCCCGCCCATGCGGGGGATGGGATGGTCGTGCATGCGGCGGCCGTCCTTGGGCACGTCCACCGCCTTCACCCGGATGGCCAGGTTTTTCACCACCGGCGTGGACACCAGGGCCACCACCAGGGCCACCACCAGGGCGGCGGCCACCACGCCGATGAGGGGGAGATCCAGATTTCTTGGCATTGGAATTTGCTCCTTATCTCTTTTGAAGCCGGGGCCCGGAAGGGGCCCGGGCTTACCGCGCTAAAAACCCGACCTTCTTGTAGACCTTGCGCAGGGTCTTTTCCGCCACGTAGGAGGCCTTTTCCGCCCCGGCGCGGTAGACGCTCTCCAGATAGCCCTTGTCGGCCAGCAGGCGCTCGGTCTCCTCCCGGATGGGGCGCAGCAGCTCCACCACGGCCTCCCCCACGGCGGGCTTGAAGGCGCCGTAGCCCTTGCCGTCGAACTCCGCCTCGATGGTCTCAAAGCTCTTGCCGGTGACGGCGGAGTAGATCTGCATCAGGTTGGACACGCCGGGCTTGGCCTGGGGATCGAAGCGGACGCACCGCTCGGTGTCGCTGTCGGTGATGGCCCGCTTGAACTTGCGCAGGATGTCCTCCGGCTTCTCCATGAGGAACACGCACCCCTCGGGGATGGACTTGCTCATCTTGGTATCCGGCTGGTTCAGGCTCATCACCCGGGCCCCCGCCTTGGGGATGTAGGGCTCCGGCATCTTGAACACGTCGCCGTACACGTGGTTGAAGCGGTTGGCGATGTCCCGGCAGATCTCCACGTGCTGCTTCTGATCCTCCCCCACCGGCACAAAGTCGGGCTGATAGAGCAGGATGTCGGCGGCCATGAGGCAGGGGTAGGTGAACAATCCGGCGTTGATGTTGTCGGCGTGCTTGGCGGACTTGTCCTTGAACTGGGTCATGCGGGACAGCTCGCCGAACATGGTGTAGCAGTCCAGCACCCAGCCCAGCTCCGCGTGCTGGTGGACATGGGACTGGACAAAGATGGTGTTCTTGGCCGGATCCAGGCCGCAGGCGATATAGGTGGCGATCTGGGTCAGGGTGCGGCGGCGGAGATCCGCCGGATTCTGCCGCACCGTGATGGTGTGCAGATCCGCCATGAACCAGTAGCAGTCAAACTGGTCGGACAGCTCCGCCCAGTTCTTGATGGCCCCCAGATAGTTGCCCAGATGCAGCTCCCCGCTGGGCTGAATGCCGGACAGGAGCACCTTTTTTTCGTTTTCCATCGTATGAACACACCTCTTGTAATGCGTGATTTTTACTTGAATGGGCATAACATCCCATATTGTAGTATCATATCATATTCAAACTCCCTTGACAATCCTAACCGAAAAAAATAGAATAGTAGCGCAAATGATGATAAAGGAGATTTTTCCATGGATCTGAACTGGTTTGCCGAGCTGGAGGCGCGTATTCCCAAGGGCGGCGTGCGCACCCGCTTCGCCCCCTCCCCCACCGGCTACATGCACGTGGGCAACCTGCGCACCGCCCTGTACACCTGGCTCATCGCCCGGCACAGCGGCGGCACCTTCATCCTCCGCATCGAGGACACCGACCAGGGCCGCCTGGTGGAGGGCGCCACCGAGGTGATCTATGCCACCCTGCGCAAGTGCGGCCTGACCTGGGACGAGGGTCCCGATATCGGCGGCCCGGTTGGCCCCTATGTCCAGACCGAGCGGCGGGGCCTGTACGCCAACTTCGCCAGGCTGCTGGTGGAGAAGGGCCACGCCTACTACTGCTTCTGCGGCAAGAGCGAGAGCGAGGAGGACAGCGGCGAGTTTGACCGCGCCGACGACCCCTGCCGCGCCCTCTCCCCCGAAGAGGCCCAGGCCCGGGTGGACGCCGGGGAGCCCTATGTGATCCGGCAGAAGATCCCCCACGGGGGCCAGACCACCTTCTCCGACGCGGTGTTCGGCGACATCACCGTGGACAACGACACCCTGGACGACCAGGTGCTGCTGAAGTCCGACGGCCTGCCCACCTACAACTTCGCCAACGTGATCGACGACCATCTCATGGGCATCACCCACGTGGTGCGGGGCAGCGAATACCTGTCCTCCGCCCCCAAGTACAACCTGCTCTATCAGGCCTTTGGCTGGGACGTGCCCACCTATATCCACTGCTCCCCCGTCATGCGGGACCAGCACAACAAGATGTCCAAGCGCAAGGGCGACCCCTCCTACGAGGATCTGCTGGCCATGGGCTACCTGTCCGAGGCGGTGGTGAACTACGTCACCCTGCTGGGCTGGTCCCCCCGGGGCGAGTACGCCGAGCGGGAGTTCTTCACCCTGGCCGAGCTGTCCGAGATCTTCGACATCGGCGGCATCTCCAAGTCCCCCGCCATCTTCGACATCGAGAAGCTGACCTACTTCAACGCCCACTATATCCGGGAGATGAGCCCCCAGGACTTCCACGCCGCCGCCCTGCCCTATATCAAGCAGGCGGTGACCAACCCCGCCTACTCCACGGAGGAGATCGCCGGGCTGCTCCAGGCCCGGTGCGAGAAGCTCACCGACATCCCGGAGAAGCTGGACTTCTTCGACGCCCTGCCCGAGTACGGGGTGGATCTGTTCACCAACAAGAAGTCCAAGACCAACCCGGAGGTGTCCCAGAAGATGCTGGAGGCCGCCATCCCCGCCCTGGAGGGCCTGGCGGACTGGACGACGGACGCCATCCACGACACCCTCATCGGCCTGGCCGAGTCCCTGGAGGTCAAGAACGCCACCCTCATGTGGCCCGTGCGCATCGCCGCGGCGGGCAAGGCGGTCACCCCCGGCGGCGCGGTGGAGATCTGCCACATCCTGGGCCGCGAGGAGTGCCTGCGCCGCCTGAACCTGGGCCTGGACAAGCTGAAAGAGCACTAAACCGGCAACTTTTTCCCGCATAAAACGCTCCCTTTTCCGCAAACCTAACGGAAAAGGGGGCGTTTTTGTATGGAGAAACGGCGGGTACGGGTGCTGGCGGCCAGCTTTACGGCGGCGGCCTTCGCGGTGAGCGTGGGATTCGGGGTGCAGGGCTACGCCCGGGCGGAGGACTACCGGCGGCAGCTGGACAACGGCTACCGGCAGGCCTTCACCGAGCTGACCACCGCCGCCGGGGAGCTGGACGCCGCCCTAGAGAAGGTGACCTACGCTACCACCCCGTCCCTGTTCGCCTCCCTGTGCGCCCAGGCCTACGCCAAGGCCCTGGCCGCCCAGACCGCCCTGGGGGAGCTGCCCTACGGCAACGTGGAGCTGGAGCAGACCGCCGCCTTCTTCGCCAAGGCGGGGGACTACGCCATGGCCATGGCCCGGGGTACCAACGGAGAGGGCGTGTGTACCGACGAGAACCGGGAGACCCTGCGGGGCCTGGCGGCGGCGGCCGGGGAGCTGTCCGCCACCCTCCAGGCGCTCCAGCTCCAGCTGGACGGCGGGGCCCTCCATCCGGAGGACGTGGCCGCCGTGGAGGCCCGGCTGGCCGCCGCGGCGGAGGACGGGGGGCAGATCACCGGCGGCTCCGCCTTCCAGACGGTGGAGGCCGACTTCCCCCAGGTGCCCACCCTGATCTACGACGGCCCCTTCTCCGAGCACCTGTCCAGCCGCACCCCCCAGATGCTGGAGGGCCTGCCCCAGGTGACGGAGGAGGAGGCCCGCCGGGCGGCGGCGGCCTTCGCGGGGCTGCGGGCAGAGGTGTTCACCCGCACCTCCGACGGGGCGGGGAACCTGCCCGCCTGGGGCTTCTCCGCCCTGGCGGACGGCGGGGAGCTGTACGTGGAGATCACCAAGCAGGGGGGCCAGGTGCTCCAGATGCTCTCCTCCCGGCCGGTGGGGGAGGCCGCGCTCTCCCGGAAGGAGGGGGTGGAACAGGCCGCCTCCTTTCTGGACGCCCACGGCTATCAGGACATGTCCCCCAGCTACTTCCTGGAGGGGGACGGCATCCTCACCGTCCACTTCGCCCCCGTCCTGGACGGGGTGTACTGCTACCCGGATCTGGTGAAGGTGGGGGTGGCCCTGGACAACGGGGATGTGGTGAGCTTTGAGGCCCACGGCTACCTGATGAACCACGGGGCCCGGGAGCCGGCCGCCCCCGCCGTGTCGGCGGACGAGGCGGCGGAGCGGGTGGACACCTCCCTCACCGTCCTCTCCCGCCAGCTGGCCCTGATCCCCACCGGCGGCGAGTACGAGGTGCTCTGCCACGAGTTCAAGTGCCAGAACGCCGACGGCGGCCACGTGCTGGTCTACGTCAACGCCGCCACCGGCCAGCAGGAGCGGATCCTCCTCCTGCTGGAGGACGAAAACGGCACCCTGGTAATTTGAAACAAGCAGTTTGGAACGGGCGGTTTTCTCCAAAGGGATTGACAACGGGATATGACTGTGCCATAATAGGCGCCGATGAATCGTTAAAGTTTTAACGATGTCAAATTCAGCCGATTACGGAGGTTGCAGTCATGTCCCGTTTCACCCTTCCCAGAGATATCTATTACGGCGCCAATGCGCTGGAGAACCTGAAAACCCTGAAGGGCACCCGGGCGGTGCTGGTGCTGGGCGGCGGCTCCATGAAGCGGTTCGGCTTTGTGGACAAGGCCCTGGCCTATCTGAAGGAGGCCGGTATCGAGACCCGTCTCATTGAGAACGTGGAGCCCGACCCCTCGGTGGAGACCGTGCTCAACGGCGCGGCGGTCATGCGGGAGTTCCAGCCCGACTGGATCATCTCCATGGGCGGCGGCTCCCCCATCGACGCGGCCAAGGCAATGTGGGCCTTCTATGAGTACCCCGACACCACCTTCGAGGATCTGATCACCCCCTTCAGCTTCCCCGAGCTGCGCCAGAAGGCCAGGTTCTGCGCCATTCCCTCCACCTCCGGCACCGCCACCGAGGTCACCGCCTTCTCCGTCATCACCGACTACGCCAAGGGCATCAAGTACCCCCTGGCCGACTTCAACATCACCCCCGACGTGGCCATCATCGACCCCGCTCTGGCCGAGACCATGCCCGCCAGCCTCACCGCCCACACCGGCATGGACGCCCTGACCCACGCCATCGAGGCCTATGTGTCCACTCTGCACACCGTGTTCACCGACCCCCTGGCCCTCGAGGCCATCCACATCGTGGCGAAGGATCTGCTCAAGTCCTACCACGGCGACATGACCTGCCGGGAGGAGATGCACTACGGCCAGTGCCTGGCCGGCATGGCCTTCTCCAACGCCCTGCTGGGCATCGTCCACTCCATGGCCCACAAGACCGGCGCCGCCTTCTCCACCGGCCACATCACCCACGGCCTGGCCAACGCCATGTACCTGCCCTACGTGATCGCCTACAACGCCAAGGCCGACGGCGTGGCCGAGCGGTACGCCGACATTGCCCGCACCATGGGCGTGGTGGGCGACACCACCGCCGAGCTGGTGGAGGGCCTGCGCGCCAAGATCCGCTCCATGAACGACGCCATGGGCATCCCCAACACCCTGAAGGACTTCGGCATCCTCGAGGACGAGTTCAAGGAGAAGCTGGACGCCATCGCCGCCAACGCGGTGGGCGACGCCTGCACCGGATCCAACCCCCGTCCCATCGACCCCCCCACCATGGCCAAGCTGTTCACCTGCATCTACTACGGCCAGGAGGTCGACTTCTAAATCCCGAGATCCATCCATCCTCCATACATACCAGAGGGGCGCGGTTCATAAGAACCGCGCCCCTCTGGTGTTTTTTCAGTTTTCGGCCCTGTCCCGCCGCCGGAGCAGGGTGACGGCGGCGTAGTGGAGCACGGAAAATTCCTCCGGCGCAATGGCCGCCAGCAGGGCCCGGTGTTCCCGGTCGAAGTGCTCCACCTCCTCCGGCGGCAGGGCCGCGCCCACGCCTCGGCAGGCCCGGATGCGGCCGTTCCAGCTCTCCCGGGTGAAGGGCACCCGGAGATCAAACACCTCCTGGGCCTCCACGGCAAACCAGGGCCCGTAATCCGCCGGGACGGCGATGGGGCGCCGGGTCTCCCCGCACCCCGTCCAGGCCGGGTTATGACGCAGGATCAGCGCCTCACTCTGCCCCGCCACAGGATCCTCTCCCGGCAGCCAGGCCATGTACAGCACCGCGAAAATCCCGCCGGGCTTGAGCATCCGGTGGAGCCGGGGGGCCAGCCGGGCGTGGTTAAAGTAGGTGAAGCACTGGCAGGCGGTGGCCGTGTCGAAGCTGCCGTCGGGGAAGCCGCAGTCCTCGGCGGCGGAACAGCGGAAGTCGATCTCCATCCCGTCCCGGTTCGCCAGGGCCCTGGCCTGCCGGATCTGCTCCGGGGCCGGATCCACCCCGGTGAAGCGGGCGCCCTGCCGGTACAGGGCCCGGGGCAGCACCCCCGTGCCGGTGCCCAGATCCAGCACCTTCCGGCCGGGACCGCACAGGCCCCGCTCCGTCAGGGGGCGGAAGAACTCCGGCGGGTAGATGTCCCGCCAACGGGCGTAGTCCGCCGAGGCGCGGCCCCAGTCAAAGGGCCTGCCGTGGTCGATGTGGGCTAGCTCCATCGTTTACAGCTCCTTGGCGTAAAAGAAGTGGCCGTACTCCCCCACGGCGGGCTCCAGCGCGCCGATACGGCGGTAGCCCCGCTTCTCGTAAAAGCCGGGGGCCTGGAAGGAAAAGGTGTTCAGCTCCACCCGGCGGGCCCCCTGGCGGGCGCCGGCGGCCTCCACCTGATCCAGGATACAGCCGCCCAGGCCGGTGCCCCGGCAGTCCTCCGCCACCCAGAGCACGTCCACAAAGGCCAGCTCCCCCATGCGGAAGGCGTCGCAGCCCCCCACCACACGGCCGTCCGCGTCCTTCACCGCCAGGGACAGATCCCCCGTGTCGGGGACAAATTTCCGGTTGTAGGCCCGCAGGCCGGCGTGGATGGCATCGTTCTCCGCCTCGCCGGCGGGCTGAAACACATATTGCCGCACGATTATCTCCTCCTGACTGGCGGACAGGCTCACAGATCAAAGGGCGGGTTGTCCCGCTCCTGGGGGACGGCGTCCCCCTCAAAGGGCAGCTCGTCGGGCACCGGCTCCGCCGGGGCAACATCCACCATGCCCTGCTTGAACTGCATCTCCTGCCACTGCTCCTTGGTGATGAGCACCTGCCGGGGCTTGGAGCCCTCGAAGGGGCCCACCACGCCCTTCTCCTCCATCTGATCCACCAGCCGGGCGGCCCGGGAGTAGCCCAGCTTGAGCCGCCGCTGGAGCATGGACACGGAGGCCATGCCGGTCTCCACCACCACCTCGATGGCGGAGGGGAGCAGCTCGTCGTACTCCTCCCCCACCTCCTCGGGGGCGGAGCCGCCCACCCCCTTGGCGCCCTTCTCCTTCTCGGCGGCGTGCTGCTCGATGTCGTGGATGATCTCCTGGTCGTACTGGGCGGCGCCGCTGTTCTGCTTGATAAAGCCCACCACGGCGGCCACCTCCTCGTCGGAGATCAGGCAGCCCTGCACCCGCTGGGGCTTGCCGGTGCCCAGGGGGAAGTAGAGCATGTCGCCCCGGCCCACCAGCTTCTCGGCGCCGGTGGTGTCCAGGATGATGCGGGACTCCAGGGAGGAGGCCACCGCGAAGGCGATGCGGCTGGGGATGTTGGCCTTCATCAGGCCGGTGATCACGTCGGCGGAGGGCCGCTGGGTGGCGATGATCAGGTGCATGCCGCTGGCGCGGCCCATCTGGGCCACCCGGCAGATGGACTCCTCCACCTCCTTGGCGGCCACCAGCATCAGATCGGCCAGCTCGTCGATGACGATGACGATCTGAGGCATCTTCTCCAGCTCGTCGGAGCGGGCGGCGTGGGCGTTGTAGGACGCCAGATCCCGCACGCCGATCTCGGAGAAGGTGCGGTAGCGCTTCATCATCTCCACCACCGCCCACTGGAGGGCGCCGGCCGCCTTCTTGGGGTCGGTGACCACGGGTATGAGCAGGTGGGGGATGCCGTTGTAGATGCCCAGCTCCACCATCTTGGGATCCACCATGATCAGGCGCACCTCCTCGGGGGTGGCCTTGTAGAGCAGGGAGATGATCAGGGAGTTGGTACACACCGACTTGCCCGAGCCGGTGGTGCCGGCGATGAGCAGATGGGGCAGCTTGGCGATGTTGCCCACCACGTTGCGGTTGCTGATGTCCCGGCCCACGGCGAAGGCCACCTTGGAGGGGTTGTCCCGGAACTCCCTGGAGTCGATCACGTCGTGGATGGGCACCGGGGAGACCAGCTTGTTGGGCACCTCGATGCCCACCATGGAGATCTTGTCCGGGATGGGGGCGATGCGCACCCCCGTGGCCCCCAGGGCCAGGGCGATGTCGTCGGACAGGTTGGTCAGCTTGTTCAGCCGCACGCCCTGATCCAGCTCCACCTCATACCGGGTCACCGACGGGCCCCGGGTGACGCTGACGATCTCCGCGTCGATGCCGAAGGAGTGGATGGTGTCCGCCAGCCGGGCCTGGTTGGCCTGGAGCTCCCCGGCCACCTCACTGCCCGACACCCCCTGCCCCTCGTGGAGCAGGGACACCGGCGGGTACTGGTAGGCGGCGGGGAGGCCCTCCTCCAGGTTGCGGGCGATGTCCTGGGCCACCTCGGCGGCGGCCTGGGCGGCCTCCTCCTTCTTCACCTTGCCCACCGCCGGCTCCCGCTGGATCTCCGGCATGGGGGGCACGGGGGCGGGCTCCGGCACGGGGGCCTCGGCCGCCGGGGCGGGTGCGTCGGGGGCCTCCGGCTCCTCCGCGGCCTCGGCGGGGGGCTCCAGCCCCTCCTCCCCCGCCAGCACCTGGTCGGGGGCAGGCACGGAGGGCTTCCGGTTGAAGAACCGCTCCTTCTTCTCCACCGGGGGCGGCTCCACCTTCTTGCCCACCAGGGGGCCCTCGTCCACCGGGATGTCGATCTGGGGCGTCTGGCGGCGCTGGGCAGCGCTCTGGGCCTCGGCGGCGGGGGCGGATGCCTCCGGCTCCTTCCGGCGGCGCTCCCGGGGGCGGGGCTCGGGGAGCTCCTCCTCCTCGTACTCCGCCCAGGTGCGCGCGCGCAGCTTGTCCACCAGCTCCACCGGCGAGATATGGAAGGCGGCCATCAGCAGGATGAGGGCCACCAGCACGAGGATGATCCCCGCGCCGATGGGGCTGAACACGGCGCTCAGCCCCAGGGCGGCCGCGCCGCTGACCACGCCGCCGCTCTGGAGGGCCTCCCCCTGCGTCCACAGGGTCTTCACCAGCGCCGCGTTCCACTCATAGGGCCCCTTGGCCAGAATCAGGTGGAGCAGGCCGCCGGCCAGCACCGGGGTGAGCAGGGCGCACCACACCCGCAGGCGCACCGGGCGGCCCCGGTGGAACAGGAGGATGCCGCTGGCCACCAGCAGCATGGGGGGCAGCAGCCAGTAGCCGTAGCCGATGAGGCCCTTCACCAGCCCGCAGAAGAAGTCGATGAAGATGGCCTGGATGTGGAAATATCCGAAGGCGGAAAAGATGGCCAGCAGCAGACATACCACCGCCCCCACCTCCCGCCGGATGGGCCGGGGCGCGGGGGCCTTCTTCCGGCTTCCCCCGGAGCGGGAGGCGGTGCCGGAGCGGCCGGAGGCCGCCCGGCTGCCGCCGGTGGTTTTCTTCTGTGTGGTGGCCATGCGATCAAATCCTTTCCGGGGTGATTGTCAGAGGCAGGGCGAGGACGGGGACACGGCATACGGCGGCCTGCTCCCGCCTCCCCATCGGGGCTGGCGGCGCTGAAACCGCCCTTATGCCAGGATGCCGAACTTGACGATGCCGGCGATCAGGCTCCCCAGGCCCACCGCCCAGCAGTAATACGCAAACTTGCCGAACTTGCCCTTGTCGGACAGGCTCTTGACCAGACGGATGGCGAAGTAGCCCACCACGGCGGACACCGCCACGCCCACTAAGTAGACCGGCAGCTCCTCCATGGGGAAGCCGGCGGCCACCGCGTCCTTGATCTCCAGGATGTTGGCGCCCAGCACGGCGGGCAGGGACATAAGGAAGGAGAAACGGACGGCAAAGGCCCGGTCAAAGCCACGCATCATACCCACGGAGATGGTGGTGCCGGAACGGGACAGGCCGGGGATCACCGCCAGGGCCTGCCCGCAGCCCACGATGAGGGCGTCCGCCACGGTGGCGTTTTTGGCGGTCTTGTGGCCCTTGGCCATGCGGTCGGAGAAGTAGAGGACAAAGCCGGTGGCCAGCAGGGCGCAGGACACCAGGATGGGGTTGGCAAACAGGGTGCTGATGGCGTCATTGAGGAAGACCATGACAAACAGGGGCAGGGTGGCCACGATGATCAGCAGCACCAGCCGCCGGGCGGGGGGCGGGGTGACGCCGGTGTCCCTCCTGCCGCACAGGGCGGCAATCCCCAGGAAGAACTCCCGGATCATGTCCAGGATATCCCGCCAGTAGACCACGCACACCGAGATCAGGGTGCCGAAGTGGAGCAGGACGGTGAAGAACATGTGGTTGGCCTCCACGTCCTCCATGCCGAAAAAGGCCTGGAACAGGGCAAGATGGCCGGAGCTGGAGATGGGCAGGAATTCCGCGACTCCCTGGATCAGGCCCATCAGAATGGACATCAGATAACTCAATGCTGTTTCCCTCCGTGTTTCTGTTTGGACGTGCATGTCCGGAAGGCGGCCCGGCCGCTGTGGGGACATACAGATTTATATTATCACAACCGGCGGGATATTTCCATCCTTTTCTGCCGCCGGGCACTCCGGGGCAAAAAAAGCCCCCGCCCTTCGGGCGGGGGTGGAAAACACGGCTGTTACGCGTAGAAGGCGTGGGCGCCGATGGTGGCCACATAGGGCCGGTTCCGGGAGGCCCAGCTTCCGGGCGAGGTCACGGGGTTGACAAAGTACAGGGCGTTGCCCGCGGTGTTGGCACCTTCCAGGCAGAGCTTGGCAGCGACCACGCTCTCGGCGTTTGGGGTGCGGCTCAGGTGGCCGCTGCCCGCCGGGGAGAACTGGTTGGGCTGATAGATCACGTCGGCCACGGTGTTGGGGAACAGCGGGCTGGCCACCCGGTTGAGCACCACGTTGCCCACGGCGATCTTGCCTTCCAGGGGCTGGTTGCCGCTCTCGGCGTAGATGAGCCGGGAGAGGAGATCCAGATCCTCCGCATCATAGTAGCTGTCCCCGGAGACAATGGGGCCGGAGACCGCGGTGATGTTCACCGTGCCGGTGGCACTGTCCCACACCGCCTCGGCCCCCAGGGCCTGGCACAGGGTACGCACCGGCACCAGGATCATGCCATCCTGGCTCCGCAGACCGCCGGGCACATACAGGCAGCGGCCGTTGGCCTCAATATATTTGGCGCCGGGCTTGAGGTACATGGTCAGGCTCTCGGCGGTCACCTCCGCGCGGCCGTTGGCCCACACGGCGGTGGCGTCTGGATAGAGGGCAAACAAAATGGCCCCGTAAGAGACATAGGTGGTGCCGTCCTCCGCATAGCTGCGGACGTCTTCGGCCAGGGGCGTCCCGTTGACCGTGAAGCTGACGCCGCCTTCGGCCGCAGCCGCCTGTCCGGCCAGAGCAAAGCACAGGGCCAGGCAGAGCAGGGCACTCAGGGCTCGTTTCTTCATATCCAAGGTTCCTCCTGTTACAATCTGTTACGGTTTGTTCTCTGTTTTGTAACCGTATTGTAACCGATTCTGTGCCAAAAAGTCAAGAAAAACTTTTGTCGAGTTCCCGCTATCCCTTGTGGCTCTAAGGATATTTCTTCATCTCCATTTTGGTTTACAGAACATTTTCCGCCTCTTTCGACCTTCCGGCGGCAACAAATAATAACAAAAAGAAACACGTCCGCACCCATCTGCGGACGTGTTTCCGGCAGCTATTTGTAAAACCAGTGGCTGCCGATGGTGACCACGTGGGTGCGGTTCTCCATGACCCAGTGGTTGGTAGCCAGGGCCGGGGCCAGGAAGTAGAGGCTCTCCCCCGCCGTGTTCGCCCCCGACAGGCACAGGCGGGCCGCCTCCACGCTCCGGGCGGACGGCTCCTGGTAGATGGTGCCGTTGCGCACCGGGGTGAACTGGCCGCCCCAGCGGTCGTCAAAGATCACCCCATAGATGGTGTCGGGGAAATCGGCGGACGCCACCCGGTTGAGTACCACGTTGCCCACGGCGATCTGCCCCTCCAGGGGCTCCCCCCGGCTCTCGGCGGAGATGATGCGGGAAAGCCAGTAGAGATCGTCTCCCCCCTCTGTCTCTGTGGTGTCGGCGGAGGCTCCGCCCACCACGGAGACCGCGCCGGTGGCGCTGTTCCAGTGTACCGAGGCCCCCATGGCCTCCGCCAGAACCCGTACCGGCACCAGGGTGCGTCCCGCGCTCAGATGCACCCCGTGGGGTACGGCCAGCGTGCGGCCGTTGGAGCGTATGTAGGTATCCCCCGGCCTGGCGGTCACCTCCAGGCCGTCGGCCCGGATGGCCGCCCGGTCGGTCTCCCAGGCCACAACGGCGTCGGGCCGCAGGGCCTCCGCCACCGCCCGCAGGGGCACATAGGTGGTATTCTGATGGACATAGCTGCCGGCGGCCTCCACCGGATCCCCGTTGACGGTCAGGCTCCCCGCCGGGGAGGCTGCCGCCGCCTGGGCGGTCAGCAGGGCGGTCAGGGCCGCCGCAGCCAGGATTTTCTTCATAATTTCCACTTCCTTTCTAGGTTTTGTAACCAGATTGTAACCGGCGGGGGCGCGGCCTGGCAAGGCACAATATTTTCCTTTATTCAAACTTTTTTTACTTTCCCCCTTGACGAATCCGAAAAAACTGCTATAATAATCTACGCTGTCCGCCGCGAGGCGGACGAAAGTAGAGCAATCCGCCATGGAGAGATGGCTGAGTTGGTCGAAGGCGCACGATTGGAAATCGTGTAGGCGTTGATAGCGTCTCGAGGGTTCGAATCCCTCTCTCTCCGCCAAATCCGCAATCCTTTGCTTGCAGAGGATTGCGGATTTTTTGTCCTCGGGGCTGCCCGTGGGACCTTCACACGTGGAGCAGCCCTCCGCTCCGGAGAACCGGAAGGCCTGGACCCAGGCGTAAATCTGCGCATAGGCATCACATAAAAAGAGAGAACGTGATCCCCGATCGCGTTCTCTTCCTTTAACAATATATGCTATATTTTTGATGAATATCAGATGGTCCACTCGCTGTGAATCAGGCCGACCAGATACCAGTCCCCCTCACAGGGCGCCAGCACCACCTTCAGGGAGCACCAGTCAAAGCCCTCCCGGCTCTCGTCCAGGCCGGGGAAATGATACTCCACAAAGTGGTCGTCCGGATAGGCGGTCAGAACGTTCTCCAGGGCATTGCCCTGCATGAGCACCTCGTCCACCCCCTGCTCCGGCGCGGAGGCGTAGTCGGCGTTATAGACATAGCGGTCAAAATACTCCGTCCCGGTGAGGCGGATAGGCTCCCCGATGCCGTCCTCCAGGCCCCAGGTGTATATCTCCTCGTCCGATTCCAGGGAGGACACCTGCTGCGGGAGCAGCACCCGGTCGCAGTCGGAGACCGTGGAATAGGGCGTCAGGGTCACTCCCCGCTCCGGATGAACCAGGCGGGAGAAGGCCTGGAAATCTCTGTCCGACAGGGTTTCCAGCACCCTGGCCGCCCGCTCCAGCAGGCGGTCGGTATCGGGCGCGGGCTGAGTCCCGGGCGTGCTGACGGCGGCAGAGGGGGACGCGGGCACGGACGGCGCAGCGGCCAGGATCGCCTCGGCAGGCGTGGCGCCCCGGGCCATGGCCTGGGCGGCGGAGGACATCCCGCTGCCGAACAGGGCGCCCAGCGCCAGTCCGCCCAGCAGGGCGATGACCACAAACAGCACCGCTCTCTTCAAGCTCCGTCCCTCCTTTCCCACAGGGTATGCGTTTCCGCCTATTTATTTTAGAGAGATCCGGCGAAAAATGCAACAACAAAAGGTTACAAATTGGCCTCCGGTTTGTCTATCTTGCAAACAGAGCGAAAATCGGCTATAATAGACAGGTACTGCAAGCCAATGGCAAGGAGGATATTATGCACGAGCACGAACGGCAGTTTCATATTCAATGTAAGGCGGGCAACGTGGGGCGGTACTGCTTCCTGCCCGGTGATCCCGGCCGCTGTGAGAAGATCGCGGCCTATTTTGACAACCCGGTGAAGATTCAGAGCAACCGGGAGTACACCACCTACACCGGCACCCTGCTGGGGGAGAAGGTGAGCGTCTGCTCCACCGGCATCGGCGGCCCCTCCGCGGTGATCGCCATGGAGGAGCTGCACAACATCGGCGCGGACACCTTCATCCGGGTGGGCACCTGCGGCGGCATCGCCCTCCAGGTCAAGAGCGACGACGTGGTGATCGCCACCGGCGCCGTCCGCCACGAGGGGGCCAGCCGGGAGTACGCCCCCATCGAGTTCCCCGCCGTCTCCGACTACCAGGTGCAGGAGGCCCTGGTGCAGGCCGCCAAGAACCTGGGCAAGCCCTGGCACGCCGGGGTGGTGCAGTGCAAGGACTCCTTCTACGGCCAGCACAGCCCCGCCCGCATGCCCGTGGCTCAGGAGCTGCTCTACAAGTGGGAGGCGTGGAAGCGGCTGGGCGTCCTGGCCTCCGAGATGGAGTCGGCCGCCCTGTTCTGCTGCGCCGCCGCCCTGGGGGTGCGCTGCGGCTCCTGCTTCCACGTGATCTGGAACCAGGAGCGGGAGGCCGCCGGCCTGGACCAGACCGAGAGCCACGACCTCACCGCCGCCCTGGACGTGGGCATCGAGGCCGTCAAGCTGCTCATCCAGGCCGACCGGGCCAATCAGAACTGACACGACGAAAACGCCGGCACAGCTGTGCCGGCGTTTTTTGCGTTCTTCTGTAACCTTCCGGTCGGGCCGGTGTTTTACCAGCAGAGAAAGGGGGCGGGCCGATGGAGGACTTTGGGGCGGTGTTCCGGGACTACTATCAGCGGGTGTACCGCTTTCTGCTGGCCCTGTCGGGCAGCCCCAACCAGGCCGAGGAGCTGACCCAGGAGGTCTTTTACCGGGCCCTGCTGGCCCTCCCCCGCTACCGGGACGACGGGCACATGTTCACCTGGCTGTGCACCATCGGCAAGAACCTGTGGCTCAACGAGTGCCGCCGGCAGCGGCGGCTGGAGCCCCTGGAGGGTCAGGAGGGGGCGGCGGACGGCCCCGAGGCGGAGGCCCTCCGCCATGATACCCGGCGGGCCCTGCGGCGGGCGGTGCTGGAGCTGCCGGAGGAATACCGGGACGTGGTGATCCTCCATGTCTACGGCGGCGTGCCCCTGCGGGAGCTGGCGGAGCGCCGGGGCAAATCGGAGAGCTGGGGCAAGGTCACCTTTTACCGGGCCAAGGCGCTCCTGCGGGAAAAACTGGAGGGATGGACATGAGTCAAATCACCTGCGGCGTGGTGCGGGATCTGCTCCCGCTCTATGTGGACGGCTGCTGCGGCGCGGACAGCCGCCGGCTGGTGGAGGAGCACCTGGCCGGGTGCCCGGACTGCCGCCGGGCCAGGGCGGACATGGCCGGGGAGCTGCCGCCGGCGGAGGGGGCGCCTGTCCCGGAGGCGGAACCCGCCCGGGCCATGAAAACCGGGCTGAAAAAACTGCGGCGGCGATGGGCCCTCTCTTTGCTGGCGGTGCTGCTCATCCCCCTGCTGGGGTGGCTCACCTGGAACCAGGTGCACGGCACGGGGCCCTGCTTCACCAATTTCCATGAGCGGATGCTGGCCGACAGCTTTGTACGAACCCTGGCGGCGGGCGACTACGAGGGGGCCTTTGACCGGCTGGAGCTGGGCGAGCTCTATCAGGATTTTTCCGGTGACAGCCGGCTGGACAGAGCGGATCTGTCCGACTTCGAGTCCCGGGCCCAGGCCTTTTTCCTGGACAGTGCCCGGGCCCTGAAGGAGGCCGGAGGCATCACCGGCTGGCGGTATCTGTCCATCCAGCGGACTGGCAGCGGCTATACGGTGCAGTACGCCGTCACAATGGGGGGGCAGGACTACTCCCTTTCCGTCGATGCCTCGGACAGCGGGGTGTGGCACTTCTCCGGCGGCAGCGGCTACATCCCGGAGCCGGATCCGCTCAGGGCCCTGAGCCTCTGGAGCGAGTCCCTGTGGCAGGACTATGCGGGTTGCTATCTGGATCCCGAGACGGGACGGTATGTATGGGATGAGGGATAGCGGCAGGGCCCGGAGCCGAAGCTCCGGGCCCTTGATGTCCCAGGTTGGGGGCAGGCCCCCGCCCTACTTTCCGGCTTTCAGCGCCCTCATGGCGTTGAGGATGGCGATCACCGACACGCCCACGTCCGCGAACACCGCCGCCCACATGGACACCAGGCCCACAGCGCTGAGCACCAGCACCAGCAGCTTGACGGCCAGGGCGAAGACGATGTTCTGCCGGACGATGGACAGGGTGCGCCGGGCGATGCGGATGGCGTGGGCGATCTTGGAGGGCTTGTCGTCCATGAGGACGATGTCGGCGGCCTCGATGGCGGCGTCGGAGCCCAGGCCGCCCATGGCGATGCCGATGTCCGCCCGGGAGAGGACGGGGGCGTCGTTGATGCCGTCCCCCACGAAGGCCAGGGCTCCCTTGGGGGAGACCTCCTTCAGCAGCTCCTCCACCCGCTCCACCTTATCGGCGGGGAGGAGCTGGGTGTGCACCTCGTCCAGGCCCAGCTGCTTAGCCACGTCCTCCCCCACCGCCTGGGCGTCGCCGGTGAGCATGACGGTCTTGCGCACCCCAGCCGCCTTGAGGGCGGCCACGGCCTCCTTCGCGTCGGGCTTCACCTCGTCGGAGATGACGATGTGGCCCAGGTACACCCCGTCGGAGGCCACGTGGACGGTGGTGCCCACCCGGTGGCAGGGGTGCCAGGACACGCCGATGTCCTCCATCAGCTTGTCGTTGCCGGCGCAGATGGTGTGGCCGTCCACCACGGCCTTCACGCCCCGGCCGGCCACCTCCTCCACGCTGGACACCCGGGAGGAATCAATCTCCCGGCCGTAGGCCTCCTTTAGGGAGCGGGAGATGGGGTGGTCAGACCAGCACTCCGCCAGGGCGGCCAGCTCCAGCAGCTGGCCCTGGTCGCAGTGGTCGGGGTGGATGGCGGTGACGTTGAACACGCCCCGGGTCAGGGTGCCGGTCTTGTCGAAGACCACGATCTCCGTCCTGGCCAGCACCTCCAGGTAGTTGCCGCCCTTGACCAAAATGCCGTCCTTGGACGCCCCGCCGATGCCGCCGAAGAAGGACAGAGGCACCGAGATCACCAGGGCACAGGGGCAGGACACCACCAGGAAGTTGAGGGCCCGCTGGATGGAGTCCACCCACTGGATGGAGGTGAGCAGGGGGGGCAGGAAGGCCAGGGCCACGGCGGCAAGCACCACGATGGGGGTGTAGTACCGGGCGAACTTGGTGATGAAGTTCTCCGCCTTGGCCTTCTTGCTGGCGGAGTTCTCCACCAGATCCAGGATCTTGGCCACGGTGGACTCCTCAAAGGCCTTGGTGACCCGCACCTTCAACAGGCCGGACAGGTTGACGCAGCCGGAGATCACGTCGTCGCCGCTCTCCACCTGCCGGGGCAGGGACTCGCCGGTGAGGGCGGCGGTGTCCACGGTGGAGGAGCCCTCCAGCACCACGCCGTCCAGGGGGATGCGCTCCCCGGCCTTGATGATGATGGTGTCCCCCACCGCCACGTCCTCCGGATCCACCTGCTCCAGCTGCCCGTCCGGGCCCTCCATGTTGGCGTAGTCGGGGCGTATGTCCATCAGGGCGGTGATGGACTTGCGGGACTGATCCACCGCATAGCTCTGGAACAGCTCCCCCACCTGGTAGAACAGCATGACGAACACCGCCTCGGGGAACTCCCCGATGGCCAGGGCCCCCACCGTGGCCAGGGCCATGAGGAAGTTCTCGTCAAAGACCTGGCCGTGGGCGATGTTGCGCACCGCCCGCCACAGCACATCCCAGCCGATGATGAGGTAGGGGATCAGGTACAGGATCAGGAAAACCGGCGGAGAGACGGACAGGAAAAAGGCCGCTTCTCCCCCCTCCGTGACCCGGCTGCTGCTGAGGAAGGGCACCGGGCCGGGTAGCATGATATCAGGCAGAAGATGGAGTAGGCTGATGAGAACAAAGAGGGCCGCGCTGACAAGGATGCGCCTGAGCATCCGCTTCTGCTTCTTGGACATGGTCTTTTCTCTCCTTCCGGGTCTCCGCCGCAGGGTTATTTCAGCACGATGGTGCAGTCGGGTTCCACCTTTTTGCAGATCTTGACCGCCTGCTGGAGAATCTCGTCAAAGCGGGCGTCGTCGGCGTCCAGGGTGAGCTTCTGGGTCATGAAGCTGACGGTGGCGGAATTGACCCCGGGCAGCTTCCTGATGGCGTCCTCCATCTTGGCGGCGCAGTTGGCGCAGTCCAGATCCCGGAGCTTGAAGTGCTTTTTCATGGTGATCTCTCCTTTATCAATCGTCGTCATCCGTTGGATTTGTCTGTCTAGCGGTTACAGCACATGGAGGGGCAGCAGTTCAGCCACATGCTCCATGCCCTGGCTGAGGATGGTGTGGACATGATCGTCGGCCAGGGAGTAGAACACCGTCTTCCCCTCCCGGCGGGCCTTCACCAGCTTGCTCTGCTTGAGGGATCGGAGCTGGTGGGAGATGGCCGACTGGGTCATGCCCAGCAGCCGGGCGATGTCGCACACGCACATCTCCGACTCGTTGAGGACGTACAGGATCTTGATGCGGGTGGAGTCGCCGAAGATCTTGAACAGCTCCGCCAGGTCGTAGAGCACCTCCTCGTCGGGCATGTTCTTCTCAACCTGGGCCACAATATCCTCATGGACGTGCATGAACTCGCACTGCTCCACGTCGCGGGGCTCCGGCATGATACCACTCCTTCCTTCAAACATATGAGCCATCTTTCATTTATTATTATATGCTTATATGTTCAAATGTCAAGAGAAAAATAAAATGGATTGACTACCTTTTTCTCAGAGGGTATGATACCAGTAAAGCATCATGAAGGAGTGTGACAGCCATGACCCCCATTGCGGAGGAGAGTTTGAAGTTCCACTATGAAAAAAAAGGCAAGATTGAGGTGGTCTCCACCGTCCAGGTGCGGGACGCCCACGACCTCTCCCTGGCCTATACCCCCGGCGTGGCCCAGCCCTGCCTGGAGATCCAGAAGGACGTGGACAAGAGCTATGAGCTGACCCGGCGGTGGAACCTGTGCCTGGTGGTCACCGACGGCTCGGCGGTGCTGGGCCTGGGGGACATCGGCCCCGAGGCGGGCATGCCGGTGATGGAGGGCAAATGCGTGCTCTTCAAGCAGTTCGGCGGGGTGGACGCCTTCCCCCTGTGCATCAAGAGCCACGACGTGGACGAGATCGTCCGCACCATCCAGCTCATCTCCGGCTCCTTCGGGGGTGTCAACCTGGAGGACATCTCCGCCCCCCGGTGCTTTGAGATCGAGCAGAAGCTGAAGGAGTGCTGCGACATCCCCATCTTCCACGACGACCAGCACGGCACCGCCGTGATCACCCTGGCTGGGCTCACCAACGCCCTGAAGGTGGTGGGCAAGCACAAAGAGGACGTGAAGGTGGTCATCAACGGCGCGGGGGCGGCGGGGCTGTCTGTGTGCCGGCTGCTGCTGGCGGCGGGCTTCCGGCACATCACCCTGTGCGACAAGAGCGGCATCCTCTGCCACGGCGTCACCCAGGGGATGAACCCCTACATGGCCCGGATGGCGGAGGTGACCAATCTGGAGCGGAAAACCGGCCTGCTCGCCGACGCCCTGGTGGGGGCCGACGTGTTCCTGGGCTACTCCGCCCCCAACCTGGTCACCGCCGACATGGTGCGCACCATGAACCGGGACGCCGTCATCTTCGCCTGCGCCAATCCCACCCCCGAGATCTTCCCCGAGGAGGCCAGGGCCGGCGGCGCGGCGGTGGTGTCCACCGGCCGGAGCGACTACCCCAACCAGATCAACAACGTGATGGTGTTCCCCGGCATCTTCCGGGGGGCCTTCGACGTGCGGGCCAGCGACATCAACGAGGAGATGAAGATGGCCGCCGCCCAGGCCCTGGCGGGGCTGGTCTCCGACGAGGAGCTGGGCCCCGACCACATCATCCCGCCCGTCTTTGACCCCCGGGCCGCCGCCGCCGTGGCCGCCGCCGTGGCCCGGGCCGCCCGGGACACCGGCGTGGCCCGCATCTGAGCCGCCGCATGACGGAGACCCCCGCCGTCCCTTCTGCAGGGGTCTGCGGGTATCGGCAGGGTCAAATTCGGTCGAAATTTTGTAAATTTTGGCCAAATTTAGGATGAATTTAGTTGCAGTGCATTCTTTTCCATGGTATAATTTTACAAGCTTTATGCCTGGCCGGAAGGGAGTGCATCATGAAGGTTAAACGCTCCAAGATCAACCAGTCCCTCGAAAAGACCATCCAGCTCGTGGAGACCATGGCCAGAGGGCAGGGTTCCATGCGCCTCCAGGACATCGCCAACCAGTGCGGCATGCCCCCCAGCACGGCCCTGCGGATGCTCAACACCCTGCTGGTTCACGGATATGTTCTCCAGGATCCGATAACCCAGCAGTATGCCCTGTCCCTGCGCTTTTCCCGGCTGGGCGTCCTGGTGCGGCAGCAGACCGACCTGCTGCAGCTGGCCCGGCCATTCCTGCGTGAGCTGGCCGACCGCTGCCGGGACACGGTGTGCCTGATCGCGCCGGACGGGGACGATGCCCTCTGTGTGGAGACCGCGCCGGGCCCGGATGGCCTTCTCTTGGTTCACCAGCAGGTCGGGGCCAGGGTTCCCCTGCATACCTCGGCGGCGGGCAAGCTGCTGCTGCTCAATTTCAGCAACCAGCAGCTCAACGAATATCTGGACCGCCGCGGGCAGACCGCAGTCACCCCCCGCACCATCACCGGGCGGGAGGCCCTGCTGGAGGAGCTGGAGCGCACCCGCGCCCGGGGCTACGGCCTGGAGTATGAGGAGCGGGAGCTGGGGGCCCGGACGGTGTCCGCCCCGGTGCGGGACTTCACCGGGCAGATCGCGGCGGGGCTGAGCATGTCCGCCCCCACCGCCCGGATGTCCGCCCGCCGGGTGGAGGATCTGGTTCCCCTCCTGCTGGAGACGGCGGGCCGCCTGTCCCGGATCCTGGCCTGCGATACGCCGTAGGGCTGCCGCCCGCACCAACACGAGCTTACAAAACAGCCGCCCCGACCGGGGCGGCTGTTTTCGGATTTGGCGCGGTTACCCGGCCCAGTGGAGCACCGCGTCCCGGAGGAAGCGGGCGCAGCCGGGCACGTCCTTGTCGTAGTAGGCGGCAAACCGCTCGTCCGCCACGTACAGCTCCGCAATGCCCCGGTGTTTGGCCGGGTCATAGGGGCCACCGCTCATGGACAGCCAGCGGCGGTGCAGCTGGGTGACGGCCTGCCCCTCCGCCCCCGCCGGGTCGGCCCCGGAGCGGACGGCGGCCTCCAGCCTCCCCTGGAGCTCCTCCCCCAGGTTCTTCCACGCCTCGTACTTCTCCGGGGTCAGATCCAGCACCGCGTGCTGGGCGGCGTCCACCATTCTGTCCCCGTACTTCTCCCGGGCCTCCCGGCCGTAGATTCGCTCATGCCAGTCCACGGCCCGTTGCTTGAAGGCCTCAAATTTCTCCGCGTCGTTCATGATCTCGCTCCTTTCCTGTTTCCGGATGGTGGTCTTCACCGACCGGATCAGCCCCTCCAGGCGTTCCCGCTCCCCCTCCAGGGCGGCCAGGTGCCCCCGCAGGGCCGCCAGCCGGTCGAAGGACGGGTCGTCCAGGCTGGCCCTGATCTGGTCCAGCGGCACCCCCAGGGCCCGGTAGTACAGGATGTCCTGGAGCCGGTCCACCTGGGCGGGGCCATAGTAGCGGTATCCGTTCTCCCCCACCCGGCCGGGTTTCAGCAGGCCGATGCGGTCGTACCACCGCAGGGTGCGCGGCGTTACCCCCGACAGCTCCGCCAGGGCTTGTACGGTATATTCCATGGCGCTTTCCCTCCTTCGCCTCCAGCATAGCCCTTGACGCCGCGTCAAAGTCAAGCATCTTTTTGCAGATTATGTTATACTAAATTTCAAAGGCGGGGGCAAGCCCCCGCCCTACAGGAGCGGAATCCCGTGCTCCCAGGAGCGAGAAAGGAGCCATGTTATGGAATTTTCTTACTGCAAGCTGGAGATCTTTGTGCCGGAAAACCACCTGGAGCAGATCTGTGCGGCCCTGCGCTCGGTGGATGCGGGGCACATCGGGAACTATGACAGCTGCCTGTCCTACCACCCGGTCACCGGCTGCTGGCGGCCCCTGGAGGGCACCCACCCCTGGCTGGGGCAGGCGGGGGAGCTGTGCACCGCGCCGGAGCTGAAGGTGGAGGTCACCTGCCGGGCGGAGCAGGCAGAGGCCGCCATCGCCGCCGTCAAGGCCGCCCACCCTTACGAGGAGCCGGTGATCAACGCCATCCCCCTGTGGCGGACGGGGCTGTAGCCTCTCCCCCCGCCTTCGCCTTGACGGGGCGGCGGCGCGGGGGTATGATAGGGGAAAGGAATGGAAGAGGAGGATCCCGCCATGAAACGTGCGTCCCTGGCCGCCCTGGCCGCCCTGCTCCTGCTGCTCCCCGCCTGCGGCGCCCCGGAGCCGGAGCCAACCCCCACACCCACGCCCACCCCCGTGGCCACACCCACGCCGGAGCCCACGCCCACGCCCTATAACGGCCCAGTGAGCCCCCTCAGCGGCCTGCCCATGGGGGAGGAGTGGGTCAACCGCCGCCCGGTGGCGGTCATGCTCAACAATTTGAAGGAGGCCCTGCCCCAGCTGGGCCAGTCCAGCGCGGACATCATCTACGAGGTGCCCGCCGAGGGGGGCATCACCCGCATGCTGGGGGTGTACCAGTCCCTGGACGGGGTGGGCACCATTGGCTCCATCCGCTCCGCCCGGCCCTATTACCTGGAGCTGGCCCTGGGCCACGACGCCATCTTCCTCCACGCCGGGGGCAGCGTGGACGCCTACGACAAGATCCGCCAGTGGGGGGTGCCCGCCCTGGACGCGGTGAACGGCCCCTATCTGGGCAGCAGCCCGGGCTCCAACCTGATGTGGCGGGATCCGGAGCGCCGCAAGAGCTACAGCCTGGAGCACACGGTGGTCACCACCGGGGAGACCATTATGGAGCTTCTGCCCACCTACAGCCTGCGGCTGGAGCACGAGGAGGGCTACACCTACGACATGGACTTCGCGGCCGACGGCACCCCGGCAGACGGCGCCCCTGCCGGCACCATCACCGTCCCCGTGTCCCACTACAAGACCGGGGTATTTACTTACGACGAGGACAGCGGCCTCTACCTGGTGGAGGAGTACGGCCAGCCCTACCTCGACGGCAACACCGGCGAACAGGTGGGGGTGACCAACGTGGTGGTGCTCAAGACCGCCTGCCGCTACACCGGCGACAGCCTGGGCCACATCACCGTGGATCTGGACGGGGAGGGCACCGGCTATTTCGCCTGCGGCGGCCAGGCCATCGAGATCGCCTGGAGCAAGGACGCCCCCTACGGCCAACTGCGCTACTACGACCTGGGCGGCTCTCCCCTCTCCTTCGGCGTGGGCCGCACCTATGTGGTGATCGTCCCCCTGGACTGCGACATCTCCTTCTCCTGATTGAAAAAATCCCCCCTGGAGCTCTCCAGGGGGGATTGCTGCCTCAGCCGCAGCAGCTCTTGAGATCCCGGCAGTTGTCCGGGATGGGCGCGGGGCTGTTGGGCGGGAAGAACTCGTTGACGGGGAACTTCACGTGGCGGAAGATCTCGCAGGGATCGTCCTCCCCGACGCCGCAGGTGCACTCCTTCTCCGGCATGCAGTAGTCGTACACCGGCATCAGCAGCTGGGCGTCCCGCTCCAGCCGGACGATGGAGAACTGGCCCAGGGTGACGTAGATGCGCTTGCCGTCGCTGCCGAAGCAGAGGTCGCAGCCGAAGCAGGCGCACACGCAGGGGGGCAGCTCGGTGAGCTCACAGTCGCAGGGGCGGCACTCGCACACGTCCACCAGCTTCATGTTGAGCACGATGGGATCCACCGCCTCCACCACCGCGGTGGGCAGGTTGGCGCGGTCAGCAGACTCCTCCTCCCCGCCGTGCCGGGCGGCGGAGGTGAACACCTTGGCGCTGCCCTCGCTGCCGAACAGGATCACCCGCTTGTCAAACACGCACAGGCCGCAGACCTCCACCGGCCGGGCGGCCCCCACGAAGGCGTCCGCCGTCACCTTGTAGTAATAGCGCACGTCCACCGTGTAGAAGCCCCGGTTGAAGCCGATGGGCTCCACGTCGATGTAAACATAGATCAGTTCCGCCTTGCCGGCCTTGATGCTGACGGCACGGTCAATCACCGCCTGGCAGTTCTGGGCGGGATAAAAGCGGAGATCCTCAATGCAGTCTTTATCGGAAGATACAGCGTTTTATAAATAATACATCTGGTGTCTCATGGTCGCCGCACCTCCCAGCACAGGACGGGCTGACGCACATCCAGGTGCCGCCGGAACAGGCCCTGTCGCGGCCGTGTCGCCCCTGTGTGCCGCTTTCAGGAGGGTGGTAGAGTAACCCCGCCCCAGGCCCGCCGATTTGGGGACGTGTTCCGTCTGTACGCCCAGCCCTGCTTCAGGCGGTTTTGGGGCGTTCGATTTTAGTACTAGGATAAAGGGAGGTGGTCGCAAGCGCCCACCTCCCGGCCACAAAGCCCCGCAGTGCGGGGCTTTTCCGGCTGCTGCGGAAGGTGCACCTTTTCGCCACAGTCGGTGGTTTTAGGTGGTCGTCAATTTGAGAAATCCAGTGTTCCCAGCGGGTTCCGGCGTTTTTTACCGCCGTCGGTCGAGGTACCTGCCCACGATACTGCGCCCCCGGAGCCCGCAGGCCCCGGGGGCGTTGATATTCTCAAGCGCTTGGCAATTTACTCGCTGTTGCTGCCGTCCTGCTCTCCCGTGACGGCCTCCCCGGCCTTGTCCACGCTGCTGCCCAGCACCTTGATGGCCGCGGCCAGCCAGCCGGGAATAGGCGCGCCCAGGGCGCCGGCGTTCTCTACAATGCTGCCCAGCTCGGTGAGGATGTACCACACCAGCACCAGGACGCTGACGAATACGGTGTACTCAAATGGCAGCTCCAGGGCGGGGATGTTCTCCAGCACCAGCCGGATCACTCCGTCCAAAATGGCGGCCACCAGCACGGCCACGATGGCCCCCAGCTTGTGCCACAGGCCATCCCTGGCGATCTTGGACGACCATTCCCCGGCCCGCAGGGCGGCGGCGGAGCCGGTGGCGTAGTCCAGCACCATGCAGGCCACCCAGGCCAGCACCAGCCAGCCGAACCACCCCCACAGGGCCGTCAGGCAGCCCAGGATACCCACCACCGCGGCCTTGATTCCGTTGATGTGTTCCATGCTACCCCTCCTGTTCCTTTGCGCGTACATAGTCGGCCATGTTCCCGATCAGGGTGGCCACCGTGTCCGCGGCATACTTCCCGGATTTCCAGTAGTCTGTATCGGTCAACACGCCCACCTGGGCCAGCGTCTCCACATCGGTGTCCAACTCGGACACACCGCCCACCGGCGTCTCCCCGCGGCAGAGGGCCAGGAAGCCCTCCCACGCCCCGGCGGTGTGCCGGATGGTGTGCGGACAGTCCTTGCCCGTCCAGTGGTTGTGCTGCACCACGTGGTCGATGGAGATCCCGTGCTCGGCCATGAGCAGTCGCACCAGGGCGGCGGCGTTGGCCTGGGTGGCGGCAAAGTCGCCCCCGGAGTTGACGCACAGCTCGACGCCGATGCTGGAGGCGTTGCCGGGGCCGTCGGCCCCATCCCCGGCGTGATAGGCGGTCTCATAGTCCGGCAGGTGCTGGACGATGGCGTGGTCGTCCACGGTATAGTGCCAGCTCACCAGATCGCGCTCCCCGGCGTCGCTGTCCAGGTAATCCCCGTGGGCCGCAGCGTCGGCGCCCGCGGCCGTGTTGGCCGTCTCGTGGATGGTGATCCAGGCGTCCGGGTTGGTGTCCCTGCCCGGCCGGTTTTTGCGCCCATCGGAGATGATATGCACCTGGATGGCGATGCCGTTGTCCGTGACCACCTGCTCCGGCTCCACAGCCTCCAGATAGGCCAGGGATACCCAGCCCTTGGCCGTCCGTCCCCAGCCGTCCCGGGCCTCCAGCACGTCTACCACCGTGCCCACGGGGTAGGCCCCTACCTTGCCGTAGGACGTGCCGGGGCCGCTGCGGATGTTGACGCCGATGGAGGGCGTCACCGTGTACTTGCCCATGCTCTCCTCCTCACCTTCAGGCGGCTGCTGACCGCTCACCTTCGTCCAGACGCACAGGTACCCCGCCACCCGCCGGGAGCTGTAGATTTTGCCCAGGCCGTCAAAATCGCACTGGCTGGAGCCGCCGGAGTCCAGGCCCAGCAGCCGCAGGCTGGCGGTGTTGGTGTACCGGCCGCCCAACTCCACCAGCTCGTCCCGCATGGCGTCCGGTGTGGCGGCGTCCGCCGTGCCGTCGCCGGAGCAGTAGAGGATCAGGTAGTCCCCGGCCAGCAGGGCCGCCGAGCGGCCCCGCTTCCCGCCGTACTCGGCGGAGTAGCTGGCGGGCTCCTCCGGCCCTCTGGTTGGGGTGAGCAGCTCCACGCCGCTCAGATAGGTCTTGCCGGCCTTGTCGCCCGGTACAATCTCCATGCGGATGTCGGGGCCGGTGTCCCAGGTGAGGCCGTAGCCGGCCCAGTTGGCCCGCGCCTTGACCTCCCCGTCGA
>NBJMR02800__coassemble_1355_pt1 | contig 58466 bp, 53 predicted proteins | sample NBJMR02800__metabat2_high_PE_046 | metagenome-assembled genome bin NBJMR02800
CTCTCTTGGGGGAATAGCAGTTTCACTTATATTGTGATTATATCATGAAGAGAGGTTATATGACGGAAAAGATTTGAGTTTATTTTCAAACAGAAATTTTGGTTGTAACGCAAAGGAACGTACCACGGTTTTGCCATGGCACGCTCCTCTGCATTACAATTCCAATTGATCCAGCCACTCGTCGAAGGACTTCCTGGAGATCCGGATGGCGGTGCCAATGCGTACACTCTTGAAGCACCCTTTCTTGACTAAGGTATATGCGGATGACCGCCCGATATGGAGGATGGCTGCGATCTCTTCCACCGTGTAAGCGCGGGTCTGGGGCTGCATTTCTTCCTTTTTCTGTTCCATGATTTTACCTCCTGAATATGTCGCCAGATGGGCCATTTTGATGCTGTCTTGCCGGGCAGCAAATCCCTCTTCCTGCTAATTTCTTGCTAATACGACTTTTGAAAAGCGGTTAAAAGCAGGAAATTAGATGGAAAATTTGCGATTAGGTGTATCCGCCGTACGGCATGATATGAGACGAGAAGAAACTGTAGAGGAAGCAGAGAAGAACACAGAATTGGGACGCCAAACTCCTAAGCGGAAGGCCGCTGGTTCGAATCCAGTCCAGGGTGCCAGCTCAGAAATTCCCTGTTTGGCACGAATCCCCGCCTTGCGGCGAGGCTTCTTAGCCGGACAGGGAATTTCTTCGCTTCCAAACCGCAACCGCTGCGCTGGATTGCGGTTTGGGGTCGCCGCTTCGCGGCAGGTTTTGTCCTATGCCAAACATATCGATTTTAACCGTCCTTCCCGCGTCGGAGCAAAGCCTGCTTTGTTCCGGCGTTTTTCTGCCTCCGGCAGGCCATGGGCTTGCGCAATCGATGTCGCTATGATATAGTAGGGGACAACAGCGGCCGGGGAAGCCCGGCCCTTGGATTTGAGGCCGCGCCCCCGGACGGGGAGGCGTTTGGGTACGGAACGGGGTTTCGGTTGCCTGTGGGGGCCTTGAATCAGGCAGATCGAGACGAAAGGAAGTTTTGTACCCGTGGAAATCAACGGCGAGCAGGTCAACGAGACCAAAACCTATGCGGAGCTGGGCCTGTCCGAGGCCATCATGAAGGCCATCGGCAAGAAGGGCTACGTCCAGGCCACCCCGGTGCAGGCCGGGGCCATTCCTTATTTTATGGAGTGGAAGGACGTGATCGCCAAGGCGCCCACCGGCACCGGCAAGACCTTTGCCTTCGGCATCCCCATGGTGGAGCACATCGACCCGGCGTGCGAGGACGTGCAGGGCCTGGTGCTGGCCCCCACCCGGGAGCTGGCGGTGCAGATCCAGGAGGAGCTGCGGGATCTGTGCGAGTTCAAGGAGGGGGTGCGCACCGTCTGTCTCTACGGCGGGGCCCCCATCGACAAGCAGATCAATACCTTAAAAAAGAGGCCCCAGATCGTGGTGGCGACTCCCGGCCGCCTCATGGATCACATGAAGCGGCGCACCGTGCGCCTGGACAAGGTGCAGACCGTGGTGCTGGATGAGGCCGACCGGATGCTGGACATGGGCTTTGTGCGGGACGTGACCCGGATTCTGGACCAGCTCAAGCACCGGCGTAACCTGGGCATGTTCTCTGCCACCATCAGCCGGGAGGTGATGGACATCTCCTGGGTGTACCAGCGGGATCCCATCGAGATCACCGTCCGGCCGGTGGAGGAGTCCAAGCCGGACATTACCCAGTACCGCATCGATCTGGACGGGCGGGAGCAGAAGCTGGACACCCTGGCGGCCCTCATCACCCACGGGGAGTACGAGCGGGCCATCGCCTTCTGCAACACCAAGAACATGACCGACCGCCTGGCCGGCCTGCTGAAGATGCGGGGCATCTCCTGCGAGGCCATCCACGGCGACATCCAGCAGCGCATCCGGGAAAAAACCCTGGAAAAGTTCAAGAAGGGGGAGATCGCCGTGCTGGTGGCCACCGACGTGGCCGCCCGGGGCCTGGACATCGACGACGTGGATGCGGTGTTCAACTACGACGTGCCCGACGAGCTGGAGAACTACACCCACCGCATCGGCCGCACCGGCCGGGCCAAGAAGCACGGCGTGGCCTACACCTTCATCGCCACCGTCACTGAGGGCATCCGCATGGACGACATCGTGCGCAACACCAAGGCGGAGGTGCAGCGGCTGAAGTACGACAAGGACGGCTGCCTCATGCTGGTGGAGGACAGCAAGTGATTTTTATCTATTTTTAAGAAAGCCGGAAGGACTTTTTAACCCCTCCCGTGGTATCCTGATCCCAGAAAGCAGATCAAACGACCTGGGAGGGTTTTGTATGAACGAGACAAAAAAGCTGTACCGGCTGGACAACGGCGTGCTGGCCGGCGTGTGCGGCGGCGTGGCCGAGTATTTCAACGTGGACGCCAACGTGGTGCGCCTGATCTGGGTGGCCCTGTGCTTTGCGGGGACTGCCGGGTTCTGGCTCTATGTGGCGGCGGCCCTGCTGCTGCCCAAAAAGAGCCAGGTGTATCCGGGCTACTGAGGCCGGGAAAAGGAATGGGGGCCGTCCGAAAGGGCGGCCCCCGCTTTTTATGGAGGGGTTTGGATGAATTTTTACCAGCGGGTCTATGAGCTGGCCCGGCGCATTCCGGCGGGGAGGTGCGCCTCCTACGGGCAGCTGGCCCTGATGCTGGGCAATCCCCGGGCCTCCCGGGCGGTGGGCTATGCCATGCGGGCCTGCAAAGATCCGGCGGTGCCCTGCCACCGGGTGCTGCGGGGGGACGGCTCCACTGCGGAGGCCTTCGGCCCCGGCGTCCAGCGCGCCCTGCTGGAGGCGGAGGGGGTGCCCTTTACCGCCGACGGCCGGGCGGCGCTGGCGCTGTGCCGCTGGGACGGAACCTGACCCGGACGCGGAGCGTGCCGGGCGGAAGCCCGGCACGAATCCCGCCGCGGGCCCCTGCGGCCGCCCCGACAGGGGGAATATGACGGGTTTTGCTTGCCATTTCCCCACGGGCGTGATATGATTTCGGCGGACAATGCATCAAACAATGAAGGAGACAACCCCTGCATGATCGACTTTCACGCCCCCGCTCTGGCGGATAAGGCCTGGGTGGACGAACTGCTGGCCCTGGGCAACTACCGGGGCTGCGACTATAACTTTACCAACCTCTATGTCTGGCAGCGGGCCTATCGCTTCGGGATTGCCCGGGTGGAGAATTTCCTGATGACCCACCTGCATGGGCGGGCGGGGTGCAGCTATATGTACCCCGCCGGCTCCGGCGACATCGCCGCCGCCATCCGTGCCCTGGAGGCCGACGCGGCGGAGCGGGGGGAGCCCCTGCGCCTGGTTTGCCTGACCCCGCCCCAGATGGCCGAGCTGGAGGAGTTCTTCCCCGGCCGGTTCACCTGCACCGCCGACCGGGACGGGTACGACTATCTGTACGACATCGACCGCCTGGCCGACCTGGGGGGCAAGAAGCTCCACGCCAAGCGCAACCACATCCACCGCTTTGAGGAGAACAACCCCTCCTGGGTTTACGAGGAGATCACCCCCGCCAGCCTGCCCGAGTGTCTGGAGATGGATCAGGAGTGGTACCGCCGCTCCCTCCAGCGCGAAGGGGAGGTGGAGGAGCGGGATCTGGGCGATGAGGGCATCGCCCTGCGCTCGGCCATGGAGCACTATGAGGCTCTGGGCCTGGAGGGCGGGCTTATCCGGGTGTACGGCGAGGTGGTGGCCTTCACCATCGGCGACAGGCTGTCCGCCGACACCTACGACGTCCACTTCGAGAAGGCCTACGGCGAGCTTCAGGGGGCCTACGCCATGATCAACCGGGAGTTCGCCCGCTGGGTGCGGGAGCACCACCCCGAGATCAAATACCTGAACCGGGAGGACGACATGGGCGTCCCCGGCCTGCGCAAGGCCAAGGAGAGCTACTACCCAGACCTGCTGGTGGAAAAGCACACTGCGATTTTGCAAAAAGCGTAGGGGGCTTTTCCACCGGGGCCCCACACGGTGGGGCGCGCCTGGGGCGCGTACAAGCTGCGAAGCAGCTTGCCGCAGGGCGGATTCATTCCGCCCGAGGAAGTAAGGAAGGGGAACCCGCGGCGGCTCTGCCGCCGTGGGCGGAAAGGCACACTGCGATTTTGCAAAAAGCGTAGGGGGCTTTTCCACCGGGGCCCCACACGGTGGGGCGCGCCTGAGGCGCGTACAAGCTGCGAAGCAGCTTGCCGCAGGGCGGACAAGGTGAATTGCCGCGCAGCGGCAAGAGAAGGTGGCCTGGGCCATTCATTCCGCCCGAGGAAGTAAAGAAGAGGAACCCGCAGCGGCTCTGCCGCTGTGGGAGGAAAAGCACACTGCGATTTTGCAGAGACCGTGACATCAGAGGGCCCCGGCAAACCGGCCGGGCCTGTGTGAGAAAGGAGCGCGCAATGACCGACATCCGACTGTCCCGCCCCGAGGAGATCCCGGCGCAGAAGCGGCTGTGGAAGACGGCCTTCGGGGACGACGATGCCTTTATCGACTGGTTCTACGACTGCCGGGGGCCGGAGGCCCAGACGCCGGTGGTGCTGGAGGACGGGGCGGTGGTGTCTATGCTGACGCTGCTCCCCCACACCCTGAGCCTGCCCGACGGCGGCACCGCCTCGGCCCGGTACGTCTACGCCCTGGCCACCGATCCGTCGGCCCGCAGCAAGGGCTACGGCCGGCAGCTGCTCCGCTGGACGGATGCCTTCCTGAAGGAGCAGGGGGTGGACTGCCTCACCATTGTGCCGGCGGAGCCCAGCCTGTTCAAATTTTTTGCCACCGTGGACTTCACGGCCAGCTTCTCCACCCGGAAGCTGGAGTTGCTCAAGGATATGCTGGAGCCCCTGATGGAGGGGGACTATGCCGAGCCGGTGGAGCCGGCGGACTACAACGCCATCCGGAACCGGCTGCTGGAGGGCGTCCCCGCGGTACACTATCCGGAGCAGCTCATCCGCCTGCAGCAGGGCATGAGCGCCATGTCCGGCGGCGGGCTCTACCGGGTGGTGGCCGGCGGCATGGAGGGCTGCGCCGCCGCCGAGTACCTGGAGGACGGGGAGAGCGTGCTGTTCAAGGAACTGCTGCTGCCCCCGGAGCAGATGGGCCGGGGCCTGGCGGCCCTGGAGAAGCGCCTGCCCGGGCGGCGCTGCCACGTGCGCACCCCGGCCGGCTGGGAGGGCATGAAGGGGAGCTACCTCCAGCCCTTCGCCATGCTCAAGTGGTATGACCCCGGGAAGGAGGCCCGCTGGGGCGCGGGCACCCACGGCTATATGGGCCTGGGATTTGACTGAGTTTCTGCGCGGAGCGCGGGGCATTTGCTCCGCGCTCCGTAGCTTTTGCAATGCAAATTGTGCTGTGCTGCACGGAGAGACAGGTGCTTTGAAGGACAAAAGTGGATAAATATTAAAGTGATTCTGCATATTGTGAAATTCTAACCGGATTTCCGCGAATGAGATACCACAGGAAAATCCTTCTGTGACGAACGATGAAAAGGAAAAGTGTCTTTTATATAAAGACACTTGCAAGAATAGGCAGGGCTTCCATCAAAAACGGGGCGGTTTCTCTTGACGGATGGGGGATTTTGCGCTAAAATAAACGGACGCATATATTGGGAAAGTTTGATGTGTGAACAGAGAATACTATAGGAAGTGAGAGAATGGCAAAATACATTGTGAAGCGGGTTGTCATGGCCATCATCACCATCTTGGTGGTGGCCTGCGTCACGTTTGTCCTGATGATGAGCGTGCCGGGCAGCCCCTTCAACGACGAAAAGATCACGCCGGAGCAGAAAGCCCAGATGGAGGCCAAGTACGGCCTGGACGATCCGCTGCCCATGCAGATGATGCGCTATCTGGGCGGGATTGTCACCCGCGGGGACTTTGGCGTCTCCCTGAAGATGCAGAAAGACCGTCCCGTGCTGGACATCATCACGGAGAAGTTCCCCCTCTCCGCCAGCATCGGCGTGGTGGCCCTGTGCTGGGCCATCTGCCTGGGCATACCGCTGGGCTGTCTGGCGGCCTACAACCGGGGCAAGTGGATTGACAGCCTGCTGCGGGTGGTCTGTACCCTGGGCGTGTCCATGCCCGGCTTCGTGGTGGCCACCTTCCTGCTGATGCTGTTCTGTAACGACGGAGGGCCCTTTAAGTTCCTGGGCATCAACGTGATCTTCAACCCGACCGAGGACGGGTGGCTGGCCTACCTGATGCCCTGCCTGGCCCTGGGGCTGTACCCCATGTGCTATATCGCCCGGCTGACCCGCTCCTCCATGCTGGACGCCCTGGGTCAGGACTATATCAAGACCGCCCGGGCCAAGGGCCTGATGACCCCCAAGATCATCTTTAAGCACGCCCTGCGCAACGCGGTCATCCCCGTCATTACCTACCTGGGCCCCCTGACCGCCTTCACCCTGGTGGGCGGCTTCGTGGTGGAGACCGTGTACACCATCCCCGGCCTGGGCCGCTATCTGGTGCAGTCGGTGCAGAACCGCGACTACTTCATCATCATGGGCACCACCATCTTCCTGGCTACCCTGGTGGTCATCATGAACCTGGTGGTGGACATCCTCTACCGCGTAGTGGATCCCCGCATTGATCTGACGAAAGGAGAGTAAAGAATGGCAGAGAAAAAGAAAAAGGCCGTCCTTGGCTCCCTCCAGCCCAATGTGGATCCCCTGCTGGAACTCAACAGCCTGACGGCGGCGGACTTTGCCCCGGCCAGCAGCGACGAGAAGGAGGACTTCATCCAGCAGCGCAAGAGCGTGTCCTACTGGGCCGACGCCTGGCGGCGGCTGCGCAAGAACGTGGTGGCCATGGTGGCCCTGGCTGTCATTGTACTCCTGGTGCTCTTCGCCTTCGTGGGACCCGCCATTGTACCCTATACCAACGACGGCTTCAACAAGGGTGCCGAGAACCTCTACCCCTGGCATTACTCCCTGGAGGCCCAGCGGGCCTATGCGGAGGCCACCGCCGCCCAGGATCCCGACGAGGCCGTTGAGGCCGCCCGGGCCGAGGCCGAGGCCAACGGCGAGGAGTTTACCAGCAAGGACGCGGCCCTGATCCGGGCCCAGATCCGTGCCGGCGGCTCCGAGAAGTACGAGGGCATGACCGAGGCCCAGATCTACAAGGAGCTGGGCTATTCCCCCCAGCCCTTCGGCTACTCCCTGGACGAGCTGGAGCGCATCGAGGCCGGCGAGAAGGTGTTCCCCCACATCTTCGGCACTGACCGGTATGGCCGCGACATCCTGGAGCGCACCATGATCGCCACCCGGGTGTCCATGATCATCGGCCTGGCCGCCGCCCTGATCGTGCTCATCATCGGCTCCATCTACGGCTCCATCTCCGGCTTCTTCGGCGGCACCGTGGACGTGGTCATGCAGCGCATCGTGGACGTGATCTACTCCCTGCCCGACGTGCTCATCATCCTGCTCATTTCCACGGCCATGAGCCCCCATGTCACCCAGTTCATCACAGACCACCAGGGCAACCCCCTGGCGGAGTTCTTCAAGACGGTGGGCCCCAACCTGATCGGCATGTTCATCGCCTTCGCCTGCCTGTACTGGGTGGGCCTGAGCCGCATCATCCGCGGCCAGATCCTCACCCTGAAGAAGCAGGAGTACGTCACCGCCGCCCGCGCCCTGGGCGCCTCCAGCGGCCGGATCATCAAGCGGCACCTGCTGCCCAACTGCATCGGCCAGATCGTGGCCACCACCTGCCTGCAGATCCCGTCGGCCATCTTCACCGAGTCCTTCATGTCCTTCCTGGGCGTGGGCGTGCTGGCCCCCATGACCAGCCTGGGCTCCATGTGCTCCGACGCCCTGGGCGGCATCAATACCTACCCCTACCGGCTGATTATCCCCGCCATCATCATCAGCGTGATGATCCTGGCGTTCAACCTGTTCGGCGACGGCCTGCGGGATGCCCTGGATCCCCGGCTGAAGAAATAAGAGAGGAGGAGACACCATAACCATGGAACAGACGGTACAGAATGAGAAAACCGGAAAGCTGCTGGAAGTCAAGGATCTGCGCGTCTCCTTCTTCACCCCCGCCGGCGAGGTCAAGGCGGTCAGCGGCATCAGCTACGATCTGGACTACGACGAGGTGATGGGCATCGTGGGCGAGTCCGGCTCCGGCAAGAGCCAGGAGGCTTACTCCATCATGGGCCTGCTCCAGTCCCCCGGCAAGGTCATCGGCGGCTCCATCACCTTCGAGGGCAGAGACGTGCTCTCCTTCGGCAAGAACGAGATGGCTGCCTTCCGGGGCAGCGAGGTGGCCATGATCTTCCAGAACCCCATGACCTGCCTCAACCCGGTTTACACCGTGGGCAACCAGCTTATCGAGGCTCTGCGGGCCCACGACAAGAAGATCTCCAAGGCCGCCGCCGCCAAGCGGGCCATGGAGATGCTGGAGCTGGTGGGCATCAACAACGTGCAGAAGCGGATGAAGCAGTACCCCCACGAGTTCTCCGGCGGCATGCGCCAGCGCGTCATGATCGCCATGGGCCTCATCTGCCACCCCAAGCTGCTCATCGCCGATGAGCCCACCACCGCCCTGGACGTGACCATCCAGGCCCAGATCCTGGAGCTGATGAAGTCCCTCCAGAAGAAGACCCACATGGGCATCATCTTCATCACCCACAACCTGGGCGTGGTGGCCGAGATCTGCGACAAGGTCTCCGTCATGTACGCCGGCAAGATCGTGGAGCAGGGCCCGGTGGACGACATCTTCTACAAGCCCGGCCACCCCTACACCGTGGGCCTGCTGCGCTCCATGCCCCGCGTGGACGCCGAGAGCTATGAGCGGCTGATCCCCATCGAGGGCACCCCTGTGGACATGCTCAATCCCCCCGAGGGCTGCCCCTTCGCCCCCCGGTGCGAGCACGCCATGAAGATCTGCCTGCAGAAGATGCCCCCCTACGTGGAGCTGGGCGGCAACCACCGCTCCGCCTGCTGGCTGCGGGTGCAGGAGCAGCTGGAGCGGGAGAAGGCCGCCGGCACCGCGCCGGAGGCCGGGGCTGCCCCGGCTGCGGAGGCGGAACAGGAGGAGGTGACCGGCCGTGAGTGAGAAGAATGAAATCCTGGTTCAGGTCGATCACCTGAAAAAATACTTCCCGGTCAAGGGCGTCAAGGGCCCCGGCGTCCAGGCGGTGGAGGACGTGTCCCTCTTCATCCGCCGGGGCGAGACCCTGGGCCTGGTGGGCGAGTCCGGCTGCGGCAAGACCACCCTGGGCCGCACCATCCTGCAGCTGTACACCCCCACCTCCGGCCGCATCGTCTACGGCGGCGAGACCATCTTCCAGGGGGATGACCCCTGGCCCGTGGGCGAGGACGGGGAGAAGCACCACGCCAAGGTGGCCAAGGGTAAGCAGGTCAACATGCTGCCCTACCGCCGCAAGATGCAGATCATCTTCCAGGATCCCTCCGCCTCCCTGGATCCCCGCATGACGGTGGGCGAGATCATCGGCGAGGCCCTGGATATCCATAAGCTCTGCGCCTCCAAGCAGGAGCGCACCGACCGCATCAAGGAGCTGCTGGGCATGGTGGGCCTCAACACCGAGCACGCCAACCGCTACCCTCACGAGTTCTCCGGCGGCCAGCAGCAGCGCGTGGGCATCGCCCGTGCCCTGGCCGTGAAGCCCGAGTTCATCGTCTGCGACGAGCCCATCTCCGCCCTGGACGTGTCCATCCAGTCCCAGGTGGTCAACATGCTGGAGGACATGCAGCAGGATCTGGGCCTGACGTACCTGTTCATCGCCCACGACCTGTCCGTGGTGCGCCACATCTCCACCCGCATCGGCGTCATGTACCTGGGCTCTCTGGTGGAGCTGGCCGAGAGCTATGAGCTCAACAAGAACCCCCTGCACCCCTACACCAAGACCCTGCTGTCCGCCGTGCCGGTGCCCGACCCGGAGGTCAGCCGTCAGCGGCAGCGCATCGTGCTGGAGGGCGATATCCCCTCCCCCATGAACCCGCCCAGAGGCTGCCGGTTCCACACCCGCTGCCCCTACGCCACCGACAAGTGCAAGGAGGCCGCCCCCGAGTTCAAAGAGCACGCGCCCGGACATTGGGCTGCGTGTCACCTGCTGGGATAACCGGGGACTCCCCGACGGCGGGGGCAAGCCCCCGCCCTACGGAACGGCCGGTACCAGCCCCCCTCGGAGAGCGGAGGGGGTATCGCGCCGGAGGCGCGTATCTAGGGGGAACTGGTTCCCCCTGGAAGGCGCGGCTTTGGAGCGAAGCGACGCATGTTCCGCAGAACATGTCCGCGCCTTACTGGGCCGCGTGCCACCTGCTGGGGTAACCGGGGACTCCCCGACGGCGGGGGCAAGCCCCCGCCCTACGGAACGGCCGGTACCAGCCCCCCTCGGAGAGCGGAGGGGGTATCGCGCCGGAGGCGCGTATCTAGGGGGAACTGGTTCCCCCTGGAAGGCGCGGCTTTGGAGCGAAGCGACGCATGTTCCGCAGAACATGCCCGCGCCTTACTGGGCTGCGTGCCACCTGCTGGGGTAAGACGGCGCGCCGAGTCGTCGCGCCCCGCAGAGCGGCTGGATGATGTTCCCCTCGGAGAGCGGAGGGGGCATCATGCCGCAGGTTCCGCGAAATAACGACACGCCCTTCCCCTGATGCAGAGGGGGAGGGCAGTGTTTGCGGCACGCACTCTGCTGCGCTAGTTTGAAACTTTACAACAGTGAGAATGTGTGCTATAATGCACCTCATAGAGGATACAACTGTATACCCGGTGCGGACAACAGGGGTTAACCCCTGTCCGCTGCCCCGGCACGGGGCAGCGGAGCAAGACGGTATCTGCGCCTGCGGGCGTTCTGGATACAAATAAGAGGATCAAGAATTGATTGGAGGTACAAGCAAATGAAGAAGCGCAGAATCCTTGCTCTGGGTCTGTCTGCGGCGCTGACTGTCGGCCTGCTGGCCGGCTGCGGCGGCGGCACCACCACCCAGGAGACCCCTGCGACCGGTACTGAGACCCCTGCCGCGGAGACCGGCGCGGTCGCCACCGGTACCAACTCCATCCGTGTCTGCTTCGCGCCTGAGCCTGAGACCATGGATCCCAGCCTGAACCGGACTGTGGACGGCAACGTCATGATCAGCCACCTGTTCGAGGGCCTGTACAAGTGGGTTGACAGCGATCCCTCCGGCGACGGCCGCAACGGCGCCACCGCTGAGCTGGATCTGGGCATGGCTGCTTCCGAGCCCGAGGTCACCGACAACGGTGACGGCACCTTTACCTACACCTTCACCCTGCGCGACGACGCCAAGTGGTCTGACGGCCAGCCCGTCACCGCCAACGACTTCGTGTACTCCTGGCGCCGCCTGGTGGATCCCGCCACCGCCTCCCCCTACAACACCATCATCGCCATGGTGAAGAACGCCAACGAGATCATCGCCGGCGAGCTGCCCAAGGAGGAGCTGGGCGTGTCCGCTCCCGACGACCACACCTTCGTGGTGGAGCTGACCTACAACTGCCCCTACTTCCTGGACATCTGCGCCTTCCCCAACACCATGCCTCTGCGTGAGGACGTGGTGGAGGGCAACGCCACCTGGACTCAGGATCCCTCCACTTATGTGACCAACGGCCCCTTCAAGATGGAGTCCTGGACTCACGATGCCGAGATCGTCATGGTTCCCAACGAGAACTACTATGATGTGAGCAGCATCAGCATCGAGAGCCTGACCTTCGCCCTGATGGACGACGCCAACGCCCAGCTGACCGCCTTCAACAGCGGCGATCTGGACTTCATGCAGAATCCTCCCCCGGACGAGGTTGCCACCCTGCTGGCCGACGGCACCCTGATTGCCGGCGACTACCTGGGCACCTACTATGCCTGCTTCAACAACTCCAAGGCCCCCTTCGACGACGTGAACGTCCGCAAGGCCTTCAACCTGGCCATCGACCGCAACTACATCGTGGAGATGGTGACCCAGGCCGGTGAGATCCCCGCCGGCGCCTGGGTGCCCGAGAGCGTGGTTGACGCCGAGGGCACTGACGGCCCCGACTTCCGCGAGGTGGGCGGCGACTTCTGGAGCACCGCCGAGGAGGACTACGAGGCCAACTGCGAGCAGGCCCGTGAGCTGCTGGCCCAGGCCGGCTACCCCAACGGCGAGGGCTTCCCCGAGACCACCTACCTGTACAACACCGACGACAAGAACCAGGCCGTGGCCGAGGCCCTGCAGCAGATGTGGAGCAACGTGCTGGGTGTTGACGTGACCCTGAACAACCAGGACTGGAACGTGTTCCTGGAGACCCGTTCCGCCGGTGACTACAGCATCTGCCGCAACGGCTGGATCGCCGACTACAACGACCCCGTGTCCTTCCTGGACATGTTCATGACCGACAACGGCAACAACGACGCCCACTACTCCAACCCCGAGTATGACGCCATGATGACCACCGTGCTGAGCGACTCCGACGCCGCCGGCCGCATGGAGCTGATGCACCAGGCCGAGACCCTGCTGTGCGACACCGACTGCGCCATCGCTCCTCTGTATTATTACTCTCAGCCCTACATGGTGTCTGACCGTGTCCACGGCATGTACTACACCCCGCTGGGCAACTTCATCTTTACCTACGCTACCGTGGAGTAAAGAGCTTTCCCTGTTGAAAAGAGCGGAGCCTTACGGCTCCGCTCTTCTTTTTTTGTTGGGTTTGACGAATGAATAAATATTGCATTTTTGTGAATATGGTGTATAATAGGGAGCATCCAAACGAGAGAACTTCCCTTCGAGGATACAAGGAATGAATAAGGAGAGATACACCATGAAGAACTTCAAGAAGCTGGCCGCCTTCGCGCTGGCCGCCACCATGTCCCTGGGCCTGCTGACCGCCTGCGGCGGCGGCACCACCGGCACCACTGAGACCCCTGCGAATACCGAGACCCCCGCCAGCACCGAGAGCACCGCGCCCGAGACCGAGACCCCGACCGCCGACGGAACCTTCACTACTGTGGAGGACGGCAAGCTGATCATGTCCACCAACGCCACCTTCCCACCCTACGAGATGGTGGCCGACGGGGACGGCGTCAACGGCTCCGGCTACGAGGGCATCGACATTGAGATCGCCTACGCCCTGGCCGACAAGCTGGGCCTGGAGCTGGTGATCGACGACATGGACTTCGACGCCGCCCTGCTGGCTGTACAGAACAACTCCGCCGACATGATGCTGGCCGGCCTGAGCTACTCCGAGGAGCGGGATGAGGTGGTTGACTTCTCCGACCCCTACGCCACCGGCGTGCAGGTGGTCATCGTCAAGGAGGGCTCCGACGTGACCCTGGACAACCTGGGCGACTACATGATCGGCACCCAGCGGGGCACCACCGGCTACCTCTACGCCTCCGACACCCCGGAGAACGGCGGCTATGGCGAGGATCACGTGATCGGCTATGACAGCGGCGTCACCGCCGTGCAGGAGCTGATCAACGGCACCATCGACGCCGTGATCATCGACAAGCAGCCCGCCGAGGCCTATGTGGCCGCCAACCCCGACGCCGGCCTGACCATCCTGCCCGGCAACTGGGTGGAGGAGGACTACTGCCTGGCCGTGGACGAGGGTAACACCGCCCTGCTGAACGCCCTGAATACCGCCCTGAATGAGCTGAAGAGCGACGGTACTCTGGACGAGATCGTGGCCAAGTACATCAACGCTGAGTAAGCATTCCAGAAGATATCCGCGAAAGGAGCGGCCCGTGGCCGCTCCTTTTCGCCCTGTGATCTGACAAGAGAGGGGAGCACGTGATGGGATTCACCCAGCTCTATGAGACATTCAGTGCCCTGGAACATCCCGGGTTCTGGCAGAACGCCTATATCCAATTCTACAACGCCTGGTTCTACAAAGACCGGTGGACCATGTACTTTGACGGCCTGCTCACCACCCTGGAGGTGACGGTAATGGCCCTGGCCCTGGGCGTGGTCCTGGGCGTGGTGGTGGCGATGATCCGCACCGCCCACGACCAGCAACGCCTGGGGAAGCGGAACCCCTTCCTGAGCGTGGTCAACTTCCTGTGCAGGATCTACGTCACCGTGATCCGTGGCACCCCCATGATGGTGCAACTGCTGATCATGGGCCTGGTGATCTTCGCCTCCAACCGGAACAAGACCCTCATCGGCGCCCTGTCCCTGGGCATCAACTCGGGGGCCTATGTGGCGGAGATCATCCGGGGCGGCCTCATGTCCCTGGACCCCGGCCAGATGGAGGCCGGCCGCTCCCTGGGCCTGGGCTACTTCGACACCATGCGCTTCATCGTCATTCCCCAGGCCTTCAAGGCCATCCTGCCCGCCCTGGGCAACGAGTTCATCACCCTGCTGAAGGACACCTCTCTGATCAATGTCATCGGCGGCAAGGAGATCGTCTACTTCGCCAAGGCCATCATCACCAACACCTATCAGCCCATGATGCCCTATCTGATCACCGCCGTCATGTACCTGATCATGGTGCTGATCTTCACCTGGCTCCAGAGCAAGCTGGAAAGGAGGCTGCGTCAAAGTGATCGCCGTTGAGCATCTGACCAAATCCTTCGGGAAGAACCTGGTCCTGGACGACATCAGCGAGACCATCCAGGAGGGGGAAAAGGTGGTCATCATCGGCCCCTCCGGCTCCGGCAAGTCCACCTTCCTGCGGTGCCTCAACCTGCTGGAGGAGCCGACCTCCGGCACCATCACCTTTGAAGGGACCGTGATCACGGACCCCAAGGTGGACATCGACGCCGTCCGCCGCCAGATGGGCATGGTGTTCCAGCACTTCAACCTGTTCCCCAACATGACCATCCGGAAGAACATCACCCTGGCCCCGGTGCGCACCAAGCTCATGAGCCAGGCCGAGGCCGACGAGGAGGCTGTCCGCCTGCTCCGCCGGGTCAACCTGGAGGACAAGGCCGACGCCTACCCCAACCAGCTCTCCGGCGGCCAGAAGCAGCGCATCGCCATCGTCCGCGCCCTGGCCATGAAGCCCAAGGTGATGCTCTTTGACGAGCCCACCTCCGCCCTGGACCCCGAGATGGTGGGCGAGGTGCTGGACGTGATGAAGGAGCTGGCCAAGGAGGGCATGACCATGGTGGTGGTCACCCACGAGATGGGCTTTGCCCGGGAGGTGGGCAGCCGCGTCCTCTTCATGGACGGCGGCCACATCCTGGAGCAGAACGAGCCCCACGCCTTCTTCGCCAACCCCAGGGAGGAGCGAACCCGCGAGTTTTTGTCCAAAGTGCTGTAAAAACATCCGCAGAAGGGCCGTCCTGAGACTGTCGAAAAAGCGGCTTTGCCGCTTTTTCGAGAAAGATTGCATGGGGGAAGGGGTTCGTTTTCTTGAGAAAAAGTCACCCCTTCCCCCATGAGAAGTGTCATTTCCGAGGCGCATGTCCCCGGAAATGACGGATTTTCATTTGATTCCTGCGGCTGCGGCCGCAGGAACTCTGCGAGGCTTTCCTCCGGGGAGGGTTTTCGACACGCTGAGGGCCGTCCGGCGAAGCCGGGCGGCCCTTTTTTACAGTCCGATTACAGGAACTTTACTTGTGGCGGCGGGGCGGCTGTGCTACAATGCAGATATGCGGGCGGACTGGCCCGCCCGCGCAGAGATGAAAGGAGAGACCCCAGACATGAAGCACTTCCGTATTTCCGCCCTGGCGCTGGCCGCGGCTGTCAGCCTGTCCCTGGCTGTGCCGGCCTCCGCCGCCTCGGTCAGCGACGCCTCCGGCACCTATGCCGAGAGCATCCAGCGCCTGGCCGAAGAGGGCATCATCCGGGGCGACGGCACCGGCGCCTACCGCCCCGACGACCCCCTGACCCGTTCCGCCGCGGCCTCCCTGCTGTATGAGGCCTTTGACCTGGTTCCCGTGTTCTCCATGGAGGCCCCCGCCCCCGAGGCCAATGAGGACGGCACCATGCCCGAGCCGGTGACCAAGCAGTTCTATTCCACCGACACCACCGTGGCCACCCTGGACGCGGTGCTTATGCCCGCCGCCCCCGACGCCGTGGATACTTGGGCGGAGACGGCGGCCAACACCGTGCTGGAGGCCCGCCTCATGGATCAGATCGACGGGGAGTTCCGCGGTGAGCAGACCATGACACGCGCCGAGTTCGCCCTGGCGGCGATGAAGGCGGTCTACGGCGCCGACAAGGACATGGACTTCCTGGCCCAGGGCGCGGAGGACGGCCTGCTGCCCGCCGGCCTGACCCTGGACAACACGGTGATCACCCGGGGGGAGGCGGCCTATGTGCTGGACACCGCCGTCAAGGATCTGACCATCATCACCACCATGTCCACCTCCGACATCCACGGCCACATGGTGCCCTACACCCCCTCCGGCTCCAGCATCGAGGTGGGCGGCTCCGCCAAGGCGGCCTGGCTCTTTGACGAGGCCGAGCGCCGCAACCCCAACACCCTGGTGCTGGACGGCGGCGACTCCCCCTACAACACCGACCTGGCCAACATGTCCCAGGGCCAGTCCAGCGTGGACGTGATGAACGCCCAGGGCTATGACGCCACCGTGCTGGGCAACCACGACTTCGACTACGCCTTTGACAACCTGCTCTCCCTGGCGGAGCGGGCCGAGTACGCCATGCTCTCCGCCAACACCTACTGGAAGGACGGCACCTATCCCGAGCAGTTTGAGCCCTACATCGTCAAGGAGGTGGGCGGCCTGAAGGTGGCCATCGTGGGCCTGACCGACGACGGCAGCAAGGCCACCACCCACTACTCCAACACCCAGGACATCGAGTTCCACGACCACTGGGAGGTGGGCCAGCAGGTGGTGGATCAGGCCAACGCGGAGGCCGATCTGGTCATCATGCTGGCGCATCTCCACGGCGCCAACAACGAGGTTCCCACCCGCATTGACGGCATCGACATGGAGATCGGCGGCGGCAACGACACCTTCGGCCGCCCCCTGAACATCGAGGGCACCGTGGTGGTCAACCCCGGCGGCGTGGGCACCTGTGTCAACCAGACCAACCTGAACGTGAAGGACGGGGAGCTGCTGGGCTACACCTTCAACCAGATCATCCTCTCCTCCGACGTGCCCGAGGATCCCGAGGTCAGCGCCATCATCGCCGACTACCAGGCGGATCTGGACGCCCAGATGGACGTGGTCATCGGCCAGTGCGCCTCCGACATCCCCTGGTCCAGCGCCCTTGTCCGCGCCCAGGAGAGCCCCCTGGGCAACCTGGCCGCCGACGCCCTGCGGGACTACTGTGACGCCGACATCGCCATCCAGAACGGCGGCGGCATCCGGGCCGGCCTGACCGCCGGCGACGTGACCGTGGGCGACATCTTCGGCATGCTGCCCTTCGACAACAAGGTCACCCTGGTGGAGGTCACCGGCCAGACCGTGTGGGACGCCCTGGAGAACGGCGTGGACGCCTATCCCGAGCTCAACGGCAAGTTCCCCCAGGTCTCCGGCATCCAGTACACCTTTGACGCCTCCAAGCCCGCCGGCGAGCGCATCGTCTCCGTCACCATGGCCGACGGCACCCCCCTGGATCTGAACGCCTGGTACACCCTGGCCTGCAACGACTTCATGTGCGGCGGCGGCGACGGGTACACCATGCTCAACGTGCTCAACCCCGACGGCGCCTCCTCCAACAGCGAGACGGCCACCCAGGAGCTGCCCGGCTGCCGCCTGGTGTACCGCACCAACGACTACTACCGCACCGTGATCTCCCAGTACATCCAGGAGCAGGGCACCGTCGCCCCCGCCGTGGAGGGACGCATCACCATCCTGAATCCCCAGGATGTCAACGGCACCCTGAGCTGAGCGGCCGCCCCCGGGGCAGAGAGCCGAACCAGCAAAAAATACCGCCCCGGCTGCTGCAGCCGGGGCGGTATTTTGCTGGTCTCCTGCGGCTTACTCGGCGGAGATCATGTAGTAGTACACCGGCTGCCCGCCGGAGAGCAGGGTGATCTCCGCGTTGGGGCAGCACTCGGTGAAGAGCTTGAGGGCCTTCTGGGCCTCCCGCTCCGTCACGTCCTCCCCGTAGAAGATATTGATGAACTCGGCGTTCTGCTGGTCGTCGGCCTCCGCCAGGCGGCGCAGCAGCTTCTCCACCTTCCGGTCGGTGCCGAAGAGCTGGTGCTCGGTGAGGGCCAGATAGTCCCCCCGCTTGATGGCAAAGCCGTCAAAGTCGCTGTCCCGGGCGGCATAGGTGATCTCCGAGGTGTGCACCCGGCTCAGGGCCTCCTGCATGGCCTGGACATTGGCCTCGGTGTCCGCCTCGGGATCCATCACCATCAGTGCGGAGATGCCCTGGGGCACCGTCTTGGTGGGGAGCACAACCACCTGCTTGCCCTCCACCAGGCGGATGCACTGCTCGGCGGCCATGATGATGTTCTTGTTGTTGGGCAGGACAAAGACGATCTCCGCCGGGGTGGCGTCGATCTCCCGGAGGATGTCGTCGGTGGAGGGGTTCATGGTCTGGCCGCCGCTGATCACGCCGTCGGCCCCCAGATCCTTGAACACCGCGGCCAGGCCGTCGCCGGCCGCCACCGCCACCACGCCGTACTTCTTCTCCGGCGCCGCGATCTTCCGGCCGCCGGGGGCGGGCTCCCCCTCCAGCTCGGCCTCCACCGCGTCCAGATCGTCGGTGCTCTGGATGTGCCGCCCGGCGGCCAGATCCTCCGCCTGGGTGCGCATGTTCTCGATCTTGGCCAGCTCCAGGGTGCCGTACTTCTGGGCCTCGGTGAGGGCGGCGCCGGGGATGTCGGTGTGGACGTGAACCTTGAAGCAGTCGTCGTCCTCGCCGATGACCAGGCTGTCGCCGATGCTGTTCAGATAGGCCTCAAAGGCCTCCAGCCCCTTGTGGGGGTCGGTCTTGCGCACGATGAACACCGTGTCGAAGGTGAAGGTGATCTCCTCGGCGGCGATGGCGGCGTAGTCGGTCTTCTGCTCCGAAGCGGCGCCGGAACCGCCCTCCTCCTCCGGCATGGGCTCCCCACGCAGGGAGTCCAGCATGCCCTGGAGGATCACCAGGAAGCCCTTGCCGCCGGCGTCCACCACCCCGGCCTTTTTCAGCACGGGGTTCATCTCGGTGGTGTGCTCCAGGGCCAGCTGGCCCTCGGCGATGGCGGCGGCCAGCACGGCCTCCGGATCGTTGGGGGTCTGCCGGGCGGCGTCGGCCGCCTTGGCGGCGGCCAGCCGGGAGACGGTGAGGATGGTGCCCTCGGCGGGCTTCATCACCGCCTTGTAGGCGGCGGCCACGCCGAAGTCCAGGGCGATGGCCAGATCCCGGCCGTCGATGGTGTCCTTGTCCTTCACGGCCTTGGACAGGCCGCGGAACAGGAGGGACAGAATCACGCCGGAGTTGCCCCGGGCGCCCCGCAGCAGGGCGGAGGCGGTGGTGGACGCGGCCTCGCCCACGGTGCGGGGCTGCTTCTTGCGCAGCTCCGTGGCGGCGGTGCCGATGGTCAGGCTCATGTTGGTGCCGGTGTCCCCGTCGGGCACGGGGAAGACGTTCAGCTCGTTGATCTCCTGCTTGCGCAGATTGAGGGAGGCCGCCGCATGGATGACTGCCTGGGCAAAGGACGCTCCGTCAATGCTCTCTCTCATGTCTGTTGTTCCTTCCTTTCGATGGGCAAGGGCCGGTTCAGCCGATGACCATGGAGTCGATGCACACATCCACGCTGCGCACCTCGGCGCCGGTGGTGCGGCTGACGATATAGCGAACCTCGCTCATGATGGAGCGGCTCACCGCCATCAGGTTGACCCCGTTGTCCACCATGATGTGCAGCTCGATGGAGACGGAGGAGTCGTCGTGATAGGTGATCTTGACGCCCTTTCCCATGGACTCCCGGCGCAGCAGATGCACCAGGCCGTCGGTCTTGGAGCGCATGGCCATGCCTTTGACGCCGTAGCAGTTGGTGGCCGCCGCGCCGGTGATGTTGGTGAAAACGTCGCTGCTGATGGTGATCTCGCCCTTTTCGGTCTGAAGCCTCATTTGGCTGATCCCTTCCTTTCCGTGGGAGAATACCAGCGGATACCCGCTGAAGCTGGGGCGGTTTGGCTGCCTTTTGTCCTCTTATTGTATTCTATTTCAGGCGAAATTACAAGGGAAAAAAAGTTTTCTGAAAGTGGGGGCGGGCCCTTGTAATTTGGGGCGGAAGCGTGTAAACTGAGAACAACCGATCCAGGAGACCTGGACAAAGGAGGCTTTCGGCTTATGAAGAAATTGATCTGCGCTCTGGTAAAGCTGGTGGCCGCGCTGGCGGTGATCAGCGCCCTGCTCTACGCCGCTGTGCTCTACTGGGACAAGATCATGGCCGTGGTGGCCAGGATCAAGACCATGCTGCCCGACGCGCTGAAGGTGCGGGCCGACGGCGATGCCGAGGCGGAGGATTACGCCGACTGGGAGCTGTAACACCCGGCCGCAGCCCGGCGGAGTCACATAATTTTGTTATGTGACTCCGCCGGGCTTTTTTCATGACCGGATGGCCTTTACTTCCCGGTGGGCAATGTGATATAATGACGGCAACATTCTATGGCATCATTTTCAAAACCAGAAAGGAGGGGCAGCGTTGGAGGAGATCCGCGAACTGAAGGAGCGCCTGGAGGGGGAGCGGCCCGTGGAGTGGGAGGCTCTGCCCGACATCGGGCTGTATATGGATCAGCTCATCTCCTATATGCCCCGGCAGCTCATCCGCTATGGGGAGGGGGAGAGCCTCACCTCCGCCATGGTCAACAACTACATCAAGGACGGGGCCATGCCCCGGGCGGAGGGCAAGCGGTACTCCCGCACTCACCTGGCCTATCTCACCGCCCTGTGCGCCATCAAGCAGGTGCTGTCCGTAAAGGACGCGGGCCTGCTGCTGGCCGCCGCGTCGGAGGGGCGGGAGCCCCGGGAGCTGTATGAGCAGTTCCGGGAGGAGCTGGATCGGGCCCTGGACGTGACGGCGGGCAGCCTGGACGCCACCGACGGGGAGGAGGAGCTGCCCGGCCTGGCCCTGGCCCTGGCCCTGCGCAGCTACGCCGACCGCCTGGCCTGCCAGCGGCTGCTGGAGCTGCTGCGGGAGCGGCGTCCCCAGCCGGAAAAGGGGAAGAAATAGCCTGTTGTGACAAGTACGTGTGAATACTGGAGGTTATGGTTTGATGAGCGATTACGTTCTGTTGACCGATTCGTCGGCGGATCTCACCGCGGAGCTGGTGGCGGAGCTGGGGGTGGAGGTGCTCCCCCTGTCCTTCCACATGGGGGACAAGACCTACCGGAACTGGCCGGACAACCGGGAGATCGACCCGAAGGACTTTTACCGGCGGCTGCGGGCGGGGGAGACGGCCACCACCTCCGCCGTCAACGTCTCCGACTACACCGAGGCGGTGGAGCCCCTGGTGCAGGCGGGGAGGGATGTGCTGATTATCGCCTTCTCCTCCGGCCTGTCCGCCACCTGCCACTCCGCCCAGATCGCCGCACAGGAGCTGTCCGAGCGGTATCCCGACCGGAAGATCTGGGTGGTGGACTCCCTGTGCGCCTCCCTGGGGCAGGGCCTGCTGGTGTGGTACGCCGCCCGGATGAAGGCCCAGGGGAAGAGCATGGAGGAGGTGCGGGACTGGCTGGAGGACAACAAGCTCCACCTGTGCCACTGGTTCACCGTGGATGATCTCCACTTCCTCAAGCGGGGCGGGCGCATCTCTCCCGCCACCGCCGTGGTGGGCACCATGCTGTCCATCAAGCCGGTGATGCACGTGGACGACGAGGGCCACCTGGTGAAGGTGGGCACCGCCCGGGGCCGCAACGCATCCCTCAAGGCCCTGGTGAACCACATGGAGGAGACCGCCATCGACCCGGGCAGCCAGGTGGTGTTCATCAGCCACGGCGACTGCCTGGAGGACGCGCAGAAGGTGGCCGACGACGTGAAGCGCCGCTTCGGGGTGGAGCAGGTTGTGCTCAACAACGTGGGCCCCGTCATCGGCGCCCACTCCGGCCCCGGCACCGTGGCCCTGTTCTTCCTGGGGAGCAAGCGCTGATGGAGGATATCAAGTGGCTGGAGGTGGTGCTGGACACCACCGAGGAGGAGCTGGAGGGCCTGTGTGCCCGCCTCACCGCCAACGGCGTCACCGGCATGGCCATTGAGGACGAGGAGGACTTCAAGACCTTCCTGGAGCAGAACCGCCAGTACTGGGACTATGTGGACGAGGGCCTGATGGAGCAGATGCGCGGCGTGTGCCGGGTGAAGCTCTATGTCACCGACGATGACGACGGGAAAAAGCAGCTGGCGCGCTGGCTGGAGGGGATCGATCTGCCCTACACCGCCGCCTCCCTGGGGGAGAACGACTGGGCCCACTCCTGGCAGAAGTACTACAAGCCCATGGCCGTGGGAGAGCGGCTCTACATCGTGCCCGAGTGGGAGCGGGGGGAGCCCGTGCCGGCGGGGAAGGTGCCCCTGTACCTGAACCCCGGCCTCACCTTCGGCACCGGCAACCACGCCTCCACCCAGCTGTGCCTGGCGGGGCTGGAGGCCTATACCGTCCCCGGGCAGCCGGTGCTGGATCTGGGCTGCGGCAGCGGCATCCTGTCCATCGCCGCCCTGGCCCTGGGGGCGTCGGAGGCCGCGGCGGTGGACATCGACCCCAAGGCGGTGGACGTGGCCTACGAGAACGCCGCCCTCAACGGCGTCGGAAGGGATCGCTACACCGTGCTGGCCGGCGACGTGCTGTCCGATCAGGATCTGGTCAGCCGGCTGGGGACGGGAAAGTACGCCCTGGTGCTGGCCAACATCGTGGCCGACGTGATCATCCCCCTGTCCGCTAAAGCGGGGGACTTCCTGACGGAGGACGGGGTGTTCCTGTGCTCCGGCATCATCGACACCCGGGCCGACGAGGTGCAGGCCGCCCTGGAGAAAAACGGCCTGCATGTGTTCGAGCGGCGGGAGCAGAACGGCTGGGTGGCCTTAGCCTCAAAAAAGTGACTCTGTCAATTTTTTGAATGAGCCTGCACGCCGGAAAGCGCTCGATTGCGGGGCAATTGTCACGCTGTCCGGCGTGAGAAGAGTCCTTTCCGAGGCGCACCCCCCAAGGGGGCCCTCTCTTGCCCCTTCGGGGCAATTCACCTTGTGTCTTCGGAAAGAAGGGAATTTTTAATCTTTTTTGCCGCCTGCGGGCGGCAAAACTCTGCGAGGCTTTCTTGCCAAGCGGCGCGCCGGATAGCGCGCCGCTTTTGCGTCCGCTGAAAAGGTATGATGGGAAATCCTCCTTGCGGGGCGGGAACGGCCCAGGTATAATAAAGAATATCATGGGATTTTGGATCAAAACGAGGAGGGGATCCCCTTGAAGGACAATCTGGTCATCATCCACGGCGGCGGCCCCACCGCCGTGCTCAACTGCTCCCTGTACGGGGCCATCCGGGAGGCACAGCAGAGCGGCGCGGTGGAGCACGTCTACGGCGCCGTCGGCGGCACCGGCGGCCTGCTGCGGGAAAACCTGCTGGACTTCGGCACCGTGCCGGAGGAGGAGCTGGAGCGGCTCCCCCGCACCCCCGCCACCGCCATCGGCACATCCCGGGATGCCCTGGAGGCGGAGGACTACGCCCGCATGGCGGACATCCTGGCGGAGAAGCACATCCGCTATGTGCTCATGAACGGCGGCAACGGCACCATGGACGCCTGCGGCAAGCTGGCGGCGGCCTGCAGGGGCAGGGGCATCTCCGTCATGGGCATTCCCAAGACCATGGACAACGACATCGCCGTCACCGACCACTGCCCCGGCTTCGGCAGCGTGGCCCGGTACATGGCGGGCACCGTGCGGGAGCTGGCGGTGGACGTGCGCAGCCTGCCCATCCACGTGGTGGTGCTGGAGGCCCTGGGCCGCAACGCCGGCTGGACGACGGCGGCCTCCGCCCTGGCCCGGGAGCAGGGGGGCGACGGCCCCCACCTGATCTACCCGCCGGAGCGGCCCTTCCGCGAGGAGGAGTTCCTGGACGAGGTGAAGGCCCTCTATGACAGGCTGGGCGGTGTGATTGTGGTGGCCAGCGAGGGCCTCCACGACGAGGCGGGCAAGCCCATCGTGCCCCCCATCTTCCAGACCGGGCGCTCCACCTATTTCGGAGACGTGTCCTCCCACCTGGCTCAGATGGTGGTGCGGCGGCTGGGTATCAAGGCCCGCAGCGAGAAGCCGGGCATCCTGGCCCGGGCATCCATCGCCTGGCAGTCCCCGGTGGACGCCGCCGAGGCGGAGGAGGCGGGCCGCGCGGCCTGCCGGGCCGCCCTGGCCGGCGAGACGGGCAAGATGGTGGGCTTCCGCCGCCTGTCCTCCGCCCCCTATCAGTGCGAGACCTTCCTGATCCCCATCGAGGAGGTCATGCTGGGGGAGCGGGTGCTGCCACCGGAGTACCTCAGCGCCGGAGGCACCGACGTGACACAGGAATTTGTGGACTGGTGCCGGCCCCTCATCGGGCCGGAGCTGCCCCACATGGCGCGGCTGCTCTGATGCAGATACACACAGGGCCCCGGCCGGAGACATCTCCGGCCGGGGCCCTCTGCCTTGCGGGAAAAAGTATGATAAAAGTTCATACTTTGAAAAACCGGGTGGTCTGATATACTGGGGACAACAAAGGAGGCTCGGTTCCGATGAAGCTAAAAAAATCGTCATTCTGGAGTAAGATACCCAACTGGGTATGGCTGCTCATCTCCCTGGGCGTGGCAATCGCACTGTGGCTGGTGGCCTCGTCCCTGTGGCCGGTGGTGTTTGCCAACCCCGCTCAGATCTGGGCCGCATTTACCGCGCGCGTCATGGACGGCACCCTGGCGGGCCATGTGTGGGCCAGTGTGTCCCGCGTGCTGATCGGCTTCGGTATCGCCTTCGTGGTGGCCATCCCGGTTGCCTTCCTCATGGCCTGGTATGACCCCTTCCGCCACGTGGTGGAGCCCTGGATCCAGTTCATCCGCAACATCCCCCCTCTGGCCTATGTGTTCCTGATCATCGCCGCCCTGGGCGTGGGTCAGGTGGCCAAGATCACCGTCATCTTCATCGCCGCCTTCCTGGTGATGGTCATCACCATCTATCAGGGCGTCAAGGGCGTGGACACCACCCTCATCAAGGCCGCCCGGGTGCTGGGCGCCAAGCAGACCGACATTTTCTTCAAGATCACCATCCCCGCCTCCACCCCCTTCATTCTGGTGGCCGCCCGGCTGGGCCTGTCCACCTCGCTGACCACCCTGATGGCCTCCGAGATCGTGGGCGGCGACAAGGGCATCGGCATGATGATCCAGCGTGCCAGCGGCTACTACCAGATGGACGTGGTGCTCATGGGCATCATCCTGCTGGGCATCATCGGCATCATCTTTGAGAAGATTGTGAAATTCCTGGAGAGGAGGTTTACGGGATGGCAGGAAACCATTCAGCAGTAAACAACCCGGTCAAGGTACATATTGACCACGTGGTCAAGAAGTTCAACGGCCGCAACGGCGAGATGGTGGCCCTGAACGGCGTGGATCTGGACATCCATGAAAACGAGTTTGTGTGTGTGGTGGGCCCCTCCGGCTGCGGCAAGTCCACCCTGCTCAACATCATCGGCGGCCTGGAGAACCCCACTGAGGGCCAGGTGCTGGTGGACGGCAAGCCCGTGCAGGGCCCCGGCCCTGACCGCGGCATCGTGTTCCAGCAGTACGCTCTGTTCCCCTGGCTCACCGTGGAGAAGAATGTGCAGTTCGGCCTTAAGCTCCAGGGCAAGAGCAATGAGGAGGCCGAGGAGATCGCCCGCAAGTATCTGAAGATGGTGGATCTGGAGGGCTTCGCCAAGGCCTACCCCAAGGAGCTGTCCGGCGGCATGAAGCAGCGTGTGGCCATCGCCCGCGCCTACGCCGTCAACCCCAAGGTGCTGCTGATGGATGAGCCCTTCGGCGCCCTGGACGCCCAGACCCGCACCCAGCTGCAGCAGGAGCTGCTCAACACCTGGGAGAAGGAGCAGAAGACCTGCTTCTTCATCACCCACGACGTGGAGGAGGCCATTATCCTGGCCCAGCGGGTGGTCATCATGTGTGCCCGCCCCGGCCGCGTCAAGGACATTGTGGACATCGACATCCCCTATCCCCGCGACCAGGAGACCAAGATGAGCCCCCGCTTCCTGGAGCTGAAGAACCACATCTGGAGCCAGGTGTACCAGGAGTATCTGTCTGTGCGCAAGTAACCGTGATTGCTCCGGCCCTGCCGGATCGTCAAAAATCAACAAGGAGGAACCATTATGAAGAAACTGCTTTCTCTTGCCGTGGCCATGGGCTTGGCCCTGTCCCTGGCCGCCTGCGGCGGCGGAACCACCACCGACGAGTCCCCTGCTCCCGCCACCGACTCCCCCGCGGCCAGCACCGAGACCGCTGCTCCCGAGTCCGAGACCCCCAGCTATGAGCCCGCTACCGTCCGCGTGGCCTACATGCCCAACCTGGGCTCCGCCTCCAGCCTGTTCACCGCCATTCACCAGGGCTACTTCGACGAGGTGGGCCTGACCGTGGAGCCCTATCAGTTCTCCGCCGGCCCTGCCGAGATCACCGCCATGGCCTCCGGCGAGATCGACATCGCCCAGATCGGCCACGGCGCCCACTCCCTGTGCATCCAGGGCGAGGCCTCTGTCTTCGCCTTTGACCAGCTGTCCCAGGCCGACGCCGTGGTGGCCAACAAGGCCAAGGGCATCGAGACTGCCGCCGATCTGGCCGGCAAGACCGTGGCCGTGTCCTCCGGCACCTCCTCTGAGATCATCCTCCAGTTCGTGCTCCAGGAGGCCGGCCTGACCATGGACGACATCACCACCGTGGAGATGAACGTGGAGGGCATGACCACCGCTCTGCTCTCCGGCCAGATTGACGCCGCCGCCACCTGGTCCCCCAACACCGTCACCATCGAGCAGTCTCTGGGCGATGACTACCTGGTTCTGGGTACCAACAACGACTACACCGACCAGGCCGCCTTCCCCTCCAGCTTCATCTGCCTGCCCACCTATGCTGAGGAGAACCAGGACATCCTGGTCCGCTTCTCCCAGGCTATTCTGAAGGCTCAGGTCTACCGCGCCGCCAACATCGACGAGGTGGCCGAGACCCTGGCCAGCGATCTGGAGGCCCCCGTGGACACCATGCTCCTGGCCACCGGCGAGGGCAACTGGCAGGGCGCCGTGGACTGCATGGGCGATATCGATGCCATCCGCGGCTTCTATGAGGCCCAGCAGCAGGTCTTCCTGAACAACGGCACCATCACCGAGGAAGTTCCTGTGGACAACTACGTGCTCTTCGACGTGATGCAGGCCGCCTACGAGGCTTACAGCGCCAACAGCTAAACAAGCGGCTTACCCCGCCGGGGCTCCGTCTGTGGCGGAGCCCCGGCGCTCTTGTGTTTCAATTGCGCCGCCCGCCGGAATGGGATATAATAAAGGCAAGCCAGCCGGAGAAGAAGGAGGGACGCGCCGTTGCTGATTGTTGTGCTGCTCTTGTGCCTGGCCACATCGGTCTATGTGGCCCTGCGCCGCAAGGACTCCCTGTCCCTGTACCTGCTGGGCATGAGCCTGTGCAGCCTGGTGATGCTGGCCGGGATTGTGGTGTACATTGCCAAAATTGGGGGAACCGCCGCACAGCAGCGCACCCTGCTGTTCCTCTTCCCCGGCCTTCAGACCTGGCTGCTCAATGCGCCCATCCGCCTGGATAGGCTGGGCTACCTGGTGGCGGTGGGCCGCTCCCTGTTTCCGCTGTTCGTGCTCCAGGCCGCCCTGGAGACCACCATGATCTCCCTGGTGCGGCGGCACCTGCGGACGCTGCGCCTGCTCTCCTTCCTGTTCCCCATCCTGTCCCTGGTCTACTATTACCCGCCTGTATTCCGGCTGGTGATCAACGGCAGGCTGTGGCTGCTCCCCGTGATGGTCAACATCTGCTTTGGCTGGATTGTCCTCTATCTGGCGGCGGCCGTCACACTCATGTTCCTGGAGTACCGGGCCCACACCTTCCCCGCCTTCAAGCGCAATTTCCGCTATGTCCTCCTGTCCGTGGTGAGCATCTCCGCCCTCTATCTGCTCTTCGCCAGCAAGGATCCCGCCCAGATCTACAACATGTTCGTCTCCGAGTACATCCGCCTGGGCATCAGCAGCTATATCAGCCCCACCCTTCCCGCACTGGGGTGGCTGGTGCTGGGGCTGTGCACGGTGTTCTTTGTGGCCCTGGGCAGCTATAACATGGTGCGCTACACCCAGCTGAACTATGACGACGAGCGGCAGGACATGATCCTCCAGCGGAAGTTCGACACCGCCGGCATGGGCATCTCGGTATTTGTCCACGGCGTGAAGAACCAGCTGCTGTCCAGCCGGGTGCTCCACAAAAAGCTCTCCCGCGCCCTGTCGGCGGAGCCGCCGGATCTGGCGCAGGCCCGGGCCTGCGCCGTTCAGCTCAACGAGCTGAACGAGGGCATGCTGCGGCGGATGGACGAGCTCTACCGCACGGTGAAGAACAACGCCATCTCTCTGCGGCCGGTGCCGGCGGCGGAGCTGGCCCAGGCGGCGGTGGAGCGGTTCCACGGCAAATACCCTGGCCAGCCGGTGGAGGTGGAGCTGTCCACCGACCGGCCCGTGCTGGCCGACCTGGGCCACCTGAGCGAGGCGGTGTGCAACCTGCTGTGCAACGGGTATGAGGCCGCCGTCCAGGCCGGGCGGGAGGAGCCCCGCGTCACCCTGCGCATCCGGGCCGAGCGGATGTGGACGGTGGTGGCGGTGGAGGACAACGGGCCCGGCATCCCTCCGGAGAAGCGGGGCAGGATCTTTGAGCCCTTCTTCACCAGCAAGAATACCAACTACAACTGGGGCATGGGCCTGTACTATGTGCGAAAGATCGTCCAGAGCCATCTGGGCAAGCTGCGCCTGGAGAGCCGGGAGGGCCAGGGCGCCAGCTTCCTCATCATGCTCCCCGTCTACGACCCCCGCAGGAAGGAGTGAACGGCGTGGATAAACCGATTCGTGTCATGGTGGCGGAGGACTTCCCCCTGCTGCGGGAGGACTTCTGCGACATCGTGTCCGGCCAGGACGACATGGAGGTGGTGGGCGCCGCCGCCACCGGCGACGAGATTGTGGCCCTGGCGCGGAGCACCCCCTGCGACGTGATCCTCATGGACATCGAGATGGAGACGGTGGACGCGGGCATCCGCGCCGCCGAGATCATCTCCGCCATCCATCCGGACATCAAGATCATCTTCCTCACCGCCCACGAGACCGACGACATGATCACCAGCGCCATGGGCACCGGCGCGGTGGACTATGTGGTCAAGGGCTGTGAGGACGAGCGGCTGCTGGAGCACATCCGCCGGGCCAGCCAGGGCCGGGCGGAGCTGGAGCCCAAGATCCAGAACACCGTCATGCAGGAGTACGCCCGCCTGCGCCGCAGCGAGCGATCCCTGATCTTCTTCATCAACAATGTGGCCCACCTGACCCCTGCGGAGCACGAGCTGGTGAAGCTGCTGCTCCAGGACAAGAAGGTGGCCGAGATCGCCAGGCTCCGGTGCGTGGAGGTGGTGACGGTCAAGACCCAGATCAAGGGCCTGCTGCACAAGTTCGGCTGCTCCCGCACCAAGGAGATCGTCAAGATGATCCGCCAGATGAACCTTGAACATCTGTTTCAATAATGAAAGGAGTTTACCGCCATGGACTACTATCATATTTCCGCCCAGGAGCTGGGCCAGGGGGCCAAGCTGCCCATCCTCAAGCTGGGGGACTCCGGCGAGGTGTTCTACGAGATGGCCCTGGAGATGGTCAGCGCCATCCGGGCCAACAACGCCGCCGGCAAGCACACCGTCTTCATCTGCCCGGTGGGCCCGGTGGGCCAGTACCCCATCTTTGTCCGCCTGGTGAACCGGGAGAAGCTGTCCCTCAGGAACTGCTGGTTCATCAACATGGACGAGTACCTGACCGACGACGGCCAGTGGATCGACCAGAACGACCCCCTGTCCTTCCGGGGCTTCATGGCCCGGAACGTGTACGGCAAAATCGACCCGGAGCTGCTCATGCCCGAGGAGCAGCGGGTGTTCCCCGACCCCAGCGACCTGGGCCGCATCCCCGCCCTCATTGAGGAGCTGGGCGGCGTGGACATCGCCTTCGGCGGCATCGGCATCACCGGCCACCTGGCCTTCAACGAGCCCCAGCCGGAGCTGACCCCCGAGCAGTTCGCCCAGCTGCCCACCCGGGTGCTGGACATCCACCCGGAGACCCGGGCCACCAACTGCGTGGGCGATCTGGGCGGCGCCCTGGAGGACATGCCCCACAAGTGCGTCACCATCGGCATGAAGGAGATCCTGGGGGCCAGGAAGCTGCGCCTGGGCGTGTTCCGGGACTGGCACCGGGCCGTGTGCCGCCGGGCGGCCTACGGCGAGGTGACCGCCGCCTTCCCCGCCACCCTGGCCCAGAAGCACCCCGACGCCCTGCTCTACGTCAACAGCGTGGCCGCCGGCCAGGCCTATTGAGGAGCGCGCCATGGACAATTCCTTCTATCTGAAAAACGGCACGGTGCTGTGGAACGGCGCCTTCACTCCGGTGGATCTGGCGGTGGAGGACGGGACCATCACCGCCGTCACCCACGGCTATCACAATGAGAAGAACCTGCCCGAGGTGGACGCCGCCGGGTGCAAGGTCCTGCCCGGCTTCCTGGATCTCCACACCCACGGGGCCGCCGGGGTGGACGTGAACGCCGCCGACGCCGAGGGCCTGCGCACCATCGGCCGGTTCTTCGCCAGCCAGGGGGTCACCGGCTGGCTGTGCTCGGTGCTCACCGACACGCCGGAGCAGACCCTCTGGTGCATGGAGCAGGCCCGGCAGGTCATCGAGGGCGGCCCCTACGACGGGGCGGCCCTGCTGGGCATCCACCTGGAGGGGCCCTGCCTGTCCTCCGAGTACAAGGGCGCCATGCCGGAGCACCTGCTGATGCACACCGCCGACGCGGAGCTCTTTGCCCAATATCAGAAGGCCTCCGGCGGACACGTGCGCTACACCACCCTGGCCCCCGAGATCCCCGGTGTGCCCGAGCTGATCCCCCGCCTCAACGCCATGGGCATCGTGTGCGCCATGGGCCACAGCGGCGCGGGCTATGACCAGTGCGTGGCCTGCGTGGAGGCGGGCGTCCGCTCCACCACCCACCTGGGCAACGCCATGCGCCTGTTCCACCAGCACGACCCGGCCATCTTCGGCGTGGCCCTGGAGAGCGACGTGTATGTGGAGGCCATCTGCGACGGCCGCCACCTCCACCCGGGCACCGTGCGGCTCTACCTGAAGGCCAAGGGGTACGACCGGGTGATCGCCGTCACCGACTCCATCATGGCCGCCGGCCTGCCCGACGGCAACTACAAGCTGGGGGTCAACGACGTGATTGTGGAGGACGGGGACGCCAAGCTGCCCAACGGCGTCCGGGCCGGCTCCACCCTCACCCTGGCCCAGGCCCTGCGCAACCTGATGGCCTTTACCGGAGAGGGGGCGGAGACCGTCTCCCGCCTCATGACCGCCAACCCCGCCCGGCTCATGGGCTGGTCCTCCAAGGGGAGGCTGGACGTGGGCCGTGACGCCGACCTGGTCCTGATGGACAAAGATTACCAGGTGGTCCGCACCGTGGTGGGCGGGCGCACCGTGTACACCAGATAACCGAACAACCGAACAACCGAAAGGAGAATTCATATGCCTCTCGTACCTCTGCGTCCCGTGCTGGACGCCACTGTGAAATACGGCTACGCCCAGGGGGCCTTCAACGTCAACGCGGTGGCCCAGGCCGAGGCCGTCATCGCCGTCCACGAGATGTTCCGCTCCCCCGCCATCCTGCAGGGGGCCGACCTGGCCAACGCCTTCATGGGCGGCCGGGTGGACTTCCAGAATGGCACCCTGGAGGACAAGAAGAAGGGGGCCCGCAACATCGCCGAGGCGGTGAAGAAGTTCGCGGCGGACAGCCCCATCCCCGTGGTGCTCCACCTGGACCACGGCAAGAACTTCGACTCCTGCGTGGCCGCCATCGAGGGGGGCTACACCTCCGTCATGATCGACGGCTCCTCCCTGCCCTTTGACGAGAACGTGGAGCTGACCCGCGAGGTGGTCAAGTACGCCCACGCCCGGGGCGTGTCCGTGGAGGGCGAGCTGGGCGTGCTGGCCGGCGTGGAGGATCACGTGTTCGCCGCCAACTCCACCTACACCAACCCCCTGTCCGCCATCGAGTTCTTCAAGAAGACCGGGGTGGACGCCCTGGCCATCAGCTACGGCACCATGCACGGCGCCAGCAAGGGCAAGAACGTGAAGCTGCGCCGCGAGATCCCCATCGCCATCAAGGAGTGCATGAACCACGAGGGCATCCAGGGCGCCCTGGTGTCCCACGGCTCCTCCACCGTGCCCCGCTACATCGTGGACGAGATCAACGCCCTGGGCGGCAACATCCAGAACGCCTACGGCATCTCCAAGGAGGAGCTGAAGGCCGCCATCCCCTGCGGCATCGGCAAGATCAACGTGGACACCGACATCCGCCTGGCCGTCACCCGCAACTTCCGGGAGCTGTTCCGGGACCACCCCGAGCTGAAGGACGACCCCAAGGTGGGCGGCATCTGGAAGCTGCTGGACGAGAAGCGGGACGCCTTTGATCCCCGGGCCTTCCTGGCCCCCATCATGGACACCGTCATGTACGGCACCGGCGACGAGGGCTCCGTGGCCCTGATCACCGACGCCATGCGCCGGGGCGTGAAGGAGGCCGTGGGCACCCTGATCGTGGAGTTCGGCAGCTACGGCAAGGCCCCCCTGGTGGAGCTGGCCACCCTGGACGACATGGCGGAGCGTTACGCCAAGGAGGGCTGAGCCATGGGGGACATCACCCTGACCTTTGCCGGCGGCCGGACGGGCCTCACGGAGGAGGTCCTGGACCAGCGGGTCCAGGCCGCCGCCCCCCTGCTGGCGGAGGTGCTGGCCGGGGAGGAGCAGCACCGGGACAACCTGGGCTGGTTCTCCGTGGACGAGGCCGCCGGGCCCGAGCGGGTGGACTTCCTGCTGGAGCAGGCCGCCCGGGTGCGGGCCGACGCCGACGCCTTCGTGGTCATCGGCATCGGCGGCTCCAACCAGGCGGCCCGGGCGGTGGTGAAGGCCCTGCGGCCAGAGGACGGCCCCGCCATCCTGTGGGCGGGCAACACCATCTCCGCCTGCGAGACCGCCCGGCTGCTGAAGGAGCTGGACGGCTGCCGCTCTGTCTACATCGACTGCATCGCCAAGAACTTCGAGACCCTGGAGCCGGGTATCTCCTTCCGGGTGCTGCGCCGCTATCTGGAGCAGCGGTACGGCCAGGCGGAGGCGGCAAAGCGCATCTTCGCCACCGGCACCCCCGGCTCCACCCTCCACCAGCTGTGCATTGACAACGGCTACACCTTCCTCACCTTCCCGGAGCGCATCGGCGGCCGCTACTCCGTGGGTAGCGACGTGGGCCTGTTCCCCATGGCGGTGGCCGGGGTGGATGTGAAGGCCCTGGTGCAGGGCATGCGGGACATGCGGGATGAGCTCCGCGCCGCCCCGGCGGGGGAGAACCTGGCCCTGCGGTACGCCTGCCTGCGCAAGTGGATGCTGGAGCAGGGCCTCAGCCTGGAGATGCTGGCCTTCTTCGAGCCCCGGCTGGACTACTTCGCCAAGTGGTGGATCCAGCTCTTCGCCGAGAGCGAGGGCAAGGACGGCACCGGACTGTACCCGGTGGTGTCCTCCAACTCGGAGGATCTCCACTCCATCGGCCAGTTCATCCAACAGGGCAGCCCCATCCTCTTTGAGACCTTTGTGACCGTGCGGGCCCGCGACGCGTCGGTGGTGCTGCCCGCCACGGACAAGAAGGATTACTTCGACTATCTGACGGGCAGGGACTTCTGGGACATCAACGACACCGCCCGGCGGGCCACCATGCGGGCCCACAGCGAGGGGGGCATCCCCTGCCTGGAGCTGTCCATCCCCGCCATCGACGCGCACACCCTGGGGGAGATGTTCTACTTCTTCCTCTTCTCCTGCTACCTCTCCTGCAGGCTGGTGGGGGTCAACCCCTTCAACCAGCCCGGCGTGGAGAGCTACAAGGGCTATATGTTCAAAAATCTGGGAAAGCCGGGTGCCAAGTAATATGAAACACATCTTTTTGAATCTGAAGCGCTTTGACGTGCCGGTGGAGCTGGGCGGGGTCAACCGCCTGGCCCCCATGGCCGACTGGGGCAGGGTGATCGTGGCCGAGACCCAGAAGGGCCTGGCCGGCTACGACCCCGCCGAGGTGGAGTTTGTGGACTTCTTCCCCGAAGCCCATCTGATTCCCGCCGCGGCCGCCCGGGCGGAGAACAGCCCGGTGCAGCTGGGCTGCCAGGGGGTGTTCCGGGCGGACACCGCCGTGGGGGGCAACTTCGGCGCCTTCACCACCAACCGGCCCGCCCACGCAGCCGCCGCCCTGGGCTGCGGCTGGACGCTGATCGGCCACTGCGAGGAGCGCAACGACAAGGCCGGCATCCTGGCCGAGGCGGGCGTCACCGACACCGCCGCCGTCAACCGCCTGCTCAACCAGGAGATTCAGGCGGCCCAGGCCGCGGGGCTGAAGGTGCTCTACTGCATCGGCGAGAAGAGCGAGGAGCAGGAGCAGTGGCAGCAGGTGCTGGGGGACCAGCTGTCCATCGGCCTGGACGGGGTGGACAAGAGCCGGGTGGTCATCGCCTACGAGCCCATCTGGTCTATCGGCCCCGGCAAGACCCCCGCCGACAAGCCCTACATCGAGAAGATCGCCCGCTTCGTCAAGGAGCAGACCGGCGGCCTGGACGTGGTGTACGGCGGCGGCCTGAAGGCGGACAACGCCGCCATGCTCTCCTCCATCGGCGACATCGACGGCGGCCTGATCGCCCTGACCCGGTTCAGCGGCGAGATCGGCTTCTACCCCGAGGAGTATCTGGAGATTATCCGCCTGTATCTGGGCAAGTAAAAAGGAGTGGAAACACATGAAACTGGAGTTTGAATACGGCCAGGGCCTGATGGGCGCGGAGCTGCCCGACAGCACCGACATCTTCATCCCCGGCGAGACGGTGGCCGACCCGCCCTGCCTGCCTCAGGACTGGGACAGCCTGTACAACGCCACCCTGGAGTCCATCCGCAACCCCATCGGCATGCCCACCCTGCGGGAGCTGGCCCACAAGGGCAGCAGCGTGGTCATCGTCATCCCCGACATCGTCAAGGGCGGCAACCAGCCCACCAGCCACCGGAAGGTGGCCATCCGGGCCTGCCTGGACGAGCTGTACGCCGCCGGGGTGGAGAAGAAGGACATTCTGCTGCTCTTCTCCAACGGCCTGCACCCCCGGGCCACCGTGGCCGAGATGCAGACCATCCTGGGCCCCGAGCTCTTCCACGAGTTCTACCCCTCCGGCCAGATCACCAGCCACGACAGCGAGGACTACGACCACCTGGTGGATCTGGGCCACACCGCCCAGGGCGACCACGTGATCATGAACAAGTACGTCTATGACGCCGACGTGGCCATCCTCATCGGCCACACTCAGGGCAACCCCTACGGCGGCTACTCCGGCGGCTACAAGCACTGCGCCACCGGCATCTCCCACTGGCGGAGCATCGCGGCCCACCACGTGCCCCAGGTCATGCACCGGCCCGACTTCGTGCCCGTGTCCACCAACAGCGAGATGCGCCACAAGTTCGACCAGCAGGGCATGCTCATGGAGGAGAAGATGGGCAAGAAGTTCTTCTGCTGCGACGCCGTGCTGGACACCAAGAGCCGCCAGATCGAGATCCACTCCGGCTGGGCCAAGGAGATGCAGCCCATCTCCTGGAAGATGGCGGACAAGCGCACCTACGTCCACTGGGCGGAGAAGAAGTACGACATCATCGTCTTCGGCATGCCCACCAACTTCCACTACGGCAACGGCATGGGCACCAACCCCATCCAGATGATGCAGGCCCTGTCCGCCCAGGTCATCCGCCACAAGCGGATCATGAGCGACCACTGCGTGTTCATCGTGTCCTCCATCTGCGACGGGTACTTCCACGACGAGCGCTGGCCCTACCTGCGGGAGCTGTACGACCTGTTCCAGCACGACTACATGAACATCCTCCCCGACATGAACCGCTACGGCGAGTACTTCGCCACCAAGGAGGAGTACATCCGCAAGTACCGCTTCGCCAACGCCTTCCACCCCTTCCACGGCTTCTCCATGATGAGCTGCGGCCACCTGGCCGAGGAGCACACCAGCGCCATCTACATCGTGGGCGCCCGGGAGCCGGGCATCGCCCGGGGCATGGGCCTGAAGACACGCGCCACCTTCGAGGAGGCCCTGGCCGACGCCATGCGCAAGTACACCGGCCCCAACCCCAACATCCTGGCCCTGCCCCGCACCTACACCACCGCGGCGGTTCACCTGTGCATGAAGGATCCCGCCCTCAACTCCGCCCCCGTGGGCGGCTGCCCCTGCGGCGGCTGAGCCCCCGCTGAAATTCTCCGAAAGAAGGCGTTCCCTTGCAGTACGTGCTCTATTTCCTGATTGCCATCGGTGCCACCACGGTGGGCTCCCTCACCGGCATGGGGGGCGGCGTCATCATCAAGCCGCTGATGGACGTGCTCCACGGCTTTGACGTGCAGACCATCGGCGTGCTGTCCTCCCTCACCGTGTTTTCCATGTCGGTGGTGTCCATCGGCAAGCAGATGCTCGCCAGGACGAAGATCCCCTTCGGCACCGCCATCCCCCTGGCCCTGGGCTCTGTGGTGGGCGGCCTGGCGGGGGAGCACCTGCTCCAGCTCATTGTGGACGCCCTCCAGGCCAACGCCGCCGTCACGGTGGTGCAGAACGTGGTGCTGGGCCTGCTGATCCTGGCGGTGTTCCTCTACATGAAGAACAAGAGCCGCATCCCCAGCAGACAGCTGCGGGGCGCGGCGGTGGCCCTGCTGGTGGGCGTGTTCCTGGGCGTCTGCTCCTCCTTCCTGGGCATCGGGGGCGGCCCCATCAATGTGGCCCTCATCATCTACCTGTTCTCCTTTGACACCAAGACCGCCACGGTCTGCTCCCTGGTCACCATTCTGTTCGCCCAGATCTCCAAGCTGGCCACCGTGGCCCTGACCACCGGCTTCGCCGTCTTCGACCTGTCCATCGCCCCCGTGATGATCGTGGGCGCCATCGCCGGCGGCTTCATCGGGGCCAGCCTGAACAAGAAGTGCTCCGAGGCGGCGGTGGAGAAGGCCTTCAACGCCGTGCAGCTGGTGGTGCTGGCCATCGCGGTGTTCAATATCGTCCGCAACCTGATGGCCTGACGCCTCACAAAAAAGGAACGGGATTCTCCGGAGAGAATCCCGTTCCTTTTTTGTGCCGGGCGTGGTACAATAACAGGAAGAACCGAGGTGAAGCCCATGTCCAGAACCGCAAACGTGGTGCGCCTGACCCTGCCGCCGGGGCGGCGGGTGCTGGTGATCAGCGACATCCACGGCAATCTGCCGTTTTTCAAGGGGGTGCTCTCCGCCGCCCGCTATACCCCGGACGATGTCCTGGTGCTGCTGGGGGATCTGGTGGAGAAGGGGCCGGACAGCCTGGCCACCCTGCGCTATATCATGGCCCTGGCGGAGCAGAACACGGTGTACTGTGTCCGGGGCAACTGCGACAACCTGGTCAGCGATTTCGCCCTGGACGAGGGGGCGCCGGAGGCGGGCTTCTACCACCACTACCTGAATGTGTGGCGGGATCGCTGCCTGCTGGTGCAGATGGGGCAGGCGGCGGGCTTTGAGACCAGAGGGCCGGAGGATCTGGCCGGCCTGCGGGAGGTGGTGCGGGAGCGCTTCGCCCCCGAGCTGGCCTTCCTGGAGGCCATGCCGGAGATCCTGGTGACCCCCGACTATCTGTTCGTCCACGGCGGCGTGGCCGATGAGGAGCGGTTGGACGGCCTGGACGCCTGGGGCTGCATGAAAAACGACGACTTCCTCTCCCAGGGGCATTCCTTCCGCCGCTGGTGCGTCGTGGGCCACTGGCCGGTGACCCTCTACGACCCCCGGGTGCCCCGCTGCCGGCCCCTGCTGGAGGAGAGGCGGCACATCGCCTCCATCGACGGCGGCTGCTCCCTCCAGATCGGCGGGCAGCTCAACGCCCTGGTGCTGCCGGAGGCGCCCGGCGGGGCCTTCTCCTGGTTTGCCTACGACGGCCTGCCCACCGCTGCGGCCCTGGACGCCCAGGCGCCGTCGGCGGACTCGGTGAACGTCCGCTGGGGCCGCAACGCCCTGGAGGTGCTGGAGCGTGGGCGGGAGTTGAGCCGCTGCCGCCACCTGGAGACGGGGCGGGTGCTGGATGTGCTCACCGAGTACCTGTATGTGGACAGGGGGGTTACCCGGTGCGAGGACTCCACCGACTACCGGCTGGAGGTGCACCCCGGCGACACCCTGTCGGTGGTGCGGCGCGTCTCCGACCGGGCCCTGGTGAAGAAGGACGGCGTCACCGGCTGGTACTTCGGCCGGATGGAATAACAACAAAGTGCGGGGCGGGCCAAAGGCCCGCCCCACCGTGCTTTAACGGTCGGCAAGGTGCTCCAGCACCTTGCCCAGTACAAAGCAGAGGGCGATCCCGGCCAGCACAATGCCAAAATGGAGATACCCCAGAAGGCTGTCAAACACCCAGCCCACCACCAGCAGCGCCGCCAAAATCAGAAACACCTTGAAAAACAGTCCTGCGTAGGCGTTGGAAAAGGCGGCGCGGGAGAAGGCGTGGAACAGATATCCGGCGGCGGCCAGGATGAGCACCGTCACCAGCAGATCCCCCACGGTGACCGGGATGTCCGGCCAGCCGCCTGTTATGGCGCTGTCCGAAAAGAACATCCCACGCACTCCTCGGTTGACAAGCCAGATCACACCCCATGCCCCCAGGCATACCAGGGAGGTGGACAGGCTGTCCAGCACCCGCTCCCGCACCGTGAGCCGGGGCACCTCGGCCAGCACCTGGTCGCAGAACTGGCGGTAGTCCTCCCCAATCACGTCGGCGGGGGAGTCCCCCCGGCGCTGGGCGTCCAGGAACATCCGGCCGATGTCCCGGCGCACCAGCTCCTGATTGTACTCGCTCACCGGGGCGGAGCGGAGGTAGACCACCATGTCGGTGAGCACCTGGTTGAATTCGGGGCTCAGCGCCCGCTCAAAGGCGTTGTTCTCCCGCATCAGCTGTTTGGTTCGGGTCATGGGGACTCCTCCTTCCGCGTGTCGGCCAGCAGGCGGTTCACCGCCTGCGTCAGCTCGGCATAGCTGCCCATGAAGGCGGCCAGCTCCTCCCGGCCCCGCTCCGTCAGGGCATAGTATTTCCGCTGGGGGCCCAGCTCCGACGGCCGGAGCTGGGCCCGGACGGCCCCGTTTTTCTCCAGCCGCAGCAGCAGGGGATAGATGGTGCCCTCGGCGATGCGGCCGAAGCCGTAGGCGGCCAGCTGCTGGGCGATCTCATAGCCGTAGGTGGGCTTTTTGCGGATTACCGCCAGGATGCACCCCTCCAGGGTGCCCTTGAGCAGTTGGGATGGGATCATGGCATCACTACCTTGCGTTGCAAAATACCTTTCGCAGCTACATTGTATCACAAAGTAGTCTTCTGTCAAGAGAAAATCCGCAAAAAGGGAACAAGAAAATTTGACACAACCTCTTGACAGAGACGGCCCTGTCCGCTATAATATAATCCGTCGCTTGCAGGTGTAGCTCATCTGGTAGAGCGCCACCTTGCCAAGGTGGAGGTAGCGAGTTCGAGCCTCGTCACCTGCTCCAGAAAAGAAAGAAGGACGGCTGAAAGCCGTCCTTCTTTCTTTTCTGGAATATATGCGTTTTATGTTTCGGGCCGCCTGTTCCGGGCGGCCGTTTTTCTCAGGAAAGGAGCCCCTATGCCAAGTCCCGCCATTGAAAAGCTGGGCCGCTTCATCTCCCGCCAGGTGGGGGAGCATCCGGAGCGGGCCCGCCGCCTGCTCCACACCGCCTACAATCTGGTGGGGGTGCAGATGCGCCTGATTCCGCCCAAAAACGTGCTGCCCGCCCGGTGCATGATGCAGGGGGCCACGGCCCGCTCCATGGCCGCCGGGCTGGGGAAGCCCGGCCGGGCGGCCTGCGTCAACATCTTCCTGCCCTGCGAGCTGCTCCACGCCCTGGACATCCCGCCGGTGCTGCCCGAGGGCCTGTCCTGCTACCTGGTGTCCACGGCGGCCGAGCGGGTGTTCGTGGAGGCCGCGGAGGAGCGGGGGGTGCCGGACAGCTACTGCTCCTACCACAAGATCCTGCTGGGTCTGGCGGAGACCGGCGTCATGGCAAAGCCCCGGTTTGTGCTCAACACCTCCCTGGCCTGTGACGCCAACCAGCTCACCTTCCGCCGGCTGGCCCGGTTCTGGGACGTGCCCCATTTCACGGTGGACGTGCCCTTCTCCCCCGCGGAGGACAGCGTGGCCTATGTGGCGGAGCAGCTGCGGGCCATGGGGGACTTTATTCAGACCCACACCGGCCGCACCCTGTCGGAGGAGGCCCTGCGGGCGGCCATGGCCCGCTCCCGGGCCACGGTGGAGGGCTACCGCCGCTACCTGGAGCTGCGGGCGGAGCGGCACCTGTCCGACGAGATGACCTCCGAGATGCTCTCCGTCTTCGCCGTCCACCCCATGCTGGGCAGCCCGGCGGCCCTGGAGTATGTGGAGCGGCTGTGCAGTCAGGTGGCCGCCCTGCCGAAGGGGCGGCGGGGGAAGCGGCTGCTGTGGCTGCACACCCTCCCCCACTGGCAGGACAGCCTGCGCGCCCTGCTCAACTTCCGGGAGGACGTGGAGATCGTGGGCTCCGACATGACCCTGGACACCGATCTCCTCCCCGATCCGGAGCACCCCTACGAGTCCATGGCCCGGCGGCTGGTGAGTTCCTCCTTCAACGGCGGGGCGGCCCGCCGGGCGGAGCGGGCGGTGGAACTGGCCCGGCGGCTGCACGCCGACGGGGCGGTGTACTTCTGCCACTGGGGGTGCAAGCAGACCTCCGGCGCGGCCCAGCTGGTGAAGGGACGCCTGGAGGAGGCGGGCTTTCCCACCCTGGTGCTGGACGGGGACGGCTGCGACAGCGGTAACGTGAACGACGGACAGATGGTGACCCGGCTCCAGGCCTTCCTGGAGCTGCTGGAGGGAGCGAAATGATCGGATATACCTGCAAATACACCCCGGTGGAGCTGCTCGCCGCCTTCGGCGGGGAGCCGGTGCTGCTGAACCGGGAGGCGGCGGATTTCACCCGGGCCGAGGAGCTGACCCACAACCACTTCTGCTGCCACGCCAAGGCGGTGCTGGAGGAGTGCGGCCGGGAGGGCGTCCGGGAGCTGGTGCTGGTCAACTGCTGCGACTCCATCCGCCGCTGCTATGACGTGCTCCGGGATCGGGGGGAGCTGGACTTCCTCTTCCTGCTGGACCTCCCCCACCACGACGACGGCTGCGCCCGGGCCAGGCTGGCGGCGGAGCTGAAGCGCCTGGCGGCGGAGTACGGGGCCTACCGGGGCGCAAAATTCGACGCCGCGGCCTTCCGGGCCGCCTTCACCCCCCGCAGCCCCCTGCCCACCGGGCCCTTCCTGGCGGTGACCGGCGCCCGGGCGGGGGAGAGCCTCCTGGCCGCCCTCCGGCGGGCCTCCCCCATCCCGGTGGAGGACTTCACCTGCGGCGGCAACCGCTTCGTCCCCCCGCCGGAGGGGCTGGGGGAGGAGCCGGACGGCCTGCTGGACTGGTACGCCGGGGCCCTGCTGGGGCAGATCCCCTGCCTGCGGATGGACGCGGTGGGGCGGCGGGAGGAGCTGCTGGCCCATCCCAGCCTGAAGGGGCTGGTGTACCACACTGTCAAGTTCTGCGACTACTACGCCTTCGAGTACGAGAACCTGCGCAAGACCACCGCCCTCCCCCTGCTGAAGGTGGAGACCGACTTCACCCCCCTGTCCGCCGGGCAGCTGTCCACCCGGCTGGAGGCCTTCCTGGAGGGGATGAACCTCCGGGCCGCCCCCGCCTCCGCCGGCCGGCGGGGGAAGTACGTGGCGGGCATCGACAGCGGCTCCACCACCACCAACGTGGTGGTGCTGGATCTGGCGGGGAACGTGGCGGCCTCCGCCATCGTCCGCACCGGCCCCAAGGCCAGCCAGGGGGCGGAGAAGGCCTTTGCCGCCCTGGACGGCTTTTCTCCGGCGGACATGGCCGCCATCGTGGCCACCGGCTACGGCCGCAGCAACATCCCCTTTGCCACCGGCCAGGTGACGGAGATCACCTGCCACGCCCGGGGCGCCCACCGGCTGTACCCCCAGGCCCGGGCCATCGTGGACATCGGCGGCCAGGACAGCAAGGTCATCTGCCTGGACGGGGAGGGAAACGTGACCAACTTCGTCATGAACGACAAGTGCGCCGCCGGCACCGGGCGCTTCCTGGAGCTGATGGCCCGCACCCTGGAGCTGGAGATGGACGAGATGGCGGCCATCGGCCTGTCCTGGGAGCAGGAGCTGACCATCTCCAGCATGTGCACCGTCTTTGCCGAGTCGGAGGTGGTCTCCCTCATCGCCGACAACCACTCCGCCGCCGACATCGTCCACGGCCTGAACCAGTCGGTGGCGGGCAAGACCGCCGCCCTGGCCAGCCGGGCGGGGGCCAAAGGGCCCTACATGATGACCGGCGGCGTGGCCCGCAACCGGGGGGTGGTGAAGGCCCTGGAGGAGCGGCTGGGCGCCCCCCTGTGGATCGCCCCCGACCCGGATCTCTGCGGCGCCCTGGGGGCCGCCCTCTTCGCCCTGGACAGCCTGGACAGCACGGCCCGGACGTGATAGAATCATATCTATCGAATCAAGAAAAGGGAGGCCGGTTCCATGACAAAGAACGAGGCGTTTCTGCATCTGGGCGACGTCCTGCCCGCCGACATCGCCCGCCGGCGGGACATGGGGGATCTGGAGGGAGCCGTCCGGCTGATTGACCAGCGGCTCTCCGGGGGGAAGCAGCCCCTGCTGGCCCCCCGGCTGGAGGCGGAGCGGGTGCGGCTGGAGCGGCTGGGCCACGACTACCCCTTCACCCGGGCGGAGGCCATCGGGCAGATCCGGGCGGAGTGGCCGGAGTTCACCGAGGCGCAGTTTGACGCCCTGGTGGACGGCGGGCGCATCGACTGGCGGATGCTGGGCGGGGAGATGCACATCCACGAGCGGTTCCTGGAGTCCCTGCGCATCTACCCCCGGGAGGCCCCCGGCCTGCGGCCGGAGCAGGCCGACCACACCGAGCGGGACGCCATGCTGGCCCGGATGGAGCGGGAGGGCTCCCTCACCGCCCGCATCACCCTGCGGGCCTCCATCCGCGCCCTGGTGCCGGTGGAGGGGCGGGCGGTGCAGGCCTGGCTGCCCATTCCGGCGGCCTGCCCCCAGCAGAGCGGGATCCAGATCCTGGACGCCACCCCCGGCGGCGTTCCCGCCCCGGAGGACGTCCCCCAGCGCACCATCTGGTGGGATACCAGGGGCGTGTCGGAGTTCACCGTCACCTACCGCTACCTCCACCGGGCGGAGTATGTGAATCCCCTGGCCCTCCCCCTGGAGCCGGTGCAGCCCGCCTTCGATCTGGAGGAGCAACCGCCCCACATCCTCTTTACCCCCTACCTGCGGGCCCTGGCGGAGCGGCTGACGGCGGGGCTCACCTCCCCGGCGGAGAAGGCCAGGGCCATCTACGACTATGTCACCGGCATGGTGGACTACCGCTATCAGCCCGCCTACCTCCAGCTGGACTGCATCCCGGATCAGTGCGCCAAGACCCTGCGGGGGGACTGCGGGGTGTTTGCCCTGCTCTTCATCACCCTGTGCCGCATCGCGGGCATCCCCGCCCGGTGGCAGAGCGGCCTGTCCGTCCGCCCCGACGGGGCGGGGCCCCACGACTGGGCCATGTTCTACCTGGCCCCCCACGGCTGGCTGTGGGCGGACTGCTCCTTCGGCTCCTCCGCCCGGCGCAGCGGGGAGGACGCCCGCCGCGCCCACTACTTCGGCAGCCTGGATCCCTGGCGAATGGTGGCCAACTCCGCCTTCCAGGCCCCCCTGACGCCCCCCATGACCGGCTGGCGGCAGGATCCCTACGACAACCAGGTGGGGGAGCTGATGGTGGACGGCCGTGGGCTGGACAGCACCCAGCGGGACTGGTCTCAAGAGGTGCTGGAGCTGGAGCTGCTCTGAGCCGTCCGACGCAGAATCATAGCCCGCCCGGGCCGCAAAAGCGGCCCGGGCGGCTTTTTTGCGCGCCAGACTATAATTATAGTCTTGACAGGCTCCCCGTCCTGTGGTACGCTACAGGTGTCTAGACTACAACTATCGTCTAAGAGGTGCGCCATGGAACTGTCCAAATCCGCCCTGCGCGTGATGAACCAGCTGTGGGAGAAGGGGGAGCTCCCCGCCAAGACCCTGTGCGGCCTGCTCCACGAGCAGTGCGGCTGGAACAAGAACACCACCTATACCATCCTCAACAGCTGCGTGAAAAAGGGCCTCATCGAGCGGCGGGAGCCCGGCTTCCTCTGCCGTCCCCTGGTGGGCCGGGAGGAGGTGCGCACCCAGGAGCTGGGGCACCTGGTGGACGGCCTGTTCCAGGGCTCCCCCGCCCTGCTGTTCTCCACCCTGGTGGGCAGCGGCTCCCTGAGCCCAAAGGACGTGGAGGAGATGCAGGCCCTGATCGACAAGCTGAAATAGAGAAGGGAGGCGTCCCATGCTGATCTGGCTGACCCCGCTCCAGATGTCCCTGTACGGAGGGCTCGCCGTGCTGGCGGCCCTGGCGGTGCGGACGGCGGGCCGGAGGCGGCTCCCCTCGGGGGTGCTGTCCTGGCTATGGCTGCTGGCCGCTCTGCGGTTTCTCCTGCCCGTCTCCGTGTCCGGCCCCGCCTCTGTGGATGTCAGCGTCCTTCTGCCCCGGCCCCTGCCCAGCGTGTCCCTGCCGGCGCCCCTGCCCGGGACGGCGGCGGCCGACGCGGAGGCCCTCCCGGCGGCCCCGGACGGGCTCACTATCCCCTGGCCGGTGCTGGTGTGGGCCGCGGGGGCCCTGGTGCTGGCCGCCCTGTTTGCGGGCCTGTGGCTCTCCTGGCGGCTCCGGCTCCGCCGGGCCCGCCCCTGCCGCCGCCCGGCGGTGGAGGCGTGGCTGGCCGGCCGCTCCGGCCGTCGGCTCCGGGTGCTGGAGTACCCCGGACTGACCACCCCCATGGCCTGCGGCCTGTTCCGCCCCGCCATTCTCCTGCCCCCCGGCGTGCCGGAGGAGGCCCTTCCCCTGGTGCTCCTCCACGAGTCCGTCCACCTGGCCCGGCGGGACAACCTGAAACGGGGCCTCTCCCTGCTGGTGGTCTGTCTGCACTGGTACAACCCCCTGGCCTGGGTGCTGGCGGTTTTCCTGGCCCGGGACGTGGAGCTGGACTGTGACAAGGCGGTGCTGGCCCGGACGGACCGGGACTGCCGGGCGGAGTACGCCTCCACTCTGGTATCCGCCGCGGCCCGGCCGGCCCGCTCTTCCCCCTATCCCTGCTACGGCAAACATGCGATCAAAGAAAGAGTGGTGACCATTATGACATGGAAAAAGCCCACCCGCCGCCGCTGTGTGCTGGCGGCCGTGCTGCTGGCGGCCTTCGGCATCGGCCTGCTCACCGGCTTTGCCGCCGTCTCCCGGCAGGGGGAACCGGATGTGCCGGTATTCCCCCAGGAGGAGGGGGTGGTGGGCCTGGGCAACCGGGAGCCTCCCGATGATCTGAACGCCTTCGGCCTGAGCGGCGCGGTGCTGAATATCGGCGACTATTGGGACATCCCGGTGGAAATCAAGAACGGCGTCATGTGCCAGTTCCGGGACGGAGGCCAGCCCTGGACACTGGCGGAGGGGGAGACGGTGCGCTTCTCCCTGACGGCTGGCCTGGTGGAGGGCTACGAGGAGCGGGGCCAGCCCATGGAGATCGGCGTCCTCCGGGACGGGGCCAGGGTGCCCCTGTTCAACGGCAATCTCAATGTGACCATGGACATGCACTTTACCGCCCCCGCCGACGGGAGCTATGAGTTCTACCTGCTCAACGTCTGCGTGGACAGCATCTATCTGCTGGATGTCTCGGTGCAGTGAGCAGAAAAAGAGCCCGCCCGGGCCGCTTTTGCGGACCGGGCGGGCGTTTGCGTTGCGGATTACTTGTTCCGGGCGTCGCAGATGATTTTCACGATCTGGATCACCACGGTGGGGGCCAGGGCCAGCAGGACGATCTCGCCCAGGTTGGCGAAGCCGAAGGCCGGGGCCACCATAAACAGGCCCTTGAGGCCGGGGGTGAAGAGCACCAGCATCAGAAGCACCACGCCGGCGAAGAAGGCGGCGATGGAGGCCCTGTTGGTGGAGAACTTCAGTTTGAAGATGGACTCAGCGCCCCGGCAGTTGAAGCCGTGGAACAGCCGGGCCAGGGTGAGGGTGGCGAAGGCCATGGTGGAGGCCATGACGGAGTCGCCGCCCTGGTAGCCCAGGTAGAAGGCGATCATGGTGACGATGGCGATGAGCAGGCCCTGGCCGCCGATGCGGGAGAGCAGGGACTTGTTCAGGATGGGCTCCTTGGGATCCCGGGGCTTCTGCTTGAGCAGGCCCTTCCGGGCGGGCTCCATGCCGATGGCGATGGCGGGCAGGGAGTCGGTGAGCAGGTTGATGAACAGCAGGTGCACCGGCTGGAAGGGCACGGGCAGGGCCAGCAGGGAGGCGTAGAGCACGCAGAAGATGCCGGCGGTGTTGCCCGAGAGGAGGAACTGGATGGCGTTCTTGATGTTGGTGTACACGCTGCGGCCGTTGACCACCGCCTTGACGATGGTGGCGAAGTTGTCGTCGGCCAGGATCATGGAGGCCGCGTCCTTGGACACCTCGGTGCCGGTGATGCCCATGGCTACGCCGATGTCGGCCTTCTTCAGGGCGGGGGCGTCGTTGACGCCGTCGCCGGTCATGGACACGATCTTGCCCTTGCGCTGCCAGGCGTTGACGATGCGGATCTTATGCTCCGGGGACACCCGGGCGTAGACGGAGATGTGCTCCAGCCGCTCGTCCAGATCGGCGTCGCTCATCTGGTCCAGCTCCACGCCGGAGAGGGCCTCGTCCCCCTCCAGGAAGATGCCCAGCTGTTTGGCGATGGCGGTGGCGGTGACCTTGTGGTCGCCGGTGATCATGACCGTGCGGATGCCGCCCTGCTTGGCGTCGGCCACGGCCTGGATGGCCTCGGGCCGGGGCGGGTCGATCATGGAGATCAGGCCGATGAAGGTGAACTCGTTCTCGTCATCCAGGGTGAGGGGCCGGACAGAGTCCAGCTCCTTGTAGGCGAAGGCCAGCACCCGCAGGCCCTCCATGGACAGCTCCATGTTCACCCGGGCGATGGTCTCCTTCCGCTCGGGGGTCATCTCCACCTTGCCCTCCCGGGTGAGGAGCCACTTGGAGCGGTCCAGCAGCACGTCGATGGCGCCCTTGGTGAACAGGGTGGGGGTGCCGTCGATGTCGTGGAGGGTGCTCATCAGCTTGCGGTCGGAGTCAAAGGCCAGCTCGCCCAGGCGGGGGTGCTGCGCCCGGTAGGTCTCCTCGTCCACGCCGAACCGCTCCCCCAGCATGACCAGGGCCACCTCGGTGGGATCGCCGATGGAGGCGCCGGTCTCGGCGTTGTTGGTGGCGTCGCTGGCCAGCAGGGCGGCCTTGAGCAGCAGCCGCTGCACGTCGTTGACCAGCTCCAGGTCGTCCCCCTCCAGCAGGGAGCCGTCGGCGTACACCTTCTGGGGGGTCATCTTGTTCTGGGTCAGGGTGCCCGTCTTGTCCGAGCAGATGACGGACACGGAGCCCAGGCTCTCCACGGCCTTGAGATCCTTGATGATGGCGTTCTGCCGGGCCATCTTCTGGGTGCCCATGGCCAGCACGATGGTGACGATGGAGCTGAGGGCCTCGGGGATGGCGGCCACGGCCAGGGCCACGGCGAACATGAGGGAGTCCAGCACGCCCATGCCGGTGCGGAAGATGGACAGGACGAACACCGCCGCGCAGATGACCATGATGACGATGGCCAGCTTGGCGGAGAAGTTGTCCAGGCTCTCCTGCAGGGGGGTCTTGCGCTGCTGGGTCTGGTTCATGAGGGCGGCGATCTTGCCCAGCTCGGTGTTCATGCCGGTGCCGGTGACCAGCACGGTGGCCCGGCCGTAGGTGACCAGGGAGCCGGAGAACACCATGTTCTTCTGGTCGCCCAGGGCCACCTGGCCGGCGTCAATGGCGTCGGCGGTCTTGTCCACGCCCTCGCTCTCGCCGGTGAGGGAGGACTCATTGACCTTCAAAGAGAAGTTCTCCAAAATGCGGCCGTCGGCCACCACCATGTCGCCGGCCTCCAGCAGCACGATGTCGCCGGGCACCACGTCGGCGGAGGGGATCTCCACCCGGGCGCCGCCCCGCAGCACCTTGGCGGTGGGGGAGGACATGGCCTTCAAACTCTCCAGGGACTTCTCCGCCTTCACATACTGGACGGTGCCCAGGATGGCGTTGAGGATGAGCACGGCGAAGATGACGATGGTGCTCTCCACATTCTCCGACACGGCGGAGATCAGGGCGGCGATGATCAGGATGATCACCAGCAGATCCTTGAACTGCTCCAGGAACACCTGCAGGGTGCTCTTTTTCTTGCCCTCGGACAGCTTGTTGGGGCCGTACTGCTCGGCGCGCCTGCGCACCTCCGCCTCCGACAGGCCGCGGAGGTCGGCCTGCTGGCTTTCCAGCGCCTGCTGGGCGGTCTGCCTGTAGTAGGGCTGCTCGCTCATGACATTCCTTCCTTTCGTTCTTCTGGAATGGGCGGAGGGCAACAAAAAAGACCTTCCGCCAACCGCTGCATGACACAGCAGTTGTCGAAAAGTCTTGTTACCGCACCGGGCGCATACCGCCAGGCCGGAGAACCGGGCCGTGGTGTTGACGGCATGACTTTCAAACTACTCCCTTTTCAACTGCCGGTATTGTAGCACAGCCGACCTGTTTTGTCAATCTAATTTTCCAGTATGCCCCGGTTTCCGCCCGCCGATTCCACAGACCGTTGACGGCAGGGGCGGATTCCGGTATACTTGGGTGGATCCATCAAACAGAGCAAGGGGGGAGACGCCATGCGGTCAAAATGGGTGCGCGGCCTGCTGCGGGCGGCGTGGGGACTGGAGCTGGTGGTGGCGGTGGTGATTCTGGCCGTCACCCTGGTGCAGCTGTTCCTGGTGGGGCAGACCACCCTGAACGAGCTGCTGGCCGGACAGTTCGATCTGGACGGCTTTTTTGTCTCGGCCATGACCATCGTGGTGGGCATCGAGTTTGTGAAGATGCTGCTGCTCCACACACCGCGGGCGGTGACCGATGTGCTCCTCTTCGCCATTGCCCGGCAGCTGGTGGTGAGCCACTCCAGCTCGGTGGACACCCTGCTGGGGGTGGCGGCGGTGGCCCTGATCTTTATCATCAAGAAGTTCCTCCACACCGAGGAGGACGACGGCGCCGCCGCCGGGAAGCGCCCGCCGGAGACGCCCGCCCACTGAACCGAAGAGCCGCAGGCCGGCCGGCCTGCGGTATTTTTTTGCCCTGGGTGAAAGATTTCCCTCCCCTCAGTCGTATTGTTGGTGAAAGCGCTTTTAAGCCTGCCAGAGAAAGGATGTGGTGCGCTTGCCCGCCCCGTTGAACCGGGCGGAGGCCGAGCGGCTGGTGCACAGCTACTCGGATCTGATCCTCCGCCTGAGCTATACCTATCTGAAAAGCACCGACGACGCCCAGGACATCTGCCAGACCGTGTTCCTCAAGCTGCTCCAGAAGCCCCGGGAGTTTGCCTCTCCGGAGCATGAGAAGGCCTGGATCCTCCGCACGGCGGCCAACCTGTGCAAGGACCACCTGAAAAGCCGCTGGCGGCGCACCACCGTGGCCCTGGAGGCCGCGGCGGCGGTGCCCGCCCCGGCGGAGGAGGAGGGGGGTCTCCTGGCCGCCGTCAACCTGCTGCCCCCCAAGTACCGGGCGGTGATCTACCTCTACTACTACGAGGGCTACGCGGCCAAGGAGATCGCGGAGCTGCTGGGCGAGAAGCCCGCCACCGTCTCCACCCAGCTCAGCCGGGGCCGCCAGCAGCTCCGCACACTGCTAGAAAGCGAGGGATTGACATGAAAAACAGCTATCGGGACGCCATGGATGCTCTCCGCTTCACCCCGGAGCAGAAGGCCGATATGGTGGAACACCTGCTCTCCGCCCCGGCGGCGGGGAAGGTGGTGCGCCCCCTCCGCTTCCGCCGCTTCGCCGCGGCGGGCGCGGCGGCCGCCCTGGTGCTCAGCCTGGGGGTGGCCGGGGCCACCGGCGCCCTGGACAGCGCCGGGGAGGCCTTTGCCGGCCTGTTCGGCGGCGGGGCCGCCGAGACGGAGATCATCGACCAGATCGGCTACCCCATCGGGGCCAGCGCCACCTCCAACGGCGTCACCATCACCGCCGACGCCATCGTGGGCGACACCTACAGCTACGCCATCGTCTACTCCATCCGGCGGGACGACGGGGAGCCCCTGGTGAGCCAGGAGGTGCTGGAGAGCGGGGATAACGCCCTGCCCCTCACCTTCGACAGCCATGATGTGACGCCCGGCAACCCCCTGGCCGTCCTTTTGGGCGGCGGTGGAGGCGGCTACTCCCGCTTCTACGACGCCGATCCCAACGACAACGCCATCCAGTTTATGGAGGTCTGGACTTTCAGCAGCCCCATCCGCCCCGGAAAGGTTACCGCCACCTTCCAGGGCCTCTATGAGGCCTCTGAGGACTATCTGGACAAGGAGCTGCTGGCGGAAGGCCCCTGGAAGCTGGAGTTCCACATGGCCTTTGAGGATTCCTCCGTCTCCCTGCCCGCGGGGCAGGACTTCACCCTCAACGGCATGGACGCCACCCTGGACGCGGTCACTCTCTCCCCCCTGTCCATCATGGTAGAGTATACCGTCCATCAGGAGGTGCCCCAGGCGGAGCGGGAAAACGGCCTGGAGGATGGGGAAAACGACCCTTACGCCCCCTTCCGCGACCTGCCCATCGTGATCACCTACACCGACGGCACTACCCTGGAGATTGACAGCGGCAACACCCACATCGGCTCCGGCAGCGGCCGCGCCAAGTGCAGCATAGGCCTGGTGTTCGACACCATCCGTCCTCTGGACGAGGTGGCCTCCGTCACCGTGGGGGACATCGTCCTCCCGGTGAGCACAGAACGGTAATCCGGCGCGCGCGCCGGGGTCGTCGCGCGCCACTCAAAAGCAGAGCGCTCCGCCTCGGATGAGGCGGAGCGCTTTTGTGTTATCGCTGGTATTCAAATTCCAGGTTGTACAGGGACACGATGTCCCCGTCCCGGATGCCCATCTCCTCCAGCCGGTCGAACAGGCCGGACTGGCGGAGCATCTTGTCGAACCAGTTGCGGGACTCATAGTCCCCAAAGTTGACGTTGGACATGAGCCGCTGGAGCCAGGGGCCCTCCACGATCCAGGTGTCGTCCTCGTGGATGATGTTGAGGGGCTGGGACATATCCACCTCCGGCGGCCGCTCCACATAGGTGGGCTCGTACACCGTGATGGGGGGGAGGTGCTCCAGCTCCCGGGCGGCGGCGTACATCAGCTCCCGGGTGCCCAGCTGGGCGGCGGCGGAGATCTCGAAGAAGGGCAGACCCTTGGCCTCCACGTGGGCCTTCAGGGCCTCCAGCCCGCTCCGGTCGGCGGCAATGTCCACCTTGTTGCCCGCCACCAGCATGGGCCGGTTCCCCAGCCCGGAGCCGTACTCCTTCAGCTCGGCCTGGATGGCCTCAAAGTCGGCCACCGGATCCCGGCCCTCGGAGCCGGACACGTCCACCACGTGGATGAGCAGGCGGCACCGGTCGATGTGCCGCAAAAAGTCGTGGCCCAGGCCGGCGCCCTCGGCGGCCCCCTCGATGATGCCGGGGATGTCGGCCAGGACGAAGGACACCCCCTCCTCCACGTACACCACCCCCAGGTTGGGGAACAGGGTGGTGAAGTGGTAGTTGGCGATCTTGGGCCGGGCCTTGCTTACCACGCTCAGCAGGGTGGACTTGCCCACGTTGGGGAAGCCCACCAGGCCCACGTCGGCCAGGAGCTTGAGCTCCAGGATCACGTCCCGGCTCTGGCCGGGCAGGCCCGCCTTGGCGAAGCGGGGCACCTGCCGGGTGGGGGTGGCGAAGTGCTTGTTGCCCCAGCCGCCGTTGCCGCCGCGGGCCAGCACGAAGCGGTCGGTCTGGGACATGTCGCAGATGATCTCCTTCGTCTCGGCGTCCCGCACCACCGTGCCCCGGGGAACCTTGATGATCAGATCCTCCCCGTCCTTGCCGGAGCAGCGCTTGCCCTGGCCGTCCATGCCGTTGGCCGCCACGTACTTGCGCTTGTACCGGAAGTCCATCAGGGTGGACATGTGCTCGTTGATCTCCAGAATCACGCTGCCCCCCCGGCCGCCGTCGCCGCCGTCGGGGCCGCCGGCGGCCACGTACTTCTCCCGGTGGAAGGCCACCGCGCCGTTGCCGCCATTGCCCGCCCGCACGGTGATGCGGGCGGTGTCCACAAAGGGTGCTGCCATACATTCTCTCCTTTATACAGAAAATCGCCCCGAACTCCGGAGTTCGGGGCGATTTGTGCGCAATTACTGAGCGATCTCGACAATGGAGACCTGCTTGCGGTCCTTGCCCAGGCGCTCAAACTTCACCTTGCCGCTCTTGAGGGCGAACAGGGTGTCGTCGCTGCCCTTGCCCACGTTGACGCCGGGATGGATATGGGTGCCCCGCTGGCGAACCAGGATGTTGCCGGCCAGGACGAACTGGCCGTCGCCCCGCTTCACGCCCAGGCGCTTGGCCTCGGAATCACGGCCGTTGCGGGTGGAGCCGACGCCCTTCTTGTGGGCAAAAAACTGCAGACCGATGTTCAGCATGGTATTCACACCTCCAAACTTGTGTGTAAATCATGTCGTGCGGAGGTCAATCCTCCTCCAGCACGGTCAGGTTTTCGGGATACTCCTCGTGCAGGCTGGCAAAGTGAACCATCAGGGCGGCCAGAAGGGTCTGGCACACCGACTCGTTCTCCGCGCTCAGCCCGCCGGGTATGCGCAGATGGATGGACGCGTCCTTTTCCCGGATCTTCACCGAGGCCCCCAGGCCCAGCACGTCGTTGACGGCGCACTCGGTCAGGCGGACGGCGCTGGTGACGGCGGCGCAGACGATGTCCGAGCCCGCCTCCCCATAGCCGCTGTGGCCCTGGACGGTGAAGCCCACAATGCGCTCGCCCTCCATCTGAAAGCGAACCGTGGTCATCTTACACAGAGATCTTGCCGATGGTGACCTTGGTGTAGGGCTGACGGTGGCCCTGCTTGCGGCGGTAGCCCTTCTTGGGCTTGTACTTGAAGACGATGATCTTCTTGCCCTTGCCGTTCTTCACCACGGAGGCGTCCACCTTGGCGCCCTCCACCACGGGGGTGCCCACGGTGACGTTGTCGCCGTCGATGACGGCCAGCACCTTGTCGAAGGTCACGGCCTCGCCGGCCTCCACGGGCAGCTTCTCGATGAACAGGGTGTCGCCCTCGGCCACCTTGTACTGCTTGCCGCCGGTCTCAATGATCGCATGCATGTTTCTTTCAACTCCTTCATGACGGGCTCGCTGTCGGGGGAGGGCCGAAGCGTGGAGCACCCGGGAGCAGGCGCACAGCGAACCGCGCAGACGAAAAAACAGGCTGGCCGCAGGCCAGCGGCATTTTTCGCGGAGCGGTGAGCAGTGTGCCGTCGCGGAGGGTGCGAAACGTGACATCACGCGCGGTCACTTTGGTTCCCATTCAAAGCGGCTCTAGCATTATATCAGCGGGCTCTGGAAAAGTCAAGGCTTTTTGCGGCAATTTTGAGCGGATTACTGCGGGTTTTCCGCAGAAACCGGCATACCCTCCCACACATAGCCCAGCTCCGCCAGATCGGCGGCGGAATAGGTGAGGCCGCCGCCGCTGCGGGTGAGATCCACGTAGTGGGCGCCGTCGTCCTCGGTGAGCTGGTTCCAGAAGTGGGGCTCCCCGTTCAGGGTGCCCTCCACCAGGGTGGAGCCCACCAGGAGCTCCCCGCTGAGCAGCTGGAAGGCCAGGGCCGTGCCCTCGCTGTCCGCGCCGTCGCCCAGCAGGGCGTCCCAGGCGGAGGGGCCGCCGCCGGGGGCGGACTGGATCCGCTCCTGGGCCACGGCGAACAGGGTGGCCCGGCGGGCGGAGGCGGACTGCTGCTGGGGCCGCAGGGGGAGCATCAGGGCCTCCACCTCGGCCTGCAGGGCGTCCCGCTTCTGGCGGAGGGCGGAGGCCTCCTCGGGGTAGGTGAAGAGGATCTCCACGATCCGCTGGCTGCCCGACTCGGGGTAGAGGGAGACGGTGAACTCCGGCATGCCCATGGCGGAGGCGGGCGCGTCATAATAGGCCTGCCGCACCAGCTGGGCGATGGCGTCGGCGTCGGCGGTGAAGTACCCCACCCGCAGGACGACCTCACTGCGGTAGTCGGCCAGGGCCTCCGCCACCTCGTTGCGGATGGCGCTGGTGCCGGTGACGTTGACCAGGCTGTTGATCTGCTCCCTGGTGCGGCGGTAGGAGATGGTGATGGTGGCCTCGTAGGTGGTGAGCACCCGGGTGTACTGGTTCTTGATGAAGTCCACCGCGTAGGCGCCCAGGGGATCCTCCGTGGCTACCTCCAGGCAGGCCCGGTTCAGATCCTCCTCCACGTCGCCGGTGTAGTCCACCAGCTGGAGCTCCCCCACCTCCGTCCCCTGGGAGACGAAGAAGAGCACCGCGTTGACCAGCTCGGAGTAGGTGCCCACCTGGACGGAGGAGCCGTCCCCGGCGGCGGGCTGCTCGGTGTGGGACTCCACCACGGCGTAGGGCCGCTCCAGCAGGGCGGAGCAGCCCGTCAGGGACAGGGCGCAGCACAGGGCCAGCGCCAGAAGAGCTCGTCGCATGCCGCGCCTCCTCCCGCTCAGTAGCCCAGGGGCTCGTCGATCAGCACCACCTCGGCCCGTCCGATGCCCGTGGGCTTCTCCCACAGCACCGCCAGGGCCCGGCAGATGCGCTCGGGGCTCTTACAGTCGTAGCACTTGTCCCCCCTGACGGCGCAGGGGGTCTTTTTGCCCAGCCGCTGGGCGTTCTTGGGGGAGGCAATGTTGCGGGCCCGCCACAGGGCGGCGTCATAGTCGGGGGCGATCTTGTTGGAGCCCACCAGGAAGTAGACCTCCTCGTGGCCGAAGATGGTGGAGGCCACCCGGTTGCCCGTGCCGTCGATGTTGATGAGCTCCCCGGTCTCCGCCAGGCCGTTCACCGAGGTCAGATAGACGGAGGAGGCCGCCGCGTCGGCAAAGCTGTCCCCCAGCCAGTGGCTGCGCACCGTGGTGTGGCGCTGGAGCCGCTCGATAAGCCCCATGTCCCGCAGGGTGGTGGAGCCGCCGTGGCCCACCGTTTTCCCATCCAGCTTCCGGTCTAAGTAGTCCACGGCCTCCGCCGCGGTGTCGAAATAGGTCACGTCAAATCCGTGGGCTTCCAGATTCTTGCGCAGTTTCTCATAGTCGGGCATAAGTAGGGCTCCTTTCCGCTAAAAATGAGTAGTGAGTAGTGAACGGTGAATAGTTGTGGTGTGCGGCTTTGTCGCACGGATTGAAATATGCCTGCGGGCGACCACCCGCGCGGGCGCGGGTGAGGGGGGTATCGGCGGCGGTTCCCTTGGGAACCGCCGCCGTATCCAGGGTCGAACCTGCCGGGGCAGGTTCGATGGAAATCAGGCGTTAGCCACCTTGATTTCAGAAGATAACGTCCCCCCCTAGACGCTCATAGGTCGTTCTGCTTGTACTCCCGGAACCCGTCTCCCAACACCTCGTGGGCATCACAAACGATGAGAAAGGCTGCGGGGTCAATCTCCTTGACGGTGCGCTTGATGGCCACAATCTGCCTCTGCTTGAAGGCCACCATCAGCACCTTTTTGTCCGTGCCGGACCAGCCGCCCTCACCGTGCAGGAGAGTGAGCCCCCTCTCCATGTCATGGGTGATAGCGCGGGCAATCTCCTCATAGGCATCGCTGATGATGTAGGCGACCTTGGAGCTGTCCATGCCGTAGAGCACCGTGTCCATCACCTTGGTGGTGACAAACAGGGAGACAACACCGTACAGGGCGCTTTCCACCTTGCCGAAGGCGATGGCCACCAGGGCGATGACCATAAAGTCGGGGAAGAGCACCAGAGTGCCCATGGGCAGCCAGGCGAATTTCAGCTTCAACAGCCGGGCAATCAGATCGGTGCCGCCGGTGGTGGCACCCTTGGCGAAAACCAGACCGATGCCCAGGCCCAGCAGGGCTCCGCCGAAGATGGAGGCCAGCATGGTGTCCATGGGAGGGAACTGGTAGATCATGTTCATCACATCGATGGCAAAGGAGCTGAAGGTCATGGCATACAGGGAGGATACCAGCAGATGCCCGCCGATGAACTTCCACCCCAGGAAGAAGAGGGGGACGTTCATGACAAAGACGGTGGTGCCGACGGGAAGAACGGGAATTACCGCGTTGATTACCTGGCCCAGGCCGGTAAGGCCGCCCATGGCCACCAGGTTGGGTGCATAGAAAATATTATAGGCCAGGGCATAGATCAGGGAGCCCAGGGTGATGACTGCGTAGCTCCGGATGAAATGGCGCACTTTGTGTTTCAACCCATATTCCTCTTTTCTCTCACAGAATCACAGCAGGCTGATCTGCTCTTCTCCCCGGTCTTCTTCTTTGAGGAGCATCCCGGCGATGGGCAGGGAGCGGGCCCGGTAGCGGGCGGCGTTGACGATGGGGGTGTCGGTCAGGGGCCGGGCGTCGGCCACCTGGTACCTGGGCTTGAGGGTCATCACATTGACCCCCTGGGTGGAGCGGGTGGTCTTGGGGTTGAGGGCGGCGGTGTGGAACACCACGCAGCGGCCCTCGGTGGAGGTCACCGCCATCTCCGTGTCCTCCCGCAGGTGGACTGCCGCCGCCAGGGGAGACTTGTCCGAGTAGGCGCCGGTGAGGCGCTTGCGGCGGGTCTGGGTCTGGTAGGCGGACAGGGCCACCCGGGCCACCTTGCCGTTGGCGAAGAAGAACAGCACATCGCCGGTGTAGTCGGCCGTGACGCAGGCCCACACAAAACCCTCGTCGGGCTCCATGCCCAGCTTGGTGGGCAGGAAGTCGCCCAGCACGCTGGCCTTGGTGTCGTCGAAGTCGCTGAGGCGGGCCTTGTAGCACTGCTGCCGGTCGGTGAACACCAGCAGCTCGTCCCGGTTGGATGCCTCCCACTGGAGGAAGGGGCCGTCCCCCTCCTTGTACTTCTGCTCGCCGCTCATGCGCAGGGACTGGGGGGTGATCTTCTTGAAGTATCCCTCCCGGGAGCAGAACACATGCACCGGGTAGTCGGGGGTCTCGTCCTCCGGCTCGTCGGCGGCGGCGTCCGCCGCCTCATAGACGATCTCCGTCCGGCGGGGGAGGGCATACTTCTTCTTCACCGCCTGGAGCTCGTCCACGATCAGCTTCTTCACCCGGCTGGGGTTATTGACGATGTCCTGGAGGTCGGCGATCTCCGCCTCCAGCTGCTCCACCTCCTCAATGCGTTTGAGGATGTACTCCTTGTTGATGTTGCGCAGCTTGATGTCCGCCACGTACTCGGCCTGCACGTCGTCGATGCCGAAGCCGATCATCAGGTTGGGCACCACCTCGGCGTCCTCTTCCGTCTCCCGGATGATCTTGATGGCCTTGTCGATGTCCAGCAGGATCTTTTTCAGGCCCTTCAGCAGGTGCAGCTTGTCCTGCTTCTTCTTCATGACGAAGTAGGTGCGCCGCCGCACCCCCTCCATCCGCCAGGCCGTCCACTCCTCCAGAATCTGCCGCACCCCCATCACCCGGGGCATGCCGGCGATGAGGATGTTGAAGTTGCAGGAGAAGGAGTCCTGCAGGGTGGTGGAGCGGAACAGCCGGGCCATCAGCTTGTCCGGATCGGCCCCCCGCTTCAGATCGATGGTGATCTTCAGGCCGTTCAGGTCGGTCTCGTCCCGCATGTCGGAGATCTCCTTCACCTTGCCGGCCTTCACCAGCTCGGCCACCTTGTCCATGATGGCCTCCACCGTGGTGGTGTAGGGGATCTCGTAGATCTCGATCAGGTTCTCGCTTTTCAGGTAACGCCACCTGGCCCGCACCTGGAAGGAGCCCCGGCCCGTCTCGTAGATCTGCGCCAGGGACGCCTCGTCGTAGAGCAGCTCCCCGCCGGTGGGGAAGTCGGGGGCCTTCAGATAGTCCAGCAGGCTGACATTGGGGTGCTTCAGATAGGCCACCGTGGCGTCGCACACCTCCCCCAGGTTGAAGCCGCACAGGTTGGAGGCCATACCCACGGCGATGCCCTGGTTGGCGCTGACCAGCACGTTGGGGAAGGTGGTGGGCAGGAGTGTGGGCTCCTTCATGGAGCCGTCGTAGTTGTCCACAAAGTCCACCGTGTCCTGGTCGATGTCCCGGAACAGTTCGGCACAGATGGGGTCCAGCCGCACCTCGGTGTACCGGCTGGCCGCCCAGGCCATGTCCC
>NBJMR02800__coassemble_1376_pt1 | contig 51668 bp, 47 predicted proteins | sample NBJMR02800__metabat2_high_PE_046 | metagenome-assembled genome bin NBJMR02800
TGATCCTCCACCCGGATCTCATAGGTGGAAATGATGACCTGGATATCCCCGCCCAGGGCGCGGAGGGAGGCGGTCAGGCTGCGGGGGTGGTACATCCAGGTCAAAAACCCCGCCAGCAGGGCCGCCAGAGGGAGGAGCAGGAGCCAGCGCCATTTTCCGGTTTTCACATGGATTTCCCCTTTCCCGCTGTTTCTGAACTCAGAATAGCACAGGAAGGCGAAAAACGGTGTAAAGATTCTGTAAAAGCACCCTAGTTTTCCCCATTCAGCCACACCATGTGGATATGATCCTCCCACACGCCGTTGATTTTGAGATACTTCCGGGACAGGCCCTCCTCCACAAAGCCGGCCTTGGCCGCCGCCCGGCGGGAGGCGGTATTGCGGGGCATGATGTTGGCCTCCACCCGGTGGAGCCCCAGGGCCCGGAAGGCCCACTCCGCCCCGTAGGCGATGGCCTCGGAGCCGTAACCCCGGCCCCACAGGGTGGGGTCGATTTTGTAGGAGATGAAGCAGGACTGGAAGGCCCCCCGGACGATCTCGTTGAGGCCCAGCATGCCGACCACCTTGCCGGGGTGGCGGGGCTGCACCAGCAGAAAGCGGAAGGAGCGGCCCGCCTCCGCCCAGGACTGCTCCTCGGCCAGGCGCCGGGCCTGTCCCTCCTCGGTGTAGAATTCCTCGTCCCACACCGGGTCAAAGGGGGCGAAGGCTTCCCGGTTGCGGCGGTAAAAGGCGGCGGCAGGGGCGGCCAGGGCGGGATTTGCCGCCAGGAACCCCAGCCGTGGGGAGCGGAATACATAGCGGTTCACGGGTATTCTCCTTTCCGGTTGATTCAGCGGGTTTTATTATAGCACAGCCTGCCGGGTTTTGCACGTTGGTGCCGGTAAGGCATTCCCTTTTCGCATGGAAAAGATTCCATTCCGGAAGGTTGACCTGGCCGCTGGTTTTCGGTAAAATAGAGGCAGAAAAATGCGGGGGCCGTCCAGAAACTGGACGGCCCCGCCTACCGAGGAGAATCCCAATGCTGAACCGAGACGAGGAACTGCGCTTTTGCAAGGCCCGGCGGGCCGCCATCGCGCTGGACTTCCAGAACCTGAACCCTGAGCAGCGGAAGGCCGCCATGGCCACCGAGGGGCCCCTGCTCCTCCTGGCGGGGGCGGGCAGCGGCAAGACCACCGTGCTGATCCACCGCATCGCCAACCTGATGAAATACGGCCGGGGCTCCGACTGCGACGAGGTGCCCGCCTGGGTCACCCCCGCCGAGCTGGACTTCCTGGAGGAGTACGTCCGCCATCCCGATCCGTCCCAGAAGGCGGAGCAGGAGCGGCTCTGCCAGGTGGAGCCGGCGGTGCCCTGGTCTATCATCGCCATCACCTTCACCAACAAGGCCGCCGGGGAGCTGAAGGAGCGGCTGGAGCGGATGCTTGGCCCGGCGGCGGGCGATATCTGGGCCTCCACCTTCCACTCCGCCTGCGTGCGCATCCTGCGGCGGGACATCGACCGGCTGGGCTTCACCAGCTCCTTCACCATCTACGACACCGCCGACTCCGAGCGGGTGATCAAGGACATCCTAAAGGACTTCAACCTGGATGAAAAGACCTTCTCCCCCCGCTCGGTGCTGGGATACATCTCCCGGGCCAAGGACGCCATGAAGCTGGGGGCGGACTACCTGGCCGAGTGCGAGAAGGCCGGGGACTTCCGGCTGGTGAAGATCGCCAAGGTGTATGCCGAGTATGAGCGCCGCCTGAAGGACGCCAACGCCCTGGACTTTGACGACATCATCCTGGACACGGTGCGCCTGCTCCAGAAATTCGATGACGTGCGGGAATATTACCAGAGGAAATTCCGCTATGTACTCATTGACGAGTACCAGGACACCAACAACCTCCAGTATCTGCTGGCCTCCACCCTGGCGGGGGGGTACGAGAACATCTGCGTGGTGGGGGACGACGACCAGTCCATCTACCGCTTCCGGGGCGCCACCATCGAGAACATTCTCTCCTTCGAGAGCCAGTACAAGGGGGCCCGGGTGATCCGGCTGGAGCAGAACTACCGCTCCACCAGGAACATCCTGGAGGCCTCCAACGCGGTGATCCGCAACAACGAGGGCCGCAAGGGCAAGGAGCTGTGGACGGAGCACGACGCGGGGGACAAGGTCCACTGCTACACCGCCATGAACGAGCACGACGAGGCCCAGTACGTGGCCGCCCAGATCCTGGCGGACTACTCCGCCGGGCGGAAGTGGAAGGATCACGCGGTGCTCTACCGCATGAACGCCCAGTCCAACCAGATTGAGCAGGCCTTCAAGCGCAACGGCATCCCCTACCGCATCATCGGCGGCATCCGCTTCTTCGACCGGGCGGAGGTCAAGGACATGCTGGCCTACCTGTGCGCGGTGAACAACCCCAACGACGATCTGCGCCTGGCCCGCATCATCAACAACCCGCCCCGGGGCATCGGCGCCACCACGGTGGACCGGGCCCAGGCCATCGCCCAGGCGGAGGGCCGCTCCCTGTGGGACGTGGTGAACCACGCCCGGGACTGGCCGGAGCTGCAGAAGGCCGCCCCCCGGCTGGGCCAGTTCGCCGAGCTGATGAGCGATCTGCGGAAGCTGTCCGGTGAGCTGCCCCTGCCCGACTTCTACGAGGAGCTGGTCCAGCGCACCGGCTACGCCGTCATGCTGGAGCAGAAGAACACCGTGGAGGACCGCACCCGGCTGGAGAACGTCCACGAGGTGCTCTCCTCCATCCAGAACTACCTGGACAACGTGGTGGACGAGCCCACCCTGTCCGGCTTCCTGGACGAGATCGCCCTGTACACCGACCTGGACGCCCACGACCCCGACGAGGACTGCGTGGTCATGATGACCATGCACTCGGCCAAGGGCCTGGAGTTTCCGGTGGTGTTCGTGGTGGGCGTGGAGGAGGGCATCTTCCCCGGTATCCGCGCCATCGGTGAGCCGGAGGAGATGGAGGAAGAGCGCCGCCTCTGCTACGTGGCCATGACGAGGGCCAAGGAAAAGCTGTACATGACCTGCGCCTCCCAGCGGATGCTCTTCGGCCGCACCAACTCCAACCGCCCCTCCCGCTTCCTGGGGGAGATCCCGGCGGAGTACGTGGAGAAATCCGGCCGCCTGCCCTACGCCGAGCGGCAGGAGCGGGAGGCGGAGCGCCCCCGCCCCGTCCGGCAGCGCCGCACCTACGACCGGGGCTTCTCCCTGGGGCACGAGTCCGCCGCCCCTTCCTCCAGCGCCCCCGCCCCCGACTGGAAGAGCCCCGCGGCGGGGAGCCCGCCCAAAGCCGCCGCCCCCGCCTTCCGGGCTGGGGACAGCGTCCAGCACAAAGCCTTCGGCAAGGGCCTCATCACCAAGGTCACCCCCATGGGCGGCGACGCCCTGGTGGAGATCGCCTTCGACACCGTGGGCACCAAGCGGCTCATGCTCAAATCCGCCGCCCAGTACATGAAAAAGCTGTAGGGCGCGGCATCCTTGACGCGCCGTTTGCAGGGGCGGATATCATCCGCCCGAACCCGCAGGGCCGCCATACATGGCGGCCGCCCAATGGAGGCCCGGCCTCCCGGCGGGGGCCTACCCGGCCGGGGCCCCCATTTCTTCCCGAAGAAATGGGGGGAAAGAAGGGCCGGGGGGCTTCGCCCACCCTGGACCCCCCAGTACGAGGGTTCATGGCGGCGGCGAGCTGTACAGACAGGGCAAAGACCGGGTGAGCATTGCCGCCCGTTCTATTGGCAGTCGTGTTACAGGCGCTGCCGCGCCTCGGTGGCACGCATCGGGATTACCTTGCAGGCCATGAGAGCGGTTGCGCTGTACCCAGCCGCCCGCCGGGCCGCCGTCGGTGCCATGCCCCGGAAATATCAGGGAAGTTGGGGCGGCGTGCAGGCGGCCGCTGTTACAGCAGCTCGGTAAAGCTGCGGATATACCGGCGGCAGAGCTGTCTCATCTCCGCCTCGTACATGGCGTAGAAGGGGTCGTACACCCCCACCACGGCGATGCCCGTGTCCCGGGCGGCCCTGCAGGCCCCGGGAGAGTCCTCGTAGAGGGTGCAGTCCATCGCCCGCACCCCCAGCCGCTCCAGGGTCAGGGCGAAGGCCCGGGGATCCCGCTTCTCCACCCCCAGCTCCTGGACGTAGACCACGGCGGAGAAGTACCGCTCCAGGCCGTGGCGCGCCAGGGCGGCCCGGCACAGTTCGGGCACGCAGGCGGTGACCAGGGCCATGTCCGCCCCCTCCACCGCCCGGCGGGCCAGGAACTCGCCGGCCCCCGGCTTGAGGGGCACCTGATGGGCATAGGCGTCCCGGGCCATGTCCAGCCACTCGGCCATGATCTCCTCCGGGCTCATATCCAGATGATAATAGTCCTTGGTATATTGTGCGGCAATGGGGAAGATGGAGTGGCCCACGGCATCGCTGTATTCCCGGGTCGGGGTGAGCCCCCGCCGGGCCAGAAAGCCGTTGTCCACATCCACCCACACGCCGTTGGAATCCACCAGCGTGCCGTCAAAATCGAACAGATCCACAGGCGATAACCTCCAGAGAAAGCGATAGCATGATTTTATCATAGTCAAAGGAGAGGTACAACCATGAGCGAACACAAAGAAACCAGCGTCCTGGCCCGCTTCGCCAGCCCCCTGATCGTCCTGGCCACCATCATCTGGGGCAGCTCCTTCGTGGTGATGAAGAGCAGCGTGGACGTTCTGCCCACCTTCTGGCTGCTGGCCATCCGCTTTACCTTCTCGGCCCTGGTGCTGGCCGTGGTGTTCATCAAACGGTGGAAGGTGCTGGACAGGCAGTACCTGATCGGCGGCACGGTGATGGGCTTCTGCCTGTTTGTGGCCTATGCCTTCCAGACCTTCGGGCTGGAGCAGACCACCTCCGGCAAGAACGCCTTCTTCACCGCCGTCTACTGCGTCATCGTCCCCTTCCTGTACTGGGTCATCGCCAAGCGCCGCCCCGACAAGTTCAACATCCTGGCGGCCTTTCTGTGTATCGCCGGCATCGCCCTGGTGTCGGTGACCGGCAGCAACGCCACTGCCTTCAACATGGGCGACGTACTCACCCTCATCGGCGGCTTCTTCTTTGCCGCCCACATCGTGGCTGTGGCCAAGTACTCCGAGGGCCGGGACATCTTCATCCTCACCACCCTCCAGTTTGCCTCCTTTGCTCTGTTCTCCTGGATCGGCGTGCTGATCACCCGTCCCGCCCTCACCCCCGGCGTGTTTGACCAGAGCCTGATCTTCTCCTTGGCCTATCTGGTGATCTTCGCCTCCTGCGGCGCCCTGCTGTTCCAGAACATCGGGCAGAAGTACACCGTCCCCTCCACCGCCGCCGTCCTTCTGTCCCTGGAGGCCCCCTTCGGCGTGTTCTTCTCCATTCTCTTTGCCAACGAGCGGCCCACCCCCCTTATGTTCGTGGGCTTTGCCCTGATCTTCCTGGCCGTGGTGTGCTCGGAGACGAAGTTCTCCTTCCTGCGAAAAAAAAAGGTTGACAAAGTCTGAACGGGTGCGTATAATACAGCCTAACAAGTAAACCACAGCAAACCTGTGAGGAAGAGAAGTAGGCGGCATTCCCGATGCAAAGAGAGCCCTGGGTGGTGGGATCAGGGTCGGAGGGAACCGGCGAATGGACTTCCGAGGGCGGCTTGAACGGGCAACCAAGTAGATGCCGACGGGATCCCACCCGTTATCCATCGGGCACGCATGATGGTGCGTGAAGCGAGTGGACGTCTCTGACGTCAATTTGGGTGGTATCGCAGAAGTATTTCAAACGCTTTTGTCCCAGAAATGGGGCAGAAGCGTTTTTTTATATCCTGCACCATCTGCCGCCCCAATTTTTGATTGGGAGGAACCAAACATGAAAAAGCTGAACCGAGCCCTGTCTCTCTCCACCGCGGCCGCTCTGGCCCTGTCCCTCACCGCCTGTTCCGGCGGCACCTCCGGCACCGCCGACACCCCGACAGCCAATGCCAGCGCCTCCACCGGGGGCTCTGGCGGCACCTACACCGTGGCCGTCATCAAGCAGATGGATCACGCCTCCCTGGACGAGATTGCCGACGCCATCGCCGCCCGGCTGGACGAGATTGCCGCGGAGAACGGCGTCACCATCCAGTACGAGGTGACCTCCGGCCAGGGCGACCAGACCGTGCTGCGTCAGCTGGCCGACCAGGCCATCGCCGACGGGGTGGACACCATCATCCCCATCGCCACCACCGCCGCCCAGGTAGCCGCCGTCTCCGCCGAGGAGAGCCAGACCCCGGTGGTGTTCGCCGCCATCTCCTATCCCGAGACGGCCGAGCTCACCGGCATCGACTACGTCACCGGCACCAGCGACGCCCTGGACACCGATCTGATTCTGGACATGATGCTGGCCCAGAACCCGGATCTCCAGAGCGTGGGCCTGCTCTACTCCCTGTCCGAGCCCAACTCCGAGGTGCCCATCGCCGACGCCAAGGCCTATCTGGACGAGAAGGGCATCGCCTATACCGAGGCCACCGCCAACACCAATGACGAGGTCATCGCCGCCGCCAGCTCCCTGATCGCCGACGGGGTGGACGCGGTCTTTACCCCCACCGACAACATCATCATGGCGGCTGAGCTGGCCATCTACGAGGACTTCATCAACGCCGGCATTCCCCACTACACCGGGGCCGACTCCTTCGTGCGCAACGGCGCCTTCGCCACCTGCGGCGTCAACTACACCGACCTGGGCGCCCAGACCGCCGACCTGGCCTATCAGGCCATGACCGAGGGCATGGACAGCCTGGAGGACTACTACCAGGTGGCAGGCGGCCTCATCACCGTCAACTCCGAGACCGCCGAGGCCCTGGGCATCGACACCTCCGTGTTTGAGTCCCTGGGCGAGGTGGCCGCCGTCACCACCACCGAAGAGTGAGTTTATAACCAACCAGAGGCAAGCCCCCCGGCCGGTGCCGGGGGCTTTACCCTGCTGAAAGGAGCGCGAGCGCCATGCTCTTTGTGACCCAGACCGCCCTGGAGCTGGGCTTCCAGTACGCCCTGGTGGCCATGGCCCTGTTTCTCAGCTACCGGGTGCTGGACATCGCCGATCTCACCACCGACGGGTGCTTCATCCTGGGCTGCGCAGTATCGGTAAGCCTCACCGCCTCCGGGCACCCCTTCCTGGCCATCCCCGCCGCCATGGCCGCCGGGGCCTGCGCCGGGTTTGTCACCGCCTTCCTCCAGACCAAGCTGGGGGTGCCCTCCATCCTGGCGGGCATCGTCACCAACACGGGGCTGTATACCGTCAACCTGATGGCCATGGGGTGGAAGGCCAACCAGTCCCTGCTGCGGCAGGACACCATCTTCACCCTGTTCCGGGACACCGGCATCGGCGGCAGCTGGAACGCCATTCTCCTGTCCGCCGGCATCACGGTGCTGGCCGGGGTGCTGCTGGTGGCCTTCCTGGGCACACGGCTGGGCCTGTCCATCCGGGCCACCGGCGACAACCGGGACATGGTGCGCGCCTCCTCCATCAACCCCACCTTCACCATCACCATCGGCCTGTGCATCGCCAACGCCCTCACCGGCCTGTCCGGCGCGGTGGTGGGCCAGGCCCAGAAGACCGCCGACATCAACGCGGGCACCGGCGTGGTGGTCATCGGCCTGGCCTGCCTGATCATCGGCGAGACCATCGTGGGCCGGGGGGCCATGTTCCGGGGGGCCATCGCGGTGATTGTGGGCAGCATCCTCTACCGCTTTATCTATGCCATCGTGCTCTATACCAAGGTGGTTCCCATTGACTGCCTCAAGCTTGTCACCGCCATTGTGGTGGGCCTGGCCATCGCCGCCCCCACCCTGAAGAGCTGGGCCGCCTTCCAGGCCAGGAAGCGGAAGGCCCTGGCGGCCAGAAAGGGGGAGAAGTAAATGCTGGAGCTGAAAAACGTCTCCAAGACCTTCAACCCCGGCACGGTCAACGAGAAGAAGGCCCTGGACGGCCTGAGCGTCACCCTGGCCGACGGGGACTTCGTCACCATCGTGGGCTCCAACGGGGCGGGCAAGTCCACCCTGTTCAACGCGGTGGCTGGCGACTTCTACGTGGATGAGGGCTCCGTCACCCTGGACGGCCGGGACATCACCTACCTGCCCGCCTACCACCGCAGCCGGCAGATCGGCCGGCTGTTCCAGGATCCCATGCGGGGCACCGCCCCCCACATGACCATCGAGGAGAACCTGGCCCTGGCCTACCTCCGCACCGCCAAGCACCAGCGGGCCTTTTTCAGCCGGGTGTCCAGGGCGGACAAGGCCTTCTTCCGGGAGCAGCTCTCCCGCCTGGACATGGGCCTGGAGGATCGGATGCGCCAGCCGGTGGGCCTGCTCTCCGGCGGCCAGCGGCAGGCCCTCACCCTGCTGATGTGCACCATGGTGCCCCCCAAGCTGCTCCTGCTGGATGAGCACACCGCCGCCCTGGACCCCGGTACGGCGGAGAAGGTGCTCACCCTCACCCGGGAGATCGTGGAGGAGCACCACATCACCACGCTGATGATCACCCACAACATGAAAAACGCCCTGGAGCTGGGCACCCGCACCTTCATGATGGACGGCGGCCGCATCGTGCTGGACATACAGGGCCAGGAGCGGCAGGGCCTCACGGTGGAGGATCTGCTGGAGCGGTTCCGGGCCGGCGCGGGCAAGGAGCTGGACAACGACCGCATCCTGCTCTCCGACGACTGAGTGCAGGCAGAAAACCGGCCTTCCCCCGGCGGGGGGACGGGAGCAAATCCCGTCCCCCCGCTCAGCGTGTCGAAAAAGCGGCTTTGCCGCTTTTTCGAGAAAGGCCACATGGCGGAAGGGGTTCGTTTTCTTGCGAAAAAGTCACCCCTTCCGCCATGAGAAGTGTCATTTCCGAGGCGCATGTCCCCGGAAATGACGAATTTTGATTTGATTCCTGCGGCTGCGGCCGCAGGAACTCTGCGAGGCTTTTCCTCACGGAGGGTTTTTCGACAGCCTGGGCGGGGGGACGGGAGCAAATCCCGTCCCCCCGCTTTCCTTATGCAGGCAGCCGCAGCACCTGGCCGGGGTAGATCAGATCGGGGTTGGCGATGCGGTTGAGGGAGGCCAGGGCGCTGACGGTGGTATTGTACCGCCGGGCGATGCCCCACAGGGTGTCCCCTTGCCGGACGGTGTAGGTGCCCGCCGATGGGGCGGCGCCCCGGGGCAGATTGAGCACCTGGCCGGGGTAGATCAGATCGGGGTTGGCGATGTGGTTGAGGGAGGCCAGGGCGCTGACGGTGGTGCTGTACCGCCGGGCGATGCCCCACAGGGTGTCCCCCCGCCGGACGGTATAGGTGTCCGCCGCGGGCGCCGGCGCCTCTGAGAGGAAGATCTCCGCCGTAAAGGAGTCCCGGTCCACATAGCCGCTGACGCCGCTGACCGTGCCCCGGTCGGTGTACTGGAACCCGGCCCAGGACGTCCAGTTGGCGGTGACATGGGGCTGGGAGGGCCCGTAGTCCGCCGCCCACAGGGGCCAGCGGGCCACCGAGCTGTCCAGCACGTGGCTGGCATCGTAGGCGCTGGTGTACACCATGGGGGTCTGGCCGGTGAGGGACTCCAGCTCCTCCAGGAAGGCCGCGGCGATGGCGCTGGCCTGGGCGCTGCTGAGGCCGGAGAGCTCCTCGATGTCCAGCACCGGCCGGCAGTCGTAGGTCAGCTCTGAGAGCTGGGAGGCGAAGAAACGGGCCTCCGCCCGGGCCTCCGCCGCCGTGCGGGCGTAGAGGAAGTGGTAAAAGCCGATGTGGAGGCCCGCCGCCCTGGCCCCCTGGTAGTGGGACTGGAGGCAGGCATCCACCCCGCCGCTGCCGTAGCCGGCGCGGATATAGACCACCTCGATGCCGTCGTCCCGGGCGGCATTGAAGTCCACCTCCCCCTGGTAGACGCTGATGTCCATGCCGGCGTACAGCGGGCGGGAGGCGGGCTCCAGGGCCAGGGCGGGCATGGCCGTGGCCAGCAGCCCGGCGCACAGGAGCAGGGCGGTGAGAAATTTGCGCAATATACTGCACCCTTTCCAAGACAAAATGGGTGGGACCGGTTCGGTCCCGCCCATTCTATGCGGCGTATTTCAGGGGTGCTCCAGCCACAGCTTCTTCCGGGCGCGGAGCACAAAGCAGATCACCCGGACGATCCAGTCCCCCACCATGGCGATCCACACGCCGATGGCCCCCAGGCCGAAGTGGAGGCCCAGCAGGTAGCTGCCCCCCACCCGCACCGTCACCATGGACACGATGGAGACGGCCATGGGCACCCGCACGTCGCCGGCGGCCCGCAGGGCGTTGGGCATGGTGAAGGCCAGGGGCCAGAACAGCATGGCGCAGCCGTTGTGGATCCAGATGAGCACCGCGGCGTACCAGTGGGTCTCCGGCGTCAGGCTGTACAGGCCGAGGATCAGCGGCAGGCCCAGCAGCAGTACCGCATTGAGCCCCCAGGTGCACAGGTAGGTGAACTTCACCAGCTTCTTGGTGTAGAAGCGCACCTGCTCCCACTCCTGGGCCCCCACGCACTGGCCCACCACGGTGATCAGGGCCAGCCCCAGGGCCTGGCCTGGGATCACGCCGAAGTTGTCGATGTTGTTGGCCACCGCGTTGGCGGCGGTCTGGGCGGTGCCGAAGGTGGAGATCAGGCTCACCAGCACCACCCGGCCCAGCTGGAAGAAGCTGTTCTCCAGGCCGTTGGGGATGCCGATGCGGAGGATCTTGGCCATGGTGGGCGGCTCAAACCGGAAGCGGAGCAGACCGTGGATACGCACCAGGCCCCGGCCGCTGTGGAGGAGGGCCAGCATGACCGCCGCCGCCACGGCCCGGGAGAAGAGGGACGGGAGGGCCACGCCGGCCACCCCCATGTGGAAGCCGTAGACCAGCACGGCGTTTCCGATGACGTTGAGCACGTTCATCAGGGCGGAGACATACATGGAGGCCCGGGAGTTGCCCATGGCCCGCAGCAGGGCGGCGCAGCCGTTGTACAGGGCGATGAAGGGGTATGACCAGGCGGAGATGACGAAATAGGTGACCGCCCCCTCCATGACGGCGGGCTCCACCTGGCCGAAGAGCAGGCCCAGCAGCCAGCGGTGGAGGAGCAGCACCAGGCCCATGATCACCAGGGCGGCGGCGGTGACGATGTACATGAGCTGGTTGGCCGCCCGGTTGGCCCGATCCAGCTCCTGGGCGCCGATGGACTGGGCGCACACCACGGCGCCGCCGGTGGCCAGGGCGGAGAACACGTTGATGATGAGCACGTTGATGAGATCCACCAGCGCCACGCTGGACACGGCGGTCTCCCCGGCGGCGGAGACCATCATGATGTCCGCCATGCCCACCATGACGGACAGGAACTGTTCGATGATCAGGGGGATGATGAGCCTGCGCAGGGCCTGCTTGCTGAACACGGGGCAATCCTCTCTTTTCCTTACAAAAACTGCCTTTCAGTATACTCCAGATTCCGGGCGGCGGACAAGTGGCAAAGCGCACACAATCCCTTGCCATTTTGCCGCGTTCGGGGTATAATTTGGCACAGCTGGAATTTCAATCACGACTGAGGAGGAGACCATGGAAAAGATTCAGATGACCACCCCGCTGGTGGAGATGGACGGGGACGAGATGACCCGCGTGCTGTGGAAGCAGATCAAGGACGAACTGCTGCTGCCCTATATCGACCTGAAAACCGAGTATTACGACCTGGGCCTGCCCGAACGGGAAAAGACAAAGGATCAGGTGACCGTGGACTCCGCCGAGGCCACCAAGAAGTACGGCGTGGCGGTGAAGTGCGCCACCATCACCCCCAATGCCCAGCGGGTGGAGGAGTACAAGCTCTCCGAGATGTGGAAGTCCCCCAACGGCACCATCCGCGCCATTCTGGACGGCACCGTGTTCCGCGCCCCCATCATGGTCAGGGGCATCTCCCCGGTGGTCAAGACCTGGAAGAAGCCCATCACCATCGCCCGCCATGCCTACGGCGACGTGTACAAGTGCACCGAGTACCGGGTGCCCTCACCGGGCAAGGCGGAGCTGGTGTTCACCGGCGCCGACGGGAAGGAGGAATTCCGCCAGACCATCTACGACTTTGAGTGCGGCGGCGTGCTCCAGGGCCAGTACAACAAGGACAGCTCCATTTCCTCCTTCGCCCGCTCCTGCTTTCAGTACGCCATCGACACCCGGCAGGATCTGTGGTTTGCCACCAAGGACACCATCTCCAAGAAGTACGACCACACCTTCAAGGACATCTTCCAGGAGATTTTCGACTCCGAGTACAAGGCCAGATTTGACGAGCTGGGCATCGAGTACTTCTACACCCTCATCGACGACGCGGTGGCCCGGGTCATCCGCTCCGAGGGGGGCTTCATCTGGGCCTGCAAGAACTACGACGGCGACGTGATGAGCGACATGGTGTCCACCGCCTTCGGCTCCCTGGCCATGATGACCTCCGTGCTGGTGAGCCCCGACGGCAAGTACGAGTACGAGGCCGCCCACGGCACCGTCACCCGCCACTACTACAAGTACCTGAAGGGAGAGGAGACCTCCACCAACCCGGTGGCCACCCTCTTCGCCTGGACCGGCGCCCTGCGCAAGCGGGGAGAGCTGGACGGCATCGCCGCGCTGGGCCAGTTCGCCGACAAGCTGGAGCAGGCCACCATCGACACCATCGAGGGCGGCACCATGACCCGCGATCTGGTGGGCCTGTGGGAGGGGGAGACCCCCGCCAGGGGCGTCACCTCCCTGGAGTTCATCCGGGCCATCAAGGCCAATCTGGAGAAGCGCCTGTAAGCCGTAGCAGCAAGCAGCCCCCGTTCCGGTGGAACGGGGGCTGAGACTGTCGATAAACCCTCCAGCCAAAGGATTCGGAGGGAAGGATAGTGTGAAAGGCTGCCCCGCAGGGCGTTTCGAAGCGCAACCGCCGCAAAGCGGCGGCGCTTAGCGCGGAGATGAACCGTCAGGGTTCCCTTTCGCGTTGGATCAAACAACTTTTTGAAACTTTTTTGAAGTTTCAAAAAGTTTAGCAGCCTGTCGAAAAGACTTTTTCGATAGGCTGAGCCCCCGTCCCGGAATCGGGACGGGGGCTGCTTTTGTGTTGGAAGGTTAGAGGCTCCGGAGGGCCGCCCGGGCGGCCGCCAAGGTGGCGTCCAGCTCCGCGTCCCCGTGGGCCTCCGAAACGAACATGGCCTCGAACTGGGCGGGGGCCAGGGCCACGCCCCGCTCCAGCATGGCCTGAAAGTATTTGGCGTAGCGGCCCACGTCGCTGCCCTTGGCGTCGGTGAAGGTGGTCACCTCGGTGGGGGTGAAGAAGGGGGCCAGCAGGGAGCCGATCTGGTTGATGGCCACCGGCACCCCGGCCTCCTCCGCCGCGGCCCGCAGGCCGCAGGCCAGCTTCTCCCCCTTGGTGGCCAGGTCGGCGTAGATCTCCGGGTGCTCCTTCAGGTAGGTGAGCTGGGCCAGGCCGGCGGCCATGGCCACCGGGTTGCCGCTGAGGGTGCCCGCCTGGTACACCGGGCCGCAGGGGGCCACCTGCTCCAGCAGCTCCCGGCTGCCGCAGTAGGCACCCACGGGCATGCCGCCGCCGATAATCTTGCCGAAGGTGACCAAGTCGGCCTTCACGCCGAAATACTCCTGGGCGCCGCCCAGGGCCAGCCGGAAGCCGGTGATCACCTCGTCAAAGATCAGCAGGGCGCCGTGCTGGTCGCACAGCTGCCGCAGGCCGGGGAGGAAGCCGGGGGCGGGGTTCACCACCCCCATGTTGGCGGCCACCGGCTCCACGATGACGGCGGCCACCTGGCCGGGGTTCCCCTCCAGCAGCTCCCGTACGCTGTCCAGATCGTTGAACTGGGCGGTGAGGGTGTCCCTGGCCGCCCCCACCGGCACGCCGGCGCTGCTGGGGTGGCCCCCCGCCAGGGCGGAGGAGCCGGCGTTGACCAGCATGCAGTCGGAGTGGCCGTGGTAGCAGCCCTCGAATTTGATCAGCTTGTCCCGCCCGGTGGCCCCGCGGGCCAGCCGCAGGGCGGACATGACCGCCTCGGTGCCCGAGTTGACCATGCGCACCATCTCGATGTTGGGCACCAGCTCCACCATCAGCTCGGCGATGTCCACCTCCCGCCGGGTGGGGGCGCCGAAGGACAGGCCGTCCTTCACGGCCTTCTCCACCGCCTCCCGGATCACCGGGTGGTTGTGGCCCAGGATCATGGGGCCCCAGGAGCACATGTAGTCGATGTATCGTTTCCCGTCCTCGTCGTAGATATAGGCCCCGTCGGCCCTGGTGATGAACCGGGGGGCCATGCCCACCGCCCGGTAGGCCCGCACCGGGGAGTTGACCCCGCCGGGGAGGACTTTTTTGGCCCGCTCAAAGAGCTGCTCCGAGATGTCCATCAGCCGATGTCCCCCTTTCGGATGGCCTGGGCCAATTCCTTGGCGTAGTAGGTGATGAGCATGTTGGCCCCCGCCCGGAACACGGACAGGGCGGACTCGCACATGATCCGGTACTCGTTGATGAGCCCGGCGGCGGCCGCCGCCTTGATCATGGCGTACTCGCCGGACACGGAGTAGGCGCACAGAGGCAGGTCGAAGGTGTCGGCGCACTCCCGGATCACATCCAGGTAGCTGAGGGCGGGCTTGACCATGATCAGATCCGCCCCCTCGGCGATGTCCAGCTCGCACTCCTTGATGGCCTCCTTCCGGTTGTGGGGATCCATCTGATAGCCCTTCCGGTCGCCGAAGGAGGGCGCGGAGCCCGCCGCCGAGCGGAAGGGGCCGTAGAACGCAGAGGCGTACTTGGCGGAGTAGGCCAGGATGGGCACATTCTGGAAGCCGTGCCCGTCCAGGGCGGCCCGGATGGCGGCCACCCGGCCGTCCATCATGTCGGAGGGGGCCACCATGTCCGCCCCCGCCTGGGCGTGGGACAGGGCGGTCTTGGCCAGCACCTCCAGGGTCTTGTCGTTGTCCACCTCATGGCCGTCCAGAATGCCGCAGTGGCCGTGGTCGGTGTACTCGCACATGCACACGTCGGTGATCACATAGAAGTCGGGGTACCGGGCCTTGATGGCCCGGATGGCCTCCTGCACCACGCCGTGCTCTGCCCAGGCGGAGGAGCCGCAGGCGTCCTTTTCCCTGGGCAGGCCGAACAGGATGCAGTGGGTCACCCCGGCGGCCAGGCACTCCTCCACCGCCTCCCCCACCGCGTCGATGCCGTAGTGGTACTGGCCGGGCAGGGCCTCGATGGGCCGCCTGCCGCTGAGGGTCTCGTCCACAAAGATGGGGTAGATCAGGCTGTCGGGGGACATCCGGGTCTCCCGGCACAGGCGGCGCACCGCCTCGTTTCCCCGCAGGCGGCGGGGACGCTGGATCAGTTCCATGCTGACGCTTCCTTTCTCATGAAACGCGGCGGGGGCAAGCCCCGCCCTACGCTTGTGGTGTTCAAATGGGGGAGATTCCCCTCGTGACCCACATTTCTTTTCGTCCTATATAGCCGGGGACCTGTAGGGCGGGGGCTTGCCCCCGCCGTTCTCAATCCCGCAGGTCTGCAATCAGCTCCACCAGGGCGTCCATGGTGGCCTGGCGGGCCACCTGGACGGGGATGCCGTGCTTTCCGGCCTCCGCCGCGGTCTGCTCCCCGATGCAGGCCCCCACCATGCGGGAGAAGTCCGCATCCGCCCCCACGGTGGACACGAAGCCCCTGATGGTGGAGGCGCTGGTGAAGGTGACGATCCCCGCCGCGCCGGATTCCACGGCGGCCCGCAGCTCGTCGGAGCGGGGGTTGTCGTAGACGGTGCGGTAGGTGGCCACGTCGTCAAAGCCTATGTTACGCCGCTCCAGCGCCTCTGTCAAGGCGGGGGAGCCCTCCTGAGCCCGGAGGATCAGCACCCGCCCAGCGGCGGGGATGCCCTCCCCCAGGTGGGCGGCGTCGTACACCTCCGGCACGTAGTCCGCCCGCAGGCCGTGGGCGGCCAGGGCCTTGGCGGTGCCGGGGCCGATGGCGGCCAGGCGTACGCCGCCCAGGGTCCGGGCATCCAGCCTGCTTCTCTCCAGCCAGCGCCACAGGGCGTCCACCCCGGCGGGGCTGGTGAGGGCCAGCCACTCATAGGCACTCAGGCGGCCCATGGCCGTCTCCAGCTCAGGGCAGGGGTCCAGGGGCACGGTGGAAATGCAGGGGTACTCCCACACGTCCGCCCCCAGTGAGCGCAGGCGGCCGGACAGGGTGCCCGCCCGCTCCTTCGGCCGGGTGACCACCACCGTCTTGCCCTTCAGGGGCAGGCGGTCGAACCAGTCGAACTGCTCCGCCAGGGCGCACACCTGCCCCACCACGATGACGGCGGGGCTCTTTACCCCCGCCTCCGCCGCCCGCCGGGGCAGGTCGGCCAGGGCGGCGCTGGTGCGGCGCTGGGCGGGGGTGGTGCCCCGCTCCACCGTGGCGGCGGGGGTGTCCGGGGCCATGCCCGCGTCCAGCAGGCCCTGGCAGATGGCGGGCAGGGCGGACACACCCATGAGGAACACCAGGGTGCCGCCGGTGCGCACCAGGGCCTCAAAGTCGATGTCCAGCTCCTTTCCCGCCCGCTGGTGGCCGGTGACAATGTGGAGGGAGGAGCAGCAGTCCCGGTGGGTCACCGGGATGCCCCCGTAGGCGGGGGCGGCGATGGCGGAGGTGATGCCGGGCACCTCCTCAAAGGGGATGCGGTGCTGGGCCAGCAGCTCCAGCTCCTCGCCCCCCCGGCCGAACAGGAAGGGGTCGCCCCCCTTGAGGCGCACCACCGTCTTTCCCTCCAGAGCCTTGTCCAGCAGGATCTGGTTGATCCCCTCCTGGGGCACCAGATGGTGGGCGGCCTCCTTGCCCACGTTGATCTGCTCCGCGTTCTCCGGCATGAAGGCCAGGATGGCGGGGCTCACCAGCCGGTCGTACACCACCACTTCGGCGCTCCGGATGGCGTCCAGCCCCTTGCGGGTCAGCAGGCCGGGATCCCCCGGCCCCGCCCCCACCAATATCACTTTCCCGGGCACAGGCATCCCCCTTTCAGTGTCTCCGCCAGGCGGCGGGCCAGCGCCTCCCCCTGCTCCCTGGGGCCGGAGCGCCTGTCCCGGCTCACCCTGCCCTGTCCGTCCACATACAGGCCGTCGATGGTGATGGTGTCCCCCTCCACCACGGCGTGGGCGGCGATGGGGGAGGAGCAGCCCCCGTCCAGGGCGCGGACAAAGGCCCGCTCGGCCAGGGCACAGGCGGTTCCGTCGGCGTCCAGCACGCCGTCCAGGCAGGACAGATCCTCCCCCGCCCGGGCCTGCACCGCCAGAATCCCCTGCCCGGCGGCGGGGAGCAGCTCGTCCACCGTAAAGTACCGGGCGATGCGGCCCTCCAGCCCCAGGCGCTTCAGGCCCGCGGCGGCCAGCACCAGGGCGGAGTACTGCCCCTCGTCCAGCTTGCGCAGGCGGGTGAGCACGTTGCCCCGCACCGGGGCGATGGCCATGCCGGGGAACAGGGCACGCAGCTGCACCGTCCGCCGGGCGGAGGCACAGCCGATGGGCCTGGACCGGTCCAGCTCCGCCACCCCCTGGGGCAGCACCAGCACATCCCGGGGATCCTCCCGGCGGGTGAAGCCCGCCAGGGGGATGCGCTCGTCGATGTCCATGGGCAGATCCTTGCAGCTGTGGACGGTGAAGTCCACCCGGCCGTCCAGCAGGGCGGCGTCCAGCTCCTTCACAAAGAGGCCCTTGCCGCCGATCTGGTCCAGGGTGCGGTCCAAAATTTTGTCGCCGGTGGTCTTCATGGTCACCAGCTCCAGCCGGATGTCCGGATGGGCGGCGCGGATGGCGTCCATCACCAGCTCCGACTGGATAACAGCCAGTTTACTCTCCCGGCTTCCAATCCGAATTGTATTCATTCCAATCCCTCCAGGGTGGCCCGAATGGCCTTGGCGGCCCGGGCGGTCAGGGCGTGGTCGGTGCCCCGGCCGGTGACCCCGGCCACCAGATTTTCCCCGGTGCACACCGCGGGGAAGAAGAAGGTGCACTCCTCCTGGCAGTCCGCCACGCTGACGGGGACGCCCAGGGCCCGGGCCTCCTCCCCCACCGCCCGGTTGACGGCGCGGTCATCGGTGGCGGCCACGGCGACAGCCGCCCCGGCCACGTCGCCGGGGGCGTAGGGCCGCTTCTGCCAGTCTATGCCCTCCACCTGCCGCTTGCAGCGGGGGGCGATCAGGGTGACCTCCGCCCCGAAGCCTTTGAGGACCTCCGCCCGGCGGCAGGCCACCGCCCCGCCGCCGATAATCACCGCCCGCCGTCCGGCCAGGTCGATGAACAGGGGGAAGCGGAAGGGCTTCTCCGCCGGGCGGCTCCAGCGGGGCCGGGCGGGGGTGTGCAGGTCGATCTTGTCGGCGCACTTCTCCAGCTCCTCCGGGGTGAAGCCCTCCTTCAGCCCGCCGGACAGGAGATCCACCGCCCGGCTCACCGCCAGCTCCACCAGCTCTCTGGCCTCCGGCCCGTCCAGATCGGTGGACAGCACCCGGCGGGTCACCGCCTGCTTCACCCGCTCCAGCCCGGGCAGGCAGGCCCGGTAGTTCTCCCACTGCTCCAGCTGGCCCAGGTGCTTCTCCAGAATCTCCTCCGCCTCGGGGGGGATGGTTCGCTCCACCTCCACCCCCAGATCGTCCACGTTGTAGAGGATGATACCGGGCAGCTCCCCCACCGCGGGGTCGATGTCCCGGGGGATGGCCAGGTCGGCCAGCAGCCGGGGCGGGTGGGACACCGCCGAGAGCTCCCCGGCGGAGAGGGTGTAGTGGGGGCTGGCGGTGGCGGAGATCAAGAGATCCATCCCCTCCATGGCCTCATATCGCTTCTCGTAGGGGGCCACGGCGCACCCGGCGGGCACCACCGTCTCCCCGTGGTGGTAGCTGCGCAGGGTGATCGTCACGGCGCACCCCGCCTCCACCAGCAGGGAGGCGGCCAGCCTCCCCATCTCCCCGTTGCCGATCACCAGGGCCCGCTTCCCGGACAGGCCGCCGGTCTCCCGGGCCAGCCGCTCCACGGCGCTCTGGGCGGCGGAGCGGGGCACGCCGGTGAGGCGCACCTTTGTCTTGAGGGCCTTGCCCGCGGCGGCGGCGGAGCGGAACAGGGTCTCCAGCACCCCGTCCGCCGTCCCCGCCTCCCGGGTGGCGGAGATGGCCCCCTTCACCTGGGTGAGGATCTGATCCTCCCCCCAGATCTGGGAGCGCAGACCCCCGGCCACCTCCATGAGCCGCCGGGCGGCCGCCTCCCCGGCGCAGGTGGTGAAGCACGCTGCGAACGCGGCGTAGTCCACCCCGGCGGCGGCGCACAGCAAGGCGGCGGGATCCGGCTCCGTCCCCTCGGCGCAGGAGAGATAGAGCTCCGTCCGGTTGCAGGTGGACAGCAGGGCGCAGCCCTCCACCCCCGGGTTGTCCCGGATCAGCCGGTTCAGCTCCACCACCCGCCCCCTGGGGAAGGACAGCTGCTCCCGGAGCTGGATGGGCACGTGCCAGTCCAGACCGGCCATGCGGATGTTCACGTCGGTTCCCCCTTTTTCACCAGCACCACGGAGAAGTACCCGGTGCCCTCCGGCACGTCGGCGAAGCGGGGGCAGACCGTCTCCCCCTCCATGCCGCAGTTGGCCACCATGGAGGCGCGCTCCAGCAGGCCGTGGGCGGCCAGAGTGTCCCTCAGGGCCCCCAGCTCCCTCCCCGCCTTCATGAACACCAGGTTGGCGTCCACGCTCAGGCAGTCCTCCACCTCCCCGTGGGAGGCGGGGACGATCATCAGCCGCTGGGCCTTCTCGCACAGGGGCTGATTCAGCCGGGCGGCCACGGCGCAGAAGGAGGGCACGCCGGGGATGATCTCCGCCCCGTACCCCCGGCTCAGCACCCGGCGGTGGATGTAGATGTAGGTGGAGTACACCGTGGGATCCCCCAGGGTGATGAAGGCCACGTCCTTCCCCTGATCCAGCTTTTCACAGATGGCGTCCGCCGCGGCGTCATAGGCCGCGTCCAGCACCGCCTGATCCCGCACCATGGGGGTGGAGCAGTCCAGCCGCTCCTTCCCATCGGCCAGGGGGCCGATGATGTTCAGGGCGGTCTTCTCCCCCGCCCCCTTGTCGGGGACGGCCAGCACCGCCGACGCCCGGATGATCCGCTCGGCCTTGCGGGTGAGCAGCTCCGGATCCCCGGGGCCCACCCCCACGCCGTACAGCTTTCCTCGGTTCATCGTTCTTCCTCCTTGAGCAGGCGCAGGATCTCCCGCCGGGCCGCCCCGATGGTGGCGGCGGGGCCGGCGTCCAGGCCGTCCTTGTCGTGCAGTATGTCCATGAGATGGGCGATGCGGGGCAGGCGCAGGTGGTTTTCCCGCAGCAGCCCGGGCTGTCGGAACAGCTCCTCCGGCGTGCCGGCGGCCAGCACCCGGCCGCCTCCCAGCAGGTAGGCGTCGTCGCAGCACAGGGGCACCAGATCCATGTCGTGGGTGGCCAGCAGGATAGCCATGTTCAGCCCGTCCCGCAGCTGCTCCAGCAGCGCCAGCAGGCCGCTGACCCCCTGGGGATCCAGCCCGGCGGTGGGCTCGTCCAGGATGAGCACCTCCGGCTCCATCACCAGCACCCCGGCAATGGCCGCCCGCTTCTTCTGGCCGAAGGAGAGGGCGTGGGTGGGCTTGTCCCGCAGGTGGGCCACCCCGGTGCGCTCCATGGCCGCCTCCACCCGGCGGCGAACCTCCGCCTCGGGCAGGCCCAGGTTCACCGCCCCGAAGGAGATGTCCCGGTACACGTCGGCGGAGAAGAGCTGGTCGTCGGGATCCTGGAACACGATGCCCACCCGGCGGCGCAGCTCCGCCAGGCCCTTTCGATCCCGGCGCACCGGCGCGCCGTCCAGAAGCACCTCCCCGCTCTGGGGGGTGAGCACCCCGTTCAGGTTGAGGAACAGGGTGGACTTCCCCGCCCCGTTGGCCCCCAGGATGCCGGTGATCCGCCCACGCTCCGCCTTCAGGCTCACGTGATCCAGGGCGGCGGTGCCGTCCTCGTAGGTGTAGCACAGCTCTCTCGTCTCGATGGCTGGATTCATCCCAGCACCCCCCTCTCTGCAAACAGGACTGCCAGCTGCCCCGCCGCCACCGCCAGGGCCAGGGGGTAGAGCCCCCGGCCCGGCGCATAGTCCCCCGGCAGGGTGGTGAGGCTGCCGGTATAGCCCCGGGACTCCAGGGCGGCGTAGATCCGGTCGGCCCGCCGCCAGGCCCGCAGGAACACCAGGGAGGCCATGGTTCCCATGGAGGACAGGGAGCGGCGCAGCCCCTGGTAGCCCAGGCGGGAGGCCTGGGCGGTGCGGATGCTCCCCGCCGTCTCGGAGAGCACGAAGATAAAGCGGTAGATGAGCTCCATCAGCTCCACCAGCAGGCGGGGCACATGGAGCCGCCCCAGGCACATGGTCAGGTCGGTGACCGGGGTGTTGAGGGCCAGGAAGTACATGGCCCCCACCGCCCCCATGGCCCGGAAAAACAGGGCCGCGGCGGCGGCCAGGGCGGCCCCGTCAAAGCCCCACAGCCGCCCCCCCACCGGGAGGGCGGCCAGCACCGGCGCCCCGGCGGGGTAGCTGCGCACCAGCATGGTGGCGCAGCCCACCGCCAGGAAGGCCATGGGGATCTTGAGAAAATGGAGGTATACTCTGGGGGGCAGGCCCCCCAGGGCGGTGATCAGCACGCCCATGGCCGCCGCCGTGGCCAGGCCCACCGCCGCGCTGCCGCAGCACAGGCACACCACCAGCGCCGTCAGGGAGAGGATCAGCTTGGGCAGCGGATCCACCCGCCGCAGGCGGGACTGGTAGGCCCAGCGGTCGGTGCCCATCAGCTCTCGTCCTTCCCGCCGGGCTTTTTGGTGATGCGGCCCAGGACAAAGCCCACGATCCCCGCGCCCACGGCGGCCTGGAGGGCGAAGAGCAGGGACTCCACCTCGCCGCTGGCGGGCTCCAGGATGGGCTCAAACCAGGGCTGGTACCCGGGATTCAGCTCCTGAACCACCTCCTCAGCCTGTCCGTCGGCGCCGCCGAACTCGGCGTTGGGCAGCAGCCACAGGGGCAGGGCGGCAATGGCCACCGCCAGGACGATCAGAATCAGATTTTTCTGCCAGACCTTCATCGCTTCTCCCTCCTTACAGCACGCACAGCGTTTCCAGCTCGGTCTTGCTGTACTTCTCCAGCACGTTGAACACCACCACGGTGAGCAGGCCCTCGACAATGGCCAGGGGGATCTGGGTGACGGCGAACACCATCAGGTACCGCGCCATGCCCCCGTCGATCACCCCCAGCTGGAAGGAGGTCACCACGTAGGTGAACAGATCCCCCAGGGCGGCGGCGGCGAACACCGCCACGGGCGCCGGGGCCTTGGCCTTCCGCAGCAGCTTGTACACCAGCCAGGACATGATGGGCCCGGCGATGGCCATGGAGAAGGTGTTGGCCCCCAGGGTGGTCAGGCCGCCGTGGGCCAGCAGCAGGGCCTGGAACAGCAGGACGATCAGCCCCAGCACCGCCATGGTCATGGGCCCGAACAGGATGGCCCCCAGGCCCACGCCGGTGGGGTGGGAGCAGGAGCCGTTAAAGGAGGGCAGCTTCAGGGCGGAGAGCACAAAGGCGAAGGCCCCGCACATGGCCAGGAGAATCTTGGCCCGGGGCGCCATCTCCACCTTCTTTTTGATGGACAGGAAGCCCGCCGCCACAAAGGGCACGCACACGGCCCCCCAAACCACGCACCAACCAGCGGGCAGATAGCCCTCGGCGATGTGCATGGCGGAGGCGCTCATGGGCAGCAGGCCCAGCAGCCCGATGAGCAGGGCCGCGGTGCGCAGCAGGCGGTGGTTGCGTTGTGTTGTCATGATCTTCATCCTTTCCTATACCTCGTAGGCTGATGGTGTGGTATGCTCCGGCAAGGTCTTCCGGCTCGAGCCTCTCTGCCGCCGCGCACCTTCCCAGGTCTCCCCAGTGGCATTTGCCCGGCGGCTCCTCTCTCACGGCAGCGGGACTGCGCGGGACTTGCACCCGACTTCCCTTTTCCGGAGCCCTATGTCAACAGGCCTCCGCCTGGAGTTTTTCCGCCGCTTCGGCGTGGGCGGCGAACAGGGCCCGCACGCCGGGGTTCTCCCCCAGGCCCCGCAGGACGCAGGACACCTGATAGCCCTCCGCCTCCAGCATGGACTTCCAGGAGTCGGGCTCGTCCCCGGCCAGATCGTTCTTGGCGTGGTCGCCGGCCACCACCATCAGGGGCCGCAGCTCCACCCGGCGCACTGCGTGCCGTTCCTTCAGCCGCCGCAGGGCCTCGTCAAAGCCGGGGTAGCCCTCCACCGTGCCGATGACGATGTCCCGCCGGCCCAGGTCGTGGAGCAGGTACTCCAGCTGGGTGTAGGCGGCGTTGGCGTAGTGCCCCGTGCCGTGGCCCATGTAGAGCACGGCGGCGTCCTCCGACGGGCCGGGCAGGTCGGAGAGCAGGGCATCGGCCAGCGCCCGGTAGTCCGCCTCCGCCGTCAGCAGGGGCTTTCCGAAGGCCAGCCGGGCAAACCGCCCGGCAAAGGTGGCGGCCTGGGCCATCAGCTTGTCGTACTCGTCGCCGTTGAGGATGTGGGTGGGCTGCACCACCACATCGTGGTACCCCTCGGCCGCCAGGCGCTCCAGGGCCTGGGGCACGTCGTCGATGTGGGTGCCCTCCCTCTCCAGCTTGCGCAGGATCATGCCGCTGGTGAAGGCCCGGCGGAGGGTTCGCTCCGGGAAGGCGGCGGCCAGCTCCGCCTCGATGGCGGCAATGGTCTTTTCCAAGGTGTCAAAATGGCTGGTGCCGAAGGACACCGCCAGGATGGCTTGCTTGTCCATGGTTGTTCCTCCTGTGGGGACGAAATGTGCAGAATCGGGCACAGATTGATACCCTCTGTAGGGGCGGCCTGTGGCCGCCCCTACTCCCGCGCGTTGTTGCTGGCCTGATAGAGCAGGGCGTTGCAGATGGCGGCGGCCACATTGGAGCCGCCCTTGCGGCCCCGGGCCACGATGTGGGGCACGTCCATGGTGAGCAGCAGCTCCTTGCTCTCCACCACGTTGACGAACCCCACCGGCACGCCGATGACCAGGGCGGGCTTCATCTTCCCCTCGTCCATGAGCTGGCAGGCCCGCACCAGGGCGGTGGGGGCGTTGCCGATGGCCAGCACCAGGGGGCCGTCCAGGGCGGCGGCCCGTTCCATGGACACGGTGGCCCGGGTCTCCCCCCGCTCCCTGGCCTCGGCGGCCACGTCCGGGTCGGACATGAAGCACACGGCCCTTCCGCCGAACTTCTCCAGCACCCGCTTGTTCACGCCGGAGAAGGCCATCTGGGTGTCGGTGACGATGGTGCAGCCGGCCTTCATGGCGGCGATCCCCTTTTCCACCGCGCCGGGGGAGAACACCAGGTTGTCGGCGTACTCAAAGTCCGCCGTGGTGTGGATCACCCGCTTGACCACCGGCAGCTGGTCTGCCGGGAACACCCGGTCGCCCAGCTCCTGGGCGATGAGCTCCATGCTCCGGGCCTCGATGTCCGCCGGGGCCACCCGCTGTAAGTGTATTTTCTTCATGGTCATATCTCTCCTTTTTTGGGCGGATGATATCCGCCCCTACGGATGGGCCGCAGACGGCCCGGCGCGCCCGTCTCTTTTTACCCGGCCCCGTTCAAGATACGGTAAATCCGCGGCAGATCCAGGCTCTCCCGCAGGCCGTCGGCCAGCCTGTCGTACTGCCCCTGGGCGTAGTCCTGCCAGTCCACCGCCGCCGCGCCGGGCTCCAGCCCCTTGGCCTCCAGCAGGGCGTTGACCAGGGCCTCCGCCGCCCCGGCCTTGTCAAAGATGCCGTGGACGTAGCAGCCCCACACGTTGCCGGAACTCAGGCCGTCGGTGTGGCGCTCCCCGGTCTGGGTGGTGAAGTCCACCAGGGGAGCGGCGGCGCTCTCGGTGCGGCCCATGTGGATCTCGTAGCCCTCGAAGGGGACGCCCGCCATGGCGCTGAAGATGCCCTCCGGGGCCCGGAAGGCGCCGGTCACCCGGGTGCGGGTCTTTTCCCCCTGGAACACCGTATCCGCAGGGAGCAGGCCCAGCCCCTTCAGGGTGCCGCCCCCCTCCACCCCGTCCGGGTCGGAGACGCTCTGCCCCAGCATCTGATAGCCGCCGCAGATGCCCGCCACCGCGCCGTCGGCGGCGGCGTGCTTGAGTATGGCGGCCTCCATGCCGCTCTGCCGCAGCCAGCGCAGGTCGTCCATAGTGTTCTTGGTGCCCGGGAGCACCACCAGATCCGGGTGCCCCAGCTCACGGGGTGAGGTGACATAGCGCAGGGTGACGGCCTCCATCCGCTCCAGGGGGTTGAAGTCGGTGAAGTTGGACAGCCGGGGCAGGCGCACCACCGCGATGTCCACCAGGCCCACCCTGCCGTTCCGGCCCAGCCGGGAGGACAGGGAGTCCTCGTCGTCCACATCCACATCCAGCATGGGGACAACCCCCAGCACCGGCTTGCCGGTGAGCTCCTCCAGCTGCCCCAGGCCGGGCCGGAGAATGTCCACATCCCCCCGGAATTTGTTGATAATCAGGCCGCGGATCAGCTCCTGCTCGTCGGGCTCCAGCAGCTTCACCGTGCCGTAGAGGGAGGCGAACACGCCCCCCCGGTCGATGTCGCCGCACAGGAGCACCGGGGCGTGGGCCCGCTTGGCCATGCCCATGTTGACGATGTCGTCCTGCCGCAGGTTGATCTCCGCCGGAGAGCCCGCCCCCTCGATGACGATGATGTCGTAGTCGGCGGACAGGGACTCGTAGGCGGCCATGACCTCGGGAATCAGGGTCTTGCGGTAGTGGAAGTACTCCCCCGCCGGCATGGTGCCCCGGGGCACGCCGTTGACAATCACCTGGGAGCCTATATTGCTGGTGGGCTTGAGGAGGATGGGGTTCATCCGGGCGTCGGGGGCCACCCCCGCCGCCTCGGCCTGCACCACCTGGGCCCGGCCCATCTCCAGCCCGTCGGGGGTGATGGCGGAGTTGAGGGCCATATTCTGGGACTTGAAGGGGGCCACCTTGTAGCCGTCCTGTTTGAAGATGCGGCACAGCCCCGCCGCCAGCAGGGACTTGCCCGCGTTGGACGCCGTCCCCTGTATCATAATCGCCTTTGCCATCACAGCACCTCCCGCAGGGCGGCCAGCAGCCGCCGGTTTTGCTCCGCCTGTCCCACGCACACCCGGTACCAGTCCTCCCCCAGGCCGTGGTAGTTGGCGCAGGAGCGGATCAGCACGCCCTGTGTGAGCATGCTCTCTTTCAGATCCGTAACCCCCGCCGCCCGGAACAGCAGGTAGTTGGCCTGTCCCGGCACCACGTCCAGGCCCAGGGCCGCCAGGCCCTCCGCCAGGGCGGGCCGCTCCCCCTCCAGGAAGGCCCGGGCTTTCTCCGGCCAGTGGGGACACTGTGTCAGCGCCGCCAGCCCCGCCGCCTGGGCGGGGCTGGACACGCTCCAGGGCGGGCCGCCGGCGGACATTCTCTCCAGCAGGGCGGTGTCGGCACACAGGGCATAGCCCAGCCGCAGGCCCGCCATGGCGTAGCTCTTGGTGAAGGCCCGCAGCAGGAGCAGGTTGGGATACTCCACCAGCCAGGGGGCCAGCCCCGGCCCGCCGCAGGCGAGGGGCAGGAAGCACTCGTCCACCGCCAGCACCGCCCCCAGATCCCGGCACTTCTCCGCAATCCGCAGCAGGAGATCCCGGCTGATCAGCCGGCCGGTGGGGTTGTTGGGGGTGCACAGGAACACCAGCTCCGTGTCCGGCCCGATGGCCTCCAGAATCCCCTCGTCCACGTCAAAGTTCCGCTCCCGGCGCAGGAGGTGGCGGGTGACGGCACAGCCCACCTGCTCCAGCGCCCCCTCATACTCGGAGAAGGTGGGGGCGGTGACCAGGGCCCGGCGGGGGCGCAGAGCGAAGGCCAGCCGGAAGATCAGCTCCGCCGCCCCGCCGCCGCAGAGCACCTGCTCCGGCGTCACCCCGTCGTGGGCGGCGATGGCCGAGCGCAGCTCCCGGCACAGGGGGTCTGGGTAGGGGGAGGCCTGGGCCGCCGCCCGGGCCGCCGCCTCCCCCACCCGGGGCGGCAGCCCCAGGGGGTTCAGGTTGGCCGAGCAGTCCAACACCGGCCCGCCATAGCGGGTCTGGGCGGTGAGCACGTCCCCGCCGTGGGTGTATTGGGGCATGGTCGGGCCTCCTTTCCGGGAAATTTCTGAATCGGACGGCCACAGGCCGCCTCTATAGACGCTGCCGTACGGATTTGCCGGGTTTCCGCCCTGCCGGGCGCGCCGGGTCGTCGCGCCCCACGAAGCGCCACCCAGCCGCCCGCCTGTAGGGCGCGGCATCCTTGACGCGCCGCCCTCTCACGGGAACAGCAGAATCATCAGCGGCACGCCGCAGAAGAGCAGCAGGGCGAAAAAGGCGGTGGCGTATAAGATTCGCCCGGCCCGCAGGATGTCCAGGGGCTCCACCGGCCGCTGGTCGTCGCCGATGGTGGGCTTGTCCACCAGCTTTCCGAAGTAGTAGCTGGGTCCGGCCAGCTGGAGCTGGAGGGCCCCGGCGCAGGCCGCCTCGGTGTGGGCGGAGTTGGGGGACTTGTGGTTTTTCCGGTCCCGCTTAAAAATCCGCCAGGCGTTGCGGCCGTCGTAGCCGCTGGCCGCCGCCCCCAGGCACATCAGCACCCCGGCCACGCGGGCTGGGATCAGGTTGAGCACATCGTCCAGCTTGGCCGCCGCCCGGCCGAAGTAGAGGTATTTGTCGTTCTTGTAGCCCACCATGGAGTCCATGGTGTTCACCGCCTTGTAGGCCATGCCCAGGGGCGCGCCGCCGATGGCCAGAAAGAGCAGCGGGGCGATCACCCCGTCGGAGGCGTTCTCCGCCACCGTCTCCACGGCGGCCTTGGCCACCCCCGCCTCGTCCAGCCGGTCGGTGTCCCGGCCCACGATCATGGACACGGCATGCCGGGCGGCAGGGAGATCCCCCGCTTTGAGGGCCTGGTAGACCTTTCCGCTCTCCACCCGGAGGGACTTGGTGGCCAGCAGCTGGTAGCTGATCAGCGTCTCCACCGCCAGGGCCAGCCAGGGGCTCACCAGGGAGCAGCCCCACAGCAGCAGGGCGGTCACGCCGGTGGGGATGCACAGGGTCAGCGCCACCAGCGCCACGCCGGCGGCCAGCTCGCCCCCCGCCGTCTTGGGGAACAGCCGCCGCAGGACCTTCTCCAGCCCGGCGATCAGCGCCCCGATGGCCCGCACCGGGTGGGGGGCCCAGTGGGGATCCCCCAGCAGGAGGTCCAGGCAGAAGCCCAGCAGCAGGGCCAGCAGATGGGACGCGCCCCAGCTCATAACCCCTTCTCCCCCTTGTACTCCTCCAGAATGGTCAGCTCCAGGGTATCCGGGTTCAGCTCTGCCCGGAAGCCGCCGCAGTTGGGACACATCCAGCCGTAGTACGCCCGCTCCGGGCGGCCGTATTTGGTGAGCAGGCTCATGAGGGCCCCGCCGTGGGACACCACCCCCACCCGCGCACAGCCGCGGGCGGCGGCGTCCGCCGCCACCTTCTCCAGCCCCCGGGACACCCGGTCGGTGACCTGCTGGGCGCTCTCCCCCACCGGCATGTTGGCGAAGTCGGGGTGCTCCCCCATGCCGATCCACGCCTGATAGAGGGGGTCGTCCTTCAGCTCCTCGTGGTTCTTCCCCTCAAAGGGGCCGAAGTCGCTCTCCCGCAGCTCGTCCACCACGGTCATGGGCACCCCGGGCCACAGCAGCTCCGCCGTCCGGAGGCACCGCCGGAGGGGGCTGCGGTAGATGTGCTCCACTCTTGGCAGGGTGGGGCCCACCCGCCGGGCCAGCTCCTCCCCCCGGGGGATGAGGGGCACGTCCAGCGTGCCGATAAACCGCTTCTCCAGGTTGCCCTGGGTGATGCTGTGGCGGACAATGATCAGTTCCATGTGCCTTCTCCTTTCAAAACCATGGGCAGGCCGCAGAAGATCCGCTCCACCCGCGCCGCCCGCTGCGCCAGACGGCAGCACAGGCGGCCCACCGCCTCCCGCCGGGCCCGCTGGGCCGGGTCCACCGGCACCACGCCGCAGCCCACCTCATCGCAGATCAGGACGATCTCCGGGTTGGCGGAGAGCAGCTCGTTCTCGTCCAGCTCCGGCCACTGCTCCAGCCCGGCAAAGATGGGCTTTGTGCGGGCCTCCTCCGGGGTGCGGGCCACCTGGTCGGGGCCGCACCCGGTCTTTTCCCGGGCGTAGTCCAGCTTGCCCTGGCCCGCGCCGCCGATGATGAGAATCATACCAACACCTCAATCCGCTGGGCCACTACCGCCCCCAGCACCATGCCCAGCTCGCAGAGCTGGAGGAAGAACCCGGCCAAGTCACCGGTAACCCCGCCGAACTGCCGTTTGGCGGTGGCCACATAGTACACACACGCCAGGGCCGCGCCCGCCAGCGCCCCCGCCCCCGTCCAGGAGGACAGAAGCACCATGGCGACGGCGGCCAACGCCGCCCACGCCGCCAGCACCACCCTGGCCTTGGCCGCGTCCATGGGGCCGGTGAAGGTGGCCAGCAGGCCGGTGCCCCGGGCGTTGGGCAGGGTGACGGCGAACAGGCCGGACAGGCTCCGGGACAGCACCGGCCCCAGGCAGAGGACCAGGGCGGTCCGCCCCGCCGCCTCCACCTGGCACCAGGCGGCGAAGAACACGATCAGATACAGCCCGCAGCAGAGAATGGCGAAGGCCCCGGTGTGGGAGTCCTTCAAAATCTCCAGCTTCCGCTCCCGGCTCTGGTGGGAGGACAGGGCGTCGCAGGTGTCGCAGAAGCCGTCCAGGTGGATGCCGCCGCTGAGGGCGATGGGGAGGAGCAGGGCGAAGGCGGCGGTGAACACGGCCCCGAAGCCCAGCCAATGGGCCAGGGCCAGCCACAGCCACAGCCCCGCCCCCACGGCCGCCCCCACCAGGGGGAACCAGCACAGGGCCCAGGACAGGGCCTTTTTCTCCCAGTCTACCCGGGGCATGGGCAGCTTGGAGTACATGGCAAAGGCGATGATGACGGATTTCACGGCTTCTCCCCCTTCCAGGCCACGGGAATCCCGCAGACCACCTCGTACACCCCGCCGGCCCGGGCGGCCACGGCCCGGTTGAGCCGGGCGAGCACATCCAGATAGGCCAGGGTGTCCGGGTCGTAGTCCATCCCGTCGGAGAACAGCTCGTTGGTCACCACCACCAGCAGCCCGGCCTGCCCGGCGGCGCGGTCAATGCCCGCCAGCACCCGGTCAAAGGCCCCCTGACGGCCCTGCTCTCCGAAAAACTCGTTGGCGGTCAGGTTGGAGAGATCCTCCAGCAGGGCGGCGCAGCCGGAGGGCAGGGTGAGCCCCGCCAGATTCTCCGGGCACTCCAGGGTCTCAAAGCCCTTCCCCGCGCGCATCTGCCGGTGCCGCTCCACCCGGCGGACGCTCTCGGCGTCCCACACCTTCATGGTGGCCAGGTACACCCGCCCGTCCAGGCCGGAGGAGGTGACCAGCCCCTCGGCAAACTCCGACTTGCCGCTCCCCGCGCCGCCGGATACCAGTATCAGCATGTGTGCACCTCCCATCGGCGGGGGCAAGCCCCCGCCCTACGGCCTCGCAGAGTTTCGCCGCCTCGCGGCGAAATCCAATCAAAATATGTGTGAAGCAGGACATGCGCCTGCGCAGCACACCACTGCTTGCTCCGCCACCGGCGGGCAACCACCCGCGCGGGCGCGGGTGAGGGGGGTATCGGCGGCGGTTTCCTTGGGAACCGCCGCCGTATCTAGGGTCGAACCTGCCGGGGGCAGGTTCGATGGAAATCCAGCGTCAGCCGCCTTTAAGAGCCAGACAACGTCCCCCCTAGACTAAGGGCTGATATGCCTCGATGTTCGTATCCTCAAAGGTGGCCATCTCCCGGTAGACAGCCAGTCCCATGTCCAGCAGGGGCATGACGGCCACGGCGCCGGTGCCCTCCCCCAAGCGCATCCCGGCGTAGAGGAAGGGCCGCAGGTTCAGCTCAGAGAGCACCAGCTGGCTGGCCGGCTCCTCGGAGGCGTGGGAGCCCAGCATGTAGTCCCGGCAGTCGGGGCACAGCCGGGCGGCCACCAGGGCGGCCACGGAGGAGATGAATCCGTCCACCAGCACGGGGGTGCGGCACAGGGCGCCCCCCAGGAACACCCCGGCCAGACCGGCGATATCCAGCCCCCCCACCTTGTGGAGCACGTCCAGCACGTCGCCGGGGTCGGGCCGGTTCACCCGGACGGCGGTCTCAATGGCCCGGATCTTTCTCTGCAGCCCCTCGGAGGACAGCCCCGCCCCCCGGCCGGTCATATCCTCCACCGGCCGGTTCAGCAGCACGGCGGCCAGGGCGGAGGAGGTGGTGGTGTTGCCGATGCCCATCTCGCCGGTGGCCAACAGCTTGACGCCCTGGCCGCACAACTCTTGGGCCACCTCCACCCCCGCCAGGATGGCCTGGACGGCCTCCTCCCGGCTCATGGCGGGGCCCTGGGTCATGTTGGCGGTGCCCCGGCGGACGCACTTCTGGCGGATGCGCGCCCCCGTCACCGGGACGGCGGTGCCGATGTCCACTGGCACCACCTCCGCGCCTGCGGCGCGGGACATGGCGCACACGCTGGTGTCCCCGGTGGACATGTTCTCCGCCACGATGGCGGTGACCTCCTGGCCGGTCTGGGTGACCCCCTCGGCCACCACGCCGTTGTCGGCGCACATGACCACCACCGCCCGTCGGGAGAGATCCACGTCCGGGCTGCCGGTCATGCCGGCGATGCGGATCACCGCGTCCTCCAGTGCCCCCAGGCTGCCCAGGGGCTTGGCAATAGAATCCCACCGGGCCTTTGCCCGGTCCATGGCCTTCCGGTCGGCGGGGACGATCCCCTGAATGACTTCTTCCAGCGTCATGACAATGCCTCCTGATTGTTTTGACAGCGGCGGGCCGCCGCCACGAATCTCTGTGCCGCCGACCGCGCGGCGCAGAAGTGGAAATGGGGGAACCCGGCGTAGAGGGTGGGGGTGTGGTAGGCGCAGTCCCAGCCCCGGGTGCTCTGGGGCTTCTCGGCCCGGAAGGCGCTCCCCGGCGCGTCGGTGTCCCAGTAGTGGAACTCATGGGCGGGGATCTTCGTCCCCGCCGGGCCCAGCAGGCCGTCGGTTTGGGCCGTCAGGGTGATGTACCCGAACCGGCCCAGCTTTCCGGTGTTGGCCGCCCGGCCGGGGAACACCCCCGCCATGGGCCACTCCCGGCCCTCCCCGTCGGCCAGGGTCTGATTTAAGTAGAGGAACCCGCCGCACTCGGCCACGGTGGGCAGGCCGCCCAGCACGGCGGCGCGCACCGCCTCCCGCATGGGGCGGTTGTCCGCCAGCGCTTCGGCGTACAGCTCCGGGTAGCCGCCCCCCAGGTAGAGGCCGCAGGCCCCCTCGGGCAGGCCCCCGTCAGCCAGGGGGGAGAACTCCACCAGCTCCGCCCCCAGCCGTTCCAGCAGGGCCAGACCGTCGGCGTAGTAGAAGCAGAAGGCCTTATCCCTGGCCACGGCGATGCGGGGCCTCCCCTCCACCGGCTCCGGCAGATCCATGGGTTTGGCCGCCAGCTCCGGGGCGGAGGCCGCCAGGGCCAGCAGGCCGTCGATGTCCACCGTTTCCTCGGCCTGGACGGCCAGGGCGGACAGCTTCTCCCGCAGGCCCGCCACCTCGGCGGCGGTGACCAGCCCCAGGTGGCGGCTCTCCAGGGCGCAGTCCGGCCGGTTGGGGAGAAAGCCGTAGACCTTTACCCCCGTCTCCCTCTCGATGGCCTCCCTCAAGCGGGGGTAGAGCATGGGGGACACCCGGTTGAGGACCACCCCCGCGATGCCGCTGTCCGGCCGGAAGTCTTTCATGCCCCTCACCACGGCGGCGGCGGTGAGGGCCCGCCCCCGGCCGTCCAGCACCAGCACCGCCGGGGTGCGGGTGGCGCGGGCCAGATCCCAGGCGCTGGCCTCGGCACTGAGGCCGATGCCGTCGTAGTAGCCCATGACCCCCTCGATGAGGGCCAGGCCGCTCCCCCGGCTGTTCTCCTCCAGCAGATACCGGGTGGTGTCCACCCCCAGGAAGAACAGATCCAGGTTGCGGCTTTTGGCCCCGATGATCTCGCTGTGGAACATGGGGTCGATGTAGTCCGGGCCGCACTTGAAGGCCACCGGGTTCACTCCCCGGTTCACCAGGGCCTGGAGGAGGGCGCAGGTCAGGGTGGTCTTGCCGCCCCCGCTGGCCGGGGCGCAGAGCAGCAGCCGGGGCGCGCTCATGCCAGCCCCTCCCCGGAGAAGATCCACACCGGGTTCTGGGCGTCCATCAGGTGGTACCGCCCCGCCGGGCGGGTGCGGGTGACAGCAATCTGCACCATGTCCGGGCTGCCCAGCCGGGCAAAGCATTTGGCCGCCTCCCCCACCGTCTCCAGGGTGACGGCGGTGCACACCACTCGGGCGGCGGGGTTCTTGTGGAACACCACCTGGAGAATCTCCTCCAGGCTGCCGGAGGTGCCCCCCAGGAACACCCGGTCGGGGGCGGGCAGGTCGGCCAGGGCCTCCGGCGCGGTGCCCGCCACTACCTCCAGGTTGACGGCGTGGAACCGGGCCCTGTTCTCGGCCAGCAGGGCCAGGGCGCTGTCCTTCTTCTCCACGGCGTACACCCGCCCGGCGGGGCAGGACAGGGCGCACTCCACGGAGACGGAGCCGGTGCCCGCCCCCACGTCCCACACCACGTGGTGTTCCTCCAGCCGCAGCTTGGACAGGGCCAGTGCCCGGACCTCCTCCTTGGTCATGGGCACGTCCCCCCGGAGGAAGGCCCCGTCGGGCAGGCCGGAGCCGTTCCACGGCCGCACCACCGGGTCGGGATTTTCCGCCAGCAGGACGGACAGGTCGGCGAAGGTCTCCCCCGCCAGCTCCGCCGCCGTGCCGGTGACAATGCGCTCGTCGGAGTAGCTCAGCCGCTCCCCCACGGAGAGCCGAACCTCCCCCAGGCCCCGCTCCACCAGCTCCCGGCACACGTCCTCCACCCTGGTGGCCCCGCCGGTGAGGGCGAAGGTCTTGGCGCTGCGCTGGATCTCCCCCGCCAGATTGTGGGCCCGGCCGTGGGCGCTGACCAGTTTCGCGTCCTGCCAGGTGGTCTGGATCTTGGCGCAGAAGTAGGTGAGGGAGGAGATGCCGGGCACCGTCTCCACCTCGTAGCTGCCCAGCAGGGGCCACAGGTTCCTGGCCCCGCTGTAAAACCCGGTGTCGCCGGACAGGAGGACGCCGACGGGCCCCTCCGGGGTCTTTCCGATGAACTCGGCGATGTCGGCGGCGGTGATGAGGGGCACACATTCGTGGCTCTCCGCCCAGGGCTCCAGCAGGCGGAGGGCCCCCACCAGCACGGGGCATTCCCGGATGGCCTCCAGGGCGCGGACTGTCAGGGTCTCCGGGTTGCCCATGCCCACGCCGATGAGATAGACCTTCATACACCCGTCCTCCTTGCAATCTCTGCCTGAATCTGTTCCAGGGTCAGGCCGTCCTCCGCGCCGGGCCGCTCCACCACCAGCAGGGCGCAGCCGGCCTCTCTGGCGGCCTCGGCCTTCTCCCGGAAGCCGCCGTACCCCCCGGTGTCCTTGGTCACCAGCGTTTTGATCCGGTACTGCCGCAGCAGGGCCACGTTCAGCTCTCTGGAGAAGGGCCCCTGCATGCAGATGATATTCCTGGGCGGAAAGCCCAGCGTCAGACACCGCTCCAGGGAGTCCACCATGGGCAGCACCCGGGGATAGCACCGCTCCGCCAGGCCGGGGACGGCGAAGTGGTGCAGCTCCTTGCTGCCGGTGGTGAGGAGCACGTTGCCGGGCAGCTCCCTCAGCAGCGCCGCCACCCCGGCCATGTCCGGCGCCCGGAGACAGCCGTCCCCCCCGCCGGACTGCCGCACCAGCCGCAGCCGGGGCAGGCCCGCCGCCTCCGCCGCGGCGCGGATGTTCTCCGTCACCTCCACCGCGTAGGGGTGGGTGGCGTCCACCACCAGGGCGTAGTCCTGTACCATCAGGGCCGCCATCTCCGCCCGGTCCATGCGGCCCACGTGGGCCTCCGCCCCGTCCGGGAGCAGGGTCTCCCCGTACTCCGTGGCCACGCAGACCGTGCAGGGGATGCGCTCTGAGAGCATCCACTCCGCCAGGGCCCGGCCCTCCCCGGTGCCGCCGAACAGCAGGATTTTGTCCATCGTTCTCCTCCTTGTGTGCGGGCGTCCGTGGGGCGCGACGACCCGGCGCGCCCGCCTCAATTTTCCCGCTGGAGATAACCCCGGGGGGTGACCATCTTGCCGCCCAGCACCTTGGTCTGGCTGTTCCCCACAAAGACGGTGGTGAACATGTCCACCTGGGTGTCCCGCAGCTGGCCCAGGGTGAGGATGCGGGCCTCCTCACCCGCCCGGCCGATGTTGCGCACGGTGCCGCAGACGGTGTCCGGGCTCTTGCCGGCGGCGAGCAGGATGTCGCAGGCCCGCTGGAGGTAGTCCGGCCGGCTTTTGCTGGCCGGGTTGTAGAGGCAGAGGACGAAGTCCGCCCGGGCGGCGGCGGTGAGCCGCGCCTCGATCTTCTCCCAGGGGGTGAGCAGGTCGGACAGGGATACCACGGCGAAGTCGTGGGTCAGAGGGGCCCCCAGCACGGCGGCCCCGCCGCAGGCGGCGGTGATGCCGGGCACCACCTCGATGTCGATGGGGTCGTACTCCTGGGCCACCTCGTAGATCAGACCCGCCATGCCGTACACACCGGAGTCGCCGGAGCACACCACCGCCACGCTTTTACCGGTGAGGGCGGCCTCCACCGCCGCCCGGCAGCGATCCACCTCCCGCCGCATGCCGGTGGACAGGGTCTCCTTGTCCGGGAAGTCCTCCTTCACCAGGTCGATGTAGGCGGTATAGCCCACAAGCAGGTCGCACTCCTCCAGGGCGGCCCGGGCCCGGCCGGTGAGATCCGCCCCGCCGCCGGGGCCCAGCCCGATGACAGTCACTTTCATAGGGTTTCCTTTCTCGCCACCGCAACGGTGACGCCGTTTTTCGCCAGCTTGGGGACGATGATCCGCCCCCCGGCACACACCGCCGCCCGCTCGCACACGTTGTCCACGCCGGTGACGCCCTTCACAAATTCCGAGGGGGTGAAGTCCCCCTCCGCCGCCGCCAGCACCTCCGCCGGGAAGGTGCGCAGGGGCAGCTGATGGGCCTGGCAGAAGGCCAGCAGGCCCGGCTCGTCTTTTTTCAGGTCGATGGTGGACACCGCCGCCACCGCCCGGGGCTCATACCCCGCCAGGGCGGCGGAAACCAGAGCCTCGATGGCCGCCCGCTCCGTCCCCCGGCGGCAGCCGATGCCCAGAATCAGGCTTTTGGGGGCCAGCCGCAGGGTGCGGGAAAAGGGCCCCGCCCCCGTCCGGTCGGTGACCCACACCCCCAGCTCCGCCGGGCCGTCCGTGAGGCCCTCGGGGCAGGGATGGCCGAAGTCGCTGGCAAAGCCCACGGGCGTCCCGTCCAGCAGGGCGGCGGAGACCTCTTTTGCCAGCGTCCGGTCGGTGATGGCAAGGCCGTTCCCTTTCGCCCACACGTCCACGGCAAAGAGGCCGTTGACGTCGGTGGCGGTGGACACCGCCGCCTGTCCGCCGGTGAGGGCCGCCACCCGGAGGGCCAGCGCATTGGCGCCCCCCACGTGGCCGGACAGCAGGGGGACGGCAAACCGCCCCGCCTCGTCTACGCTGACTACGGCGGGGTCGGTGAACTTATCCTTGACATGGGGGGCGATGGCCCGCACGGCGATGCCCGCCGCCCCCACGAAGATCAGCCCCCCGGCCCTCCCCCACTGTGCCGCCGTCCAGGCGTCCAGGGAGGGAACCGGCTCCGCCCCCACGTCCGCGGCAAAGCGGGCGGGGGCGGACAGGGTGCCACCCAGGGCGGCCGCCAGGGTTTTCCCCAGGGCCGCGCCTCTGCGGGTAAAGGCGATCACCGCCACGGTCATCTGCTGGCCTCCCGGAACTCGTGGGTGAAGGCGGGGTCGTAGAGCTTGGACCGCTCGTAATCATCCCCCAGGAAATGCCCGATGGTAATCAGCGCCGTCTTGGTGATCTTGTTCTCCCTGGCGGTCTTTGCCAGGGTGGACACGGTGCAGCGGAACACCTTCTCCTCCGGCCAGGTGGCCTTGTAGACGATGGCCGCCGGGGTGTCGGGAGAATAGCCCCCGGCGGTCAGCTCCTCCTCCACCTGCTCCAGCAGGCCGGTGGACAGGAACAGCACCATGGTGCAGCCGTGGGAGGCCAGCTTGCGCAGCTGCTCCCCTTCGGGCACCGGCGTCCGCCCCGCCATGCGGGTGATGATCACAGACTGTGATACCTCCGGCAGGGTATACTCGGCGTTGAGGGCCGCCGCCGCCCCGGAGAAGGAGGACACGCCGGGGGTCACGTCGTAGGAGATGCCCAGCTTGTCCAGCTCGTCCATCTGCTCCCGGATGGCCCCGTAGAGGGAGGGGTCGCCGGTGTGGAGGCGGACGGTGACGCCGCCCCTCTCCTCGGCGGCCCTCATCACCTCAATGACCTGCTCCAGGGTCATGGAGGCGCTGTCATAGACCTGGCAGCCCTCCTTCTTGTAGTCCAGCAGGGCGGGGTTCACCAGGGATCCGGCGTAGATGATCACGTCGGCCTCCCCCAGCAGTCTGGCGCCCCGCACCGTGATCAGATCCGCCCCGCCGGGGCCCGCGCCGATAAAATGTACCATAATATAAACCTCCTGAGCGCGTAGACAAGTTGTGTGTAGGGGCGGATATCATCCGCCCGCCGTTTCGCCATCCGGGGCTGCCCGGTGGAGGGCCAGCAGCCGCTCCGCCCCCGGGGTCTTTCCCAAAATGCCGTACTGGTTGGAGAAGAACAGGGCCTCGATGGTCAGCCCCTCCCCCGCCCGGCGCTTCAGCTGTCCGTCCAGGGCCTCCCCGATGGAGGCCATCACCGGCCCCAGCAGGCCGGCCTGTTTCAGCAGCTCCACCCCCGCGTCGGTGGTGGGGCTGTCAAAGAGGGCCCGCAGCAGCGCCCTGTCCGCCCCGGCCAGGGCGGCGTGGGCGGTGAGGGTCTCCCGCCGGGCGTCGGCGGTCTTGGAGTGGGTGTTCATGCACCCGGCCGCCGCCTTGATCAGCTTGCCCAGGTGGCCCACCACCAGCACGGAGCGGAACCCCGCCCCGGCGGCGTGGTCGATGGCCGCCCCCAGGTAGTTGCTGCACATGCACCAGCGGTCCAGGTTCAGGCCCAGCACCTCTCTGGCAAAGCTCTCCCCGTAGTTGCCGGGGGTGAGGAGCAGATCCTCCGTCCCCGCCGCCCGCCGCTGGTCCATCTCCAGGTAGAGGGAGTCGAGCAGGGCCGCCTCGCTCATGGGCTTCACAATCCCGCTGGTGCCCAGGATGGAGATGCCCCCCACGATGCCCAGCCGGGGGTTGAAGGTGCGCTTTGCCAGGGCCTCCCCCTCCGGCACGGAGATCACCGCCCGCAGGCCGCCGGTGTACCCGGCCTTGGCCATAACAGCCTCCATCTGCTCCCCGATCATCCGCCGGGGGGTGGAGTTGATGGCCGCCGCCCCCACCGGCTGATCCAGGCCGGGCAGGGTCACCCGGCCCACCCCTTCGCCGCCGTCGATAATAATACCGGGGGTGTCCGTCCGCTCCACCCGGGTGAAGATCAGCGCCCCGTCGGTGACGTCCGGGTCGTCGCCGCCGTCCTTGCGCACCGCGCAGGCGGCCCAGCCCTCCCCGGCGGCGTGCTGGAGCAGCTCGGCCTCCACCGCCACCCCCGCCGGGGTGATGATGCGCACGGCGGGCAGGGTTTCGCCGGTGAGCAGCCGGGCCGCGGCCCCGGCGGCGGCCGCCGCGGCGCAGGTACCGGTGGTGTAGCCGCAGCGCAGCTTCTGCCGCCCCACCGGGATATACAGCTCCAGCCTTGCCACACAGACACCTCCTGACAACAAAAAAGATCCTCCTCGGCTGACGAGGAGGATCCTTGCATCCCTTTTGCATCCCTGCTGTCGGGGTCTGCCGCACCTCTCCACCTCAGAGCTACGCCGGTTCGCACACCACAGCAGGTCTCCTGGCTTGCGTTTCCTCCTCCGGCGCGCCTTCTCGGTTCCCTGGGAACCAATGGCCTGTGCGCCTTTGTCCACGCTTACAGTAGAGGTAAGACTGCGCCGGATTTTCACCGGCTTCCCGATGCGCGGCTCCGCCGCGCACTGCGGGTGCATTGAATTCCCTGTTATTATAGCAGGATGCGGGGCAAAAGTAAAGGCGGGGTTTCAAAATTCCCTGCGGGGGGCCGCCAGCAGGAAGCGGATGCCCGCCGTCAGCAGGGAGGCGCCCAGGCCGGTGTAAAACACGGCGATAAAGCCCTCCGGCGCCAGGCCGCTGGCCCGCAGGCCGATGCCCAGCGTCATCATCAGGGCCATGATCAGGAAGGATTTCCGGTCAAAAAAACGCCAGAACCACTGGCGCACGGCGCCGTAGCCGCGGATGCGCACCGTGTGCCGCCGCACCAGCGGGCCGAACACCCTCTCCTGAAAAAGGACGAAGACCAGCACGGAGAGGGCGATGCTCCACACTGCGGCGTGGCCGGGGTAGGCTAGCAGCCCGATGCGCAGGATGTTGACCCCCGCCGCCCCCCACACCAGTCCGGCCAGCAGGAGCAGCGTCTCTTTTTTCACCAAATCGGGTTCCCCCTTGTTTCAGATCTCATGTTCCGCGCCGCGGCGGGCGCGGGGGCTCTTCAGCGGTAGAGCAGCCGCCGGAGCACCTGCTCCAGCCCGCCGCAGCTGTCCGCCCCCCGGCTCAGCTGTCCCAGCAGGCTGTCCAGCACAAAGGCGGCCAGCTGCTCCCGGGTGAAACAATCGTCAAAGGCGGCAGGCGATACGGCCCGATCCGCCTCCAGCGCCCGCAGCAGTATCCGGCGGAGCTGCCCCAGGGTCTCCTCCATGGCCTGGCGGCCGCCGGCCCGCCCCTCCGGCAGGAAGCCGGCGGCGTGCCCCCGGAAAAAGCCGGGGTACTCCCCCGCCCCGGTTCGGATGCGGTGGAACAGCCCGTGGACGCAGGAGACGAAGTCCTCCGGCGGTTCCGCCTCCGGTGCGGACAGAATCTGCCCCCAGATCTCCTCCACCGTGGCGGCCATCAGCTCCGCCTTGCCGGAGAAGTAGTTGTACACCGAGCCCACGGAGACCTCGGCCTCCGCCGCCACCGCCCGGATGCTCAGGCCGTCCAACCCCTGCCGCCGGGCCACGGCCCGGCTGGCGGCCAGCAGGGCCTGCCGGGAGGTAACTGCCGTATTCACGCGCCTCGCCCCCATTCTGAACAAAGTTCATTTTAGCAGATCCTGCCCTTCTGTCAACCGGAAATACGCAGAAATCCCCGGCGCGGGCAGTGCCCGCGCCGGGGATTTTTCCAGGCTGCCGGTTTTCTCTTACAGATAGCTCTTCAGCTTCTCCACCATGTCGGTGTGCTCCCAGGGCAGGTCGATGTCGGTGCGGCCGAAGTGGCCGTAGGCGGCGGTCTGCTCGTAGATGGGGCGGCGGAGATCCAGGTGCTCGATGATCTTGGCGGGGCGCAGGTCGAAGTTCTCATTGACGATGGCGGAGAGCTTCTCCTCGTCCAGCACGCCGGTGCCGTAGGTGTCCACCAGCACGGAGACGGGGTGGGCCACGCCGATGGCGTAGGCCAGCTCGATCTGGCACTTGCGGCACAGGCCGGCGGCCACCAGGTTCTTGGCCACGTAGCGGGCCATGTAGGCGGCGGAGCGATCCACCTTGGTGGGATCCTTGCCGGAGAAGCAGCCGCCGCCGTGGGCCGCGGAGCCGCCGTAGGTGTCCACGATGATCTTGCGGCCGGTCAGGCCGGTGTCGCCCACGGGGCCGCCCACCACGAAGCGGCCGGTGGGGTTGACGTAGAACTTGGTGTCCTTGGTGATGTACTGGGCGGGGATGATGGGCTTGATGATCTCCTCCACCACGGCCTCCCGCAGATCCTTCAGGGCGATGTCGGGGTCGTGCTGGGTGGACACCACGATGGCGGGGCAGGAGAGAACCTGGCCGTCGTCGCCGTACTCCACGGTGACCTGGCTCTTGCCGTCGGGGCGCAGCCACTTGAGCTGGCCGGACTTGCGCACGTCGGCCAGGCGGCGGGACAGCTTGTGGGCCATGGAGATGGGGGCGGGCATCAGCTCCGGGGTCTCGTCGCAGGCGTAGCCGAACATCATGCCCTGGTCGCCGGCGCCGATGCGGTCGGCCTCGTCGGTGCCGCCCTGCTGGAGCTCATAGGACTCGTTGACGCCCATGGCGATGTCGGGGGACTGCTCGTCAATGGCGGTCATCACCGCGCAGGAGCGGTAGTCGAAGCCGTAGGCGGGATCGGTGTAGCCGATGCGCTCCACAGTGCGGCGGACGATGGAGGGGATGTCGGTGTAGTGCTTGGTGGTGATCTCGCCCATCACCGTCACGATGCCGGTGGTGGTGAAGGTCTCGCAGGCCACGTGGGCCGTGGGATCGGCGGCCAGAATGTCGTCCAGGACGGCGTCGGAGATCTGGTCGCAGACTTTGTCGGGATGTCCCTCGGTGACGGACTCCGAGGTGAACAGACGCTTTGCCATGTTATAATTCCTTCCTTTCTGACTGTGAGCGCAAAAACGCGCTCCGCCGGATGGCGGAGCGCGCGGAGCTCATCCATCCTCATCTTTCGATTACCTCGCCGGATTTGGCACCTTGCATCGCAGGTTGCCGGGTTTCATCGGGCCGTTCCCTCCACCGCTCTCGATAAGGCTATTCAATTGACTGTCATTATTCTACCGGCTTTCCCCCTGTTTTTCAATAGACAAAACAGGACATGTGTATAGCCGGCCTCCGGCCCCCGGTTTTCACGCCTTCCAGCCGTTGAGATACGCCTCCTGCTCGGGGGTGAGGGTGTCGATGGACAATCCCATGGCGGCCAGCTTCACCCGGCCGATCTGGTCGTCGATCTCGGCGGGCACCTGATAGAGCTTCTTCTCCAGGCCGTCCCGGTGCTTCACCAGCCACTCCAGAGCCAGGGCCTGGACGGCGAAGGACATGTCCATGATCTCAGCGGGGTGGCCGTTGCCGGCGGCCAAGTTGACCAGCCGCCCCTCGCCGATGACGTTGAGCACCCGGCCGTCGGGCAGGGTGAAGCCCTCGATGTTCTCCCGGCGCACCTCCCGTCTGACGGCCATTTCGGCCAGTCCGGCCACGTCCACCTCGCAGTCGAAGTGGCCCGCGTTGGTGAGGATGGCGTTGTTCTTCATCACCTCAAAGTGCTTTGGGGTGATCACGTCCTTGCAGCCGGTGACGGTGACGAACACGTCGCCGTATCTGGCGGCCTCGTCCATGGGCATGACCCGGAAGCCGTTCATGGTGGCGTCCAGAGCCTTGAAGGGATCCACCTCACAGACGATCACGTCGGCCCCCATGCCGCTGGCCCGCATGGCCACGCCCTTGCCGCACCAGCCGTACCCGGCCACCACCACGGTCTTGCCCGCCACCACCAGGTTGGTGGTGTGCATGATGGCGTCCCACACGCTCTGGCCGGTGCCGTACTTGTTGTCATAGTAGTGCTTGGCCTTGGCGTCGTTCACCGCCATCATGGCGCAGGGCAGGATGCCCTCCCGCTCCCGGGCCTTGAGGCGGAGGATGCCGGTGGTGGTCTCCTCGCACCCGCCGAACAGGTTCTCCGCCAGGTCGGAACACTTGCCGCCCAGCAGGTGGATCAGATCGCCGCCGTCGTCCACGATCAGGTGGGGCTTGAATTTGATGGTCTCAATGAGCAGATTCTCGTACTCCTCGGGGCTGACGCCGTGGACGCCGAAGGTCTCCACGCCCAGATCGGCCAGGCCGGCGGCCACGTCGTCCTGAGTGGACAGGGGGTTGGAGCCGGTGAGGTGCACCTCCGCGCCGCCCTTGGCCAGCACGTAGCCCAGATTGGCGGTCTTGGCCTCCAGGTGGACGGACACCGCCACCCGCAGCCCGGCAAAGGGCTTCTCCTTCTCAAACCGGGCCTCAATGCCGCCCAGGGCGGGCATGAAGTCCCGCACCCAGCCGATCTTCCTGCGCCCGGAGGGGGCCAGGGACATATCCTTTACAATACTCATGTTTTTCCTCCTTGGGGGGCGGCCTCCGAAATGCCGGGCCCGTCCCAGAAATCCAGGGTGAGCAGGGGCTCTGTTTTGCGGAAGGCCTTCACCCGCCGGTGGATGGCCTCCAGCTGCTCCGGCGTGGGGGGCCTGGACGGCCCGTAGGCCGGGCAGGAGAAGAACCAGCAGAACTTGGCCCCCACGCCGATGACCGTGTCATAATATGTCTTGGTGGCCACCTGGTCGGCGTTGTCCGCCGTGCAGCCGCAGGCCACCCCGAAGGGCAGCCGGTACCGCCGCAGCAGCTCCGCCGCCCGCCTGGCGTCCTGGGGATCCACATCCACCCGGATGGCGGGGAACAGGTTGCACACCCGCAGCAGATCCACACACAGCTGTTCGGTGATGGACTGGGGGGGCGTAAAGGCGGCGAACACGCAGTCGCTGTGCTTGTTGCACAGGGCGATGGCCTCCTGCTCCTTGGCCAGGGGGTCGCCGCTGCTGACGATAAACAGGTGGCAGCCCTGGGCCTTCCGGCGCTCCACCGCCTCGTCCATGCTGTCAAACTCCAGGGAGGGCCGCACGCCGTAGATGGAGGCGCCACAGCCGGCGCAGTCCATGGAGCAGGGGAAGGAGGGGTCGATGAGCACCGACCATGGGGCGTCCTCCTGATTCAGCTTCCCCGCCGCGCTGCGCTCCGGCCACTCCAGCAGGCCGCCGTGGATGACAAAATTCTCAAAAATCTTCTTGAGCACCCGGTTGTCAATGTCGGTATACATGCTCTTGATGAGCCGGTGCCAGTTGTTCTCCGGGTCGGTCATGGCCTTGTGGAACAGCTCCCGGTAGGCGGGGCTCAGCCGCTCCTCGGTATATTTGTCCACCCACTCCATCAGACGGGGAAGATTGGCATCCGGATCCCGCTCCAGGTAGTCCAGCGCCCGGGTGATCCCAAAGGCCTTGATGCTGGCCGGCAAGCGCATGGGCACACACTCCTTTCCCGCCGCGCGGGGCCGCGCAAGCTGCAAGATTACATCGTCGTTCCTGGAATAGGAGTATTATACCGCAGTTCGCCCCAAAGCGCCATAGACAGATTTCCCGTTCTGGCGGAATTTCTCAGGTGAGCCGCCCGCATTGACAAGCCCGGCGTTTCCGGGATATACTATACTGATTTGATTTGTGCCTGTTCTTAGGAGGGAGCGCCATGCGCACCGGACTGATCACCTTCCACTTTGCCCACCACTACGGGGCCCAGCTCCAGGCCTACGCCACCATGAGGGCTATTCAGGGTCTGGGCCACGACTGCGAGATCATCGACTACCGCCTGCCCCACACCACCCGCACCAACCAGCTCTTCAAAAAGGGGGGCGGCGTGCGGGGCATGGCCTCCGACGCCCACACCGCCCTCCACTACGGGGCCTTCCAGCGGCGGTTTACCCGCTTTGAGGCCTTCGTGGCGGAGCAGATGAAGCTGTCGCCGGAGCGGTACACCGCCTTTGACCAGCTCCGGGCCGCCCCGCCGGAGTACGACGTGTACGTGGCGGGCAGCGACCAGATCTGGAACCCCTATATCTTCCAGGACAAGCAGTTCGACCCCTCCTTCCTGCTGGGCTTTGTGAAGGAGGGTCGCCGCATCGCCTATGCTCCCAGCTTGGGTGTGCCGGAGCTTCCGGCGGACAAGGCGGCGCAGCTGCGGGACTTCCTGGCCCCCTTCTCCGCCCTGTCGGTGCGGGAGAAGCGGGGGCAGGTGCTGCTGAAAGAGGCCGCCGGGCGGGAGGCCCGGGTGGTGCTGGACCCCACCCTGCTGCTCAACGGGGAGGCCTGGGGGGCCCTGGCCGCGCCGCCCAGGCACCAGGGACCCTACATCCTGTGCTACTTCGTCTCCGACCCCGCCGAGGCGGCCCCCTACGCCCTGGCCCTGTCCCGGCGCACCGGCTGGCCCATCGTCCAGCTGGCGGGGGCCCGGCGGAAGATCGAGGGGGCCTCGGAGATCGTCTTTGACGCCGGCCCTCGGGAGTTCCTGGGCCTGTTCCGGCACGCCTCCGCCGTGGTGACCAACTCCTTCCACGGGGCGGCCTTCTCCCTCCAGTTCCGGAAGAACTTCTTCACCTCCATGTCCCCCAGGGAGCGCAGCGAGCCCACCTTCTCCCGCATCTACAGCCTGCTGTCCCGGCTGGGGTGCGCCGACCGGATCATCGGCCTGGACACCACCGCCCCGGTGGAGGCGGCCATGGACTATGACAAGGTGTATCAGCGGCTGGACGAGGCCCGGGCGGACTCCCTGGCCTATCTGAAGGCCGCCATCGAGGGGACAGCCCTCCCGGACGAGCCGCCGGAGGCCCCCGCCGCCCCCCGGCCCGTGCTGTGCCGGGAGGAGGACTGCACCGGATGTGCCGCCTGCGCGTCGGTGTGCCCGGTGAACGCCATCACCATGCAGCCCGACCACGAGGGCTTCCTCCGCCCGGCGGTGGGGGATGCCTGCATCCTGTGCCGCAGGTGCGAGCAGACCTGCCCCATCCTCCACCCGCCGGTGCCCGGCCCCGCCCCGGCGGTGGCCTGGGCGGTGTGGAACCAGGACGAAGCCGAGCGCATGGCCAGCTCCTCCGGCGGGGTGTTCTCCCTGCTGGCCCGGCGGACGCTGGCGCAGGGGGGCGCGGTGTTCGGCGCGGCCCTGGACGAGGCCATGGCCGTCCGCCACGTGTGCGCCCGCTCAGAGGAGGAGCTGGCCCCCCTGCGGGGCTCCAAGTATGTGCAGAGCGATCTGGGGGACAGCTTCCGGCAGGTGAAGGCCCTGCTGGAGGAGGGCACGCAGGTGCTCTTTACCGGCACCCCCTGTCAGGTGGACGGACTGAAGCGGTATCTGGGGAAAGACGACCCCCATCTGCTCACCTGCGACCTGGTGTGCCACGGGGTGCCCTCCCCGGCGGTGTACCGGGCGTGGCTGGACGGCCTGGAGCGTGCCCGCGGATCCAAAGCAACGAACGTCCGCTTCCGGGACAAGACCGACGGCTGGCAGAAGGCTCGGCTCACGGTGGACTTTGCCGACGGTTCACAATACGCCCAGCCCCTCTACGAGACCCCCTTCGGCCGGGGCTTCGGCTCCCAGCTGTTCCTGCGGCCCTGCTGCACCCGGTGCCGGTACGCCGGAACGGAAAAACGGCCTGCCGACCTGACCCTGGCCGACTTCTGGGGCCTGGACGAGAAGGCAGAGCTGCCCACGGACCGCGCCAAGGGAATCTCCCTGGTGCTGGCCCACACCGCCCGGGGGCAGGCCGCCCTGGACGGTCTGGCCGGCCAGGCGGGCCGGGCGGAACGCCCCCTGGCCGAGGCGGTGGCGGGCAACCCCCGGCTCTCCCACCCCGTCAGCCCCAGCCCCCGCCGACCCGCCTTCTTCTCCGCCTTCGCCGCCCTCCCCTTCTCGGAGGTGGAGAAGCGGTTTCTCTCCCGCCCCTCCCTGCCCTACCGGGCGGCGGCCAGGGTGCTCACCCCGGCCATGAAGGAGAAGATCCGGAAGGTCCTGAAATAACGAGGGCGAAAGGTTTACAGTTTGTTCGTGAATTTTTCCCCCGATGCTGGTACACTATGGAAACAGTATGGCGGCCTGTGGCCCGCCTGTGGGAGGTAAGTTTGTCTTGAGTGCAATCCAACGCTGGCTGGATCGGTTCTGCTACAAGCACCCCCGGTTCGGCATACCCAATCTTATGCTGGTCATCGTGGTGGGCAGCGCCCTGGTGTGGCTGCTGGATCAGTTCAGCTACGGCGTGTCCCTGTCCGGCCTGCTGGCCTTTTCCCCCTACTATATCCTGCACGGGCAGATCTGGCGGCTGATCACCTTTGTCTTTGTCCCCATGGACAACCGCCTCTTTTTCCTGGTCATCTCCCTGTATTTCTACTACATGATCGGCTCGGTGCTGGAGCGGGAGTGGGGCACCGCCAAGTTCAACGTGTTCTACGGCCTGGGTGTGGTGCTCAACATCGTGGTGGGCTTCGTGCTGTACGCCGTCAGTGCCTCTGCCTATCCCGCCAGCCTGCTGGGGTATCTGGTCACCGCCGACATGACCTATGTGAACATGTCCCTGTTCTTCGCCTTCGCCACCCTGTACCCCGACATGCGGGTGCTGCTGTTCTTCATCATCCCCATCAAGATCAAGTGGCTGGCGTGGATTGACGCGGCCCTGTTCGCCTGGAGCATCCTGAGCAGCCTGTTCGGCGTCTTTACCGCGGGCCTCGCCGCCCTGCCCGGCGTGGTGCTCCCCCTGGTGGCTATCCTCAACTACTTCATCTTCTTCTGGGACAACTTCCTCCAGCTCTTCGGCCGGGTGAAGTACCGCACCTCCCGGCAGACGGTCAACTTCAAGCAGGCAACCAGGAAGGCCCAGCAGCAGAAGGGCTACATCCACAAGTGCGCCGTCTGCGGCAAGACCGACACCGACTACCCCAACGAGGAGTTCCGCTACTGCTCCAAGTGCAACGGCTACTACTGCTACTGCTCCGAGCACATCCACAACCACGTGCACATCGAATAAGCACCAGGCGGGCGGCCCCAATCGGGCCGTCCGCCTTTTTGTAACCGTTCTGTTGTGGTCTTTCCTCCCCCGGCTTTTTATAATCATATCAGGGTATGATTACAGCCCGCAATCAAGAAAGGGAGGATTTGGCATGAAAAAACTGCTCTCCTGCGCCCTGGCGCTGCTGCTGGTGCTGCTCACACCGGCCTCCGCCAACTCCGCCCCCACCCGCAGCGACGGGGACGGGGGCTCCGCCCTGGCGGTGGACGAGGGCTGCCCCGTCACCGTCTCCGCCGAGCAGCTCACCTTCGACATCGGCGGGGAGGGCGGCTGGAACGGCCTCACCGCCCAGGTCACCGCCGTCTACCAGATGGAAAACCCCACGGACGAATCCCTCCCGGTGCAGATGACCTTCTATCTGGAGCAGTACCGCACCTACGGCAGGGAGGGCGCGGAAGCCCTGGACACGGAGGGCTTCTCCATCACCGCCGACGGGGAGCCGGTGGAGTTTGCCTGCGCCAAGGCGGAGGCGGACGCGGAGGATACCGACCGCTTCGCCCTCACCTACACCGTGGACTTCCCCGCCGGGACCGCCCGGGAGGTGGCGGTGTCCTACCCCAGCCGGGGTCTGGGCCGCAGCGACTGGACCAGCCACTGGCGGCACACCTTCACCTACCTGCTCTCCCCCGCCCGGCACTGGGCGGACTTCGGCACGCTGGATGTGGCCGTCACCACCCCGGAGTCGTCCCCCTACGTGATACAGTCCTCCCTCCCCCTGGAGGAGGCGGGGGAACGGCGCTATACCGCCCACTTCGACAGCCTGCCCGACGGGGAGCTGACCTTTACGCTCTACCCGGAGCCGCGCATCACCCTGGCCGACCGGCTCTCCTCCTACCAGTTTCAGGCCTTCATGATGATGGGGCTGCCCCTGCTCCTCCTCTTTGCCGGGCTTCCGGCGGCAGCGGCGGCGGTGCTTCTGGTCTGGCTGAGCCGCCGGGCCCGGCGGAAAAAGGCGGGGTAGGGGCGGGGCCGATCCCGCCCGTCAGGCCCTCTCCCCCACCACCGGGCTGTGGATCCACTCCCCGCCGCAGGGCCGGGGCGTGGGGAAGCACAGGCCGTACAGGTCGGTGTATCCGGCCTCCGCCTGGAACAGGGCCAGGGCCGGGCCGTCCAGCTCCCTGGCCTGGGCGGGCTTGACGATCACCGGCAGGGGGCAGGTGTCCTTCATCTTCCGCAGCAGCGCCCGCCCCCGGCCGCCCAGGCCCAGCACCCGCACATAGGGGGGCGCGGCGGGGCGCTCCGCCGCCCGCAGGTCCAGGAAGGCCGCCAGGGCCAGCCGCCGCAGCCGGGCATGGGGGTATCGCCTGGTCTTGGCCCGGGTGTAGAAGTCCTCCAGGCTCACCGCCTCCCGGGCGGCCTTTGCCAGCCGGGAGGGCAGGCCCTCCGCCCCCCCGCCGTCGGGGAGGGCGGCCCAGTCCCCCTCGCCCATGGTGCGCAGGCGGGCCAGCACCGCCCGCTCGATATGCTGCATATCCGCAAGCTCCCCCGACCAGGGAGCGGTGAGATAGGGCGCGGCCTCCTCTCCCCGCCCCGCCCGGAGCAGCCTCCGCAGCTCCGAGGCGGAGGCGAATCCCCCGGCGGCGGGGCCGTCGTGGCCCACCCCCTGCCGGGGGACGGTCAGGGGGCGGATGGTGCTGCCCAGGGCCCTGATGGAGCGCAGGTACTCCACTCCCAGGTTGTTGTTGGGGGCGGACAGGCAGGCCGCCCCGGCGGCCTCCTGCCGGGCCGCCGGGAAGGACAGGCCCCGCCCCAGGGCGGCGCGCAGCTTCTCCGGATACTCCGGGGCATCCAGGGCCGCCGCCGCAGCCTCCAGCGGGGCCAGCTCCCCCGTCTCGCTGCCGAAGGAGAGCACATCCACCACCCCGGTGGCGGCCAGCAGGGACACCGCCCCCCGGGCGAAGGGCTCCGCCGAGGCCATGGCCCAGGGTGTGGGCAGCTCCACCACCAGGTCGGCCCCGCGGTCTAGGGCCAGGGCCGCCCGCAGCCACTTGTCCGCCAGGGCGCACTCCCCCCGCTGAACCCAGTGGCCGCTCATGACGCACACCACGGGGGCGTCCCCGCCCAGCCGCCGCCGGGTCTCGGCGATGTGCCAGGCGTGGCCCCTGTGGAAGGGGTTGTACTCGGCCACAATGCCCGCTGTCTCCATGGGCTGAACCTCCAAACTCACAAGTAAAAAAATCCGAAGTTTCTTCTAAATTATGGGTTGTCCTTTTGCCAAAAAGGGGCTAGAATATAGTTTACTACGGGAAAGACCGGGCGACAAGCCACATTATCATTTAAGGAGAGATTAGTCCCATGAAAATTCTGGTCATCAACGCCGGCAGCTCCTCCCTCAAGTATCAGCTGATGGATCCCGAAACCAAGGAGGTCTTTGCCAAGGGCCTGTGCGAGCGCATCGGCATCGACGGCCGCCTGACCCACAAGGTGCCCGCCAAGGACGCCAAGTACGAGTTTGAGATCCCCATGCCCACCCACGCCGAGGCCATTCAGGCCGTGCTGGACGCCCTGCTGAGCGCTGAGCACGGCGTGATCAAGAGCGCCTCCGAGATCGACGCGGTGGGCCACCGTGTGGTTCACGGCGGCGAGAAGTTCGCCTCCTCCGTGCGCATCACCGACGACGTGATGGCCGCCATCGACGAGTGCATCCCCCTGGCCCCTCTCCACAACCCCGCCAACATCACCGGCATCAAGGCCTGCGAGAAGGTCATGCCCGGCGTGCCCATGGTGGCCGTGTTCGACACCGCCTTCCACCAGACCATGCCCGCCAAGAGCTATATCTACGCCCTGCCCTACGAGTACTATGAGAACGACAAGGTGCGCCGCTACGGCTTCCACGGCACCTCCCACCGCTATGTGTCCGCCCGGGCCGCCGCCATGCTGGGCAAGCCCATCGAGGAGCTGAAGATCATCACCTGCCACCTGGGCAACGGCTCCTCCGTGGCCGCCGTGGACTGCGGCAAGAGCGTGGACACCTCCATGGGCTTCACCCCCCTGGCCGGCGTGCCCATGGGCACCCGCTCCGGCGATCTGGACGCCGGCATCCTGGAGTACCTGATGAACAAGCACGGGTATGACATGAAGGAAATGATGAACATCCTCAACAAGAAGTCCGGCGTGCTGGGCATCTCCGGCGTGTCCTCCGACTTCCGCGACATCGAGAACGCCGCCAACGACGGCAACCAGCGGGCTGCCCTGGCTCTGGAGGCCTTCCAGTACAGCGTGAAGAAGCTGGTGGGCGCCTATGCCGCCGCCATGGGCGGGGTGGACGCCATCGTGTTCACCGCCGGCGTGGGCGAGAACGACGCCAACACCCGCATGAACATCGCCTCCGGCCTGGAGTTCATGGGCGTGAAGATGGACGCCGCGGCCAACAACGTCCGCGGCAAGGAGACCGTCATCTCCGCCGCCGACTCCAAGGTGAAGGTGCTGCTCATCCCCACCGACGAGGAGCTCATGATCGCCCAGGACACCGCCGCCATCGTCAAGGGCTAACGCTTCTTCCACAAAGCGGCTTTGCCGCTTTATGGAAGAGAATTGCAGCCCCCTGCGCGCAGAGACAGCCGCCCTTGGCGGCTGTCTCCACACTTGGGGCCTGAGCTGTGTTTTCCCCGAGGCACATGTCCACGGGGAAAACCGATTTCCCATTTTTTCGCGCTGGCGGCGCGAACTCTGTAAGACAAAGCGGCCCGGAGCTGGTACCAGCTCCGGGCCGCTTTTTTATGCCTTCTATTTTCAACACGCGGGAGGCGTGGTGTTGTTTGTCTGCCCCCACAGCCGGGGGGCAGTATGCAAAGGCGGCCGTTCCTACTGAACAGGCGCGGACGGCCGTTTCCCCGCCCGTTCCCGGCCCTTGGCCTTGCAGCTTCGTCGTTCCTTGGCTGTGATGATAAGATACCACTCTTTTCCGCCCCGGTGGTGGACAAAGTTTAACGTGGGTATGAACGTTTTGTAAAGTCCGCCGCCGGCTC
>NBJMR02800__coassemble_1391_pt1 | contig 47760 bp, 48 predicted proteins | sample NBJMR02800__metabat2_high_PE_046 | metagenome-assembled genome bin NBJMR02800
GGGTGATAGGCCGCCCGGTAGGCCGCCGAGTGGGACACCGGCGGGCAGCCCGCCGCCCGGTAGCCCCTCAGATACTCTGTCAGCGCCGCCAGGGAGAAGGGGAGCAGTCCGGCCTCCGCCGCCCGGATCAGCTCCTCCAGGGCCGCCTCCAGCCCCTTCCTGGTGCCGGGACAGGCCGCCGCCGAGCGGACAAACCAGCCGTTGAGGGCCTCCAGACCCACCCCCCAGGCGTCCAGCCGGGACAGGTGCACCCGCACCACGCCGTTTTCCAGCGCCTCATACAGGGGACCGACGGTCTGGGGCACGGCGGCGTACTCCTCCGCCAGCCGTTCCAGGCTCCGGGCCGGGTCGGTGATCAGGTGGCCGCCGCCCAGCACGCTCTGATAGACCAGCTTGACGGCGTCACACGGCTCCATGCGGGGATACCGCGCGCCGTGGGCCGACAGGAGCGTCCACAGCGGCTCCATTGAGCACCACCCCTCCTCTCTGCAGCGCCATCACCAGGATGGGGATGAGCACGATATGGCAGATGATGCCGGGAATGGCAGAGGTCACCGCCCCGGCCCAGAAGGCGGACAGAGGAAAGGTGGTGCTCTGCAGCCCGGCGAGCACAAACTGGACGCAGCCCCACACCACACGGCCCAGCACCATGGCGCCGATCAGGGACACATAGATGTAAGCCGGACGCTTGGGCAGAAGGCGGTAGAGCAGCCCGGAGAAGGCGCCATAGGCGGCCAGCTCAAAGGCCATGGCGATGGCGGTGAGGATGGGGGGCATGCCGAACAGCAGGTGGCGCAGCAGCGGGGCGATGAAGCCCACCGCCAGCCCCCAGGGCCAGCCGCAGACAAAGCCGCACAGCAGCACGGGGATGTGCATGGGGCTCAGGGCGGAGCCGATCTGGGGAATCTGCCCGGTGAGGAAGGGCAGCAGCAGGGCCAGGGCCAGGAACAGGGCGGAGTAGACCAGCCGGCGGAGCCGGTTGGCGTAGGCGCGGGAGCCGGTTTTCATAGTGTCATACCTCCTCAGAACACAAAAAAGGTACCGTTTTCCTTGGGAAAACGATACCTTCCTGGTATTCCTTCATGCAGTCTTCATAGATGTCACAGTGCCGGGAAATGCTGCGCGGGCTCTGGCCCGCCCACCGGCTTCCTGCCGGAATTCTGGTTTATTATACTATTCCCCCGGCGGGCTGTCAAGCCAATTCCTTCAGCACCCGGCCCAGCTCGTCCACGGCGCTGTCCAGCAGGCGGCCCACCGGCATGTCCGCCACCCCGGCCACCAGGTTGTCGCACTGGTTCAGGGGGATGAGAATCCGCCTGGCCCTGGCCTGAGCCACCGCCACCGCCATGGCCGGGGAGATCTCCCCCATCAGGGCGTCGGCGATCACGATGCCCAGCGGCCCCAGGATCACGTCCGCCCGGCGGCAGGCCACCAGCAGAGCGTTCTCTCCCGTGGCCCCTTGGGCCGCGCCCCCCTTGAGCATGGCGGAGGTGGCCAAGCTGTTGGTGCCGATGGCGGTGAGCTCCACCTCCGGGTAGCGGGACAGGATGGCCTTGATGAGCTGCTGCCCGATGCGCCCGCCCTGGCCGTCAATGACTAGTACTTCCATGATTGCGTGTCCTCTCTCCGTTGCAGATTTTTCTATATTATACCGGCATGAGGGGTATCTCGCAAGAAAAAATTTTCGCCACTACAGGGGCACAGCAGGGGCCTGCCACATTTCCCCTTCCCCCAAAAAAGCTGTGCGGGCCCGCGCCAAGTCTCAGCAGTCTCCGTATCCGGTGAGCAGCCGGCGGTCCACCGGCTCCAGCGCCCGGTTCATCCGCCGGGCCACCTGGCCCACCAGCAGGGCGGCGGCCACGGTGCCCTCCCGCACCCCGGCCAGATGCCCCAGGAAGAGCAGGGACAGGGTGCAGGCGATGACCACCAGGGTCACATCGAAGGTCACCTTCATGGTGCCGAACTTCACCGGCGTCACCTGGCACACTGCCAGTACCACACCCTCGCCGGCCATGGTGGCCACACCCGCGGTGACCTCGCAGCTGACGCCTATACCCACCAGGGCGATGCCCACCAGGCAGAGCAGCCACTGCTGCCAGTAGGCGGCAGGCTGGAGGAAGCTCACCAGCCATACGGCGAAATCGGTGAGATAGCCGAATACAATGGCTACCGGCAGCTGGAGCAGCTGCACCGGGTCATACCGCCGCCGGAGGAGCAGGATCTGAATCAGGATAAACACGGCGTTCATGGCAATGGTGGCGGTGCCCACGGTCAGGGGGGTAAACTGGCTGAGGGCATAGGGCACGCTGGAGATGGGGGAGGTGCCCAGATTGGCCTGGATGGAGCAGGCCACCCCCAGGGCCATGACAAACAGGCTGACCACCAAAAACAGCCAGCGGCGGAGCAGCTCCGCCGCGCTTTTTTTCGTCCGCACGGCTCACACCTCCCGTCTGGCGGAGCGGCAGAACCGCTCCAGAGCGGCCCGCAGGGCCTCCACCTCGTCCGGGGACATGGCCCGGGTGGCCTCCTCCTCGGCGGCGGCGAACACCCCGTCCAGGGCCGCCGCGGCCTCCCTCCCCCGCTCCGTCAGGGAGACGTAGAGGGAGCGGCGGTTGCCCGGCCGCTGGCGGCGGGTGATCAGCCCGGCGGACTCCATCCGGATTAAAATGCTCCCCACCGTGGCCGGCTCAATCTCGCAGTAGGCCGCGATGGTCTTCTGATCCCGCTCGCCGAAGCGGTTCAGGTAGTCCAGCACCTTGGGCTGGCCGGAGGTCAGGCCCAGCTTCCCCACCCCGGCCACGATCTTCCGGTTCAGGGTGGTGTGGGCCTTCATCAGTAAGTAGTGCAGGGATTCCATGGGATGTCCTCCATCAATAAGTTTTCTTATTATAAGTATTCTTATTATATAGGGATTTTCCTGCCCTGTCAAGCCAAGCAAAAAGTCCGGCCGCCCTCAGGGCGGCCGGACTTTTTGCTTGGGCAACTTACTGGAAGGGGGCCATCTCCAGGCGGATGAAGAACCCCTGGGGATGCCTGCACACGGGGCAGAGGGCGGGGGCCATGGTGGCATCCATCACCTGGCCGCAGTTGAGGCACATCCACTTCACCTCCGCGTCGGAGACAAAGAGCCTGTCCTGCTCCATCAGCTGGGCGAACTGGCCGAAGCGGTCGCCGTGGATCTTTTCGATGCCGGCGATCATGGTGAAGATGTGGGCGATCTCAGGGAAACCCTCCTCCCGGGCGGTCTTTGCAAAGCCCGCGTAGTCGTGGCTGTACTCCTGATACTCGTTGTGCTGGGCCGAGCGCAGGTGGTCCAGAATGTCAGGGAACAGCTCCACGGGATAGGTGCCGTCCACCTGGAGCGACTGGCCGGACACCTGCTCCAGCAGGTTGTAGAACACCTTGGCGTGGGCCTTCTCCTGGTCGGCGGTGAAGGTGAACACGCTCTCCAGCACGTAGAGGTTCTTCTTCCGGGCCAGCCCGGCGGCGAAGGTGTAGCGGTTGCGGGCCTGGCTCTCGCCGGCGAAGGCCCGCATCAGGTTGAGCCTGGTCTGGCTCTGGTCAAAGGCAACGGACATGGGGATCCCTCCTGTTGATATGGATAGCCAAAGCATACCCATCCGGGACCCGTTTCATACCGGAAGCCGGGCAATGCGGAATCTGTCATCCCCAGCAGGAAGGCCGCTCCCGTTTCCTGGCATCAGTCCGCAACGGGCCTCAACGCCCCGTTGCCGTGATATTTCTGTAAGCATCGCCTTGATGGTATTGTAGTCCTTCAGGGAAATCCGGTGGATGAATCGCTCTTGGAAATCCAGAGACTCCCGTGAAAAATAGGAAGTTGTAAAAAGGGAGGCAAAGGTCGCCCTTTCCGCTTCCACAACGCCGTAGAGCTCCCGCACCACGGAAATGCCGACCGCGCGGTCCGGCCTCCACCGTTTGCATTGCACCAGGCCCAGGAAGGAACCCAGCCCGGCCTTCCGGACGGCGACCACGTCCACGCCCCCATCGTGGGTCAGCGGGGTGCGGGTAACCTGATAGCCCATCCGTGCGAGGAGGGCGGCCACAAAGTCCTCAAACTCCGCCGGCCTCATGCGGTACATCTCCTCCGGCCGCTCCCGCACCAGGCGGAGCAGCTCCTCATTGGCACAGGACAGGTCTACCCGGATGTGTCTGAAGGCGCCGCTGTTTGCGGACAACGGCCGGCCGTCCGCACCCAGCAGGGTGGGCAGCGTCTCCAACCGCCGCGCGGGGCCGCCGGTCTCCCGCAGCAGCTCCAGGGCGGTGAGCAGCTTGCGCAGATTTCCATCTGCCTCCTGAAATACCTGGGGCCCGGGCCAGATCCCATCCCGCCCCATCCAATTCCGCCACTGGCTGATCAATTTATCCAGATCTTCGACCGAAAGCGGCCCAAGCCTGACATGCCGGCACCGCCGGGCCAGCTCCTCCGGCACGGGATTTCCGATCATCAGCACCGCCATGGGACCGCCGCTGTCTATATATCTCAAAAGCTCATAAAACCGGTTGAGGAATTTCTCCAGCTCCGGCGTCTGATGCGCCAGCCCGGTGAGTTCATCCGCCACCACCAGGTGCTGCTGCCCGGGAAACCCCTGTCTCCCCCATGCCTCTATGGCGTCCTGGAAATCGTGGTATGTGCCGCACAGGGTCACGCCCCCCCGGATAGCGGTCCGCGTACCGCTCCGTATATCTCAGGGCCAGGGCGGTTTTGCCGGAGCCATAATCTCCCTCCAATGCGACCAGGCCTCTGTCCCGAAGGCCAGCAGCGATTTCCTCCAGCTCCCGCTCGTATAGGGGAAGAAAGCAGCGGCTCTTTTCCAAATTCTGAGTCGTCAGGAGTTCAGCAGGAAAAATCGACATGCTTACCGCCCCTCTGTCCGTACCCGCACCTCCACGTAGGCGGAGGTGGTGGCGTCCAGCACCGCCATATAGCCGCAGCGAAAGTCCATCCAGTCCCCCACGTGAACCTGTCCGGCGCAGTCCTCCACGTCCACGATCAGGTGGTCGGAGCTGGCGCCGATCATCTCCGCCCCCGGCAGGGTGGGGGTGAGGGCGGCCCAGGCCACGTCCTGCTTGCCGGCGGCGCAGATGGCCCGCAGGCGCACCCCCCGGTCGGGGTATTCCGGGATGTCCCCCTTGCCGTCCCGCCCCCGCTCCCCGATGGGCACCGAGGGCTTTCGGCGCAGCTCCACCACCTGGGCCTTGAAGTGGAAGGCGTCCTGGTGATAGCCCTCCAGGAAGCGGTTGCCGGTGGTGTCCTCCCCGTAGAGAATGGCCTCCCCCACCCGCAGATGGTTGATCTCGCGGGGCAGCAGGCCGTCCTCCAGCAGCTTGAGGGTGCAGGTGGCCCCGCCGGACAGGGTGGTGATGCGGAAGCCGTATTGGCTGTTGAGGTAATCCCGCAGCTCCACCAGGATCTGGGTGTTGGCCACCGAGGGCAGCACGCTGCCGTAGCAGCCCACGTTGGTGCCCAGGCCGATGAGCTCCACGCCGGGGCAGGCCTGGATCTGGGGGGCGATCTCGTCCAGCTGCTCCCTGCCGAACACCCCCTCCCGCAGATCCCCCACGTCGATCATCAGGATGATGGGGTGGATCTTCCCCGCCCGGAGGGCGGCGTCGGACACGGCGCGGATCACCTCGATCTGGCTCTGGAGGCTGCAGTCCGCCCAGCGGACCACGTCCTCCGCCTCGTCCATGGCGGGTATGCGGATAAGCAGGTAGTGCAGGCCGGGTATGGCGGTCTTGGCGGCGGCGATGTTTTTCAGCCGGCTGTCGGCGAAGCGGGTGATCCCGCCGGCCAGGGCGGCCCGGATCACCTCCGGCCGGGCGGAGAAGCCCTTGGTGGCGAAGGCCAGCTCCACCCCCCGGCCGGCGCAGAAGTCGTGGAGCTTTCGGGCGTTTTCCGTGATTTTTCGGGTATCAATCTCTAAAATGGGCGCATACATGGGTGTCTCAGCCCCTTTCTTATTCTGCCTCCAGTTTACCCCGTATTTTCCCTCTTGACAAGAGGGTATGTATGTGTCATACTGTGTATGCTGGATATATACAGTAGAACAAGAAGGTGCACCATGGACATTATCATCAGCAATTCCGGCGGCGTGCCGATCTATGACCAGATCACCCGGCAGATGAAGGGCCTCATCCTCCGGGGGGAGCTGAAGGAGGGCGAGGCCCTGCCCTCCATGCGGCTGCTGGCCAAGGAGCTGCGCATCTCCGTCATCACCACCAAGCGGGCCTATGAGGAGCTGGAGCGGGAGGGCTTCATCAACACTGTGCCGGGCAAGGGGTGCTTTGTGGCGCCCCAGAACCCGGAGCTGGCGCGGGAGGATGCCCTCCGCCGGGCGGAGGAGCATCTCTCCCAGGCGGTGGACATCGCCAAGACCGCCCGCCTCACCCTCTCCGAGCTCACCGAGACCCTCAACCTATTATATGGAGACGAAACGGTATGAAAAACGCATTGGAAGTGTCCCATCTCACCAAGGATTACGGCTCCTTCAAGCTGGACGACGTGTCCTTCACCGTGCCCGGCGGCACCATCATGGGCCTGATCGGGGAGAACGGCGCGGGCAAGTCCACCACCATCAAGTGCATTCTCAACCTGATCCGCCGGGACGGCGGAGAAATCCAGGTGCTGGGGCTGGACAATCTGAGGGACGAACAGGCCGTCAAGGCCCAGGTGGGGGTGGTGCTGGACGAGACCACCTTCCACGACGGCCTCACCGCCCCCCAGGTGGGCAAGATTCTCGCAAAGCTCTACCCCAACTGGGACATGGCCCTCTACCAGCGCTACCTGGACAAATTCGGCCTTGCCGGCAAGAAGCCGGTCAAGACCTTCTCCAAGGGCATGAAGATGAAGCTGTCCTTGGCGGCGGCCTTCGCCGCCCGCCCCAAGCTGCTGATCCTGGACGAGGCCACCTCCGGCCTGGATCCGGTGGTGCGGGACGAGATTCTGGACGAGTTTTTGGACTTCATCCAGGACGAGGAGCACGCCATCCTCCTGTCCAGCCACATCACCAGTGATCTGGAGAAGGTGGCGGACTACGTGACCTACCTGCACAGGGGGAAGGTGGCGGTGTCCGGGGCCAAGGACGAGCTGCTGGACACCTACGGCCGCCTGGTGTGCTCCCGCGCCGACCTGGAGCAGGTGGATCCCGCCCTGCTGGTGGGCGTCCGCACCGGGCAGTTCGGCTGTGAGGCCCTGGTGAGGGATAAGCACGCCTTTACCCGCTTCTACCCCGGCCTCACCGTGGATCCGGTGACCCTGGAGGACATCATGGTCTTTACCGTAAAGGGGGATGCCAAATGACCGGCCTGATCTACAAGGATTTCCTGGCCCTGAAGGGCCATCTCAGCACCTATGTGGTGTTCTTCGTCATCTACGGCGGCCTGTGCATCGCGGGGGTGTTCTCACCCTCGGTGCTGGCCGGCATGGTGGTGCTCATCTCCATCATCACCCCCATGACCACCGTCACCTCCGACGACATCAGCCGCTGGAACCGCTTCGCCGTGGCCTCCCCCGCCTGCCGCCGGGGGGTGGTGGCGGGCAAGTACCTGTTCACCCTGCTGATGGTGCTGTTGAGCGCCGTGCTGGTGGCCGTCCTGCTGGTTGTTCTGGCCCTGGCCGGCGGCCTGGGGGACGGCTCCCTGGCCGAGTACCTGCTGGCCACCCTGGCCTGCGGCGGCATCGCCCTGCTCATGAACGCGGTGGTGCTCCCCCTGCTGCTGAAATTCGGGGCGGAGAAGGCCCGCATGATCTCCATGGCCCTGTTCCTGGTGGTCTTCGGCGGCTTTGCCCTGCTGGGCCTGGCCGCGGGCAGCGGGGTTACCCTCCCCGTGCCCCCGGCGTGGGTGGTGGCCGCCCTGCCCGGCCTGCTGGCCATCCTGTCCGTGGGCGGCTTCGTCCTCTCCTACTTCATCGCCCAGGCCGTCTACGCCAAAAAGGAGTTCTGACATGTGGGGACTGGCATACAAGGATCTGCTGCTGATGCGGCGGTCGCTGTGGTACTACGCCTTTCTGCTGGTGATCTTCACGGTCTTTGTGCTCACCGGCTCCCTGGACGCCTACATCCTGTCCGGCATGGCCATGCTGTTTTCCTATATGGTGCCCCTCAGCTCCTTCAGTCTGGACGAGGCCGCCCGGTGGGGGGAGTTCGCCGCCGCCACCCCGGCCTGCCTTCGGGGAATCGTGGACGGCAAGTACCTGTGCTCCCTGCTGACAGCGGCCGGGGGCGGCGGCGCCGCGGCCCTGCTGATCTGCCTGTGCGCCGCCCTGGGACGGCTGGGCGACCCCCTGGGGGAGGTGCTCCTGTCCTGCCTGTTCTGCACCGGGCTGGCCCTGGCGATGGAGGCGGTTCTGCTGCCCATCCTCCTCCGCTTCGGCTCCAAAACGGGCAGCTATGCCCTGCTGGCGGTCACCCTCCCGGTGTTCGGCGGCATGCTGGTTCTGTGGCTGCTGGAGCGCAAGGGCCTGCTGGCCCTGCCCGACCTGACCCCCGGCGCGGCCGCCGCCCTGGCCTGGGGGGCCGCCGCCCTGTGCGCGCTGGCCTACGCACTCTCCTGGCTCATCGCCCGGCGGATTTACGGCAGAAAGCAGTTGTAAAAAGTGAGCCGACCCAGTAAAAACGGGCAGTAACAAGGCGCCCCCTGATGTAGGGAAATAGACTACATCAGGGGGTATTGTCATGAGGAAACGGGAGTATACGCATGTGCAAATACTGCTGCCAGGAATGGAAGCAATGATGGGGGAAGGGAAAACCCAGCGAGGGGCGGCAGGGCATCCAAATTTCAGAACAAGTGTTGTGGGAAAAGGGCTGATTAAGCGGCAGCGAGAACGCAGCTTTGGTATCTGTGGCCACCGTTCTTACATCCATACTAAGCAGAGTGTACTGGAGCTGTCCCTTGATCCGTGGCCTCTATGATGATAGTATTGCGGCTTACAAGACCGGGACAGAGCAGACGGAAAATCTGCTTCTGGACACGCTTCGGCTGAACATAAAGCGGGAGAGGCGCCGCCTGTGCGACGCCTCTCCGCCTAAAACCCGATATTTCCAGCCACGGAGCCGTTTTCGGCTGTCCATACAATCTGTGGCAGCTTATTTCATGCTGCGGGGAAGGGTCAGCCGCTGAACTTGTCCAGATACCCCATAAAGAGGATGATGAGTACCACAAAGGGCAGGATATACTTGAAGTACACCCGGAACCGGGCGGGGAAGCGGACGCCCTTGCCGGTGTCCACCTCGGCCAGGAAGTTGTCAAAGCCCCAGCCCCACTTGGAGCAGCAGAACAGCAGGTAGATCACAGAGCCGATGGGCAGCAGGTTGTTGCTCACCAGGAAATCCTCCAGATCCATGAAGTTCATGCCGAAGGGGCGGACGGCGCTCCACAGGTTGTTGCCCAGCAGGCAGGGCAGGCTGAGCAGCAGGATCAGCACCAGGTTGGCCGCCACGGCCTTGCCCCGGGAGATGCCCCATTTGTCCATCCAGCAGGCCAGGATGTTCTCAAACACGGCGGTGACGGTGGACAGGGCGGCGAAGAACAGGAACACGAAGAACAGGGCGCCCCACAGCCGGCCGCCGGGCATGGAGTTGAACACGTTGGGCAGGGTGACGAAGATCAGGTTGGGCCCCTGATCCGGATTCACCCCGAAGGCGAAGGCGGAGGGGAAGATGATCAGGCCGGAGGTGAAGGCCACAAAGGTGTCCAGCACGCCGATGTTGATGCACTCGCCGAAGAGCCGGCGCTCCTTGCCGATGTAGCTGCCGAAGATGGCCATGGCGCCGATGCCCAGGCTCAGGGTGAAGAAGGACTGGCCCATGGCGGCATAGATGGCCTCAAAGAGGCGGAATTTTCCGTCGGCATCGTACATCAGGTTGTGGAAGTTGGGCACCAGGTAGAACTTCAGTCCCTCCACCGCGCCGGGCAGGGTGACGGCGCGGACGGCCAGCACCACCAGCAGGGCCAGCAGGCAGAGCATCATGGCCTTGTTGGCCTTCTCCACGCCGTTTTTCAGGCCGCGGCTGCACACCAGCATGCCCAGCACCACCACGATTACCATGAACAGCAGCTGAATGCCCACGTCCTGAGACCGCATGGTGATAAAGGCCTCGCTGACCTGGGCGGTGTCCATGCCCTCAAACTGGCCGGAGGCCAGCTTGAAGAAGTAGAGCAGCAGCCAGCCGGAGATGGTGGTGTAGAACATCATCAGCAGGTAGTTGCCAGCCATGCCGAACCAGCCGTACCAGTGCCACTTGGTGCCCCTGGGCTCCAGCTGCTGGAAGGACATGGTGATGCTCTTGCGGCTGGCCCGGCCCACGGCGAACTCCATGGACATGATGGGCAGCCCCATGATCAGCAGGAACACGATGTAGATGAGCACAAAGGCCGCGCCGCCGTACTGACCCACGATATAGGGGAAGCGCCAGACGTTGCCCAGGCCGATGGCGCACCCGGCGGAGATGAGCACAAAGCCCAGCCGGGATGCAAAGGTTTCTCTCTCTTTCACGTCTCTTGTACCTCCTTGTACAGGCCGCGGAAGCGACCCATGCAACATCATAGACCATTTTCAAGATACTGTCAACGGAAAAGGGACGGAGCGGCGGGAAAACCCGCCGCTCCGCCCTGGAAAGCCCCCGGAAAAGCCTCGCAGAGTTCGCGCGGCTGTCGCCGCGCGAAGCAAATTAAAATTCGTTTTCAGCCGCGACATGTGCGTGGCTGAAAACACTTCTCAGCCCGCAAGTGTGGGGTTTGCCCGTCTCCGGCGGGCAAACCCCGCGCACAGCGGGCTGCAATTCTTTCCCAAAGGCGGCCTGCCGCCTTTGGGAGGCGCAAGCCTAAAGCCAGTCGTCGATTACATCCCGCAGGGCCACCGGCGGCACCTGGTTGCGCTGGAGCAGCTCCAGCAGGCGGTCGATGCGCTCCGGCCGGACGGTGATGTTGCGCACCGACGCCTCCTCCCCGTCCGGGGCGGTCACCTTGACGCCGTAGCTCTCACAGAGCATGCCCTGACCCAGCTCCAGCTCGTCCACCAGGACGTAATAGCGCAGGCCGTTTTCCAGTTCTCCGCCGGCCGCCGGGCGGTCGGGCTCCACCAACAGTTCCCTCATCTTGTGTGCTGTCCCTCCTGTTGTTCTTCTTGACACCATTTTATGGTATTTTCCAGCATTTGTAAAGTATGGAAATGGCGCAAGTTTCGACAGAAGGGGACATGGGCGGGGCTCAGCCCCGTTCCAGGGCCTCCAGCCCGGCCTCCGCCGCCTGGCTGACGGCCTCGGCAAAGGTGGGATGGGGCCGCACCGGGCGGAGCAGCTGCTCCGCCGTCAGGCCAAGGGACACAGCCAGGGTGAGCTCGGAGACCAGATCCGTGGCCCGGCAGCAGCACAGGCAGGCCCCCAGCAGGGCGCGGGTCTCCCGGTGGAACACCAGCTTCACAAAGCCCCGCTTTCCCCCCTCAATGAGGGTGCGGGCGTTGCCCCCCAGCACGCACTTGCCGGTGACCACCGGCACGCCCCCGGCCTTGGCCTGGTCGGCGGTGAGGCCCACCTGGGCCAGCTCCGGGCTGGTGTAGACGCAGGAGGGGATGGGGGCCGTCCCACGGACAGGGGCGCGGCCCAGCAGCAGGTCGGCCACGGCTATCCCCTCGGCCTCCGCCTTGTGGGCCAGCATGGCTCCGCCGATGGCGTCCCCGATGGCGTAAATCGAGGGGATGGAGGTGCGGAAGCTCCCGTCCACCTGCACGAAACCCCGCTCCAGCTCCGGCACGGCCCCATCGGCAAAGAGGCCCTCGGTGGCGGGCCGCCGGCCCGTGGCGGCCAGCACCGTGTCGGCGGAGACGGTGTGCTCCGCCCCCTTTTGGGTGAACACCACCGCCGGGCCGGGCTCGATGCGGGACACGGAGGCCCCGGTGAACACCTCCACGCCGGACTTTTTCAGCTCCATGGCCAGGCCCTGGGACAGCTCCCGATCCAGATTGGCCACCAGCCGATCCAGGGCCTCCACGATGGTGATCTGGCACCCTGCGGCGGCCCAAACGGCGGCCAGCTCCACCCCGATCACCCCGCCGCCGATGATCACCATGCGGTTCCGGGGGCGGATGTCGGCTAAGAGCTCGTCGCTGGTGACCACGCCGGGGGTGTCCAGCCCGGGGATGGGGGGCCGGGCGGGGACGGAGCCGGCGGCAATCAGGATATTCCGGGCCTCATAGGTCTCCCCGCCCGCCTCCACGGTGTGGGGGCCGGACACCACCGCCCGGTGGGGGATCACCTGCACCCTGGCGGCCTGGAGCTGTTTCTCCTGGCCGGCGCGGAGGGTGGACACCACCCGCGCCGTCTCCTCCGCCAGGGCGGGCCAGTCGCACCCCGGCCCGGCCCCGTGGAGCAGGGCCTTGGTGGGCACGCACCCCCGGTTCAGGCAGGTGCCCCCCACCTCCCGGGGCTCGAACAGGGCCACGGACAGGCCGCCCTTTGCGGCCCGGAGGGCGGCGGCGCAGCCGCCGGGCCCCCCGCCGATGACAATCAGATCCCACATGGCTCAGCCCTCCGGGAAGGCATACCGCACCACCGGGCGGCGGGCGGCGGCGGTCTCGTCGGGCCGGCCGATCACCGTGGTCACCGGGGCGGCGTGGAGGGCCTCCGGGTTCTCCTTTGCCCGGCGGAGGATCTCCGCCAGCACCGCCGCCGCCTCGTCCAGGGTCTCGGGGGTCTCGGTCTCGGTGGGTTCGAACATCAGCGCCTCGTGGACGATCAGGGGGAAGTACATGGTGGGCGGGTGGATCCCCGCGTCCAGCATGGCCTTGGCCGCGTCCAGGGCGGACACGCCGGTCTCCTTTTTCACCTCCTCCAGGGTGAGAACGAACTCGTGCATGCACAAGCCGGGGAAGGCGGCGGTGTAGCCCGCCTCCTCCAGCTTCTTTTTCAGATAGTTGGCGTTGAGCACCGCCGTGTGGGCGGCCTCCGCGATGCCGGCGTTGCCCAGCCGCAGCAGGTAGGCCAGGGCCCGCACCACCACCAGGAAGTTGGCGTGGAAGGCCCTTACCTGGCCGATGGACTGCTCCCCGCCGTAGCCGCCCAGGGCGGAGCCGGGGAGGAAGGGGATCAGGAACTCCTTGACGCCCACCGGGCCGCTGCCCGGGCCGCCGCCGCCGTGGGGGGTGGCGAAGGTCTTGTGCAGGTTCAGGTGGCACACGTCAAAGCCCATGTCGCCGGGCCGGGCCACCCCCATGATGGCGTTGAGGTTGGCCCCGTCGTAGTACACCAGGCCACCCGCCTCGTGGACGATGGCGGTGATGTCCAGGATGTCCCGCTCAAAGAGGCCCACGGTGTTGGGGTTGGTGAGCATGAGCCCCGCCGTGTCCGGGCCGCAGGCGGCTTTGAGGGCCTCCAGATCCACCAGGCCCTCCGGCGTGGAGGGGATGTTCTTCACGGTGAAGCCCGCCATGGCGGCGGAGGCCGGGTTGGTGCCGTGGGCGGAGTCGGGCACCAGGATCACGGTGCGGCCGCTGTCCCCCCGGCTGTGGTGGTAGGCCTTGATGAGCAGCAGTCCGGTGAACTCCCCGTGGGCGCCGGCGGCGGGCTGGAAGGTCATGGCGTCCATGCCGGTGATCTCGCACAGGAGATACTCCGCCTGGGTGAGCACCTTCTGGCAGCCCCGGATGGTGTGGATGGGCTGGAGGGGATGGATGCCGGTGAAGCCGGGCAGGGCGGCTATCTCCTCCCCCAGCTTGGGGTTGTACTTCATGGTGCAGGAGCCCAGGGGGTAGAACCCGTCGCACACGCCGAAGGCCCGGCGGGACAGGGCCTGGTAGTGGCGGGACAGGTCGCTCTCCCCGATCTCGGGCAGCCGGGGAGGAGCCTTCCGCCGGTACTCCTCCGGCAGGGGGGCGGCGGGCACGTCCAGCGGGGGCAGGATGTCGCTGCCCCGGCCGGGGCGGCTGCGTTCAAAAATCAGCTTCATTTGCCCAGCACCTCCTTCACAATGGAAACGGCCTCGTCCAGCTGCTCTTTCGTCTGCTTTTCGGTGGCGCACCACAGCAGGCCGTCCCCCAGCACCCAGCCGCCCAGGATGCCCTGGGCCTCCAGGGCGGAGAGCACCTTCCGGGGCTGGGGCAGGTCGGTGACAAACTCGTGGAAGAAGGGGCCGGGGTAGCGCAGGGACACGCCGGGAATCTGACACAGCTCCTCCGCCAGATAGTGGGCCTTGGCGTGGCACTGCTCCCCCACCTGCCGCAGGCCCGACCGGCCCATGAGGGACAGGTAGATGGAGGCGGTGAGGGCGCACAGGGCCTCGTTGGAGCACACGTTGGAGGAGGCCTTCTCCCGCCGGATGTGCTGCTCTCTGGCCTGCATGGTGAGGACGAAGGCCCGCTCCCCCCTGGAGTCGGTGGTCTCCCCCACGATGCGGCCGGGCAGCCTGCGCATGAGGGGCTGAGCGGCGGCCATAAAGCCCAGGTAGGGGCCGCCCCAGGCCAGGGGCAGGCCCAGGGGCTGGCCCTCCCCCACGGCGATGTCCGCCCCGCAGGCGCCGGGGGACTCCAGCACGCCCAGGGTGGCGGGGTTGACCCCGGCGATCAGCTTGGCCCCGGCGGCGTGGGCCTGATCGGCCAGGCCCCGGAGATCCTCCAGCTGGCCGAAGAAGTTGGGGTGCTGGATGTAGGCGCAGGCGGTGGCGTCGTCCAGCAGCCCGGTGAGATCGGTGACGCCGTCCTTCACCGGGGCCAGCACCACCTCTGTGCCGGAGCCGAAGCAGTAGGTCTGAATGGTGGCGATCACGTCCGGGTGGGCGGCGGCGGAGATCACGGCGCGGGTGCGCTTCCGCTCCTTACACATGGCCACCGCCTCCGCCGCGGCGGAGGCCCCGTCGTACACCGAGGCGTTGGCCGCGTCCAGGCCGGTGAGCTCACAGATCATGGTCTGGAATTCGAAGATGGACTGGAGCACCCCCTGGCTGATCTCCGCCTGATAGGGGGTGTAGGCGGTGACAAAGGCCTCCTTGGCGGCGATCCGGCTGACAGCGGCGGGGATGTAGTGGTCGTAGGCCCCGGCCCCCCGGAGGATGGTGCGGAAGCGGACGTTCTGCTCCGCCAGACCCTCTAGGATGCGGCGCACCTCCAGCTCCGACTTGGGCTCCGGCATGTGAAGGGGCTCCTTCAGATATACGGAATCGGGCACGTCCCGGTACAGCCCCGCCGGGCCGCTCAGGCCCAGGGCGGCGTACTGGGCGGCCCGCTCCGCCTCAGCGGCGGGCAGATAGCCTCCCATGTCAGCCCTCCTCCCCGGCGCAGTGGGCCTCGTAGGCCGCCGCGTCCAGCAGCTCCTCCTCGTCGGAAACCTCCTCCACCTGAACCAGCCAGGCCCCGTAGGGATCCTCGTTCACCAGGGCGGGATTGTCCAGCAGCTCCTCGTTGACCGCCTTTACCACGCCGGACACGGGGGAGATCACGTCGGACACGGCCTTCACCGACTCCACGTCGCCCAGGGCCTCTCCGGCGGTCAGCGGATCCCCCTCCTGGGGCAGGTTGACAAAGACGATGTCGCCCAGGGCGTGCTGGGCGAAGTCGGTGAGGCCCACGGTATAGACCCCGTCCTCCTCCTTCAGCCACTCGTGGGACTTGGTGTAGCGCAGCTCCTCAGGGATGTTCATAGTGATAACCTCCTGTAAATTTTCTATATGATATTGCGAAATGTGCTGTTATCCGCGCTTGTAGAAGGGGGTTTTGACCACCTCGGCCTCCACCCGGCGGCCCCGCACGTCCACCTGGAGGGCGGTGCCCGGCTCCTTGTAATCGGCGTCCACCAGGGCCATGGCCACGGCGCAGCCCAGCCAGGGGCAGTGGGTGCCCGAGGTGACCACGCCGATCTGCCGCTCCCCGTCGTACACCGGGCACTCCTCCCGGGCGATGCCCCGGCCGGTCATCTTCAGGCCCACCCGGCGGCGGCGTACCGGCCGGGCCTGCTCCAGGGCAGCCTTGCCGATGAAGCCGGCCTTGTCCAGCTTGACGAAGATGCCCAGCCCAGCCTCGTAGGGGTTGATCTCCGGGGACAGCTCGTGGCCGTAGAGGGGCATGGCGGCCTCCAGCCGCAGGGTGTCCCGGGCCCCCAGGCCGCAGGGCACGGCCCCGGCGGCGATCAGGGCGTCCCACAGGGCGGGGGCGTCGCCGGGGGCGCAGTAGAGCTCAAACCCGTCCTCCCCGGTGTACCCGGTGCGGGACACCAGGCAGGGCCGCCCGTCCACCGTGCCGTGGAGCACGGCGGTGTAGTTCTTCTCCGGAATGTCCCCCGTCAGGGTGCGGAGGATGGACTCCGCCTCCGGCCCCTGGAGGGCCAGCTGGGCCACCTGGTCGGAGATGTCCTCCATGGCGCAGTCGCCGGTCAGATGGGCGCGGATCCAGCCGGCGTCCTTGTCCCTGTTGGCGGCGTTGACCACGATCAGATAGGCCGTGTCCGAGCACCTGTAGACGATCAGATCGTCCACCACGCCCCCGTCCTCGTAGCACATGGGGGAGTACCGGGCCTGGCCGTCCGCCATGCCGGAAAAGTCATTGGTCATCAAATTGTTCACGTTGGCCAGGGCGTCGGCGCCCCGCAGCACCAGCTCCCCCATGTGGCTCACGTCGAACAGCCCGCAGGCGGAGCGCACCGCCCTGTGCTCGGCGATCACGCCGCTGTACTGCACCGGCAGCAGCCACCCCGCGAAGGGGACGATCTTCCCTCCCGCCGCCGTGTGGCGGTCGTAGAGAGGGGTCTTGCGTCCTTCCATTTCCATTCCCTCCTTCTGATTTTGGACAGCAAAAAAGCGCATGGCAATTCTGCCATGCGCCTCTGTTGGGTTGCCTGAGAGTTTTGCCCCCGTCGGCGCGGACTGCCGTCCGCTTTCCAGAGTCCCGTCCGGGGCCGATCCTTCTGCCTGAGAGATCCCTGCGCTTGCCCCTTCGGCGGCGGTTTCCCGCCCTCTCTCGGCCCCATCATCCGGCGGTATGAAGTTGATGACATATTTTACACTCATCAGTATACGGGCCCACAGGGGAAAAGTCAACCACATTTTTGGCGGATCCGGACAATTGACAGGCGGGGGATTTCCTGTTATATTATTTGTATACAAATCATTTGGATACAAATGGTCTGAGGAGGACAGAGAATGGATACCAGCTTTCACTACCTGCTGCTGGCCGCCCAGGGCATGTTCCAGCGCAGGATCCTGGCCCGGCTGGCCGGCTCCGGCCTGACGGCGGGGCAGCCCAAGGTGCTCAACTACCTGGGCCTTCACAACGGCAGCGTGCAGAAAAATATCGCCCTGGGGTGCCAGATCGACCCGGCCACCCTCACCGGCCTGCTGGGCCGGATGGAGGAGAAGGGCCTGGTGGAGCGCCGGGCCGAGGGGGGCGACCGCCGCGCCCTCCACGTCTACCTGACGGACTTCGGCTGGGAGAAGCAGCGGGAGGTGCTGCGGGTGCTGGAGGCGTGCGATCGGGAGATGCTCTCCGGCCTGGACGAGGCCGAGGGCGCGGCCCTGCTGCGGGGCCTGCGCCATGTGTGCGAGCATCTGGCGGAAAATAAGGAGGCGCTGCAATGAACAGAGGAGAGCTGATACGCCGGTATCTCTTTTTTATCGCGGGGCTGTTCGTCAATGCCCTGGGGGTCAGCCTGATCACCAAGGCCAGCCTGGGCACCTCGCCCATCTCCAGCATCCCCTACGTGCTGGACATCGGCTTTGCGCCCACCCTGGGCATGTTTACCCTGGTGTTCAACCTGCTGCTGGTGGCGCTCCAGCTGGGGATCCTCCGCCGGCGGTTTCCCCGGCACTTCTGGCTGGAGATCCCCGTGACCCTGGGCTTCTCCTGCTTTATAGATCTGACCATGTCCATGCTCACCGCCTACAGTCCCCAGGGCTATCCCCTTCAGCTCCTCTCCCTGCTGTTCGGCTGCCTGGTGCTGGGCTTCGGCGTGTTCATGGAGATGGCCGCCGGGGTGGTGATGCTCCCCGGCGAGTGCACCGTCAGTGCCATCTCCACCACCTGGCACACCGACTTCGGCAAGACCAAGGTGGCGGTGGACGTGACCATGGCGGTGACGGCGGCGGTGCTCGGCCTGCTGCTCTACCACCGGCTGGCCGGCGTGCGGGAGGGCACCATTCTCTCCGCCCTTCTGGTGGGGATGATCGCCCGGACGTTCCACAGCCGCCTCAATGGAGGCATACAGCGCATTTTGGAGCGCCGGGACGGCTCCGGCGTCTCAGAGGGACAGGCCGCGTAAAGGGGCGGAAAGGCCCCGCGCGCCCGCACAGAAGCGGGTGCGCGGGGCCTTTTTCACGGCGTGCAGCCCTGATGGGCCTCCGGCGCGGCGGGCAGGGGGACGCGCTCCGCCCAGGGCCGCACCAGGCCCAGCACCTCGGCGGCGGCGCACAGCTTGTCCACCGTGCTCACCACCGCCGACTCCAGACAGTGATAGAATTTGGTCGGCGTGTAGGGGAACATGTGGGTGGCGATGATGTCCGCCTCCTTCCACGTCAGGGGAAAGCGGGCCCGGGCGTTGGCCAGGGCGATGGCGGGATGCTCGGTGCCGTGGCGGACGCCGGGGTGGGTGGACTTCTCCCGCCAATTGTAGAGGTAGAGGTCGTGGAGCAGGCCGCCCCGGGCCGCCGCCCGCTCATCCAGCCCCAGGGCGCGGCAGATGCGCCAGCTGATGCGGCTGACCAGCACACTGTGGTCGAAGCAGCTCACCCCGGCCCGGTGCTGGGGCAGCAGGCGCATGGCCTGCACGGCGCCGTCGGCCAGCAGCTCGGACACGCAGTCCCAGTATTCCCTCTCGTTTGGATGCTTCCGCATGGCAATGGACTCCTTCCCCCGGGCGTTCCGGTATCTGCCTACCAGTATACCGCCCGGGACGAAAGAGTCCATGGAGAGAAGTTTAGGATTTGGTAAAGTTTTTTTAAGAAAAGGGGAAGGGCTCAGACCAGAAAGCCCTCCACGGCCCGGACGGCCTGGGTGAGAAAGTCCCCCTCCATGTCCAGCCACAGCACGTCCCGGTCCTTTTTGAACCACACCATCTGCCGCTTGGCGAAGCGCTTGATGGCCCGGCCCAGCTCGTCCTTCAGGCCGTCCAGAGTGGGGATCTGCCCGGTGAGGTAGCGCAGGATGTAGCGGTACTCCAGCCCCAGCCCCTCCAGGAACGCGTCGGTGGCACCATTGGCCCGGAGCTCTGCCACCTCGTCGAGCATCCCGGCGTCGATGCGTGCCTGGAGGCGGGCGTCGATGCGGCGGCACACCTCCTCCCGGGGGAAGGTCACCCCAAGCAGCAGGCAGTCATACCGGGGGCAGGGCGGCGGGCTCTCCCACCGGCCGGACAGGGCCTTCTCCACCGAGCGCATGAGACGGTGGCGGTTGTTCTCCTCCCCGCCGGTGAGGGTGACGCCGGTTTTCTCCCGCAGCAGGGCGTACAGCTCCTCCGTGGTTTTCCCCTCCAGCTCCGCCCGGAGGGCGGGGTCGGGCCGAGCGTCGGTGAAGGTAAAGCCCTCGGTCACCGCCCGGACATACAGCCCGGTGCCCCCCACCAGGAAGGGGGTTCTGCCCCGGGCGAGGATATCGTCGATGGCGGCGTAGGCCCCGGCCTGGAAGTCGGCCACCGAGTAGGGCTGATTGGGCTCCACCACGTCCAGCATGTGGTGGGGGACCCCCTCCATCTCCTCCTCGGTCACCTTGCCGGTGCCCAGATCCAGGCCCTTATATACCTGCCGGGAGTCGGCGGAGACGATCTCCCCGTCAAACCGTTTGGCCAGCTCCACCCCCAGGCCGCTCTTGCCGCAGGCGGTGGTGCCCAGCACCACAATCAGCTTGGGCAGAGACATGGGCGGCACCTCCTTTCTTCGTCTGTGCTGATGATCTTACCATAAAACCGCCGCCGGGACAACCCGGCGGCAAAAACCGTGCGGCGGGAAACTCCCGCCGCACGGTTTTGGTTGGTCTGAGGGCTGATGGCTCAGCCGGCGCTGCCGTTGCCGGCGCCCGCCTCGTCGGCGGTGAGGGTCAGCAAGCCGTCGGCCTCGGCGGCGCTGATGCCCAGCAGGGTGTTGATGCCGTCGGCGGAGACATAGTAGTTCCCGCCGATCAGCAGGGCGGAGACCTCCACAGGAGCGCCGTCCACGGTGACGGTCAGGTCGGCGTAGTCAATGGCGGTTCCGTCGGCACGGGCGGGCAGGGGCTCGTCGGTATATTCGCCGCCCTTGGTGACGACCACGCCGTTGTTCCACTCCACGTTGAAGGCGGCCGTGGTGCCCTGGAAGGCGGCGGCCAGATCACGCAGGCGGTAGAAGGTGGTGTCTCCCAGACCGCTGCTCACCGCGCTGTCGGCGGAGCAGAGCAGGCCGTTGACGATGACGTTGTTGGCCTCATTGAGGTTGATGCTCTTGTTATAGGGGGTGGCCAGCTCGCCGGAGTTGACCTTCTCGATGTAAGCGGCACGCTCCGGGTTGTCCAGCTGGAGATCCACGCCGGTGATCTTCCAGTTGTTGTCCACCACGGGCTCCAGGGGATCGTGCTCGGCCAGGTAGGCCACCAGCATGTCGCGGACGGAGGCGGAGGACTCCCACGTCTTCTCGCCGGAGATGATGCCCTCGTTCTTCAGGCCGGTATAGCGGTAGTCGTTGACGCACAGGGTGAGGGTCATGTCGTCGGTGAGGGGCTGGCCCTGGAAGGTCACGTTCTCAATGCGCTCCCCGGCGGGCTTGGACAGGTTGACCTCGTAGTTCAGGCCGATGAAGTGGTCGTGGAGATAGCCGGCCTTGTCGGGGTTGAAGGAGATGTTGATGTCCCCGGGCTGCCACTGGTTCCAGCACTCGGCGGCCCACTCCATGTAGGCCTTCATCTCGGCGCCGTTGACCTCCACGGTGTAGAGCACATTGGGGTACTTGTAGATGTCGAACATATTGCCGTAGTTCAGCGGGCCGGCCTTCAGATCGCTGGTGTCCTTGAACAGGGCCACGGCGGTGACGTCGGCGCCGGAGTTCTCCAGCTGGACGGTGCCGATGAGGTCGATGACGGCGGTGTCCTGGATGCGGCCGGCGGGGATGCCGGCGATCTCGTTGGCGGGCTGGAAGTCGGCGGCGGCATGGCCCAGCACGTTGTCCTGGATGAAGGACACGGTCTTGTCCTGGGCGTCCTTGACGGCGGCCACGTCGCGCAGGCCCTGGTCGGGCTCGATGCCCTCCATGGAGACGGTCTCCACGGTGGCGGAGGTGATCTCCTTGTTGGCGTCCAGGGTCAGGTCATAGCGCACCACCTCGCCGGCGTTGTTGGTGGTCTCGCCCACGGGGATGGTGTCGTTGTTCACATAGGTGGTGTGGGTGTGGCCCAGCTGGAGGATGTCCACCTCGGGGCACTGCTCCAGGATGGTCTTGCCGGCGTCGGCGCCGTCGGTGGAGTACTCGGCCTCCAGACCGGCGTGGGCGCAGACCATGATGACGTCGGCGCTGCCGCCGATGGCGTCGATGCACTCATTCACCGCGTCGGCCATGGGCTCAAAGGTCAGCTGATCCACGCCCTGCTTGGTGCCGTCCCACCGGGGAATGTTGGGGGTGGTGACGCCGATGACGGCCACGTTGACGCCGCCCCGCTCCACGATGGTGTAGCCCGCGCCGGTGAGATAGCTGCCGTCGGCGTTCTTGATGTTGGCCGCCAGCACCGGCATCTCGGCCTGAGCCAGGATGGATTTCAGGGTGTCAACGCCGAAGTTGAACTCGTGGTTGCCCAGTGTCCAGGCGTCGTAGCCCATGTAGTTCATGGCGGCGGGCACCGGGTGGTTCGCGGTGTCCTTGGAGTAGAGATCGTCGGTCATGATGGTGCCCTGGATGGTGTCGCCGGTGTCCACCAGGATGGTGTTGGGGTTCTCCGCACGCACCTGGTTGACATAGGTGGAGATGCGGGCCAGGCCGTCATCGGTGCTCTCGGCCATGTCCTCATAGGAGTACCCCCAGACGTTGCCGTGGGTGTCCGAGGTGCCGATGATGGTGATGTGGGTCTCCCCCTCCGCCGCCAGGGCGGCGGGTGCCAGAGAGAGCACCAGTGCCGCGGACAACACGGCAGAGAGAAGTTTGCTGAGTCGTTTCTGTTTCATGGTTTGCGCTCCTTTCCATCTTTCCCGGGGGAAGATTTGTCCAGTCTCCCCCAACACAGGAATTATACCATTCTGCCATTTTGTCGTCGATAGTTTTTGTGAAAAACGCACAAATTTATATATTGGAGATTTCACAGCTTGAAAGGCGGGCGAACCGCCTCCCAACAGAAAAAGAGCCCGGCGGCTGCTGCCGCCGGGCTCCTCTTTTTGTGTACAAGATGAAACCGGAATGGCGGGAAGAGGGCCTTACTCGGCGCTCTCCGCCTCGGGCGCGGTGCTCTCCTGGGGAGCGGGGGACTCCTCAGCCGGGGCGGGCTTCTCCTGCACGGTGGCGTCGGTGCCCAGCAGGGCGTTGAAGGACTCCACGGTCAGGTAGTAGTGGCCGTCCACGGCGATGGCGGGCACGGCGATCTCCGTGCCGTCCACGGAGACGGTGATCTCCACCGGGGTCTGATTGCGGTCGGCGGCGGAGATGTCCGCGGGCACCTCCAGCACGTCGCCGTCGTAGGCCGCGCCGGTGGTGACCACCACCTGGCCGTCGACCCAGTCCACGTTGAACTGGTGCTCAGAGCCGGTGAAGATGTAAGCCAGATCCCGGATCCGGAAGTAGGGGCTGCCGTCGGTGCCCACAAAGGAGGCGGCGGTGCCGCTCTTGTCCAGGTCGGTGACGTATACGTTGCCGTCACCCCAGTTGGGGGTGGTGGCCTCGGGCTCCGCGGTGGCCTCGGGCTCCGCCGCCAGGGCGGCGGGGGCCAGGGAGAGCACCAGGGCCGCAGACAGCACGCCGGAGAGGATCCTGCCCATTCGATTGTTTCCCATGATAGAAGCTCCTTTCCTGCCGGCAGATGGGGCTGGGGGCGTCCTCCGCCGGACAGGGTCATTATAGCACGGAAGGCGGGAACTGTCGACCGGATTTTCAGGAAAAGGCATGATGTTCCTACCTTATATAATATAGAACGGACAGAAGGCAGCCGAATGTCAGAAACAGAAGCACGCAGGCGCCGGGCTTTTGCCCGGCGCCTGCGCGCTTGAAAGAAAAAGAGGAGAGAGGAAGAAAGCGGAATTACTTGCCCAGACGGCGAACCAGCTCCTTGGAGCAGAAGGTGGCCACGTCGTCGGCATAGGTGCCCGCGCCGAAGCCGGCATCGTAGCCCAGCTCCTTGGCCAGAGCGTGGGTGATGCGGGCGCCGCCGCAGCAGAAGATATACTTGTCGCGGACGCCCTCGGCCTCGGCCAGCTCGATGAGCTCGGTCAGGTTCTTGATGTGGACGTCCTTCTGGGTGACGGTCTGGGAGACCAGCACCACGTCGGCGTTGACCTCGGCGGCCTTGCGGAGAAACTCCTCGTTGGGCACCTGGGAGCCCAGGTTGTAGGCCTCCACCATCTCATAGCGCTCCAGGCCGTAGTGGCCGGCGAAGCCCTTGCGGTTCATGATGGCGTCGATGCCCACGGTGTGGGCGTCGGTACCGGTGGAGGCGCCCACGACCACCATCTTGCGGCCCAGGTGCTCCTTCAGGTACTCGTCGTTCTCGTGCATGTCCATGGTCTCGTCGGTGACGGTCTGCACCACGATCTCATTGTAGTTGATGGTGTGGGTCAGAGAGCCGTAGACCACATAGAAGGTGAAGTTCTCGTCCAGCTTCTGGCGCAGGGCCACGTTGGGGTCGGCCAGGCCCATCTTCTGGGCGATGAGCACGGCAGCGGCCGCGCCGCGGTCGTCGTCCTTCACCGGCAGGGTGAAGGAGGTCTGAACCTTGCCGTCGTTCATGGTGTCGCCGTAGGGCTTGATGCGGGTCAGGTCCAGGGTAGTGTCAAGATCCTTGTCGCGAATTTGATACAGTCCGGAGCTCATTTGCCGGCACCCCCTTTCATCATGGGCGCAAGGAAGGGGTTGAAGTACCCGGGCGCCTTGGTCACGACGCCGTCCAGGCCCTTGCCGCCGCCACGGGGACGCTTGATGTCGGCAAAGATGCCCCGCTCCAGGGTCTCAAAGATGCCCAGCTGCTCGATCTGGCCCAGCAGGTCGGTGGCCTTCTTCAGCACGTCGTTGGCACGAGTCTGCATGATGCCGCCTTCCTTGAAGGTGATCTCACTGCCCAGGTCGTGCATGGTGCGGAAGATGTACTGGGCGTTCTGGATGGCCAGGAACCGGTCGGACAGGAAGGGAGTGTGAATGGCCTCGGTCATCATGCCCAGCAGGTGGATCTTCTGGCCGGTGAGGGCGGTGACCATGTTGAACAGGGCGTCCTGCACGTGGCCGCGGAAGATGTTGCCGGTCATGAACTTCGTGGGAGGCATGTACTTCAGGGGCGCCTTGGGGAAGATCTCCCGGGCCATCTCGGCCTGGGCCAGCTCGTACAGGAAGCCGTTCTCCACATCGGGGTCGATCTCGAAGGCGTGGCCCAGACCCATCTGCTCCTCGGGCAGGCCGGCGCGGAGGGCGAAGGCCTCGTTGAGGAACTGGGAGGCGGTAACGGTGTGGGCCTCCTCCACCGCGTCGGCGGTGGTCAGGTAGTTGTCCTCACCGGTGTTGATGACCACGCCGGCGTAGGCATTGATGGCGCGGGAGAAGGACTGGTCGATCAGGGTGCGCTGCATGTTGATGTCGCGGAACAGGATGCCGTACAGGGCGTCGTTGAGCATCACGTCCAGGCCCTCGAAGGCGCCCATGGCGGCGATCTCGGGCATGCACAGGCCGGAGCAGTAGTTGCACACGCGGATGTAGCGGCCCAGCTCCTCGCCCACCTTGTCCATGGCCTCACGCATCAGGCGGAAGTTCTCCTGGGTGGCGTAGGTGCCGCCGAAGCCCTCGGTGGTGGCGCCGTAGGGCACGTAGTCCAGCAGGGACTGGCCGGTGGTGCGGATAACGGCGATGACGTCGGCGCCCTGTCGGGCGGCGGCGGTGGCCTGCACCACGTCCTCATAGATGTTGCCGGTGGCCACGATCAGGTAGATCCAGGGGCCGGTCTTCTCACCGCCGTGGGCGGCGATGAAGTCCTCGCGGCGCTTGCGGCGGGCGGCGATCTTGCTCAGGCTCTTCTCCACGATGGGGGCCAGGGCGGCGTGGATCTCGGCCTCGCCGTGGGTGGGCAGGGCGGTGAGATCCAGCTTGTCGGCGGCCACATCCTCGGCGATGGCCTGGGGATCCTTGCCGGTCTCCACCATGGCGTTGCCGATCCAGAAGGCGGCGCCCTGGGACAGGGCGTTCTTGTCCATCAGGTGATCCACCACCACGTTGGGCAGGGGCACGTCCTGGGCGTCCACGCCGTCAATGCCGAGCAGGCGGCAGATGGTGCGCTCTACGGTGGAGGTGGTGCGCTCATCAATAAAGCGCTGGGTGTCGTCGGCCACGCGGGAGGCGTGGGCACGGGCCTGCTCCACCAGCTTAAAATCAAGGTTGAGCTTAGATTCCAACGTATATCACTTCCATTCTCAGGTTAGGTGAAAAAGAGGGGGGAGCGGACCGCCGCCAACGCGACGGCCCGCTCATGAGAGAGGAGGTCGGATTATTCCTCGTGGTGGGAGCGCTTATGACGCTCCAGGTTGGCGGGCTCCATGGACAGCGCCTGACCGCGCTCCAGGCCGGCCACGCCCATGAGCTCCTTCTTCTTCTTGCCGGTGCAGTAGTCGCACTGGCAGTCGGTGTAGTGCTCGGGCTCGGTGTAGGTGGTGATAACGCCCTCGTAGTTGCGCAGGATGACCTTGTGCGGGGTCTGGGAGATGACGTACTGGGGCATAACGGGGGTCTTGCCGCCGCCGCCCGGGGCGTCCACCACGAAGGTGGGCACGCAGAAGCCGGAGGTGTGGCCGCGCAGAGCCTCGATGATCTCGATGCCCTTGCTGACGGGAGTACGGAAGTGCTCCAGGCCCATGGACAGGTCGCACTGATAGATGTAGTAGGGGCGCACGCGGATGCGGACCAGCTCGTTGACCAGCTTCTTCATGGTGTAGACGCAGTCATTGATGCCGGCCAGCAGCACGCTCTGGTTGCCCAGCGGGATACCGGCGTCGGCCAGCATGGCGCAGGCCTTGGCGGACTCGGGGGTGATCTCGTTGGGGTGGTTGAAGTGGGTGTTCAGCCAGATGGGGTGATACTTCTTCAGCATGTTGCACAGCTCGGGAGTGATGCGCTGAGGCAGCACCACGGGGGTACGGGAGCCGATGCGGACGATCTCCACGTGGGGGATCTCACGCAGCTTGGCGATGATGTACTCCAGGCGCTCGTCGCTCACCAGCAGGGCGTCGCCGCCGGACAGCAGCACGTCGCGGATCTGGGGAGTGTTGCGGATGTACTCGATGGCCTGATCCACCTGATCCACGGGCAGGCCGGCGTCGTGCTGGCCGGCGAAGCGGCGGCGGGTGCAGTGACGGCAGTACATGGAGCACTGGTCAGTGATCAGCAGCAGGCAGCGGTCGGGATAGCGGTGGGTCAGACCGGGAGCGGGGGAGTCCTCATCCTCGTGCAGGGGATCCAGCAGGTCGGAGTCGGCCTGGTGCAGCTCCTTGGCGGTGGGGATGGCCTGCAGACGGACGGGATCATGGGGATCACCGGGCTGGATCAGGGACAGGTAGTAGGGGGTGATGGCCATGCGCAGGGTACCCAGGCAGGCCTTGACGCCTTCCTCTTCCTCGGGAGTCAGCTCGATGTACTTCTTCAGATCTTCCAGAGTCTCGATACGGTTCTTGACCTGCCAGTGCCAGTCATTCCACTCCTCATCGGTCACGTTGGGGAACAGGATCTTACGGCGGGACTCTACCATAACAAGGTCATCCTTTCTAAATCAGATTTGGGGAGACATTAGAAGCCACAGACGGGGAAACCGGCCGCGGGGACGGCGGGGAAGGGTTGGGGAGGAGGAATTCCCAGCCGCCCGGCGGCGATGCCGCCGCTGCGGGAATGTCACATAAGAAATGATTGTGGATGGTACGTATAAAAGCCTCGCAGAGTTTGTGCCCGCAGGGCACAAATCAAGTAGGATTTCGTTTTTGACCGCGACATGTGCGTGGTCAAAAACACTTCTCAGACCGCAAGTGTGAGTTTTGTCCGCCTTAGCGGGCAAAACTTGCGCGCGGCGGGCTGCAATCTCTCGAAAAAGCGGCGGAGCCGCTTTTTCGATTACAGGTACTTCTTCTCGAAGTACTCCTTCAGCTGGGGATTCTCACGGAGCTCGGCCAGGGTGATGGCGGCGTGATCCTTGGTGTAGCCGTTGCCGATGACCATGGTGACGTCCTTGCCGCAGCCCTCGGCGCCCAGCGCAGCCTTGGCGAAGTCGGTAGCCATGGAGAAGCAGTACACGGTGCCGTTGTCGCGGACGGGCAGGATGGCGCTCATCTCGCAGGCGGGCACGTTGACGATCAGGATGGAGATGTCGTACTCCTTACCGCCGTTGGCGGCCAGGGACTTCTCCAGCACGTCCACAGGCTCGGTGGCGGAGCCCACGATGGCGTGGTGGCACAGGTTCATGCTCTTGAGCAGGTCGGCGTCCTCCTGGCAGATGACCAGGGCCACCACGTTGCCGGTGGGGCCGACGCGCTTCATGGCCTCGTAGCAGCACATCATGCCGCCCTTGCCGGCGCCGCCCAGGATCAGCACGGAGTCGCCGGGCTTGACCAGCTTGGCGGTCTGGGCGGGAGCGCCGGCCACGTCCAGGGCGGCCAGGGCCAGCTCCTCGCTCATGTCGTCGGGCAGCTTGGCATACAGGCCGGACTCAAACAAGATGGCCTGGGCGTCCACGTCCACGCGGTCGATCTCGGGGTGGATGGCCTTGATCTTGTTGATCTTCAGGGGGGTCAGGGACAGGGACACCAGGGAGGCGATCTTGTCGCCCACCTTCAGGTCGATCTTGCCCTGGAGATCCTCGCCGATGGCCTTGACGGTGCCGATGAACATGCCGCCGGAGCCGGTGACGGGGTTCTGCATCTTGCCGCGCTCGTTCACGATGTCCAGAATCATCTGCTCGGTACGGGCCAGATCCTTCTCGCAGGCCTCGTAGATCTGGGTGAAGGAGGCGGAGTCAATGTTCAGCGCGGACACATCGCACAGGATCTCGTTGGAGTAGATCTCGTCCATGTTGTTGTCGATCTTCTTGGCAGCCTGGGTCAGCAGGCCCTTGGGCTCAATCACGCGATGGGTGCCGTACTTGTTGCCTTTCTTCTGCATAGCAAGTTCCTCCTGTTTCGTTCTTTTTGGTTCGGTTGGGGAGATTTGGGGTCTTTTCGATATATGGTTGGGGAGATTGGAACAACTAGGTTATGCCAGGGACAGGATCTTGCGGGCCTCCTCGGGGGTGGCGATCTCACGGCCCAGCTCGTGGGCGATGCGGGCCACCTTGGCCACCAGCTCGCCGTTGGAGGCGGCCTTCTGGCCCTTGCCCAGGTAGATATTGTCCTCAAAGCCCACCCGGACGTTGCCGCCCATGGCGATGGCGATGGCGGCCAGCGGGAAGGCGCTGCGGCCGATGCCGGTGGCAGTCCAGGTGGAGCCGGCGGGCAGCTGCCGCACTAAGTAGTCCAGGTTGCCGGCGGTGGCGGGGGTGCAGCCGGACACGCCCAGCACGAAGTTGAACTGCATGGGGCCGCCGGGAACCTCGCCGCGCTTGGCCATGGTGAGGATGGTGTCCAGGTGGCCGATCTCGAAGCACTCATACTCGGGCTTGATGTGGTTCTCGATCATGCGCTTTCCGAAGGCCCGCATGGTGGGCATGTCGTTGACGAAGATGTCGTCGCCGAAGTTGCAGGTGCCGCAGTCCAGGGTGGCCATCTCGGGGAAGAGCTCGGTGGGCTGGAGCCGCTCCTCGGGGGTCATGCCGGTGGCGCCGCCGGTGGAGGGGATCAGGATCACGCCGGGGCAGGCCTCCTTGATGGCGTCCAGGATCACCCGGAACCGCTCACGATCCTGGGTGGGGGTGCCGTCGTCCCAGCGGACATGCACGTGGATGACCGCCGCGCCCGCGTCAAACGCGCTCTTGGCCTCGCGAACCATCTCCTCCACGGTGTAGGGCACCGCGGGGTTGTTTTCCTTGGTGACCTCTGCGCCGCAGATGGCCGCGGTAATGATGAGCTTTTCCATAACACGCCTCCTCGTAAAAATAACGCCACCCCGTCCGCCAAGAGAATAACATCCACCCCAAGGGAACGTGATAGCGCTTCATGCACAAAAAAACACTACTTGCATCTGCGGACACCTTCCGGCCTCCAATCAGACACAAATAGCGCTTCATGTTACTCATGACAATCCGCAAGCGCTGGGCCTGCGGCTCAGGGGGAGGGCTGTGCGGTTCACGTCCCCCTTCGGCGGAACGTACATTCCCGGGACACATCGGGCTCGCCTGCCCTTGTCATTATCCCGGTACCTTGCGCTCCGCGCCTCTATCCATGCGTATTATTTATTTTTTACAAGAACACTATACTCCCACAAGTTAAATTTGTCAACAATTTTTCCAAAAAAATTTTTAAGTGAAAAAATGCCGGAAAGAAGGGAGATTTCCCCCTCTTTCCGGTCAAAATAGTTACGGGGATACTTACCGCCGGAACAGTTACAAATCGGCCTGGAACAGCTCCATGAGGGCGTCGTCCAGCTTGAGCAGCCGGCAGACCCGCAGGGCGTCCCGGGGGCAGGGGGCCCCCGGCGGGGCGGGCAGCAGGCGGTAGTCCATCCGCCGGGCGATGCGCTTGCGGGGGTCGTCCCCCTCGTCGCCGTCGATCTCCCGCACCAGGCCGGCCACCTGGTAGTGGGCCCCGGCCACGTCGGACACGCCGTCGTAGTGGGTGGTCATGAGGGCCACGCAGTCCAGGGTGCCCAGGTAGCGCACCAGGGCCCGGGCCAGGGCGGCGCCCTCCTGGGGGTTGGTGCCCCGGGCGAACTCGTCCAGGGCCACGAAGAAGAACTCATCCCTGGTCTTGCGGAGCAGCTGATCCAGCAGGTGAACCTCCTTGCCGAAGGAGGACAGGCCGCCGGCGCCGGGGCCGCTGTCGGCCAGAATCAGCTCCACCCGGTCGAACAGGGGCAGCCGGGCGGACTGGGCGAACACGAAGAAGCCGCACTGGCAGAGCAGCAGGGACAGCACCGTGGAGCGCAGGGACACGGTCTTGCCGCCCATGTTGGCGCCGGTGATGACGGTGCAGCCGGGGCCCAGCTCCAGCTCCAGGGCGGTGAACTGCTCGCCCCGCTCCGCCAGCTCCTCCGCCACCTGGGGGTGGCTCACCCCCTTCAGGGAGATGGTCTTGTCGGTGCTGAGGGCGGGCCGGACGCAGTGGTAGCGCAGGGCCAGCTTGGCCTTGGCCACGATCAGATCCAGGTGGCCCAGGGCCTCCATGTTGGCCAGGAAGGCGTCCTTCCAGACCATGAGCTTCCGGGTGAGCATCTGCCGCACCTCCAGCTCGAGCTTGTCCTCCTCCACCGCCAGAACCCGGCGCTTCTCCAGCAGGGGGCCCCGCTTGTCCTCCTGGGTCATGCGGATGGCCTTCTCCAGCTTGGCCTTCTCCGCCCGCAGGGGGGCCAGGTCGTTGTGGTAGGAGTTGACCACGGAGAAGGTGGGCAGGCGGCGGCCCTCGGGATCCATCAGCTCCAGGGCGTCGGCCAGGGAGGGGAAGGCGATGCCGGACATGGGGGGCATCTTGGCGTAGGCCTGCACCACCTGCTCCAGGGTGACCAGGAAGTGCTTGAGCTCAAAGAGCTCCACCAGGTCGAAGGGCGCGCCGGGATCCCGGTCGAAGGAGCCCCGGATGTCGTGGAACAGGGGCAGGCACCGGGTCACCCCCCGCAGGGCGGCGGCGGAGTCCTTCAGCTCGGCGGGGTTCACCCGGGGGGCTTCGCAGCCGCAGCTGTCCACCGGCTGGGGCCTGGTGCCGCCGGCGGCCCACAGCTCCATGGCCAGGGCCACGTTGTCCAGCTCCTCTTCCAGGGCGGCCTCGTCGCCGGGGCCGTACCAGCGGGGATTGCGGGCGGCCTGCTTGCCGAAGGGAGACATGGGGCTCAGGCGCTCCAGCACCCACTGAAAGCCCGCGTTCTCCCGCAGTTCATGGGTCAGTTCCATGGTTCAGTCCTCCTTCACGTTGACCACCGGCAGGTCGATGACCTCCCGGAGGGCGGCGATAAACTTGTCCGGCTCAAAGTGCCAGCCGTAGGCCGACCAGGGGTTGGCCGCCACGGCGGCGATGGTCAGCTCCTTGCGCACCCGCATCTCCCCGCCGCAGCGCAGGAACTGCTCCAGGGCGGAGCGGCCGGCCAGCACATGGGTGGCGTCCGCCGCCACCAGGGTGGTGGGGGCCCCCCGCCGGGCCAGGGTTTTCAGCAGGGGATCCATGATGCCGCCGCCGGCCCACACCACCAGGGGCTTCCGGGGCAGCTTGGCCCACTTGGGCCCGCCGGTCTCGTCCAAAGGCAGCTCCACCGGCTCCCCCTCGGGGGTAAAGAGGGCGAAGCGGGCATCCTGCCCGTCCAGGGCGGCGCACAGGGCCGGGTTTTCCGGCCGCTTCCGGGCGAAGAGCCAGCAGGTGTGGACGGTCTCCGCCACCACCAGCTCCATGTCCCGATCCAGGGACGCGCCGGTGCACAGCAGGGCCACCCCCTCCACCCCGGCGCCGGCCAGGGACTTGCGCCCGGCGGCCCCGTCAATGAGTACCCGCTGGGCGCCCAGCTCCTGGAACCGCTTCGTCAGGGGGGGCAGCTGCCCGGCCGCCGAGGGCCCCGCCAGCTGGACATAGCCGTCGGACAGGGTGCGGAATACCGCCACCGGGCCCAGCGGGGTCATCACGTCGGTGAGATCCACCACCTCCAGGGTGGCGTCGCACAGGGAGAGCATCCCCTTGGCCGTGGCGAACAGATCTCCCCGCTTGACATACAGGTCGGGCTTCTCCGTGCCCGTCACCAGGTCGGTGCCCTCGCCGTCCCGGCCCACCGAGGTCAGGCCCAGGCACTCCTCCCCCAGCTCCGCCATCAGGCGGCGCATGGCGGTGGTCTTGCCGGCGTTCTTGCACAGGCCGATCACCGTCACCGGCGAGGCATCCCCCACCAGCGGCGCTAACAGATGTTTCAAAACATGGCCTCCCTTCCATGCCGTTTCTGGTTGTTTTGACACCGCCATTATAAGAGCCGTGCAGGGATTCTGTCAATGGGGAGAAAAAAGTCCGCCCGGGGCAGGACACCCCGGGCGGTTTAGACCTTGCGTGCCTGCTGTTTTTGCAAGATAAACTGAGGTGAGGTGCAAAATTGTATTCAAACGACCGCCCGGGATCTGCCCTCAGATATCCTGTCGGCCGCAGCATCTCCAAGCCGCCGGAATCGCCATGCTTTTTCAGAGGCATGGCACCGACGGCGGCCCGCAGGCCCTGGTGGTTTTCCCGCCGCTTTTGACAGCAAAAGCGGTGCGCCCGCCGCGCAGGCGCGCCCCCGGGGGCATCCCGGCAGGCGGATGGCGCGCCGAGGTCGTCGCGCCCCACGGGTTGGTGGATACGCGGGCAAGCGGGCGACCACAGGTCGCCCCTACATCGTCGGCCCAAGCTGCGGATCGCTCGCTTCCGCGTAAGCGCGAAAGCTCATTCCCTCCGCTGGGCTTCGGCGGGGCCCCACAGAACATCCCACGGCATGAAACCAATCCCAAAATGCATCATCGGAAAATAATCCTGCAAATTTGGCACGCGGCATTTCCGCCGGCCGGTGCAAAACTCCCCCTTTTCCCCGGGGACCGGATGGAGTATACTGGGGGAAAAGGGGGAGAGGGCATGCAGGACTTTCGGATGGAGACCTTTCTGGCGGTATGCCGCCTGGGCAGCTATACCCGGGCGGCGGAGGAGCTGAACATCACCCAGCCGGCGGTGACCCAGCACATCCAGCACCTCCAGACCTACTATGGCGTCAGGCTGCTGGACTACCGCAGCAAGCGCCTCACCCTGACGCCGGAGGGGGAGCTGCTCCGCCGGGCGGCCCTCACCATGCGCCACGACGAGGAGAAGCTGAAGCGGGAGCTGGCGGATCTCCGCCAGGGAAGGCGGGCCCTCCGCTTCGGGGCCACCCTGACGGTGGGGGAGTATCTGCTGCCGCCCCGGCTGGCGGCCTATCTGAAGGCCAACCCGGACGTGGAGCTCCACATGACGGTGGACAACACCCGCAATCTGCTGCAAAAGCTCAACGCCGGGGAGCTGGACTTCGCGGTGGTAGAGGGCTACTTCCGCAAGAGCGAGTACGACTACATCGTCTGGTCGCTGGAGGAGTTCCTGTGCGTCTGCGGGGCGGACAGCCCCCTGGCCGGCGCCCCGGCCCGGCCCCTGGACGCCCTGTTCGAGGAGACCCTGCTGCTGCGCAGCCCCGGCTCCGGCTCCCGGGACGTGCTGGAGCGGGTGCTGGAGGAGCGCAACCACCGGGTGGAGGACTTCGGCCGGGTGGTGGAGATCAGTGATCTCTACGTGATCAAGGAGCTGGTGAAGGCGGGCTGCGGCATCACCTTCCTCTACCGCCGGGCGGTGGAGGCGGAGCTGGCGGCGGGGACGCTGTACCCGGTGGCCCTCACCGACTGCCGTGTCTCCCACGAGTTCACCTTCCTCTGGCGGAAGGACAGCGCCTTTGAGGCGGAGCTGCGGCAGGTGTCCCGCCAGCTGTGGGGGGAGGCATAGCCGGGGCAAAAAGGGCCGCCGCGGTTTCGCGGCGGCCCGCTGTTACATCTGGGCGGTCAGGGAGGAAATAATCTCCTCCGCCGTCTCATAGACCCGGCCGAAGTCCACGTGGGGGTTGTAGAGCTTCTCCAGCTCGTCGTGCATGGCCTTGGCCTGGGCCAGGGAGTCCACCGCCTCGTCCACCAGGGCGGCGGACACCTTGCGGGAGAACTTGAGCCGGGCCCGGCTGCGGTGGAGCAGCTCCGCGTCCGCCATGGCATCCACCCGGATGCGGCGGTAGGGGCGCTTGGGCCAGGGCAGGGCGGGGGTGCCGGTGACAAAGGCCAGGGAGAGGCCGGGCAGCAGCAGATGCTCCAGCCGGTCGGGGTACAGGGGGGAGGGGCAGAGGATCGCGTCGTGCCCCGCCGCCAGGGCCCCGGCGGCCAGCTGGCTCAGCATGGGATGGGCCATGCCGTAGGGGTCGGACAGCTCGTAGACCCGCCTGCACAGGGCCTCCACCGTCTCAAAATTGCACAGGGCGCCCTTCCAGGTCACCGCCCCCAGGAAGCGGCGCACCGCCCGGCCGGCATCCCCGTCCCCCTTTTTGATCTCCCGGGACAGGATGCCCCGGGCCCGCTTGGACATCTTGGCCTCCACCGCCGGGGTGAGCAGCAGGGCGCGCACATCCTCCCCGATCTGGGCCGCCGCCGTCAGGCAGCGGTAGGCCCGCTGATAGCAGCCCTTGTAGCCCTTCATGCAGCCCATCAGCCCGTCCCGCACCCCCTGCAGGCCCTCCCGGTCGTAGCACGCCCCCAGGTTCACATACTCCTCCACCAGGCCGGGGTATTTGGGCTCCACCACATGGGGCGCGGTGCCGTCCACCAGGGCAGTTTTCAGGGCGGGGATCACCACCGCGTCCAGGGAGTCCGGGTCGCCGGAGCAGACGATGTACTCCACGTCCAGGCCGTGCTCCTCCATGGCCGCTCCCACCCGGCGCATGAGGGAGGACTTGCCGCAGCCCGGGCCGCCCTTCAGAATGTAGATGCTCCGGGCCTCCTCGGGGCGGAGCAGCTCGTCGTACAGGGAATAGAAGCCGCCGGGGGAGTTGGCCCCCAGGTAAAAGCACACCTTCGGTTCTGTTTGCATGCGTGACCCCTCCAGAAGTTGAATTTTTCCGCTCCAGCCTATGCGCCGGCGGAAACGGGGGTGCGCTTTCCCCGTTGCCTTTTGGGGCGAAATGGGGTACACTGGAGACGAATCCGCGAGAGGGGGTGACGATATGCCGTATGAGAAGCTGCGCCTGACCGCCATGACCACGGCGGGCGGGTGAGGGGCCAAGCTGGGGCCGGGTGCCCTGAAATCCGTGTTGTCCGGGCTGCCCCGGATCTCTGACCCCAACCTGCTGGTAGGCTTTGACGAGAGCGACGACGCCGCCGTCTACCGCCTCAGCGATGAGCTGGCCCTGGTGCAGACCGTGGACTTCTTCCCACCGGTGGTGGACGATCCCTATGACTTCGGCCGCATCGCCGCGGCCAACGCACTGTCTGACGTGTACGCCATGGGGGGCGAGCCCAGGCTGGCCATGAACCTGCTGGCCGTCCCCGGCTGCCTGCCCCGGGAGGCGGTGGGTGCCATTCTGGAGGGGGGCGCGGCCAAGGCGGCGGAGGCCGGCGCGGTGATCGCCGGCGGCCACAGCATTGAGGACGCGGAGCCCAAGTACGGCCTGTGCGTCACCGGACTGGTTCACCCGAACCGGGTGCTCACCAACACCGGCGCCCGGGAGGGGGATATCCTGGTGCTCACCAAGCCCCTGGGCACCGGCATCCTCACCACCGCCGCCAAGGCGGAGCTGCTGGATGAACAGGCCTATCGGGCCTTGGTGGAGCAGATGGCGGCCCTCAACAAGGCCGCCGCGCAGGCCGCCGCACCCCTGTGCCCCCATGCCTGCACCGACATCACCGGCTTCGGCCTGCTGGGCCACCTGAAGGAGCTGGCGGAGGGCTCGGGCCGCACCGCGGAGGTGTGGGCCGGGAAAGTGCCCCTTCTGCCCCAGGCCCTGGAACTGGCACGGGACGGCATCATCCCCGCCGGGGCCTATCGCAACCGGGACTTTGCCGGGCCGGAGGCGGTGGCGGACAGCGCCGTGCCCCAGGCGGTGCTGGACTGCCTCTACGACCCCCAGACCTCCGGCGGCCTGCTGCTCAGCATCCCGGAGGAAAGGGCCGGCGAGCTGCTCCGCCGCCTGGCGGATGCCGGCGTCACCGCCGCAGCCGTGGGCCGGGTGTGCCCGCCGGGGGACAAAAAAATTGTGGTCAGACCGTAGCAAATGCGGCGGCGGGAGGGTTGTGCCTCCCGCCGCCGCGTGCTATACTGTAATGCGTACGGAACAAAGCCGCAAGCCTTGAAACCCAAGGCGTTCAAGGCCCATTGGCTTTGTTCAGGTGCAAAGGTTTTGGGCTGAAACAGCCCAAAACCCTTACACTCCCTGCGGCGGCATATCCATGCCGCCGCAGGAGGACGCATTGCAGCAATGGCTGAATGCTTCCCGCAATTGCCGAAATCGGCGATTGTGGAAAGCATTGCGCGGCAGTGCCGCGCGAATAAACCGCTTCGCGGTTTATTCAGCAGATATTACTGTAGAAAATTGGGGAAACTGGGGGCGGAAACATTGAACACCATGGTCATCGGCATCGCCGGGGGTACCGGCTCGGGCAAGACCACCCTGACCCTGCGCCTGAAGGAGCGCTTCGGGGAGGACGTGTCCATTCTCTACCACGACAACTATTACCGGCAGCACGACGAGATGCCCTATGAGGAGCGGTGCAAGCTCAACTACGACCACCCGGATGCCTTTGATACGGAGCGGCTGGTGGAGGATCTGCGGGCCCTCCAGCGGGGGGAGACGGTGCACAGCCCCACCTACGACTACACCGTCCACAACCGGGCCGCCGAGACGGTGGAAGTCCGCCCGGCCAAGGTGGTGCTGGTGGAGGGAATCCTGATTTTCGTGGATCCCGTCCTGCGGTCACTGATGGACATCAAGATCTTCGTGGACACCGACGCGGACGTGCGCATTCTGCGGCGCATCGTGCGGGATGTGAAGAAGCGGGGCCGCTCTCTGGACTCGGTGGTGCAGCAGTACCTCACCACCGTCAAGCCCATGCATGAGCAGTTTGTGGAGCCCTCCAAGCGCTACGCCGACCTGATTGTCCCCGAGGGGGGCAAGAACGCCGTGGCCCTGGAGATGATCATCCAGCGGGTCAAGAGCCACATTGAACAGAGATGAGCGAAAAGAGAAGTACCGCCACGCAAATTGCCGCAGGTCTCAGCCTGTAAAAAAGGCGCACTGCAGAGTCATGCAGTGCGCCCTTTTTCCCAATGGCCCTATTCCTCTATCTGCAGCAGCTTGTAGGGCGGGATATCCAGTGCCTCGGCGATCAGGAACAGTGTGTTGAGGGAGATGCCCACCGCCATGCCCGGAGCCTCCACCTGGGAGAGGAACCCGGGGCTGATCCCCGCCCGCTCGGCCAGTTGCTCCTGGCTCAGGCCCCGCAGCCTGCGGAAGTAGGAGATGCGGATGCCGATGGCGATATAGTAGTCCCGGAACCGGGCCAGGTCGTTTTTGCTCTTCATTCATCTCACCCAAATTAAGGGTATCATCTTGACAGGCAGATTATTACGTGCTAAAACTTAGTTGTTACTAGTTTATAACTGGTATACCTGTCTCCACAACGGAAACACAGCCGGGAGGCCCTTAAGGAAAATTTAAGTTGACGGGACGGCCGGCCTATGCTACATTATGGATGCAAAGCAAACTTTACAAAAGTAAGGAGAGAAGCAGCGTATGAAATTCAACTGGATGCGCCGCGCGGCGGCCTTTGCGCTGTCCGCGGCTCTGCTGGCCGTGCCCGCCCTGGCGGCGGAGGAGCCCGCGCCCCAGCTGCCCGACGCCTGGGCGGTGGCGGAGCTGGCCGACAGCTATGCCCTGGGCCTGGTGGACGACAGCTACACCACTTATATCCAGAGCACGGTTACGGCCGAGCAGCTGGAAACCATGACGGGCATCGTGGCCGACAAGCTGGCGGTGCTGGAGCTGCCCCAGCGGGAGGCGGATACCGCCGGGCTGGTGGTGGACACCACCCGGGGCGGCGTGATGAACGCCCTGTATCAGGAGGCGGCGGCCTACGACATCGACGGCGTGGAGGATGGCCCGGAGGCCTTCCTCACCGGCCTGGGCGTGGTACAGGGCGACCGGAGCGGCGAGCTGAATGAGGAGCGCCCCTGCACCTATCAGGAGGCCATGACCATGGCCAAGCGGCTGATCCTGGCAGTCTACGACGCCAACGACGCCGGCTCCAAGGGGCTGCTCTGGAAGGCCACCAACGGGGACAACACCCTCTACCTGCTGGGCACCATCCACATGGATCGCAGCAACGCCTACCCCCTGCACAAGTCTGTGCGGGACGCCCTGAATGCGGCCCAGGTGGTGAGCTTTGAGCTGGATCTCAACGACCAGGAGGGCATGACCCTGCTGGCCTCCCTCCAGACCTATTCCGACGGCACCACCCTGGCCGACCACATCAGTCCCGAGCTGTACGCGCGGGTGCAGGCGGCGGCGGTGGCCCTGGGCATGGGGCCCAATGACTTTGACAGCTACAAGCCCTGGGCCCTGGCCTCCACCTTCGGGGTGCTGAGCCTCCAGGACGATACCACCAGCGCCAACGCCATGGCCGTGGACTCCTACATCAACGCCTACGCGGTGAACGCCGGCAAGACCATCGACGCCGTAGAGACCTACGCCTTCCAGGGCGGCATCTTCGACGGACTGTCCGCCGAGTATCAGGAGGCCTATCTGGACAGCAGCCTGGCCATGTATGAGACCGCCCTCAGCGGGGAGACGGTCAGCGAGGAGGCCCAGGCGCTGGCCCAGGCCCAGGAGGCGCAGATCGCCGCCATGTTCGACGCCTGGAAGAACCGGGATCCCGAGGCCTTCCTGGCGGTCTACGACAAGCAGGCCATCCTCAACAGCGACGACGAGCTCAACGCCAAGCTGTTCACCGAGCGGGATCCGGGCATGATCGCCGCGGCGGCGGAGTACCTGGAGACCGAGGGGGAGAACACCTTCTTCCTGGCCGTGGGCGCGGGCCACATGGTGGATCCCGGCGGCATCGTCTCCGGCCTGCGGGAGCTGGGCTACACCGTGGAGCTGGTGCCCTGAGATGGACGGGAAGCTGAGAGAACGGATTGAGCAGGTGCTGGCCGGCCGGGTGCGGCCCTACCTCCACGGCCACGGCGGCGAGGTGGAGGTGGCGAGCCTGGAGGACGGGGTGCTGCGGGTGCGGCTGCTGGGCCAGTGCTCCGGCTGCCCCTCCGCCGCCATTACCACCGAGCAGCTCATTCAGGAGGAGGTCTGTGCCGCCGTGCCCGAGGTGAAGCAGGTGGTGCTCATCCAGGAGGTGAGCCGGGATCTGCTGGATCAGGCCCGGGCCATTCTGAACCACAGCCGGGAGAACGGCCATGGCTGAGGTGACGGTGGGCGTGCGCTACTGCGGCGGCTGCAACCCCCGGTTTGACCGGGTGGCCGGGGTGGAGGCGCTGACGCGGGCGTGCTCCTCGGCGGACTTCCGGGCCGCGGAGCCGGGCCGGGAGTACGGCGTACTCCTGGTGGTGGGCGGCTGCACGGCCTGCTGCGCCGATCTGACCGGCCTTTCCGGCCGGGAGCAGGTGATGATCCGCACCGTCGGCGACTTCCGCCGGGCGGAGGAGGCCATCCGCCGGGCCCAATAGGCAAAAAGCTGTAAATTCCGGACGCCGGAGGGGGAAATTTCTCCCTCCGGCGTCCTTGTTTTTCCCGGCAGCGGGGGCTATAATGGTGCTCGTTTGCCCGGTATGCCGGGCGGAGGAAATTCCCCGGAGAGGAGTGCCCCGCGATGACCCTCCTGAATCAAGTCAAAACGCTGTTTCAGCGGGAGACGGTGTTCTGCGTCTCCCTGGTGCTGGCCGTCCTGTCCGCCCTGGCGGTGCGGCCGGACGCGGCCTATCTGTCCTACCCGGATTACCGGACGCTGGCCCTGCTGTTCTGCCTGATGCTCATCGTGGCCGGCTTCCGCTCCCTGGGGGTATTTGAACGGCTGGGCCGCGCCCTGCTGCGGCGGGCGGGCAGCCTGCGGGAGCTGAGCATAGCCCTGGTGCTGCTGTGCTTCTTCTGCAGCATGGTGATCACCAACGACGTGACCCTCATCACCTTCGTGCCCTTCACCCTGCTGGTGTTCCGCATGATCCGGCGGGAGGGGCGTGTGCTCACCCTGGTGGTGCTGGAGACCATCGCCGCCAACCTGGGGAGCATGGCCACCCCCATCGGCAACCCCCAGAACCTCTATCTCTGCTCCGCCGCCGGGCTGACCATGGCCCAGTTCGCCCGGGCGGTGCTCCCCTATGCCGGGCTGTCCCTGGTGCTGCTGCTGGCCGTCCTGCTGCTCCAGCGGGACGAGCCTTTGGGGGAGGAGCGGCCGGAGGAGGAGGGAGAGGCCGCCCCCCTGTCCGCCCTGGCGCCCTATCTGCTCCTGCTGGCGCTGTGCCTGCTGGTGGTGTTCCGGGTGGTGGGCTTCGTCCCCGTGCTCCTGTGCGTGGCGGCGGTGGTGCTGGCGGTGAACCGGAGGCTGTTCCGGTCGGTGGACTACTTCCTTCTGCTCACCTTCCTGTGCTTCTTCATCTTCATCGGCAACCTCAAGCGCATCCCGGCCCTCAACGATCTGCTGCTCTCCCTGGTGGGCGGGCACGAGCTGCTGGCCGGCATCCTGGCCAGCCAGGTGATCAGCAACGTGCCGGCGGCCATCCTCCTCTCCGGTTTCACGCAGAATTTCGCCGCCCTGCTCACCGCCGTCAACCTGGGCGGGCTGGGCACCCTGGTGGCCTCCCTGGCCAGCCTGATCACCTTCAAGTTCTACGCCGCCCAGTATCCCGACCACAAGGGGCGCTTTCTCCGCAGCTTCACCCTGTGGAACGCGGCCTTCCTTCTGCTCCTGACCGCCGCCGCCCTGCTTTTGGGGTAGGCGGCCTTTACTTCCCCCTCAAAACATGGTACAATACCTCCGACTGGTTTCCACACCCGGTCCAAGCACGGCTGTGCCGTGTTCGTTCGGCGGTTTCGGCCCGGAAGGCCGCCCGCCGTTCTCTAAATACCAAAATGGAGGTAACTCAACCCATGCGCAATTCCAAGGTTCAAAAGCTCGCAATGGCCGCTGTCATCGCCGCAGTATACGCTGTACTGACAGTCACCCTTCCCATCCCACAGTTTGGCACCATCCAGTGCCGACTGGCGGAGGCGCTCACCGTCCTCCCATTCTTTTTCCCTGGGGCAACACCGGGTCTGGTGGTGGGGTGCTTTATCGCCAACCTGTTTTCTCCCTATCCGCTGGATATTCTGTGCGGTACACTGGCAACGCTGTTGGCTTGCCTGCTGACTCAGCGGATGCCCAATCGCTGGTTGGCCCCTCTCCCCCCGGTGCTATGCAACGCTGTTATTGTGGGGGCAGAAGTGGCTTGGTTTGAGACCGGTTTTACCAGTGCCTTTCCCGCTGCCTATGCGTTCAACGCATTTACCGTGGGCCTGGGGGAGCTGATAGCCTGTTATGTTCTGGGATCTATCCTCATTTCTGCGTTGCCCCAGGTCACTCCTCTCCGCGCCCTCATCCCCCAGAAGCGGCTGGCGCGGCTCTAATACGATAAAGGAGATCTCTTTATGAAAGTACGCAAGGCTGTCATCCCCGCCGCCGGGCTGGGCACCCGGATGCTCCCCGCCACCAAAACCGTCCCCAAGGAGATGCTCCCCATGGTGGACAAGCCGGTGATCCAGTATATCATCGAGGAGGCGGTGGCCGCCGGCATCGAGGACATCCTGATCGTCACCAACCGGGCCAAGTCGGCCATGGACGACTATTTTGACTACTACCCGGAGCTGGAGACCCGCCTGCTCCAGGCGGGGAAGGAGTCGGAGCTGGTGGAGGTGCGCCGGGCCGCCGACCTGGCCAACATCTTCTATGTGCGCCAGAAGGAGACGAAGGGCTTGGGCCACGCCATCGGCCGGGCCCGCCGCTTCGTGGGGGACGAGCCCTTTGCCGTGCTGCTGGGCGACGACATCATGCGGGCGAAAAAGCCTGTGACCCTCCAGCTGGTGGAGGCCGCGGAGAAATACGGCGCCTCCGCCGTGGGGGTGCAGCAGGTGGCCACCGAGGCCATCTCCCGCTACTCCTCCGTGAAGGTCTCCCCCCTGGAGGAGCGGATTTTTGAGGTCTCCGACATGAATGAGAAGCCCACTCCGGAGCAGCGGTTCTCCAACTACGCCATTCTGGGCCGGTATGTGCTCACCCCGGAGATCTTCGACATTCTGGAGAATGTGCACCCCGGCTACGGCGGGGAGATCCAGCTCACCGACGGCCTGCGGGAGCTGTGTCAGAGCCACCGCATGGTGGCCGTGGACTTTGAGGGCCGCCGCTACGACACCGGCAACCTGTGCGGCTTCCTGGAGGCCACCATCGACTTCGCCCTGGATCACCCGGCCACCGGGGCGTGGCTGAAGCACTTCCTGAAAGAGAAGGCCGGGGAGCTCAGGTAAATTGTGTGGAAATGCAGGGGCCCGCGCGTACAGCGCGGGCCCCTGTTTGCTGTGCAGAATTCAGAAAAAAGCAAAAACTTCCCCGGGGCGGGATGGTACAATGGGGCCATCAGGCCGGAGGAGGTGGATGCCGTGGCAAAACGGCTGCTGGTGTATGGCCCCGGCCTGCTGAGCCTGGCCTGCGGGGCGCTGCTCACCCCGCTGTTTGAGGAGCTGCTGTTCCGGGGCTGGGTGTGGCGCGGCCTGGAGCGGCACGGGCAGCGGGCGGCATACCTGGGCTCGGCGGCCCTGTTCGGCCTGTGGCACCTGGGGTATGTGCCCTCCATCCTGTGGCGCACCGCCCTGCTGGGCCGCCCGGCGGCGCCCCTGGAGGCGGCGGCGTGGAAGGTGCTGGCCGGCACGGTCTTCGGCCTGCTCTTCGGCGCGGCCCGGTATAAAAGCGGGCGGATCTGCCCGTCCCTGCTGCTCCACATGGCGGTCAACACCTTCGGGAGCTGATCAGAGGAGATTTTTTCGCGGAAAATGGGAAAAATCCCTTGACTTCCGGTGGGAATCCTATATAATAATATAGCTTGTTTCAAAGAACAGGCACATCCTTGCCCCCGCAGAGGGCGGGGGCCATATGTCCATAAGGAGGTGCAAACAAATGGCAAAACTGAGCGGAAACTACGAGGTGGTCTACATCCTCAACCCCAACCTGGATGAGGAGGCTACCGCGGCCATGGTGGCCAAGTTCAAGACCCTGGTGGAGCAGAACGGCACCCTGGCGGAGGTTGACGAGTGGGGCAAGCGCCACCTGGCCTATCCCATCAACGACCTGACCGAGGGCTACTACGTGCTGATGACCTTCAGCGCCAAGCCCGAGTTCCCCCGCGAGCTGGATCGTATCCTGCGCATTACCGACGGCGTCATGCGCTCCCTGATCGTCTGCAAGGACGACGAGTAAGAGGGGGCAGGCAGAGATGCTGAACCGGATTATTCTCATGGGCCGGCTGACCCGCGACCCCGAGCTGCGCCATACCCAGACGGGCACCCCCGTGGCGTCCTTCTCTTTGGCGGTGGACCGGGACTTCAAGGACAGAAACACCGGCGAGAAGGCCACCGATTTCATCGATATCGTGGCCTGGCGGCAGACCGCCGAGTTTGTCTCCCGCTACTTCACCAAGGGCCGCATGGCCGTGGTGGAGGGCCGGCTCCAGCTGCGTGACTGGACTGACCGGGACGGCAACAAGCGCCGCGCCGCCGAGGTGGTGGCCGACAACGTGTACTTCGGCGACTCTAAGCGGGACGCGGAGGCGGGCGGCTACGCCGCTCCGTCCGGCGGATTCGGCGCCCCGTCCGGCGGCTATGCGCCGCCCCCGGCTCCGGCGGCGGGCGGCTACGCGGCCCCCATGGGCGGCGGCGACCAGTTCGCCGAGCTGTCCGATGACGACGACGGCGAGCTGCCCTTCTGATCACGAACACAACCCGCGCCCGGCGCGGGCCATCAAAAACAAGACGGGCTACAGGCCCGTGGTAAAGGAGGTTTCCTGTTATGGCTATGGATAGAGAGCGCCCCCGCGGCCGCAAGCGCCGCAAGGTCTGCACCTTCTGTGTGGACAAGGTGGAGCACATCGATTACAAGGACGCGGCCAAGCTGCGCCGGTTCCTGTCTGAGCGGAGCAAGATCCTGCCCCGCCGCACCACCGGCACCTGCGCCATGCATCAGCGTCAGCTGACCGAGGCCATCAAGCGCGCCCGTCAGATCGCGCTGCTGCCCTTCGTCACCGACTAAAAAAGGAATGCCCCCGAGCCGGTCCTGGACCAGCTCGGGGGTGTTTTGCTGTACAAAAGTACGGCAGTACGGCGGAAACAGAAAGACAGCGTTTCCCGGCCCTGCGGGATGGGGCGCGGCATTATGCAGACGACATTCAGCTGTTTTGTACGTATCGACAGGAACCGCTGCTCCGGGCATGCAGGCTCAGGTGCCCGGAGTGTCCCGGACGGATGCCCGCTGCCGCCGGGCGAGGATGTGATCCAGCAGAGCGTGGGCGGCCTCCTCCTTGTCCAGGAGGGGCAGCTCCACGGTCTCATCCCGGGCGATGAGGGTAAGCAGGTTGGTGGAGGTGCCGAAGCCCGCCCCGGGATCCCGCAGGTTGTTGGCGGCGATCAGATCCAGGTGCTTTTTCTCCAGCTTCTTCCGGGAGTTTTCCACCAGATCCCGCGTCTCCATGGAAAACCCGCACAGGAACTGCCCCGGCGCCCTGTGCTCCCCCAGCCAGGCCAGAATGTCCCTGGTGCGGGCCAGAGGCAGGGAGGGCGCCGCGTCGTCCCCGCCCTTTTTGAGCTTGTCCTCCGAGCAGACCGCAGGCCGGTAGTCGGCCACGGCGGCGGCCTTGATGATGATGTCCTGCCCGGCGGCCCGGGCGGTGACCGCCTCAAACATGTCCTGGGCGGACACCACATCCACCGTGTCCACGCAGACGGGCTTTCTCAGGCCGGTGGGGCCGGACACCAGCGTGACCTCCGCCCCGCGGGCGGCGGCGGCCCGGGCGATGGCGTAGCCCATGCGCCCGGTGGAGTGGTTGGTGAGATAGCGCACCGGATCCAGCGCCTCCTGGGTGGGGCCGGCGGTGACCAGAACCCGCAGGCCCTCCATGTCCCGCCCGTGGCCTATGGCGTGCTCCACGTACTCCAGAAGCTCCTCCGGCTCCGGCATCTTGCCCTTGCCCACCGCGCCGCAGGCCAGCCGACCGCTGGCCGGCTCAATCAGCTGCCAGCCGTACCGCCGCAGGAGGGCCAGGTTGTCCTGGGTCACCGGGTTCTCATACATGCGGGTGTTCATGGCGGGGGCCGCCAGCTTGGGGCAGTCGCAGGCCAGGATGGTGGTGGTGAGCATATCGTCCGCCAGCCCGTGGGCCAGCTTGGCCAGCACGTTGGCCGTGGCGGGGGCCACCAGCACCGCGTCCGCTTGGTCGGCCAGGGCGATGTGCTCCACCTGGAACGGATAGTTCCGGTCGAAGGTGTCCACGCTCACGCGGTTGCCGGTCAGGGACTCAAAGGTATGGGGGCCGATGAACTCGGTGGCGTTCCGGGTCATCAGCACATGGACATTGGCGCCCCGCTTCACCAGGGCGGAGGCCAGGCCGGCGGATTTATAGCAGGCGATGCCGCCGGTGACAGCCAGCAGCACGGTTTTCCCCTTCAGCATAAAAAAGCACTCCTTTGTCCGGGGCGGACGCCCCGGCGTCTGGGTTTGTCCAGTATTATAGCAGAAATTCCGGCACCTTTCCACAATGCCGTTGCATTTTGTGGGCGGATTGCCTATAATGGCTTTGGCTGCTTCGGACAGAGGATCTCTGTACTCAGATGTGAGACGGAAGATCCCGCCCCTGCCCGCGGCGGCCGCATAAATTTTGCGCTGTATCCCGCAGGACGGGAACGGCAGCAGGAGGAAATTGCATATGAAACACACGCAAACCCGCGCGCAGCGCACCCGGCAGGTACAGAGCCTGGCCATCCTGGCCATGTTCACCGCCATCATTTTCCTGCTCACCTTCACCCCGCTGGGCCTCATTGATCTGCCGGTCATCAAGGCCACGGTGCTCCACGTGCCGGTGATCATCGGCTCCATCCTGCTTGGGCCGAAGAAAGGGGCGTTTCTCGGCGGCATGTTCGGGCTGGCCAGCCTGCTGAAGAACACCCTGGTGCCCGGCCTGTCCTCCTTCGTCTTTACCCCTCTCATTCCGGCCCCCGGCCTGGATCGGGGCAGCCCCTGGGCCCTGTTCATCTGCTTTGTGCCGCGCATCCTGGTGGGGGTGACGCCCTGGCTGGTGTACGCCCTGTTCCGCCGCCTGCCCGGCAGGCGCGGCGCCGGGGTGCAGGCCGGCACCATGGCCCTGGCCGGCGTGGTGGGGGCCTTCACCAACACCGCCCTGGTGATGGGCTCCATCTGCGTCCTCTTTACCGAGGCCTACGCCGCGGCCCAGGGCATCCCGGCGGAGGCCGTCACCGGCTTTGCCATGGGCATCGTGGCCGCCAACGGCATCCCGGAGGCCGCCGTGGCCGCCGTGGTCACCCCCGCCGTGTGCGTGCCCCTGGTCAAGGCCCTCAAGCTGGAGCGGCGGGTGCTCCCCGCCGCCGGGCAGCCGGTCTGACATGCTGCTGACAGTGGATATCGGCAACACCACCGTGGCCGTGGCCGGCTTTTCGGGGGAGCGGCCGGCCTTCCTGCGCCGCCTGCCCGCCGGCCGGGAGGAGGGGCCCCGGGACTGGGCCGCCGCCCTGAGGACCCTGCTGGCCGGGGAGGGCCCCTTCCGCGGGGCGGCGCTGTCCTCGGTGGTGCCGGCCCTCACCGGCCCGGTGGCCGATGCCCTCGCCTGCGTCACGGGCGGGCGCGTGCTGACGGTGGGCAGGGATACCCCCACCGGCCTGCCCCTGGGGGACTATGACGGGGCGGCCCTGGGCATGGACCGGGTGGTGGACTGTGTGGCCGCCCTGGCCCGGTATGCCCCGCCCCTGGCCGTGTTTGACATGGGCACCGCCACCACCCTGTCGGTGGTGGACAGGGAGGGGGTGTTCCGGGGCGGCATGATCCTCGCCGGCCTGTCCCTCTCCCTGGACGCCCTCAGCGCCAGGGCGGCCCAGCTTCCCCCGGTCACCCTCTCCCCGCCGGAGGGGCTTGTGGGCACCGATACGGAGCGCTGTATGAGATACGGCGCCATCTACGGCGCCGCCGGGGCCGTGGAGGGGATTGCGGCCCGGCTGGAGGAGCAGTTCGGCCCACTTACGGTGGTGCTCACAGGGGGGAACGGCGCCTATGTGCGCCCTCTGCTGCGCATCCCGGTGGTGTGGGAGCCCATGCTCACCCACCTGGGTCTGCGGGAGCTGTGGCTGCGGCAGGAGCCGTGACAGGCTGAGGCGCCGCGCGAGCGGCGCCTCTCCAGTCTTTAGCTGGATGAGCCTATGGTTGTGAAAATTGGCATGGCGGTCAATCATCTCGCTGGTTTGAGCAAAGGCAGCCGGTTTGCGCCGATCAGTGCATACTGTCTTGAGTACTGTTACAGAGATTCCGGATCATGGAAAGACACAGTATGCCTTGAAAATCGGAATATGGCGGACACTGGGTGCTCTGCTCTGTGCTGACATACGATGTGATTTTTGCAGCCAGCTTTACCGGGTGATCCAATCCGAGATAATCTGCTATCTCTTGCCGCGCTGCACACGCCTCTTGCATGACCAGCATTTCTCCCCCAATTCTTGGATATGTATGTATTTCCAAGAAACATACCAACACCCCCTGTACAGGAGTATGTTCCTGTACAGGGGGTGTTTTGTCTGTTTGCCTGCCTTTACGGGACCAGTTCATTTATTTTGCTAAGGATTCCGGGCTCTCATTGCCAGCGGGTGGACGGATTCGACGACGAGGGTCTGGTCGTCGGTGAGCACCTCGAGGTATTTTTTGAT
>NBJMR02800__coassemble_1403_pt1 | contig 45721 bp, 45 predicted proteins | sample NBJMR02800__metabat2_high_PE_046 | metagenome-assembled genome bin NBJMR02800
AGAGACTGAACCGGGAAATCCGCCGCCGCACTCGTGTGGTGGGCAGTTTCCCGGATGGTAACTCTGCTCTTATGTTGGTCTGTGCCCGGCTGCGCCATGTGGCTGGTACCCAATGGGGCAACAAGAAGTACATGAACATGAAGCACCTGGAGGCGGCCCTTGAGGATGCCTCCATTGCTGGTTGACTTCATTCATGCCAGGGCCTGCAAACCATTTTGCGAAAATTCCTTGACACTACCCAGAACGTAGGTAGTGTCAAGGACGTATGGCAGCGGCGGTGGCCGGCAAGCATGAATACAAGGCATAGCAAAAGACCGTCGACTCTCGTCGACGGTCTTTTTGATGGTCCGAGTGACTGGATTCGAACCAGCGGCCTCTTGAACCCCATTCAAGCGCGATACCAAACTTCGCCACACCCGGAAACAGCCGCCCGTTTCAGACGGCTTGATTATATTACCACATTCCGCGGCGAGATGCAAGCCTTTTTTTCAATTTTTCTTTCTTTTTTTCTGGGGCTCAGACCCAGCTGTCCTCCAGCTCGTGCTTGCGCGCCCGGGTCATCAGTTCCTTGATGACGGCCCTGGGCTTCTTGTCCTGATAGAGCACCTGGTAGGCCGCCTCGGTGATGGGCATCTCCACCCCGGACTTATCGGCCAGGGCCTTGGCCGTGGCGGCGGCATAGTAGCCCTCCACCACCGCGCCGATCTCCTTCACCGCCTCGTCCACCGGCGTGCCCTGGCCGATCAGGATGCCGCAGCGGCGGTTGCGGGAGTGCATGGAGGTGCAGGTGACAATCAGATCCCCCACGCCGGACAGGCCGGCGAAGGTCTCCCGCCGCCCACCCAGGGCCACGCCCAGCCGGGCGATCTCGGTGAGGCCCCGGGTCATGAGGGCCGCCTTGGTGTTGTCGCCGAAGCCCATGCCGTCGCAGATGCCGGCGCACAGGGCGATGACGTTCTTCAGGGCCGCCCCCAGCTCCACCCCCACCACGTCGTCGGAGGCGTACACGCGGAAGCGCTCGTTCATGAACAGATCCTGCACCAGCTCGGCGGCCGCTTTGTCCTTGGAGGCGGACACCACCACCGTGGGCACGCCCCGGCCCACCTCCTCGGCGTGGGAGGGGCCGGACAGGGCCACGATGGGGTGGCCCTCCCCCACCTCCTGGGCGATGGACTCGGTGAGGGTGAGGGAGGTGTCCTTCTCGATGCCCTTGGACACCGACACCAGCACCGCGCCCGGCTCCAGCAGGGGGGCCAGAGTGCGGGCCGTGGTGCGCACGGCAAAGGACGGGGTGGCCAGCACCACCGCCCCGCAGCCCGACGCGCAGGCGGGATCGGAGGTCAGCCTCAGCCCCTCGGGCAGGGGCACCCCCTTGAGCATGGGGTTCTCCCCCCTCTCCCGCAGGACGGCGGACTCCTCCTCTGTATAGGACCAGAGGGTCACGTCGTGCCCGTTCTCCAGCAGCACCAGGGCCAGGGCCGTGCCCCAGCCGCCGCTGCCCATCACCGCGATTTTCATGATTTGGTTGCCCCCTCGTCTTTCTTGTGGTGCAGGCTGAATTTGGACTCTGTCCCGCGCAGGATGCGGCCCAGGTTGCCTCGGTGCTTCCACACCACCAGGCCGCCGATGAAGATGCCCAGCAGCAGCAGGATCCAGTCGTGATACACGAACCAGGTGGCAAAGGGGAAGGAGGCCCCGGCCCAGATGGAGCCCAGGGACACCCAGCGGGTGAGAGCGGCCAGGATGATAAATCCGCCCCACACCACCAGGGCCACCCGCCAGTCGATCATGATGGCGATGGTGCCGCCGGACAGGATGCCCTTGCCGCCCTTGAAATGGAACATGCAGGGGAACATGTGACCCAGCAGGCAGAAGGTGCCCGCCCAGTACTTGCCCAGGGCCACCCAGGGCTGGGCGCCGTGGCCCAGCACGGAGCCGAAGATCCACACCCCCAGCAGCACCGCCACAACCGCCTTTACTACATCCAGCAGGATGACCACAATGGTGAGGGGGCCGCCGAAGGTGCGGTAAAAGTTGGTCAGGCCGGCATTGCCGCTGCCGTGGGTGCGCACGTCGTTGCGGAGGATATATTTGGAGACGATCACCGCGCCGTTGAAGCAGCCGCAGAAGTAGCTGAGCACCGCAGCCAGGGCCGCGAACCCTACGACCGTGGCGATCATGCCGTTCAGGCCCTTGGCGACCTCCAGCCAGTGCAGGCAGTCATAGAGCCGCTCCATTCCGTAGACCACCATCGCCGTCACCCCTCCTTATCGCTCTTCTGCCGGATGGTCAGCCTGATGGGTGTGCCCTCCAGGCCGAAGGTGGCGCGGATCTGGTTCTCCAGATACCGCTGATAGGAGAAGTGGAAGAGCTTGGCGTCGTTGCAGAAGCAGACAAAGTGGGGGGGCTTGACCCCGATCTGGGTCATATAGTAGATCTTTAGGCGGCGGCCCTTGTCGGTGGGGGGCTGCACCCGGGCGGTGGCGTCGGCCAGCACAGTGTTGAGCATGCCGGTGGTGATGCGCATGGCCGCCTGGTCGGAGACGTAGTTGATGAGATCGAAGAGCCGGTCCACCCGCTGGCCCGTCAGGGCGGAGATGAACACGATGGGGGCGTAGGTCATGTAGGCCAGATCCCGCCGCACATCCTGGCGCATCCGGTCCATGGTCTTGTCGTCCTTCTCGATGGCGTCCCACTTGTTGACCACGATGATGCAGGCCTTGCCCGCCTCGTGGGCCAGACCCGCCACCTTGGTGTCCTGCTCGGTGACCCCCTCGTTGGCGTCGATCATGATGAGGCACACGTCGCACCGCTCGATGGCCATGGTGGCCCGGAGGACGGAGAACTTCTCAATGCGGTCGTCCACCCTGGCCTTCTTGCGCATGCCGGCGGTGTCGATGAACAGGTATTTGCCCTTCTGGTTCTCAAAATAGCTGTCCACCGCGTCCCGGGTGGTGCCCGCCATGTCGCTGACGATCACCCGCTCCTCCCCCAGGATCCGGTTGACCAGGGAGGACTTGCCCACGTTGGGCTTGCCGATCACCGCCACTTTGATGACATCGTCCTCTACCTCCTCCTCGTCCTCGGGGGGGAAGTACCGGAAGCACTCGTCCAGCAGATCGCCGGTGCCGTGGCCGTGGACGGCGGAGACGGCGATGGGATCGCCCAGGCCCAGGTTGTAGAACTCATAGATGTCCGGGTTGGTCATGCCCACCTGATCCATCTTGTTCACCGCCAGCACCACCGGCTTGCCGGAGCGCAGCAGCATGTTAGCCACCTCCTGGTCGGAGGCGGTCAGGCCGGTCTTGATGTCGCACAGGAACACGATCACCGTGGCGTGGTCGATGGCGATCTCCGCCTGCTGGCGCATGAAGGCCAGAATCTCGCTGTCGGCGGAGGGCTCAATGCCGCCGGTGTCCACCAGATCGAACTTCCGGTTCCGCCACTCCGCCTCGGCGTACAGCCGGTCACGGGTGACGCCGGGGGTGTCCTCCACGATGGACAGCCGCTGGCCCACCAGCTTATTGAACAGCATGGACTTGCCCACATTCGGCCGCCCAACAATGGCAACTAAGGGCTTCATGTCCTATCACGCTCCCTCTCTCTCATGGGTTGTAACGATAGTATTCCGCCTCCGGCGGCAGGGTATATTCCGGCGGCTCCGGGCTCCGCCCGAACATGGCGTCCACCAGGTCGAAGCCGCTCTCGGCGTCCACCGGGCAGACGGGGACGCCCAGGGCCTCCTCCACCTGCTCCACGGTCACGTCGTCCAGGAACACCCGCTCCCCCGCCCGCAGCATGTTGGAGGGGATGAGCAGCCGCTCCCCCAGCTCCTTTCCCCGGAGCTGGTCGATCAGATCCCGCCCGGTGATCAGGCCGGAGACAGTGATGGTCTCCCCGAAGAAGCGGTTGACAATGGGGTAGACCGATCCGTTTATATTAGCACATGTTTCCCGGCAGGTGTCAACAATTTTCTGCAAAAAGGGGGCCGCCGACACGCCGGTGGCGATGGAGAAGGGGGGCGGCGCCAGGGCGGCCAGCTCCTCGTCGTCCGCCGCCATCTCCGCCTGGCTCTGGAGCAGGCGCAGCATGCCCACGCCGTTCTCCAGCTGGTTCATGTCCTCATAATAGCCCTTCTCCGGCAGGTCCCGGCCGGCCATCAGGTAGAACTCGTCGGAGCACCAGGCCAGGCTGGTGTCGTGCTTGTCCCGGAAGGCGGCGGCAAAGGCCTCCACCTGATCGATCAGGGCGGCCGCCTGGGCCGGGGTGTAGGGGTCGATCCGGCACAGCCCCTCCCGGAATTTGGTCAGGCCCACCGGCACCACCGCCACGCTCTCCACCGCCGGGTGCAGCGCCCCCAGATCCGCCAGGGTGCGCTCCAGGGCGGGGCCGTCGTTGACGCCGGGACAGGAGACGATCTGGCAGTTCATCTCAATGCCCGCGGCGGCGAAGCGCCCCATGATGTCCAGGCACTCCCCCGCCCGGCGGTGCTTCAGCATGGCCTCCCGCAGGGCCGGGTCGGTGGCGTGAACCGAGATGTTGATGGGGGAGATGCGCAGCTCGCAGATGCGATCGATCTCCCGGCGGGACAGGTTGGTCAGGGTGATATAGTTGCCCATGAGGAAGGACAGCCGGGCGTCGTCATCCTTAAAATAGAGGGTCTCCCGCATGCCGGGGGGCATCTGATCCACAAAGCAGAAGATGCACCGGTTGGCGCAGGAGCGGGCCCTGTCCATGAGATAGGTCTCAAAGTTGAGGCCCAGCTCCTCCCCCTCGTCCTTGCGCACCCACACGGTGCGGGTGCGGCCGTCCTCCTCCGCCAGAGTCAGCTCCAGCCGGGGATCGTAGGAGTAGAATTTATAGTCCAGCACATCCGCGATGGGGCGGCCGTTGATGTGGGTCAGGATCTCCCCCGGCCGCACGCCCGCCCGGCGGGCCGGACTGTGGGGATCCACCGATTGAATTTTGGTCAGGCTCATGGCCCCGGCCTCCTTCTTGCCTGGGCGGATGATATCCGCACCTGTGAGATGCCGCGCTGCGCGGTTCGCCGCTCGCCCTTGCTCCGGGTCTTATCCGCCTGCTCCCGGGCGCCTCCGCGCTATGGGGCCCCCGCCGAAGCCCAGCGCAGCGGGTTCGGTGGGGAAAGGAGCCGCAGCGGAAGGAATGAGCTTTGCCGCTTACGGCGAAGCGAACGATCTGGAGCTTGCGGCGACGCTGTCCTGCTCCCGGGCGCCTCCGCGCTTCTTGCTGTCTCGCTGCGCGCCCTCCGCCACGGACAACTGCTCACCACTCCGCCGAAAATGCCGCCGGCCTTCGGCCGGCCTGTTTTTCGGTCTGCGTGGTTCGCTGTTGTCCTGCTCCCGGGCGCCTCCGCGCTTCTTATTGTACCCTATTTCCGGGCAAAAAGAAAGAGGGGCAAAGTCCCCTCTTCTTTTCGCCTATTTACTTCGCCTCGGCGGGGGCCTCCACCTTGCCGAACTCGTGGCCGTTATAGGTCATGCAGTTCTTGCACATCCGGTGGGGCAGACGGAACGCACCGCACTTGGGGCAGGTGGTAACGCCAGGAGTCTCCAGCTTCCACACGGAGCTGCGGCGCTTATTCCGGCGCTGCTTGGACACTTTACTCTTAGGGACTGCCATGTATGACACCTCCTTAGGTTCATGCCCTGGCCGGGCAAAACTTACTCATTCTCTTTATCCAACAGCTGCGCAAGGGCAGCAAAACGTGGATCACGTTCAGGCTTGCAGCCGCAGGATCCCTCGTTGAGATCCGCGCCGCAGGTGGGGCACAGCCCCTTACAGTCCTCGGAGCACACATGCTTGGCGTCCATGTTCAGCACCGCCGCGGTGGTGAACACCTCGTCCAGATCCACCTCGCCGTTGTCCAGCAGGACGATCTCGTCGTTCTCCTCGTCCTCCAGGGTCTCGGCCAGCAGGGTGGACACCGGCAGATGCATCTCCTGCCGGAAGGGCTTGAGACAGCGGTCGCACACCAGCTCCAGCGTGGTCTCCGCACTCCCCTCCAGAAGCAGGGCGTCCGCCATATTGCGCACCGCGCCGGTGATCCGGACAGGGTGGGCAAAGGGGCGCTCCCCATAGAAATCCAGCCCGGACAGATCCAGGGTGAAGTCAAAGGGCAGGGACGCGCCGGGAACATGAAGGATGGGTCGCAGATCCAGTCGCATGGTACACCTCACATAATGGCACAGCAGACATTATACAGAAACCGGGGCCCAATGTCAAATACTTTTTTCTGAAAATCCGCATTTTTGCAAACTCCAGCAGGCGGTATTCCTTTACGGGCCTCTTTTTTGTCTAACATCATGTGTATGGGATAAAGTCTTGTAGATTATCATAGCATAATTCCGGTGAAAGATGCAAGTGCTTTCCCCCCTTCCCTGCCGCCCCCGCTTGTGGTATACTGAACTGAAATCCAATCTATCTTACGACGTGAGGCGGCTCAATGAGAGAGTTTACCATCGGAAAAAACGACGCCGGGCAGCGGCTGGATCGCTGGCTGGCCAAGACCCTCCCCCTGCTCCCCGGCCCCCTGGCCCAGAAGTACATCCGCCTCAAGCGGGTGAAGGTGAACGGCAAGGGCTCCCAGCGGGACGTGCGGCTGCGGGAGGGGGATGTGCTCCAGCTGTACATCAACGACGAGTTCTTCGACCAGCCCCGGGAGGACAACGCCTTCCTCTCGGTGTTCAGGCCCCGGCTGGAGATCGTCTACGAGGATGAAAACCTGATGCTGCTGGACAAGCGGCCCGGCCTGCTCTGCCACGCCGATGAGCACGAGAAGGTCAACACCCTGATCACCCACATCCAGGCCTACCTCTATCAGAAGAAGGAGTGGAACCCCCGGGACGAGCACGCCTTCGCCCCCGCCCTGTGCAACCGCATCGACCGGAACACCGGCGGCATCGTCATGGCCGCCAAGAACGCCGAGACCCTGCGGGTGCTCAACCAGAAGATCCGCGACCGGGAGATCGCCAAATACTACCTGGCCGTCATCCACGGCCGCATGAGCCCGCCCCAGGGGAAGCTGGAGGGCTTCCTGCTCAAGGACGAGGACAAGGCCCAGGTGAAGGTATACTCCCGCCCCGTGCCTGGCGGCAAGAGCGCCGCTACCTTATATAAGACCCTCCGCACCGCCGGGGGGCTGTCCCTGGTGGAGTGTGAGCTGCTCACCGGCCGCACCCACCAGATCCGCGCCCAGTTCGCCGCCGCCGGCCACCCCCTGCTGGGGGACGGCAAGTACGGCCGGGAGCGGGACAACAAGAGGTACGGCCGCTCCTTCCAGGCCCTCTACTCCTATAAGCTGGAGTTTACCTTCCCCACGGATGCCGGGGTGCTGGAGTACCTGCGGGGCAGGGTGTTTACCGTGGAAAAGGTGGACTTTGCCGAGGAATATTTCCCCTCCGGGGCCCCCGGGAGGCCCGTCCCGTAAAATCCCTGAAAATTTTCGATTTTCTTATTGACATTTTTCGCCGGAGCATATATGATTTGTTTCGCAATGAGGGCGTACCCAACCGCCGGTTTGGGTACGCCCTTTACTACCATTTTGAAATGGGGGAGGATACATGTCCAAGGAACTGATCCGCCTGTCGGATTGCTTCATGAAATTTGACGACGACGTCATTCTGGACCACATCAACCTTTATATCAATGACAAGGAATTCCTCACGCTGCTTGGCCCCTCCGGGTGTGGCAAGACCACGACACTTCGTATCATCGGCGGCTTTCAGAAGCCCACCTCCGGCGATGTGTTCTTCGACGGCGTGAGGATTAATGACGTTCCGCCCCATAAGCGGAAGGTCAATACGGTTTTTCAGAAATACGCCCTGTTCACCCACATGAACATCTTTGAGAACGTGGCCTTCGGCCTGCGGATTCAGAAGGTGCCCGAGGCGGAGCTCAAAACCCGGGTGGAGGAGGCCCTGGCCCTGGTGAACCTGGCCGGCTACGGCAAGCGGTCGGTGAACTCCCTCTCCGGCGGGCAGCAGCAGCGGGTGGCCATCGCCCGGGCCATCGTCAACCGGCCCCAGGTGCTGCTGCTGGACGAGCCGCTGGGCGCCCTGGATCTCAAGCTGCGCAAGGATATGCAGATCGAGCTCAAGCGCATCCAGCAGCAGGTGGGTATCACCTTCATCTACGTCACCCACGACCAGGAGGAGGCCCTCACCATGTCCGACACGGTGGTGGTGATGAACGGCGGCAAGATCCAGCAGATCGGCACACCCGAGGACATCTATAACGAGCCCAAAAACGCCTTCGTGGCCGACTTCATCGGCGAGTCCAACATCATCGACGGCATCATGCACGAGGACAAGGTGGTGGGCATGTACGGCAAGAAGTTCTCCTGCCTGGACGGCGGCTTCGCCCCCAACGAGCCGGTGGACGTGGTGATCCGGCCCGAGGACATCGACATTGTCCCCGAGGAGCAGGGCCAGCTCACCGGCACCGTCACCGAGGTCACCTTCAAGGGCATGCACTACGACATCATCGTGGACTTCCGGGGCTTCAAGTGGCTCATCCAGACCACCGACTTCTCCCCCGTAGGGGCCAGGATTGGGGTGAAGATCGACCCCGACGGCTTCCACATCATGAAGAAGAGCGCCTATTCCGGCATGTTCGGCGACTACAGCTCCTATTCCTCCGAGTACGACGAGCTCAATGAGGATCGGCTGGAGGCGGAGGACGGCGATGAAGAATAGACGGCTTTCCTGGCTCTCCGCGCCCTACGTGCTGTGGATGGCCCTGTTTGTGGTAATCCCCCTCATTGTGGTGGTGGTGTATGCCTTCACCAAGGAGCTGGCAGGCGGCGCCTGGGTTCCCACCCTGGAGAACTTCGCGGGCATGGCGGGGTACGCCGCCGTGTTCGCCCGCTCTTTCCTGCTGGCCGCCATCGCCACGGTAATCTGCATCCTGATCGGCTACCCGGCGGCCTACCTGCTGACCCGCACGCCCCCAGGCTTCCGGCGGGTGGCCAACATGCTCATCATGCTGCCCATGTGGATGAACTTCCTGCTGCGCACCTACTCCTGGATGTTCCTGCTGGAGCGCAACGGGTTTATCAACAACATCCTGGGCTCCCTGGGCTTTTTCAACCTGCTCAACGGCCTGAACGGGGCCCTCAACGGCGCCTTCGGCCTGGCCCTGCCCACCGACGTGGCCTACATCGAATTTCTGGGCACCCAGGGCGCGGTGGTGCTGGGCATGGTGTACAACTTCCTGCCCTTCATGATCCTGCCCATCTTCTCCGTCATCGAGAAGATCGACCCCCGGGTGATCGAGGCGGCCCAGGATCTGGGCGCCAACAGCCAGCAGGTGTTCCGCAAGGTGATCTTCCCTCTGAGCCTGCCCGGCGTGCTGTCCGGCGTGACCATGGTGTTCATCCCCTCGGTGTCCACCTTCGTCATCTCCCGCCTGCTGGGCGGCGGCACCACGATCCTGCTGGGCGATCTCATTGAGATGCAGTTTTTGGGCAACGCCTACAACCCCCATCTGGGCTCGGCCATCTCCCTGGTGATGATGGTGATCGTGCTGGTATGCATGGGGATTATGAACCGCTTCGGCGAGGGTGAGGGGGAGGCGGTGCTGCTGTGAAACGCAACGGAATTTTCAGCAAGCTCTTTTTGATTCTGGTCTTCATCTTCCTGTACGCCCCCATCCTGGTGCTGGTGGCCTTCTCCTTCAACGCCTCCCAGAGCAGCGCGGTCTGGGGCGGCTTCTCCCTCCAGTGGTACGCGGAGCTGTTCCAGGACAGGTATGTGCTGGAGGCCCTCCAGACCACCCTGCTGGTGTCCATCCTCTCCGCGGCCATCGCCACCGTGGCGGGCACCGCCGCCTCCATCGGCTTTGCCAACATGAAGCGGAGAGCCCGCACCGTCTGCATGACCATCAACAACATCCCCCTGACCAATGCGGACATCATCACCGGCGTGTCCATGATGCTGCTGTTCGTGCTGGCCCTGGGGGCCCTCAACGGCCTGTTCGGCGGCCTGGGGCTGCGGCTCCGGCTGGGCTTCGGCACCCTGCTCATCGCCCACATCACCTTCAACATCCCCTATGTGATCCTGTCCGTCATGCCCAAGCTGCGGCAGCTGGATCCCAACATCTTTGAGGCCGCCCAGGATCTGGGCGCCACCGGGTGGTACGCCTTCCGCAAGGTGATCCTGCCCGAGATCCTGCCCGGCGTGCTCAACGGGGCCCTCATCGCCTTCACCATGAGCATCGACGACTTTGTGATCAGCTACTTCACCGCCGGCTCCGGGGCCAACACCCTGTCCATGGTGGTCTACTCCATGGTGCGCCGGCGCATCAGCCCGGAGATCAACGCCCTGTCCACCCTCATGTTTGTGGTGGTCATCGCCCTCATGATCCTCATCAATGTCCGGCAGAGCCGGCAGGATCGGCGCACCCAGGCGGCCATCCGGGCCGAGCGGCGGGCCGACCTGCGGCCCTGATCCCCCTTCCCCGTTCCGGCCCCGCCGGGGCACGCCCCGGCGGGTTTGGAAAATATGTATTTTGTGTCTGAAAGGAGCACGAGAGAGAATTGAAAAAATTTGTGGCATTGACCCTGGGCGCCGCTGTGGCGGCGGCCTGCCTGAGCGGCTGCGGAGGCGGCGGCTCTGCCGGTGAGGTAAACGTCTACAACTGGGGCGAGTACATCGACATGTCCGTCCTGGAGGACTTTCAGAAAGAGACCGGCATCAAGGTCAACTACCAGACCTTCGAGAGCAACGAGGCCATGTATGCCGTGCTGGACGGCGACGGCGCCGACTACGACGTGATCATCCCCTCCGACTACATGATCTCCCGCCTCATCGAAGAGGACAAGCTGGAGCCCCTGAACTTCGACAACATTCCCAACTTCTCCGACGTGGATCCGGAGCTGAAGAATCCCGAGTACGACCCGGAGAACCTGTACTCCGTCCCCTATATGTGGGGCCTGATGGGTGTCATCTACAACACCACCATGGTGGACGAGGCGGACACCGGCAGCTGGGATCTGCTGTGGAATGAGAAATACAGCAACGATATCCTGATGATCGACAACTCCCGGGACGCCATCGGCATCGCCCTCAAGCGCCTGGGCTACTCCTACAACACCACCGACCCTGACCAGATCACCGAGGCGGTGGACTCCCTCATCGAGCAGAAGTCCATCCTCCAGGGCTATGCCATGGATCAGATCTTCAGCAAGATGGAGGGCTCCAACGCCGCCATCGGCACCTACTACTACGGCGACTACCTGACCATGGCGGAGAACAACCCCGACCTGGCCTTCTACCTCCCCGAGGAGGGCACCAACATCTACGTGGACGCCATGTGCATCCCCAAGGGCGCGGCCAACAAGGAGAACGCCGAGGCCTTCATCAACTACATGTGCTCCACCCAGGCCGGCCTGAAGAACTGCGAGGAGATCTGGTACTCCACCCCGCTGATGAGCGTGCGGGAGGAGCTGGATCCCGAGGTGTCCAGCGACCCCATGGCCTATCCCGATGCGGAGATCATGGCCCAGTGCGAGTCCTACACCAACCTGCCCCAGGACATCCTGGATCTGTACACCAGCGAGTGGCTGCGCCTCAAGGCGTAACCGCCCCATTCAGACCGAGACACGCAAAACACCCCCTGATGCGGATGCATCAGGGGGTGTCTGCATTGCCGGGATCTGGGCTCAGCCGTCGTCCTCCTCCGGCTCCTCCTCTCCCAGCTGCTCGCGGATATAAGGGGCATAGACCCGCTCCAGCAGCAGGGAGTGGGCCAGGGCCAGGACGGCGGGCAGGAAAAAGACCGCCAGGAAGAAGTTGATGCAGACGAACACCGTCCCGTACAGCAGCAGGGCCAGCGCCACCGTAGAGGGCAGGTGGGCGATGGCCAGCTTGGCGCAGTTGGACAGCAGGCCGCCCACCCCGAACGCAAACCGGGAGAGGGTGGGAAAGAGCCAGCACAGCACCCCCAGAGGCAGCAGGAGGAACACATAGTAGGCCATGAAGAGCACATAGCCTGCCTGGCTGTACGGCGCGGTCTGGTAGAGCATGCTGTAGATGAGAAAGAGCAGCGCCCCCGCGGCCAGCACCACCAGGCTGGTCAGGGCCCCCACCTTGAAGTTGTCCCGGAACGTCCGGAAGAACAGAGTCCAGCTGTCCCGCCGGTTCCCCCGGATGCAGCGCACCACCGTGTTGTAGAGGGCGGAGGTGGCCGGCCCGATGGTAAACAGGGGGATGGAGCACACCAGCCAGAACACGCTGAGCAGGAAGAGATCCACCAGCTTCGCGGTAAAGCGCCAGATGTCGTTGTCCGGGTTGAAAATACCTTTGGCCATGCGGGGGCCTCCTTTGATCTGAGGACGGGCCCGGCGACGGCTCGCCGGGCCCGTTCGGGGTTACAGCAGGGCGGGGATTGCCGCCTGGCGGCTCACTTCAGCTCGGGCAGGGAGGCGGCAGCCACGGACTGGCCCACGCGGCGGGCCTTTTCGTCGGGCAGGGTGGGGTTGATCTTGTCCGCGATCTCGGGGTACTCGTCGGCCAGCACCTGCTTGCACACGTCCAGGATGATGTCGCCGCCCCGACCGGACATGACCCGGCCCAGCAGCAGCACATGCTTGAAGCCGTAGAAGTGGTGGTACAGGGCCAGGGAGTGGCCCAGGTACACGCCGATGGAGCGGAAGATGGCCTCGGCGGGGGAGCCGGGGTTCTCCATCAGCTTCTGAACCTCCTTGAGCTTCTGGGCGGGGGCCAGGTCGTCGGACAGGCTGATGCCTGCAGCGGGAGCCAGCTTGATCACGCCGTCCTGGGAGAAGTACTTGACGCCGCAGCCGATGTCGCCGGACCACTCGTCCTCCATGGCGTCGGGGTTCACATCCACGGGGGCGAAGGCCAGCTCGTTGAGCCAGCCGGTGATGTTGCCGTTTTCGTCCACATAGCCCACGGCCTCGCTGGTGCCCATGGCGATGCCCAGGATGTTGTTCTCCTCCAGGCTCATGGCGCCGGCCAGGGCGGACACGTCGCCGTCGTTGGCCACCACGTAGGGCACGTCGCCGAAGGTGTCGCGGATGGCGCGGATGTAGATGTCCTTCACCTTGGCGTCAAAGAGATCCTTGGGCACCTTGAGGAACAGGGAGGCCACCATGGTGCGGTTCTCGATGTAGATGCCGGCGGAGGACACGCCCACCGCGTCCACCCGGGGCATATGGGCCGCGGCGGACTTGAGGGCGGAGACAATGCCCTCGTAGTGGTAGTCGGGATCCTCGGTGACCTTGGGATACCACACCACCTCCTCGGAGAACACGGGCTCCCCGTCGATGACGGCGGACACCTTCCGGTCGCTTCCGCCGGCGTCGAAGCCGATGCGGCAGCCGCCCAGGTGGCGGCCCACGGCCTGGGGATTGCTCTTCTCGGCGGGCACGGCGTCGCAGTACACCACCTCAAAGGGCTTCTCATACACGTTGGACATGAACTCGGCGTCAAAGCTCCGCTTGCCGCCCACGCAGTAGGTGGCCTTCATGGCCTCATAGATGTCCTTGCTGCCGCTGAGATAGACCTTGAAGCCGCCCATATACCACAGCATGGTCTTGATGAGCCGATCCACATAGTAGGTGTCGGCCTCCGCCATGTCCGGCGTGCCATGGATAAAGGTCTTGTACACGGCCACCTCGCCGCCGGCCCGCTCCACGGCGATGTCCAGGGGCTGCCTGGCGTCCTTCAGAAAAGCGGTGCAGAACTTGCCCAGGGGCAGAAAACCGGGATCCAGCTCCGGCACATGTTTCACAGGCACCTCAATACCCAGATGCTTCATTCGGATACATCCTCCTTTTTTGTCGGAAACACACAGAGTTCCTTCCTCTATAGGCTATCAGTTTTTTTGGATCTGTCAAGCATATTTTCAGGTTTTTGAAAATAATTTTCTAAACTCTCTTGACGGGGGCGGCGGGGACAGGTATGATGGTGGCAACAGGGGAGGTTTCCCCCGAATCTGAAAAGGTGGGATCAAGGATGGATCTGTCTATTCGGCTGCAATGCCATCAGAAATGGATTAAGGAGGAGCTGGAGCGGAGCATCCGGTTCTGGCTGGAAAACGGCATGGATCCGGTGCACGGCGGCGTTTATACCTGTCTGGATCGGGAGGGCAAGGTGTTCTCCACCGACAAGAGCGTCTGGATGCAGGGCCGCTGCGCCTGGATGTTCGCCTATCTGTGCCACGTGTACGGCGTGAAGGACGAGTGGCTGGAGGCCAGCAAGAGCTGCCTGGACTTCATGGAGAAGTACTGCATCAACCGGCAGGCGGGCGACCGCATGTACTTCACCGTCACCGGCGACGGCAAGCCCCTGCGCCAGCGCCGCTACTGCTTCTCCGAGGGCTTCTATGCCATCGCCAACGCGGAGTACTACGGCGTCACCGGCGACAAGGAGTGCCTGGCGCGCGCCCGGGCCGCCTATGACCTGATCTGGAACCTGAACCAGGGGCTCATCACCGACCCCACCGGCCTGGGCCCCAAGACCATCCCCGAGACCCGCTCCGGCCGCGCCCTGGCCAACCCCATGATCTACCTGAACATCACCTCCGTGCTGCGCCGGGTGGATCCCGAGCAGGAGGCCCTGTATAACGAGCGGGCCGCGGAGTGCGTGAACGAGATCTTCCAGTACCACTACAAGCCCGAGCTGGGCTGCACCCTGGAGAGCGTGGACCTGGACGGCACCCCCCGCCTGGATGTGACCGAGGGCCGGGTGGTCAACCCCGGCCACGACATCGAGTGCTCCTGGTTCCTCATGGAGGACGCCAACCGGAAGGGGGACAAGAAGCAGCACGAGATCGCCATGAAGATCTTTGACCAGGCCATCAACGCCGGCTGGGACTATGAGTACGGCGGCCTGCTCTACTTTATCGACTGCCTGGGCCGTCCCCCCGAGGCCTATGAGCACGACATGAAGCTGTGGTGGCCCCACGACGAGACCATGATCGCCAGCCTGATGATCTTCCGGGACACCGGGGATGAGAAGTACCTCACCTGGTTTGAGCGGACCATGGACTACTGCAAGGAGCACTTCTCCGACCCGGAGTTCGGCGACTGGTACGGCTATCTCCGCCGGGACGGCAAGCCCACCATGCCTGCCTGCAAAGGCAGCACCTTCAAGGGCCCCTTCCACCTGCCCCGCATGCTCATCATGTGCGACCAGATGCTGGACCAGATCCTGGCCAAGCAGGCCTGAGCCCCGTTCCGCAGTGCGACCCGTGTAAAAGGAGACCGGCATGCCCTTTGGAAATGTCTTTGAAAAGATCAACAGTGAATACTATCAGCTCACCGGCGCGGAGAAGCGGGTGGCCGACTATGTGGTGGCCCACCAGCAGAAGACCCAGTTCATGTCCATCTCCGAGCTGTCGGAGGAGTGCGGCGTGGCGGAGGCCACCATCTCCCGCTTCTGCCGCCGGCTGGACTACAAGGGCTACAACGCCTTCAAGCTGGCCATCGCCAACTCCACCGCCGGACGGGTGGACGCCCCCCCGCCGGAGAGCGAGATCACGCCGGAGGACACCATTGAGGAGCTGAGCCAGAAGCTCTACGTCATCGACCGGGACGCCATGGCCCAGACCCTGGAGCTGATCCGGCCCGACGACATCCGCCGGGCGGCGGACATCCTCTCCTCGGCGGAGAAGGTGCTGTGCATGGGACAGGGGGGCTCCATGCTCCTGGCCCAGGAGTGCGCCCACCTGTTCAGCACCAGTCTGCCCAACTACCATGCGGTGATGGACTCCCATCTGCAGGCCATCGCCTGCTCCCATCTGACGGACAAGGACGCGGTGCTCTACTACTCCTACTCCGGCTCCACCGAGGAGCTGCTGAAAAACCTGAAAATCGTCCGGGAGCGGAAGGCCATGACCATCCTGATCACCCGCTTCCCCAAGTCGCCGGGCGCGGCCTATGCCGACGTGGTGCTCCAGTGCGGCTCCCGGGAGGGGCCGCTCCAGGTGGGCTCCGTGGCGGCCCGGGTGGCCCAGCTCTATCTGACGGACGTGCTCTTCCACGAGGTCTGCCGCCGGGACGCGGCCAGGTGCGCCGCCACCCGGGAGATCGTGGCCGAGGTACTCTCCGACAAGCACATCTGACCGCGGCAGGGCGATTTTGAAAGAAAATTGCAGAACAAAAAATGTTTTGAAAATTTTTTTGAAAATCGTATTGACAAACCCGGCCCGAAACTATACAATCTACACAACGGGGGCAACCCCAGTCCTCGCAAAATTTATCAAAAATGAGGAGGATGTAACAATGAACATGAAGAAACCTCTTGCTCTCCTGCTCGCCGCCGGCATGACCCTCGGTCTGGCCGCCTGCGGCGGCGGAACCCAGGGCGGCAGCGACACCCCCGCCGGCAGCTCCAACGCTCCTGCCAGCGAGACCTCCAGCGGCGGCGCCGTGGAGCTGAGCCTGTGGTCTTTCAACATCGGCGGCTTTACCGATGCCGCCGCCTGGGAGCCCATCGTGGCCGCCTTCAACGAGGCCAACCCCGACATCACTGTCACCGTGACCCCCATCAACTATCAGGACGGCGACCAGAAGCTGACCACCGCCATCAGCTCCAACAGCGCCCCCGACATCATCTTTGAGGGCCCCGAGCGCATCGTGGGCAACTACGCCCGCAACGGCCTGATGGTGGATCTGTCCGACCTGTGGACTGCCGGCGGCTCCGACATCGCCGAGGGCATCTCCAGCGTGTCCCAGCTGGACGGCACCTACTACATGTACCCCCTGAGCGTGGCCGCCCACTGCATGGCCATCAACTACGAGGTCTTTGACGCCGCCGGCGCCCTGCAGTACATCGACGAGGAGACCCGCACCTGGACTACCGACGACTTTGTGGCCGCCATGGCCGCCATCCGTGACGCGGCCGCTGCCGGCACCGTCAACGTGGCTACCCCCGGCATCGTCTACTGCGGCGCCCAGGGCGGCGACCAGGGCACCCGCGCCCTCGTCAACAACCTGTACTCCGACTACTATGTCAATGAGGACGGCACCTCCTACACCGCCAACAGCGAGAACAACGTGAAGGCCCTGACCCTGCTGCAGACCATGGTGAACGACGGCTCCCTGTCCGCCAACGCCAGCTACGCTGCCGCCGACGAGCTGCAGTCCTTCGCCAACCAGACCTGCGCCGTGACCTTCTGCTGGAACTACTCCAACTACACCCAGTACGCCGAGCAGACCCAGTTCACCCCCTTCGCCATGGCCTTCCCCTCTGACGACAGCCAGCCCGAGCTGGAGATGGCCGGCCCCTACGGCTTCGGCGTGTTCGACAAGGGCGACGAGGCCAAGATTGAGGCCGCCAAGACCTTCATCGACTTCGTGTGCAACGACCAGACCGTGGGCACCGAGGCCGTGAAGACCACCGGCTTCTTCCCCGTCCACGCCGACTGGGGCGATGTGTACGCCGGTGACGCCGACGCCGACCTGCGCGCTCCCTTCGCTCTGATGAGCGACTACCTGGGCCGCTACTACAACCTGACCGGCGGCTGGACTGAGCAGCGCGGCTTCTGGTGGCCCATGCTGGCTGAGATCCTCACCACCGGTGCTGATCCTCAGACCGCGGCCGACAGCTTCGTGGAGCAGGCCAACGCCAACATCGGCTGAGCTTACTTACCGGAGCATCTGATCTAAATTGTGCACTCCTGTGCCCGCTCCCTGCTGAGAGGGGGCGGGCACAGCCTCTTTTCCCGGTGCGGGAAAGGCAGAAAACCACTTGAAAGAGAGGGAGATTCATGGCGCAAAACACCGCAGCGGCGACCGCCGAGCGGAAGCCTAAAAAGCAGAAGCAGTCCCAGTTCTCCGGCATGAGCAAGGCCCTGGTGCGCAGAGAGACCATCTCCGCCTACCTGTTCCTGCTGCCCAGCCTGATTTTCTTCATCGGGTTTGTGGTGATCCCCATGTTCATCTGCGTGTTCTACAGCTTCACGGAGTATGGACTGGGCGGCATCAAGGGCTTCGCCGGGCTGAGCAACTACATCAAGCTGTTCCAGGATCCCGTGTTCCACAAGGGCTTTATCAACACCCTGATCATCGTGGTGGTGGCGGTGCCCACCGTCACCGCCTTCTCCCTGTGGGTGAGCTCCGCCATCTACAAGATGCACGCCATCCCCCGTTCCTTCTTCCGCTGCGTGTTCTACCTGCCGGTGGTCACCGGCTCGGTGGCCATCACCGTGGTGTGGAAGTGGATCCTCAACCCCTACAACGGCATCCTCAATCAGGTAACCAACAACGTGGGCTTTGACTGGCTGGGCAACCAGCGCACCGCCCTCTGGTTCATCATCCTCATCCTCTTTACCACCTCCATCGGCCAGCCCATCGTACTCTACGTGGCGGCCCTGGGCAACGTGGATCAGTCCCTCATCGAGGCCGCCCAGGTGGACGGCGCCACCAAGCTCCAGGTGTTCTGGAAGATCAAGTGGCCCCAGATCATGCCCACCACCCTCTACGTGCTGGTCATCACCACCATCAACTCCTTCCAGTGCTTCGCGCTGATTCAGCTGCTGACCAAGGGCGGGCCGCTGAACTCCACCATGACCATCATGTATCAGGTGTACGACACCGCCTACCGCCTCAACGACCTGGGCTACGCCAACGCCATCGGCGTGGTTCTGGCCATCATCATCGCCATTTTCTCCGCCATCCAGTTCAAAGTGGCGAAGACGGACTAAGGGGGGAGAGAGAACATGATAAACAAAAAGACCGATCTGAGCGGTACCTCCATGGGATACAAGGTGTTCGCCGTAGTGATCCTGGTTCTCATCACCCTGTTCTTCCTGTTCCCGCTGTACTGGATCGTCACCGGCTCCTTCAAGGACGCCATCGAAATCAACGCCCGTGAGCCCATCTGGTTCCCCCAGAACCCGACCGTCGACAACTATGCGCGGCTGTTTGAGCACCCCGCCTTCCTGTGGCTGTTCAACATCGTGTTTATCTCCGCCATGGCCATGATCCTGACCTGCGTCACCGCCTCTCTGGCCGGCTACGCCCTGGGCAAGAAGCGGTTCTACGGCCGCGGCATTCTGTTCACCATCATCATCTGCGCCATGGCCCTGCCCAAGCAGGTCATCGTCATCCCCCTGCTGCAGGAGATGACCGCCATCGGCCTCAACGACAATATCTGGGCCGTGATCCTGCCCACCGTGGGCTGGCCCTTCGGCGTGTTCCTGATGAAGCAGTTCTCTGAGACGGTGCCCACCGAGATTCTGGAGGCCGCCCGTGTGGACGGCGCCGGCGAGCTGCGCACCTTCTTCAGCGTGGTGTTCCCCATGATCAAGCCGGGCATCGGCGCCCTGGCCATCTTCACCTTCGTCAACACCTGGAACGACTACTTCCTCCAGCTGGTCATGCTCACCAGCGAGCGGAACTGGACGCTGCCCCTGGCCATTGCCAACCTGCAGGGTGAGATGTCCTCCGACTTCGGCCTGATCATGGCCGGCGCGGCCCTGGCCTCCATCCCCATCATCGTGGTGTTTATCGCCTTCCAGAAGTACTTCACCCAGGGCATTGCCATGGGCGCCGTGAAGGGCTGAGCCACATTTTCCACTTGCAAAAAGATCGGAATAGCTTTAGAATGAGAGAAGGAATTATCATGAGCGATCTGAACAAATACCGCGGTGTCATTCCCGCCTTTTATGCCTGTTATGACGACGAGGGGAACATCTCCCCGGAGCGGGTGCGGGGCCTGACCCGCTACCTGATCGGCAAGGGCGTCAACGGCCTGTACGTGGGCGGCTCCTCCGGCGAGTGCATCTACCAGGGCGTGGAGGAGCGCAAGGTTGTGCTGGAGAACGTCATGGCCGAGGCCAAGGGCAAGGTGGTCATCATCGCCCACGTGGCCTGCAACAACACCGCTGACAGCCGGGAGCTGGCCGCCCACGCCGAGAGCCTGGGCGTGGACGCCATTGCCGCCATCCCCCCCATCTACTTCCACCTGCCGGAGTATGCCATCGCCCAGTACTGGAACGACATCTCCGCCGCGGCTCCCAACACCGACTTCGTCATCTATAACATCCCCCAGCTGGCCGGCGTGGCCCTGACCCCCTCCCTGCTGAAGGAGATGCAGAAGAACCCCCGTGTGGTGGCGGTGAAGAACTCCTCCATGCCCGTGCAGGACATCCAGATGTGGAAGGACGCCGGGGTGCTGGTGTTCAACGGCCCCGACGAGCAGTACATCTCCGGCCTGGCCATGGGCGCCTGCGCCGGCATCGGCGGCACCTACGCCGTCATGCCCGAGCTCTTCCTGAAGGTGTATGAGCACTTCCAGAAGGGCGAGATGGAGCCCGCCCGCCAGATCCAGAACGACATCGACCGCATCATCTACAAGATGTGCGAGGCCCACGGCAACCTGTATGCCGTGCAGAAGGCCATCCTGGCCAAGAACGGCGTGCCCTGCGGCTCCGTCCGCAAGCCCATGCCCGCCCTCATCGACAGCGACACCGCTGTGGTGGACGAGGCCCACGCCATGATCGCCGCCGCCATCGCCAAATACTGCTAACGAATAGGAGCTTGCTGAATATGCGTATTTATCAAGCGGAGGACTACAAGGCCATGAGCCGCCGGGCGGCCAACATCATCTCCGCCCAGGTAATCTACAAGCCCAACTGCGTGCTGGGCCTGGCCACCGGCGGCACCCCGGTGGGCCTGTACAAACAGCTGGTGGACTGGTACAAGAAGGGGGATCTCAGCTTTGCCGAGACCCGCTCCGTCAACCTGGACGAGTACCTGGGCCTGTCCCCCCACCACGAGCAGAGCTACCGCTACTTCATGCAGGTCAATCTCTTTGACCACATCGACATCAAGCCGGAGAACACCCATGTGCTGGACGGCCTGGCCAAGAATCCCCAGGCCGAGTGCACCGCCTACAACAGGCTCATCCGCGACCTGGGCGGCATCGATCTCCAGCTGCTGGGCATGGGCCACAACGGCCACATCGCCTTCAACGAGCCCGGCGACGACTTTGGCCTGGAGACCCACGTGGTGGATCTCACCGACAGCACCATCGACGCCAACCAGCGCTTTTTTGAAAGCCGGGACGAGGTGCCCCGCCACGCCCTGAGCATGGGCATCAAGAACATCATGAACGCCAGGCGCATCCTGATGGTGGTCAGCGGCGAGGAGAAGGCCGACATCGTGTGCCGCGCCTTTGCCGGCCCGGTGACCAAGGAGGTTCCCGCCTCCGTGCTCCAGCTCCACCCCGACGTGACCCTGGTGGGCGACAAGGCCGCCCTCCACAAACTGGCAGAGGCAGGTGTGCCCGTATGCGGATAACCGGCGGTCAGGTTTTTGATCTGAAGGAGGGCTTCGTGCGGCGGGACGTGTGCTTTGACGGCCGCCTGCTCTCCAATTCCAGCGCCGACGGCAAGACCTATGACGCCAGCGGCTGCTATGTGATCCCCGGCCTGACGGATCTCCACTTCCACGGCTGCATGGGGAAGGACTTCTCCGACGCGGATCCCGAGGGCCTGGAGATCATGGCCAAGTATGAGCTCTCCCAGGGTGTTACCCAGATCTGCCCTGCCGGCATGACCCTGCTGGAGGACCAGCTGACAAAGGTCTGTCAGGTGGCCGCCGCCCATCGGGACGCCAACAAGCCCGGCGCCGAGCTGTGCGGCATCAATCTGGAGGGACCCTTCCTCTCCACCGCAAAGAAGGGTGCCCAGAACGGCGACTGGCTCCACGCCCCTGACGTGCCCATGTTCCGCCGGCTGATGGCCGCCTCCAAGGGGCTGGTCAAGCTGGTGTCCATCGCTCCGGAGGAGCCGGGCGCCATGGAGTTCATCGAGGCGGTGGAGGGCGAGGTCACCGTGTCCATCGCCCACACCACGGCGGACTATGACACCGCCATGGAGGCCTTCCGCCTGGGCGCCCGGCAGGTGACCCACCTGTTCAACGCCATGCCCCCCTTCAGTCATCGGGCCCCCGGCGTGGTGGGGGCCGCCTTGGACACCCCCCTGTGCAACGTGGAGCTCATCTGTGACGGCGTCCATATCCATCCCTCGGTGGTGCGGGCCGTGTTCAAGATGTTCGGCTACAAGAGGGTCATTCTCATCTCCGACACCATGCGGGCCGCCGGCATGTCCGACGGGGACTACACCCTGGGCGGCCAGGCCGTCAAGGTAAAAGGCAAGCTGGCCACCCTGGCCGATGGCACCATCGCCGGCTCGGTTACCAACCTGATGAACTGCATGCGCACTGCCGTCTCCTTCGGCATCCCCCTGGAGGACGCCGTGTGGGCCGCCGCAGTGAATCCCGCCCGGGCCATCGGCATCTTCAGCCGCATGGGCAGCCTGGAGCCCGGCAAGCGGGCCAACGTGGTGGTTCTGGATCAGAACCTGGAGCTCAAGGACGTATTTTTCCGCGGGGAACTGGTTGACCGCGGTTAAATAAGCAGCGCAACCCCTATATTCAGGCCGCGCCCCTCTACTCCATTCTCATAGGGCGGCGTGAGCCGTAAAAAAGGAGGAACATCCGCCGGGCCGGCGGTGCGGCAGTGTGGAGACCTGTCGTAACGTCCGCAGGGTTCCGCTCCCTGCGGGCAAGAGGGTATTTGCGGAGGCATTGCCCTTTCGGCCCATGCAAATGGCAACTGTTACGCTGAAGAATGTGAAGAAGATCTACGACAACAAGGTGACCGCTGTTCACGGCTTCAACCTGGACATCGCCGACAAGGAGTTCATCGTGCTGGTGGGCCCCTCCGGCTGCGGCAAGTCCACCACCCTGCGGATGATCGCCGGCCTGGAGGACATCTCCGAGGGCGACCTGCTCATCGGCGGCAAGCGGATGAACGACGTGGAGCCCAAGGATCGGGATATCGCCATGGTCTTCCAGAGCTACGCTCTGTACCCCCACATGACGGTGTACGACAACATGGCCTTTGCTCTGAAGCTGCGCAAGACTCCCAAGGATGAGATCGACAAGAAGGTTCGCGAGGCGGCCGCCATCCTGGACATCACCCAGTACCTGGATCGCAAGCCCAAGGCCCTGTCCGGCGGCCAGCGTCAGCGTGTGGCCATCGGCCGCGCCATCGTCCGCGATCCCCAGGTGTTCCTGATGGATGAGCCTCTGTCCAACCTGGACGCCAAGCTGCGCAACCAGATGCGCGCTGAGATCATCAAGCTGCGTCAGCGCATCGACACCACCTTCATCTACGTCACCCACGACCAGACCGAGGCCATGACCCTGGGCGACCGCATCGTCATCATGAAGGATGGCTTCATCCAGCAGATCGGCACCCCCCAGGAGGTGTTCAACCAGCCCGCCAACCTGTTCGTGGCCGGCTTCATCGGCACCCCGCAGATGAACTTCTTCGACGGCCAGCTGGCCAAGAAGGACGGCAAGTACCAGATCACCGTGGGCGAGGCCACCGTGGTTCTGGGCGATGTGGCCCAGAAGCTGCTGGCCGAGAAGGGCGTGGGCGACATGGCCGTCACCGTGGGCATCCGTCCCGAGCACATCTCCTTTGCCACCGCCAACACCCCCGACACCATCGCCAGCAAGGTGGACGTGTCTGAGATGATGGGCAGCGAGGTGTACCTGCACGTCAACGCCGTGGGCAAGGACGTGGTGCTGCGCATCCCCACCATGGATCTGCCCGAGGAGCACCGCGCCGGCATCCCCTACGGCACGGAGATCCGCTTCGCCTTCCGTCCCGAGCTCATTCACCTGTTTGATCCCCAGACTGAGAAGAACCTGATGTACTAAGCAGGCTCCATGAGGATCCGCGGCCGTTTGCCGGCCGCGGATCCTTTTTTTGCCCGCCGGTCTTTCGGGAAACGCTGCGCCGTCGGCCGCATAGAGAGCGGCGCCGCCGGGGATCCTAACTTGGCTTCTTTCCCAGATTTATCTATATAATTTTTAAAATTATATTTAAGATTTATATTGATTATATATCGCCATTGGTGTTATACTATAGAAAAGGAAGGTGAGCTTATGAACATGGAAAACGCGCTGCCGCGCCGGAAGGCGGCATTCTGCCCCGTTCAGGTCACGCCCCGCCGGGCCAGAGTGCGGGAGAAGGATCGGGATCCCTATGACGGCCTGCGCCCCTGGTCGGCCATTACCCACGGCATCGGCGCCGTGCTGGCCCTGGTCGGCACCGTGCTCCTGTTGCTGCGCTGCGCGGCCCTGGGGCTGAGCGCGTGGCACGTGGCCTCCTTCCTCATCTACGGCGTGAGCATGGTGGGGCTGTATACAGCCAGCACCCTCTATCACTGCCGCAATGTGTCCGTCAGGGGCCGCATCGCCCTGCGGAAATATGACCACGCCTCCATCTATTTCCTCATTGCCGGCACCTATACCCCGGTGTGCCTGGTGGTGCTGCGGGATGTGGGGTTCTGGGGCTGGGGCATGTTTGCGGTGATCTGGGGTCTGGCCCTGGCCGGGCTGGTACTCACCATCGCGTGGATCTCCTCCCCCCGCTGGCTTACCGCGGGCATCTATATCTTCATGGGCTGGCTGGCCCTGGCCGCCCTGGTGCCGCTGCTCCAGGTGCTCCCCTCTGCCGGCTTCTTCTGGGCCGTGGGCGGCGGCGTGCTCTACACCGTGGGCGGCGTGCTCTACGCCGTCAAGTGGCCGGGCCGGGACAATCCCCGCTTCGGCTGCCACGAGATCTTCCACGTCTTTATTTTGCTGGGCTCCCTGTTCCACTACCTGCTCATGTACCGGGTGGTGGCCCTCCTGTAAATCAAAAGAAACCGTCCCCGCCGATACGGCGGGGACGGTTTTCTTTTACAGATTGTCCGGCGTTTCAGACGGCTCCTCCGGCTCCGGCAGGGGGCCCACTGTGGCCACGCACCGGTTGATGGGGGTGCCCAGGCTGTGGAACTTCTCCTCGTAGTCGGTCATGACGCCACAGACACCGTCGGCGTGGAGATCCCGGGTCACCTGGGACAGGGTAAACCCCGCCCGGGGGAACTGGAACAGCGACCACTCAAAGAGATCCCGGTTGTCGGTCTTGAAGTGGATCTCCCCGTCCTCCGACAGCACCTGCCGGTACCGCAGCAGGAAGTCCGGATGGGTCAGCCGCCGCTTGGCGTGACGGTTGCCCGGCCAGGGGTCGCAGAAGTTGATGTAGATGCGGGAGACCTCTCCCGGGGCAAAGAACTGGGGCAGCTGGGCTGCATCCCCATCCACGAAAAAGACGTTGTGCAGCTCTTTGGCGCATACCCGCTCCATGGCGATCACCATGGCATCGGGCACCCGCTCCACTGCGATATACAGGGCCTTTGGGTTCTGCTCCGCGGTCTCTGCAGTAAAGCGGCCCTTGCCGCAGCCTAGCTCCAGATAGACCGTCTCTGCCTCGGGCATCAGCGCCCGCCAGTTTCCGCGTTGCACCTCCGGATCAGAGATCAGGACCCGGGAACAGCGTTCCATCCGGGGGATCAAGTTGGGCTTTCTTCTCATTCGCATGGGTATCTGTCCACCTTATAAGCTCTAGTTTGCAGGGTGCCTGACAGGAATCATCCCCACTTGGTAAACTGAAAATTTGGAAGTATGCTTGAGATAATTTCACAGGGGGAATTTTTGTAAATATATCGATATTTCACCTGCTGCTTGAGGCACCTTGTCTTCTTAGTATCGAAATAGTACCATAGAAACGGCGGAAAAGCAACCTTTTTAACCCGATAAGGTATGCTGACCGCACAAGGAGCACCATAACAGTTGGGCAGCCAGTTTTACCTGGACAAAGAGCGCAAAAGCGGCTATTTTCGCTTTTAAGAGTCAAACTTGTGACGTTCATCTTTTTGATATGGATTACCGGGCTGTGCACGATGTGCAGCGACTATGCCACGGCGGCCGGCAACACGGCATCGACACGTCGCACACATTTCTCAACGACAAGGACGCGCCCAAGGATAAACTGGCCCGGTATTACGAACACATCGTAAAAGGATAAAAGCGGCGGCTTCGGCCCCGCTTTTCCCATGTGTAATTCGTGTGTAAATTTGGCCCTTTTCTTTGGAATTTCAATCCAATATTAGGAAGCCCACAACGCGACACGGAATCCATGAAACGACTGGGAGAGCAAGAAAAAATCCCGTACCCCTTGCAAATCAAGAGATACGGGATTGGTGGAGGCGGGGGGAGTCGAACCCCCGTCCGAAAACGCTTCCTCGGGAACTTCTCCGGGCGCAGACGGTCATTTACATTCCCTTGCCCTGGCGTAGGCCGTCAAACTACAGGGCTTGGTAGCTTCATTGTTCATGGTGCGCTCAAAGCTTTGCGCACACACGGGCACCACTCAACGACGCCCCATCCCGGCTCGTGGTCCTTCCGGGCGGGACGGTCACGGCTTAAGCCGCGACAAGCTCAACGTTATCGTTGTTCTTTAATTTATAAGTTGCCCATTTTCAGGATGCTGGGCGCATCCGCCCGCTATTCCCGCCTCTACGTCCCCGTCGAAACCAGTACGCCCCCATGTCGTCGCAAAGTACATTTCACTCGGAACATCCTTTCGGGTATTCCTCGCTTCATTTCCTTGCTCCTCCATTTCCAGACGAACCCGCTTGCGCTGGGCTTCGCCTGGAGGCCTGACTCTGCAAAGTCCATTCAATTCGGGACGCCCTTTCGGGATCCCTCACTTCATTCCCTTGCTCCTCACCTTCCCGGCGAACCCGCTTGCGCTGGGCTTCGCCGGGAGAGGGGAGGTCACAGAACATATCCGCGTGAATTTGAGTTTGTTGAGCTTCGAAATCAGCACTTCTCCGGCGCGGGGTAATCCACGCCGAAGGTCTCCACGGTGACGGACTTCATCCGCTGATCCTGATGGGGCTTATCCATCCGGTCCCGGTCGGCGCTGACGATGGCATCGGCCACCTCCATGCCCTCGATGACCTTGCCGAAGGCGGCGTACTCGCCGTCCAGGTGGGGGGCCTTCTCCACCATGATGAAGAACTGGCTGCCGGCGGAGTTGGGGTGCATGGCCCGGGCCATGGAGAGCACGCCCCGGTCGTGCTTGAGGGTGTTGCACACGCCGTTGTGGGTGAACTCGCCCTTGATGGAGTAGCCGGGTCCGCCCATGCCGTTGCCGTTGGGGCAGCCGCCCTGGATCATGAAGCCGGGGATCACCCGGTGGAAGATCAGGCCGTTGTAGAAGCCGGACTGCACCAGGCTGATGAAGTTGTTCACCGTGTTGGGAGCCACCTCGGGGTAGAGCTCGGCGACCATCTTGCCGCCGTTCTCCATCTCGATGGTGACAATGGGGTTCTGAGCCATGTCATTTCATCCTTTCCCGGGGCCGGGCCCCGCTGTTTTCTCAGTAGTCGCGGCGGCCGCGGGTCTTCATGGCGCGGTCCATCTCCCGCTTGGCGTCCTTGGCCGCGGCGGAGGCCCGCTTGTCATAGAGCTTCTTGCCCTTGGCCAGGCCGATCTCCAGCTTCACCCGCGGCCCCCGGAAATACACCGACAGGGGCACCAGGGCATACCCGTCCTGTTTCACCTTGGCGAAGAGCCGCAGGATCTCCCGCTTGTGCATCAGCAGCCGGCGGGCGCGCAGCGGATCCTTGTTGAAGATGTTGCCCTTTTCGTAGGGGCTGATGTGCATGCCGTGGACGTGCATCTGCCCGTCCTTGACGATACAGAAGGAGTCCTTCAGGTTGACATGGCCCTGACGGATGGACTTGACCTCGGTGCCCGCCAGCTCAATGCCCGCCTCGTACTTATCCTCGATGAAGTAGTCGTGGTAGGCCTTGCTGTTCTTGGCGATCACCTTGATCCCCTTGCCGTCCATGTCCTCACCTCCCGGATGCCGCCCTGCACGCTTAGGTATTTATTATAACACGGCTGTCAAGGGGTCAGACGGGAAAGTATGTAAGCAGGGCGTTCAGGGCGTCCCGGCGCCACACCGGGCGGCCGTGCTCGGCTAGGCTGGCCTCCAGGTGGGGGCGGGAGGACTCTGCCCGGCCGAACTCGGACAGGCGGGCGGCGGCCCCCGCCGCGCCGGCCTCCAGGGAGAGCCACCAGCGGTCGTCCCACCAGAGCAGGGCGGCGTCCGGCCGGGGCTCCGGCAGGGCCCGGGCGGCGGCGGCCAGGTTCTCCAGGCCGCCGAAGGAGAACCAGGCCCGCGACCGCGGGCGCACCCGGGCGAACACCAGCACGCCGCAGGTGCCGGGATAGGCCTCGATCTCCACTGGCCCCGCCAGCTCGATGCCCGCCTCACGGAAGGCGTCCCGGGCCAGGGAGAGGGCCCCCTCCAGGGTGAGGGCTGCGGGGGTGAGGCCGTGCTCCTTCAGATCGGCGGGGGTGATGTACAGCGCCACGCTGGCGTCGGAGATGGGCTGGATGGTCATGGCGGGGCCTCCTTTTCATGAACTGGGATATCTGAGCGGTATTATACCGGATAGGCCGCAGGTTTGGATAGCTGTAATGATTGGGGGGATTGGCAAAGGAGAGGGTGGCGCGGGGCGGAAAACTATGCTATAATATTGCTTAACTACTCAAGGATACGCCGCGCGGCGGCAAAGGAGATGGGCCGGATGGAACTGATGGAAAAGACGGTGGAGAGCCAAGTGCTCTTCTCCGGGAAGATCATTACCGTGCGCCTGGACAGGGCACAGCTGCCCAATGGCCGGATTGCCTCCCGGGAGGTGGTGGAGCACCCCGGCGGGGTGGCGATCCTGCCGCTGTTTGACGACGGGACGGTGCCCCTGGTGCGGCAGTTCCGCTACCCCTTCGGCGCGGTGGTGGAGGAGCTCCCCGCCGGCAAGCTGGAGAAGGGGGAGGATCACCGCCTGGCCGCCCTGCGAGAGCTGGAGGAAGAGGTGGGCGCCCGCTGCGGGAAGCTGACCTATCTGGGCTGCCTGTATGCCTCTCCCGGGTTTTCCAGCGAGGTGCTGCACATGTATCTGGCCCAGGAGCTGACCCAGGGGGAGTGCCACCCTGACGAGGACGAGTTCCTTGAGGTGGAGCGGGTACCCTTCGCCCGGCTGGCGGAGCGGGTGATGGCCGGGGAGATCACCGACGCCAAGACGGTGGCCCTGGTTCTGAAGGCCAAGCTGCTGCTGGGCCTGTAAACGGGAAAGGGGAGCATACGATGAGCAAGCGTATTCTGATTGTGGAAGACGAAAAGAACATTGTGGATATTCTCACCTTCAACCTCAACCGGGAGGGCTATGAGACCCTGGAGGCCTATGACGGCGCCGCCGGGCTCCAGTTGGCCCTGGAGCAGAACCCGGATCTGATCCTGCTGGATCTGATGCTGCCCAAGATGAACGGCTTCGACGTGTGCCGCAACCTCCGCAAGGAGAACCGGAGCACGCCGGTGATCATGCTCACCGCCCGGGAGGAGGAGACCGACAAGGTTCTGGGCCTGGAGCTGGGGGCCGACGACTACATCACCAAACCCTTCTCCATGCGGGAGCTGCTGGCCCGGGTGAAGGCCAACATCCGCCGCAACGAGATGGTATCCGCTGCTGCGGGGGCCGCCCAGACCGGCGGAGGGGAGCGCATTGAGCACGGCCGCATCGCCATTGATCCGGATCTGATGGTGGCCTACAAGGACAACCAGCCCCTGGAGCTGACCCAGCGGGAGTATGAGCTGCTCAAGTTCCTGGCCTCCCAGCCGGGGAAGGTGTTCTCCCGGGAGGCCCTGATGGAGCACGTGTGGAACTACGAGGGCTACGTGGGCGACGTGCGGGCCGTGGACGTGGCAGTCCGCCGCCTGCGGGAAAAAGTGGAGGACGATCCGGCCTCTCCCCGGTTTGTGGTGACCCGCAGAGGCCTGGGCTACTACTTCAACGCCTGAACATATGCCAAGGGTGGACGCCGGGTCGTCCTCCACAGGGGCCCCGCAGAGCGGGGACGGCGCTCAGCGCCGTCCAAGCGTTTTGCCCCAAGGGCAAAATCTTGATGCCGGCGGAATTCAGTTCCGCCGAGCAGATAGAATCTGAACTGGGGTTCCCGCACGGCCTGCCGTGCGGGGCGTAATGACCCGGCCTCTCCCCAGTTTGTGGTGACCCGCAGAGGCCTGGGCTACTACTTCAACGCCTGAGCGAGGCCTGCAGCCGCTCAGAATATCCACACTCAGGAGGGGGGCTCCCCGTGTTTCGCAGCCTGCACATGAAGCTGATGCTGATCATGACGCTGCTCATCGTGTCGCTGATGACCGTGGTGGGGGCGTTCCTGATCAACTCGGTGGCCAACTACTACACCCAGGATTTCTATACCCAGATGTCCGAGGCCTTCGGCGACCCGGACTTCCTGACGGATCTGGGGACGCCCATTGAGGGGGAGGAGGACGGTGCCTCCAGCATCGCCTATATTCTCAATGCCAACAGCGCCCTGGGCATTGACAACCGAAACCGGAAATACTACGTGCTGGACGGCACCGACGGCCACTGGCTGGCCGGCTCTGACGAGGAGAGCGCCGGACAGGATCTGCCCGACGACTCCCGCAACCTGATGCGGGTGCTGGCGGGGGAGCAGGTCAGCAGCGACAGCACCCCCACCGCCTCCTACATGGACGTGGCGGTGGCGGTGGATCGGGGGGGCAGCCGGTACATCGTCTACGTGCTGGACAACGGCGCCAACGCCACCGCCCTGAACAGCGAGCTCATCACCCTGATTGTGGAGGCGCTGATCTTCGGCCTGATCATCTCGGTGCTGCTGTCCTTCCTGCTGTCCAAGACCCTGACCACCCCCATCGAGCGGCTTACCGAGGGCGCCGAGCGGGTGGCCGACGGGGACTTCTCCCACAAGATCGAGGTGGCCTCCCGGGACGAGATCGGCGTGCTCACCGGCACGTTCAACGACATGGCGCAGCAGCTCAAGCGCACCCTGGAGGAGGTGGAGAACGAGCGCACCAAGCTGGGCACCCTCTTCCTCCACATGACCGACGGCGTGGTGGCCTTCTCCCGGGACGGGACGGTGATCCAGTCCAACCCCGCCGCCGAGCAGATGCTGGGCCGGGCCATCCCCATCGGGGGCGGCGAGAGCTATGACACCCTGTTCTCCGACGTGGCCCCCCTCCAGGGGGTGCTGGCGGTGGAGCAGCCCGGCTATCTGGACGGGGAGCGGGAGGTGGACGGCCGCAGCCTGGAGCTGCTGCTCACCCCATTCGACCAGGAGCGGCTGGGCGGCGTGCTGGTGGTGATCCACGACGTGACCGAGCAGCGCAAGACCGAGGAGATGCGCCGGGAATTCGTGGCCAACGTGTCCCACGAGCTGCGCACCCCGCTGACCAACATCCGCTCCTACGCCGAGACCCTGGCGGACAACGCCGGGGATATCCCGCCGGAGACGGAGAAGAACTTCCTGGGGGTCATCCTCAACGAGTCCGACCGCATGACCCACATCGTGCAGGATCTGCTCACCCTGTCCCGGTTCGACTCCGGCCGGTCGGAGCTGAACCTGGCCCCCTTCGACTTCGGGGAGGCGGTGCGGGACGTATATCAGGCCAACCGGCTGGAGGCCCAGCGCCACGGCCACACCATGGAGCTGGAGCTGCCCGGCAGCCTGCCGGAGATCGTGGGCGACCGGGAGCGGATCCTCCAGGTCATGATGAACGTGGTGTCCAACTCCATCAAGTACACCCCCGACGGGGGGCGCATCCGCCTGTCCGCCGGGGTGCAGGGCAAGCGGGTGTGGATGGAGGTCACCGACAACGGCATCGGCATCCCCAAGGAGGACAGGGGGCGCATCTTTGAGCGGTTCTACCGGGTGGACAAGGCCCGCTCCCGGGAGTCCGGCGGCACGGGCCTGGGACTGTCCATCGCCAAGGAGATCATTGACCGCCACCAGGGCACCATCGAGCTGGTAGACCGCCCCGGCCCGGGCCTGACGGTGCGCATCACGCTGCTGGTGGAGGGGCCTGGCCATGGCTGGAAATAAGTATCCCCGCCGCCGCAGGCACAGCGGGCTGGAGCGGCTCAAGAGCCTGCTCATCGTCCTGCTCACCCTGTCCGCCCTGGCCCTCACCCTCCGGGTGCTCCTGTTCAACGAGCTGGCCGGGCAGGGTCCCCGGGGCTGGCTGGACAACCTGACGTCCCTGTTCCGGCAGGAGCAGACCGTCTCCACCGGCGATCCGGGCGGCTCCATCCAGTCCTCCGCCGCGGCCCAGCCGGTGCGGCTCTCCGTCTCCGACGGCTCGGAGCGGTTTGCCGTCCAGTACGACACGGCCCAGACCGACCAGATGTTCTCCTCCCTGGGCATCCTGCTCAGCGAGGCCCTCTCCAGCGCCGCCGCCCCGTCTGAGGTGACGGAGCAGGCGTGGCGGGACGCCCTGTGCGCCCCGGGCGTCTGGTTCGACTTCCTGGGGGACATCCCCCTGGAGGCCCTGTACGCCTGGATGGTGGAGGGGGGGAGCAATCCCAACCTCACCGCCGCCGCCCGGCAGGTGGCCGTGGCCCGGGACGATGGCGGCGGGGTCTCCCTGTACTATCATAATGTGGAAGACGGCCTGTATTATGCCTGCCGGACAGCGGTGGCCTACGAGGGCCACATGGACGAGCTGGTCACCGGCTACGGCGGCAACGGCGCCTCCTTTGTCTTTGAGCTGGAGGAGGGCGGCGGCTATGACGGGCTGGATCCCTATGTGCTCCTCTCCGCCTCCACCCCCAGCCCGGCGGTGTTCCGCGCCTCCACCCCCCTGTCCGGAACCGACACCAACGCCGTTTCGGCCCTCCAGGAGTCCCTCTCCTTCCAGGTGTCCAGCGACGCCATCTACGCCATCCCCGGCGGCCTGCGGCTGCGCCTGGGCCGGGAGACCCTGGAGATCGGCGGGGACGGCACCGTGACCTACCACACCTCGGAGGAGCTTCCCATCCGCTACCCGGTGGGGGAGGATGGCTACACCGTCACCGAGCTGGTGGAGACCACCCGCCGGCTGGCGGCGGACACGGTGGGCCGTACCTGCGGCGCGGCCAGGCTCTATCTGGCCGGCGTGGAGACGGGCGAGGACGGGGCCGTGACGGTCAGCTTCGGGTACAGCCTCAACGGCGCGGCCGTTCTGCTGCCCGCGGACGGCTGTGCCGCCCGCTTCACCGTGCAGGACGGGCAGATCACCGACTATACCCTGCGCTTCCGGGAGTACGAGGAGACCGCGGAACACAGCCTTCTGCTCCCGGAGCGGCAGGCCGCCGCCGCCCTGGACGCCCTGTCCCCCGAGGGACGGGAGCTGCTCCTGTGCTATACGGACAACGGCGGCGACACAGTCCAGGCCGGCTGGGTCGCCAGATAGGAGTGCGCCATGGAATGGCCCAAGCTGAAAAACATCATTCTGCTCCTGCTGGTGTGCGTCAATGTGTGCCTCCTGCTCCTGGCCGGGCTCCAGGGGAGCCGCAGCGCCCGCTATGAGGAGGAGACCCGCCAGGCCGCCATCGACGTGCTGGAGCAGAACGGCATCACCTTCGGCCCGGAGCGGCTGCCGGCAGACACCCAGCTGCGCCCGCTCACCGTCACCCGTGACCGGGAGAGCGAGGCCCAGGTGGCCCAGACCCTGCTGGGAAGCGCGGAGCGCCAGGGGGAAAACGAGGTGCGCCAGCTCTATGTGGGAGAGGGGGGAACGGCGGAGTTCTCCATGAACGGCACCTTCTCCGTCTCCCTCCAGCCGGGAGCCTGGGTGAAGGAGCACGACCGCTCCCACGCCGACGCTTCCCAGGCCTGTCTGGAGCGCATCGGCTTCCAAGGTGCGCTGGAGACGGAGGAGCGGGACGAGGCCTCGGGCCAGGTTCTCCTGACCTTCCACCAGGAGTGGGAGGACGTGCCGGTATTCTCCTGCCGCGTTGTCCTGACGTGGGAGGGGGACGAGCTGGTACATCTGGAGGGCAGCCGCCTCTCCGGCACCTCTGTCCAGGCCTCTGCCCGGGGGGAGCCGCTGTCCGCCGCCTCCATCCTGGTTCGCTTCCTCAGCGGCATCAACGAGGGGGGCTATGTCTGCGGCCGGGTGGACGGCATGACGGCGGGCTACCTCCTCAGCGGGGCCGCCCGGCCGGTGGAGCTCACCCCGGTGTGGCGCATCGACACCGACAGCGGTTCCTACTACGTGGACGCCTATACCGGGGTTCTGACCCCGGATCAGACCTGAATCGGAGCCTAAAAAGGAACCGCCCCGCCGGTACAGCCGGCGGGGCGGTTTTTGCGAGTCAAAAAAGTGGCTCCAGCCACTTTTTTGAGGAAGCTGCATGGCGGAAGGGGTTCGGTTTCTTCCCCAAAAGTCACCCCTTCCGCCATGAGAAGTGTCATTTCCGACGCACATGTCGCCGGAAATGACAGATTGTGATTTTATTCCGTCCTCTGCGGAGAACGGAACTCTGCGAGGCTTTCTCCCCGGGCGGTTTTGCCTGCTATTGGGAGGCCGGAATGAAGGGCTCGCTGCCCGGCGTCTCCGCCGGAGTGGGAGACAGGGCAGGCGTGGTGTCCGGCGTGGTGGTCTCTCCGGTGCCCGGGGTTTCGGTGCCGGGAGTCTCCTCAGGCTCCGGCGTGGGCCAGGTGGCCGGGTTCTCCGGGTCGAAGTTCTCATACCGGGGGTCGTTCACCGGTGGCCAGGTGGAGGGATCCGTGATGTCGAAGCTGTTGGGATCGTAGCCCGCCGGCTCCACAGGCTCCGGAGCGGTGGTGTGGACGTCGCAGGTGCCCTGGGCGTCCAGGAAGCTCTTGAAGTAGTTGCCGTCGGGGGAGCTCACACCGCCCACCAGCTCCCGGGTGTAGTCCAGGATGCCGATGGTCTGGACGGTGCCCTCGGTGATGCCCAGGCTCTCGTCCGCCTCCCGGGGGCAGAACTCCCCGGCCAGGTGGTACAGACCCTCGATGGCGGTGCCGCTGCTGTCCAGCACCGGGCTGGCGGTGCAGACCTCCACCGACACGTGCATGGCACAGGTCTCCGCCGGCACGTCGTCGGCGAACAGGGTCATGCTCTGCACCCGGCTGCCCCTGGGGTCGTTGAGGCAGGCCTCGCTGGCCCGCAGGCCGCTGTCCCGGCAGATCTGCACCGTGACCAGCCCGTCCGGCTGGGTGAAGTCCTTGTTCTCCAGACCCTCGTGCACCTGGCTCATGACCTTCTCCCACATGGTGACGGCCGGGTTGCCGCTGGCGTAGATGCGCTCCGGCATGGAGTAGCCCACCCACACCGCGGCGGTGTAGTAGGGGGTGTAGCCCACGAACCACCGGTCGGTGTTGGAGTTGGTGGAGCCGGTCTTGCCGGCCACGGTCATGCCGGAGATCTGGGCGGCGGTGCCGGTGGCGCCGTTGCCGCCGGTGACCACGTCCTTGAGCATGTCGTTGATATAGTAGGTGGTCTCGCTGGAGAGCACCGCCTCCGGCTCCCGGTTGGTATTGTCCAGGATCACCTCTTCGGTGCCGTCCTCCGCGATGCGGGTCACCTGGGTATAGGTGCGGGACTCGATATACAGGCCGTCCCGGGGGAAGACCGAGTAGGCCGCAGCCATGTCGATGACCCGCACGCCGTTGGTCAGGCCGCCCAGGGCCAGCTGGCTGGAGCCCAGGTCGTTCTTGATCTCGCCGTTGACCTCCAGCCCCTCCTCCAGATCGATGTGGAAATTGTCCTGCATGAAGTTGAAGGAGTTCTCAAAGCCCAGCATCTGCAGCACCCGCACCGCCGCGGGGTTGGAGGACACCCGCAGGGCGTCGGCCACCGTCACCAGCCCCCGGTAGGTCTGGGGGTTGTTCAGGGGCCAGGCGCTGCCGCCCAGCACCTGGACGGGGTAGTCGTCAAAGACGGAGGCGGGGGTGATGAGCCCGGCCTCCAGGGCGGGGGCATAGACGCTCAGAGGTTTGATGGAGGAGCCGGGCTGCCGCCGGGAGTGGCTGGCGTAGTTCCAGCCCCGGTTGGTGGTCTTGTCCCCCAGGGCTCCTGCCAGGCCCACAATGTTGCCCTCGGGATCCACAATCACGATGGCGGACTGGATCTCCTGGCCGGAGTTGCTGGTGAGATCCAGGTTGCTCCGGTCGGAGTACACCGACTCCACAATGCTCTGAACATTCTGATCCACGCAGGCGTAGATGCGCAGGCCGCCGGAATACACCATGTCGGAGGCCACCAGGCTGGAGTAGCCGTACTGCTCCATCAGATCGTTCATCACGTCGGTGATGAGCTGCTCATCGTACCAGTTGTAGATGGTGTCGGGCTCCTTCTCGTCCACGCCGGTGGTGAAGACCAGCTCCTCCGCCACGGCGGCCTGGTACTCCTCCTCGGTGATGATGCCCTGATCCCACATCGTCCAGAGCACCAGCTCCTGGCGCTGTTTGTTGCGCTCCCGCCCGGTGGTCACCTCGCCGTCCTCGTTGGTCATGCGCACGTTGGAGTTGGGGCCGTAGATGGTGGGGTTGTTGGTGATGGAGATGATGCTGGCGCACTCGGCCAGGGACAGCTCCGACAGATCCTTGCCGAAGTAGTGCTCCGCCGCCGTGGCCACGCCGCTGCAGGTGTCGCCCAGATAGATGTAATTGAGGTACCACTCCAGGATCTGCTCCTTGGAGTAGTTCTTCTCAAAATCCAGGGCGGTGAAGATCTCCTGGATCTTCCGCTTCACCGTCACGTCGTCGTAGCCGGTGAAGTTCTTGATGAGCTGCTGGGTGATGGTGGAGCCGCCCTGAATGTCCTGGCCGGTGAACATGAGAATCACGCCGTAGAGGGTGCGGCGCCAGTTGACGCCGTGGTGCTCCCGGAAGGTTCGATCCTCGATGGCCACCGTGGCGTTGATCATGTCCTCCGGGATGTCCTCATAGTCTACCAGGATGCGGTTCTCATCGCCGTGGAGGGAGAGATGCTCCACATACTCCCCGGTGTTGGGATCCTCATAGTAGATGATGCTGGTCTGATCCATGACGAAGTTGGCCTCGATGTGGGCCTGGGGGATGATCACCGTCTGGATGTACCTGGCGGCAAAGCAGATCAGAATCACTGCGGTGATGATCCCGATGAGCAGCAGGGTGCCGACCACCTTGCCTATGGTGACGGCCACCGTCGCCGCGGTGGAGCGCTGCCTGCGCGGCCGCTTCCGTCCGGGCTGCGGGGCCTGATTGGATGTTGTAGCCAAAAGAACACCTCCGTAAATCGGTGAGCGCGGGTGGATGGGTGCAAGTCCGGCGCCGCATGGTACGGCGCCTTGCGCCTATTATACCATGATCTGCCCGCTTGTCCACCCTAATCATACCCTGCTTTAGAATAATTTTATGATTTATCTGCGAAAAATCCGGGGATTTTCCCTGTTGATTTCATGTTTTTTCAGTCGTTTCGGGGGCCAAATGCCCCGGATGAAAAATTTGGCTGTCCACACTCTTGCATTTTGGGCCGGGACGGGATACAATAGAGCAGGAAGAAACGGAAGGCAGGTAGCCGATATGAGTGAAGAATTTGGCCCGGATTTCATCACCGTCACCGACGAGGACGGCAATGAATTTGAGCTGGAGCATCTGGACACCCTGGAGTACAACGGCCAGACCTACATGGCCTTTTTCCCCGCCGTGGCCGCCGGACAGGACGGCGAGCCCGCCGACGGGGAGGAGGAGGACTACGGCCTCATCATCCTCAAGACCGTGCTGGTAAACGGGGAGGAGCAGCTCTCCACCCTGGACAGCGACGAGGAGCTGGAGGCGGTCTACCAGCAGTTTATGGAGTCCCTCTTTGCCGACGAGGACGAAGGGGACTGACAAGGACACAAATTTTCCTGCTCGGTGCGTGACGGGCTCTATTTAAACCCACATCTCTCAAACGGGATGCCAGAACTCACGGCGTGGACCGCAGGCCTCCCGGCCCCCCTCCGAGGTGCGGCTGGAAGTTGGAAGCGACGAAGCGCCGTGGAGGCAACCCACCTGCCATTTTGTGCAGGTTTTAAGTGGGCTCGCACGGCCAGAGCGGGGCCCCCACGAAGCGGAAGCTTCGTGGGGCTTTTTCTTTTCCTCTGTTTGAATAAACTGTAAAACCTGCTTTTCCTCTTGCGCGGGCGGGGTTTTTCCTGTATAATATTTGAACGTCTACGGAAACCCCGCCTCTGCGGGGGAGATTACTGAGAGGACTGAAGCTACAAATGAGCGCATCCAGAGAAAAGAAAACGCGCCAGAGCGACCCCAACAAGGGGCTCACCCAGACCCAGCGGAAGGAGCTCCAGGAGCAGAAGGCCGCCAAGCGCAAGGCGGTTCTGTATACGGTCATCGGCGTGATCGTCGCCGTCCTGGTGGTGATCCTGCTGGTGTGGCACTCCGGCATCTTCCAGCGCCGGGAGACGGCCGTCAGCGTGGGCGGCCGGGACTACAGCGTCACCGATGTGATGTACTACTACGACAGCGCCGTGCAGACGGAGTATCAGTACAGCCTGTACGGCGCGTCCAGCTTTGACGCCAGCGTGGATCCCGCCGAGCAGTACCGGGATGAGGCCCAGACCCAGACCTACCACGACTACTTCCTGGATCAGGCCGTGACCGCCCTGACCCAGGCGGCCGCCCTCCAGAACGCCGCCGACGAGGCCGGCTACACCATGACCGAGGAGGACCAGGCCACCGTTGACGAGGCGATCGAGTCCATGCGCCAGACCGCCGAGCAGTACGGCCGCAACCTGGCCGGCTATCTGAAGGTCCGCTTCGGCCGGTATATGACCCCCTCCGCCTACCGCGCCTGCCTGGAGCGGGCCGCCCTGATCAACGGCTACGCCAACAGCGTGTACGACGGCCTGACCTATACCGACGAGGAGATCCAGACCTACTACGAGGAGAACGCCGACACCCTGGATACCTTCCAGTACTACTATGCCTTTATCGACGGCACCGCCGAGTCCACCACCGACGAGGAGGGCAACACTGTGGAGCCCACCGAGGAGGAGAGCACCGCCGCCATGGAGGAGGCCAAGGCCCAGGCCGACGCCTTTGCCGCCGCCCTGAATGAGGCCGACGACAAGGCCGCCGCCTTCGGCGAGCTGCTGGCCGACTATGTGGGCGAGGACAGCGTGGACACCTACAGCCCCCTGCGCACCACCGTGGGCAGCGGCCTGGCCTCCAGCTACTCGGAGTGGATGCAGGATGCAGGCCGCACCGCCGGCGACGTGACCGTGGCGGAGAGCACCACCTCCAGCAGCACCGGCTACTATGTGGTGCTGTTCATGGATCGCTATCGTGACGAGACGCCCACCGTGGACATCCGCCACATCCTGATCCAGGCCGAGCTGACCCAGGAGGACGACGAGTCCACCGAGGACGTGGACGAGAGCCAGATCCCCACCCAGGAGGCCCTGGACGCCGCCAAGGCGGAGGCCGAGGATCTGCTGGCCCAGTGGGAGGCCGGCGACAAGACCGCCGAGTCCTTCGGCGAGCTGGCCAATGAGTACTCCGACGACACCGGCTCCAACACCAACGGCGGCCTGTACGAGCAGGTCTATGAGGGCCAGATGTTTGAGGCCTTCAACGACTGGATCTTTGACGAGGCCCGCCAGGAGGGCGACACCACCGTGCTGGAGAACCCCCAGGACGGCCAGCAGGGCTGGCACGTGATCTACTTCCAGAGCTGGGACGACCCGGTGTGGAAGAACACGGCGGACAGCTCCCTGCGGGGAACCGACTATAACGCGTGGCTCACCGAGATCCAGGACGGCCTGGAGGCCACCGAGGGCAGCGGCATCAACTACGTGGGCTGAGCTGCGGAACAAGCATGAAAAAAGCGGACGGGGCCACGCTCCGTCCGCTTTTTTGAAAGGAAGCTGTATATGGACGAGCGATTTCTGAGGACGGAGATGCTGCTGGGGCCGGAGGCCATGGAGCGGCTGGCCGCCGCCCACGTGGCGGTGTTCGGCCTGGGGGGCGTGGGCAGCTGGTGCGCCGAGGCCCTGGCCCGCTCCGGCGTGGGCGCCCTCACCCTGGTGGATCACGACGACGTGGGCCTCACCAACCTGAATCGCCAGGCGGAGGCCCTGGAGTCCACCCTGGGCCAGCCCAAGGCCGCCGCCATGGCGGAGCGCATCTCCCAGATCAACCCGGCCTGCCGCCTCACCGTGCTGGCGGAGAAGTACGAGGCCGACAGCCGGGAGAAATTCTTTGCCGTCCCCTATGACTACATCGTGGACTGCATCGATCTGGTGTCCTGCAAGCTGGATCTGATCGAGACCGCCCTGGCCCGGGGGATCCCCATCATCTCCTCCCTGGGCACCGGCAACAAGCTGGATCCCACCCAGTTCCGCATCTCCGACCTGTCCAAAACCGAGGGCTGTCCCCTGGCCCGGGTGGTGCGCAAGGAGCTGCGGGCCCGGGGCATCGTCCACCACCGGGTGCTCTGGTCGCCGGAGGAGCCCCGGGCGCCCATCCAGACCGAGGCCCCGCCCCCCGGCCGCCGCTCCGTTCCCGGCAGCGTGGCCTGGGTGCCGCCGGCGGCCGGCCTCATGCTGGCCGGCGACGTGGTACTGGCCCTGGCCGGCCTGCGCGCATAAAAACATCCCTCCCCTGGCAGACTATGGCCAAGGGAGGGATGCTTTTTGCAGAAAAAGTCCGGTTCGAAATTCCGCAGCGCCGTGGCCGGCGGGGCCGCCGGACTGGCCAACGGCTTCTTCGGCGGGGGAGGGGGGATGCTCCTGGTGCCCCTGCTCACCCGGTGGTGCGGCCTGGATCAGCGGCAGGCCTTTGCCACCTCCATCGCCGTCATCCTGCCCCTGTGCGCCCTGTCCTCCGCCATCTACTGGCTCCGGGGCGGGCTGGATTTCATGCTGGCCCTGCCCTACCTGCTGGGCGGGCTGCTCGGCGGCTTTCTGGGCGGTCGGATGTTCAAGAAATTGAATATGGTGTGGCTCCGCCGGGCCTTCGCCCTGCTCATCCTCTACGGCGGGGCCAGGGCCCTGTTCTTCTGATGGGCTGGCTGCTCCCCCTCCTGGCCGGAACCGCCACCGGCATCCTCTCCGGCTTCGGCGTCGGCGGCGGCACCCTGCTGCTCATCTATATGACCACCTTCGCCGGCGTGCCCCAGAACCTGGCCCAGGGGGTCAACCTGCTCTACTTCCTGCCCGCCGCCGCCACCGCCCTGCCCGCCCACATCAAGAACGGGTATATCGACGGCAAGACCGTCTGGCCCGCCGCCTTGGCCGGGCTGGCGGGCACCGCCCTGGCCGCCTGGCTGGCCACCGGGCTGGACGTGGAGCTGCTCCGCCGCTGCTTCGGCGGCTTCCTCCTCGTGGTGGGCCTGCGGGAACTGTTCGCCAAAATGTGACGGTAACCAGCGCGAAAAATTCCACGGCTGCAGTGGGTACGGGCCTCCGCATCCGCTCCAGGCCCCCGGCGGCCCGGCGGGCGGACCCGGTACAGCGCAGCGGCCATCGGGGCTTGCAGGGTAATCCCGATGCGTGCCGCCCGGGGCGCGGCAGCGCCTGTAGTATGATTGCCGGGAAAACGGGCGGCAATGCGCGGTTGGTTTTTGCCCTGTCCGTACAGCCCACCGCCGCCATGAGCCCCCGTTTGGGGGGATCCAAGGGGCGGAGCCCCTGGCCCTTCTTTCCCCCCATTTCTTTGGGAAGAAATGGGGGCGCCCGCCGCGCAGGCGCGTCCCCGGGGGGTTCCCCAGCAAATGACGGGCGACCACAGGTCGCCCCTACGGACGGCGCGCCGATTCGTCGCGCCCCACGGGGCCAGCGGTGGCGGGGGCAAGCGGGCGGATGATATCCGCCCCTACGGGCCTGGCAGTTGTCATACCGCCCTGCGGGCGGCGCGTCAGGGATGCCGCGCCCTACACCTGTCCCCGCGCCCGCTTGAAGGTGAGGTATCCTTCTAAAATTAAAGTCGCCGCCACCGCGTCCACGGTTTTTTTGTGGTTTTTCATCCGCTTGCCCGAGGCGTGGAGGATGCTGTGGGCCTCCACGGTGGTGCGCCGCTCGTCCCACAGCACCGGCTTGAGGCCGCAGGCGGCCTCCACCTGCTCCGCAAAGGCGCGGTACAGCTCGGCCCGGGGGCCCTCAGTGCCGTCCATGTTGCGGGGGAAGCCCATGACCAGCTCCTCCACCCGGTGCTCCCGCACCAGCCGGGCCAGCTCCGCCGCCACCGCCTCCGGCTTCCGGCTGTGGATCACCGTGGTAAACCCGGCCAGCAGGCCGGTGGGATCGGAGATGGCCACCCCGGTTCGGGCGTCTCCGTAGTCAATCGCCATGATGCGCAATCCAATCACTCCTTTTCTCCCCCAATATACCCGAGAACCGGGAAAAAAACAAGGAAAAATCCTTGACTTCCGGGAGAAGCTGTGATAGACTCTATTCACCTATGAAAAAGGGCTCTTTTTTTGTGCGCATTTTTACGGTGTGATGACGTACAAACCCTTCCCTCGTCTGGAGGACATAGGGAGGCAAGCATGCCGAATCCGCACCGTGACGAACTTGACCGGCCGTTTTTCTGCCGGTGGTGCGTTGCTGGATTCGGCCCGCGGCCGGGTTCAGCTTTTTTGCTGTCCGCGGCCAATCATTGAAGGAGGTGCCGAACATGGCGAAAGCCGGCAACCGGGTGAAGATCACCCTGCGCTGCTCCGAGTGCAAGCAGCGGAACTATAACACCAACAAGAACAAGAAGAACACTCCCGACCGTCTGGAACTCAACAAGTACTGCCCCTTCTGCAGGAAGCACACGGTTCACAACGAGACCAAGTAATGCGTGCTCTGATTATGGCGCAGAAGAAAGAAGGGTGAAACGGAATGTCTGAAAACGAGAAGCTGGAACAGGCCGCCGACAAGGCCGCCGACAAGCCCGCGAAGGCCGAGAAGAAGAAGGACGCGAAGCCCGCTGACAAGAAGCCCGGCGTCTTCGCCCGCATCGGCAAGTGGTTCAAGGATATGAAGGGCGAGCTGAAAAAGGTTCAGTGGCCCACTCGCAAGCAGACCATCAACAACACCGTGATCGTGATCGTCTGCTGCATCATCGTGGGCATCTGCATCTGGGTGTTTGATGCCCTGGCCGGCGCCGTGATCACCGCCCTGCTGGATCTCTTCGGTAAGGGTTAAGGTGCGGCATGGCTGACAACGCGAAGTGGTATGTGGTGCATACCTATTCCGGCTATGAGAACACCGTGGCCGCCAGCATCGAGAAGGCCGTGGAGAACCGCGGTCTGCGCGACCTGATCCAGGAGGTCAGCATCCCCCTGGAGACGGTTACCGAGATCACGGACAACGGCCCCAAGACCGTGGAGCGCAAGGTCTTTCCCGGCTATGTGCTGGTGAAGATGGTGATGACCGACGACACCTGGCATCTGGTGCGCAATATCCGCGGCGCCACCGGCTTTGTTGGCTCCGGCAACAAGGCCATCCCCCTGACAGATGAGGAGATTGCCGCCCTGGGCGTGGAAAAGCGCGAGGTGGTGGTCGGCTATCAGGTGGGCGACAACGTGAAGATTACCGACGGCGCTCTGGAGTCCTTCCTGGGCACCGTGGAGGAGATCGACCTGGATCGCAGCAAGGTACGGGTGGTGCTCTCCATGTTCGGCCGCGAAACCCCCGTAGAGCTGGAGCTGGATCAGGTCGAGCCGGTCGAATGACATCCCGGGCCCTGCGGCCCGATTCCCCGCACGTGGGAGGGACTGCCCTGCAGTTCCGCTTCCAACCACATTTATCGTAGGAGGTGCTGTTTCAAATGGCACAGAAAATTACTGGTTATGTGAAACTTCAGATTCCCGCGGGCAAGGCGACTCCCGCGCCCCCCGTCGGCCCCGCCCTTGGTCAGCACGGCATCAACATCGCCGCCTTCACCAAGGAGTTCAACGAGCGCACCAAGAACGACGCAGGCCTGATCATCCCCGTGGTGATCACCGTCTACGCCGACCGCTCCTTCACCTTCATCACCAAGACGCCCCCCGCGGCCGTCCTGATCAAGAAGGCCTGCAACATCGAGTCCGGCTCCGGCGTGCCCAACAAGACCAAGGTGGCCACCATCAGCAAGGACGATGTGCGCAAGATCGCCGAGACCAAGATGCCCGACCTCAACGCCGCCAGCATTGAGGCTGCCATGAGCATGATCGCCGGCACCGCCCGCTCCATGGGCGTGGTCGTGGGCGACTAAGGCGAAGGAGGGAATGGAATATGTTTAGAGGCAAGAAATATCAGGAGAGCGCCAAGCTCATCGACAAGGGCGCTCTGTACGATACCGCTGAGGCCATGGAGCTGGTGGTCAAGACCGCTCCCGCCAAGTTCGACGAGACCGTGGAGCTCCACGTGAAGCTGGGCGTTGACTCCCGCCACGCTGACCAGCAGGTTCGCGGCGCCATCGTCCTGCCCCACGGCACCGGCAAGACCCAGCGCGTGCTGGTCTTCGCCAAGGGCGACAAGGCCGAGGCCGCCAAGGCCGCCGGCGCCGACTTCGTGGGCGAGATGGATCTGGTGGAGAAGATCCAGAAGGAGAACTGGTTCGACTACGACGTGGTCGTGGCCTCCCCCGACATGATGGGCGTTGTGGGCCGTCTGGGTAAGGTTCTGGGCCCCAAGGGCCTGATGCCCTCCCCCAAGGCCGGCACCGTCACCCCCGACGTGGCCAAGGCCGTCACCGAGATCAAGGCCGGTAAGGTGGAGTACCGTCTGGACAAGACCAACATCATCCACTGCCCCATCGGCAAGGTCTCCTTCGGCGCTGAGAAGCTCGCCGAGAACTTCAACGCCCTCATGGGCGCCATCGTCAAGGCCAAGCCCTCCGCCGCCAAGGGTCAGTACATCCGCTCCTGCGTGTGTGCTTCCACCATGGGCCCCGGCGTGAAGATCAACGCGGCCAAGCTGATGTAATGCTCTCCGGGAGAGGATTCCTTTCCCGGCTGTCCGGCCAGCGGCCGTGCCGACCATTGAGGTCGGCGCGGCCGCTGCGCTTTTACCTCCGCCTTCGCCCCGGGACGGGCTTCGACAAAACTTTCTCCGCCGCCGGCACAAAAACCTCTTGCCAAGCCGCAGCAGGTATGCTATAATCTTTCAGTCAACTGAATTGCAGGTATAGTTCAGTGGTAGAACGTCAGCTTCCCAAGCTGAATATGAGGGTTCGATTCCCTTTACCTGCTCCAAAAAGAAAGACACGACTTACGTCGTGTTTTTCTTTTTGGGTTCCGCAGGCCGAAGGCCTGCCTCACCCTTCGGTATTTGAAGGCTCAGACGAAATGAATTCGTGCTGCAGCTAAGGTTTTGACCGCAGACGGGCTTGCGTACCCAGCCCAGATAGATCCCCTCTGGGTGGAAGATCTGGCTGCGGACGCAAACCATGGGTGTGGCATGCCCTGTCCGCCTCTTTTCTCCCACCCCCTTGAAATCGGCGCGTTTTTCAAGTATAATATCACAGATTGCATGCGGCCTGGGGCCGAAGTGACAGATTCAAAGAAAGCGTGAGAGATTTGAAGTACGATTTTGCCGCCATTGAGCCCAAGTGGCAGAAGAAGTGGCTGGACGAGAAGACCTTCCACTGCGAGAACCACAGCGACAAGCCCAAATTCTACGCCCTGGTGGAGTTCCCCTATCCCTCCGGACAGGGCCTGCACGTGGGCCACGCCCGGCCCTACACCGCCATGGACGTGGTGGCCCGCAAGAAGCGGATGGACGGGTACAACGTGCTCTTCCCCATGGGGTACGACGCCTTCGGCCTGCCCACCGAGAACTACGCCATCAAAAACCACATCCACCCGGCCAAGGTGACCCACGACAACATTGAGAACTTCTCCAAGCAGCTGCACATGTTGGGCTACTCCTTCGACTGGGACCGGGTGATCAACACCACCGACCCCAGCTACTACAAGTGGACCCAGTGGATCTTCCTCCAGCTGTATAAGCACGGCCT